>Ga0118677_10014814_pt1 | contig 10927 bp, 10 predicted proteins | sample AliMusrvi5mmetaG_FD_86154 | JGI IMG/M metagenome (GOLD analysis project Ga0118677, IMG submission 86154)
ATACGACTTCCAAGCCTGACTGGGGCTGGACACTGGGGGTGGATCAGTACAACTGGTTTAAAAATGTGATCACAACAAGCCAGGCTAAATTCAAATTTGTTTTCTGTCACCAGTTGGTAGGCGGAAATGGAAATGATGGCCGGGGAGGTTCGGAATTTGCAGGTTTCTTTGAAAACGGCGGAGAAAACGCTGATTCAACCTGGGGATTTGACACCTACCGCCAGGGATGGGGCAAATCGATCCATGCATTAATGGTTGAAAACAAGGCGAATATATACTTCCATGGCCATGACCATTGTTATGCAAAGCAGGATAAGGACGGGATAGTTTACCAGGAGGTTCCACAGCCCTCATCTAAAAATATCACCAATTTTACAGGTAGCCAGTACGGGTATGTCAACGGGATCCTGATGCCGAGCCGGGGTTTCCTTCTCGTAACGGTAACCGACTCAACAGCAAAGGTTGATTACATCAAAACCTTTCTCCCGGGTGAAGGTACCGGGGGGCATACCAACGGGGAGGTAGCCTATTCCTACACGATCCGCTCTTCTGTCACCGCTGTTGAAGAAACCAACAGTACGGTGCCATCGGTTCAGCTGGATCAAAATTACCCCAACCCGTTTAATTCAGGAACAGTTATCCGGTATAAGATCCAGGCCGCCTGTAATGTCCAGGTAAAAGTTTACGACATGTTAGGCAGGGAAGCAGGGACGCTTGTGAACCAGTATCAGCAGCCGGGAACATACATGGTATCATTCTGTGCAGATAGAACGGCCTCTATGGGAGGAATTTACTATTGCCGGATGGTTGCCGGCAACTATTCGAAAACGATCAAAATGGTTTTTATGAAATAATCCAATACAGTTTTAACATGACCTGTCTCTTGAAAAAAACAACCTGCCTGGTGATTATTCTCTCCGGGTTTTATTTGACGCTTTCTGCACAGCAACAGTTCCCATTAAGACTTCCCGACACCGGGCAAACCACCGGATATACGACTACCGACGGGGAGGATGCTGATTTTATCATCAATCCGCCCTCCCTTACGCTAAATGGGGACGGGACTGTTTCCGACAACAACACCGGGTTGATGTGGCAGCAAACCGACGGTGGGGAGATGACATGGGAAAATGCGGCATCCTACTGCAGCAATTTAACATTGGCCGGCCATTCTGATTGGAGGCTGCCAACAGGGATTGAATTGTTCGGCATCAACAATTACAACCATCTCAATCCCGCACTGAATACAGCATATTTTACCACAACCACAGCCGATTACTGGTGGACCAACGAAACCCAGGTTGATGATGCAACCAAAGTGTGGGTTGTCAATGCGGGGGGAGGGATCGGGGCACATCCGAAATCGGAGACGGTCAGTGCCGGAGGGATTAAACAGTTTCATGTGCGGGCCATTCGAAACCTGGTAACTACGGTGGTCCCTGGTTCCCATTTCACGGATAACGGAAACGGGACCATCACCGACAACCATACCGGGCTGGTCTGGCAGAAGATCCAACCTTCCAGTACGATGACCTGGGAAGAAGCACTCAGTTACAGCAGGAGCCTGATCCTTGGCGGGAAATCTGACTGGAGGCTCCCCAACGTCAGGGAACTACAGTCATTGAATGATGTGAATTTATATAAACCTTCGTTCAACAAGAACTATTTCACCAATGTTCTGTCCGGAAACTTCTGGTCCTCAACAACCATGTTCCAGACGGCTGCCAAGGCGTGGGACATCAATGTGGATTACGGCATTGTTTCTTATAATGACAAGACGCAGTTGGAAAATGTCCTTCTTGTCAGGGGAGGACTTGACAATATTTCGCTTGGCATATCCGAGGCTGCGATTCCCGGGGGTGAATATAACATGGGGGATCATTTTGGTTTTGTCGATCCCCATCATCCGAGTGATGAAATACCCATTCACCTGGTGAAGGTCGATTCATTCAACATAGCGACGACTGAAACGACGAACCAGCAATTTCTTAGTTTCCTGAACTCTTACCTGTTACAGGGGTTGATCGAGGTAAGGAGCAACATCGTTTATCTCGCCGGCGGCACTGACAGTCTGTGTTTCACCTGGCAAAAGGCACCTTGGTACAGCATCTCTTATGACGGGACAAACTTTTCAATAGCCGACTTCAGGGCCAATCACCCTATGGTCGGTGTGCTTTGGTTTGGTGCTGTTGTTTACTGCAACTGGCTCAGTCAACAAAACGGGCTGGAACAATGTTACAACCTTACTACCTGGGCCTGCAACTTTACAAAAAACGGCTATCGCCTTCCTACCGAGGCAGAATGGGAATATGCCGGAAGGGGAGGCCATACGAATCCATATTTCAATTATCCGACCGGGGATACAGTTTATGTAAACCAGGCCAACCTTCCCGATTCGGGCGATCCCTATGAAACCGGATCCTATCCTTTGACAACTCCTGTGGGTTTCTACGACGGGACGCTGAAACACAAATCGGATTACAACTGGCCGGGAAGCGCAACCACTTATCAGACCATGAATGGTATGAATGGTTATGGTCTCTATGACATGCAGGGCAATGTGTGGGAGTTGATCAATGACTGGTACGGACAGGATTATTACATCATCAGCCCATATGACAACCCCAAGGGACCTGATTCAGGTTTCCTTATGCCCGACGGCAAGCCGTACCGGGGAATGCGGGGAGGAAACTGGTATAACGGGGACGTCATCAACGGGGTGAATGACGGTCATTCGCGGGTTTCAAACCGCAACCCTTCCTATTACCGGGGACCACAGGACCCGAACCATCCGTGGTATCATGTGGGTTTCAGGGTCGCCAGAAAATATTCGCTGATGTTGGGATTAAATGATATTGGAAATGTCTCAAAAGGATCTGTTCAGCTTTTGCAAAATTATCCAAACCCGTTTTCAGGATCGACTACCATTAAATTCTATTTGCCACAATCCTCCCATGTTTCGCTGATTATAAGAAATATCCTGGGTCAGGAGGTAGCCACGCTTACCGATCGTGACTATTCCGCTGGATGGCAATCAATTACATGGGATGGAAAAACTTCACACAGCAACATCTGCTTCGCTACCCTTTCGGCCGGGTCGTATCAGAAAACCATCAAAATGATCAGCATAAAATAATCAGCATATGAAAAGCAAGCTCCTTATCATCGCCATTGTTGCATTACCGTTTCTCCAGGGATTCAGTCAGACCAGGACCATGGGGCTGTTTATCAACGACACGCTGAAGGCGTTTCATGGATATACGGTATTTGCTCCAAAGCATAACACCATGACATACATCATCAATAATGAGGGGCGTAAATGCCACGAATGGAGTGCAAGTACCTATCCGCCGGGCCAATCGGTTTACCTGCTTGAGAATGGTGATTTGCTGAGAACGTGTATGGTACAGGGAGGACTCAGTTCCGGCGGCGGTGAAGGAGGCCGGGTTGAAGAATATGACTGGAATGACAACCTTGTATGGCAGCTTGACTATTCAACAGCAACCTACGCCCAGCATCATGACATCAAACGCCTGCCGAACGGGAACATCATCATGCTGGTCAATGAGAAAAAAACAGTTTCGGAAGCGATTGCAGCAGGATTTAATCCAAATAATTTTCAGCCTGATGTGTTGCAGAAAGGATATATGCTTCCCGATTGCATCATCGAGATCCAGCCAACATTTCCAGTTGGGGGAAACGTAGTATGGGAGTGGCATGTATGGGATCACCTGATCCAGGACTATGATGCATCCAAATTGAACTTTGGAGTTGTCAATGCCCATCCCGAACTGGTTGATTGCGATGGGGACCACCGGGCTCTGCCGTGTTTCTGGAATCACATGAATTGCATCGACTACAACCCTGCGCTGAACCAGATTGCCATGAGTGTCAGGGGTAACAGCGAGGTGTGGATTGTCGACCACAGTACCACTACCGCGCAGTCGGCCAGTCATTCCGGCGGAGTCCACAACAGGGGTGGCGACCTGCTTTACCGGTGGGGAAACCCGTTAACCTATGGGGCCGGGACCGGCACAAGCCAGAAATATTTTGAACAGCATGATGTGGAATGGATCAAGCCCGATTGCCCGGGCGCCGGGGACCTGATGTGTTTTAACAACGGCGTTGGCCGCAATTATTCAAGCATCGATGAAATAACCACCCCGGTTGATGCCAATGGCAACTACCCGCTTGCGACCGGCACAGCCTATGCCCCGACCAGCCTTACCTGGACCTATGTCGCAACACCGCCCTCATCGCTCTGGGCCCAGGATATTTCAGGGGCACAGCGCCTTCAGAACGGTAATACCCTGATTGACAACGGGCCTCTGGGAACCTTCATTGAAGTGACTTCCACCGGGGATGTAGTATGGAAGTACATCGACCCGGTCGATAATGCAGGTCCGATGTGGCAGGGAGATTCCATCCCGCATGATTCCATTCATCCGGATGAGACCCTGAACTCTGTTTTCAGGGTTTACCGTTACCCACCTGATTATGCAGGGTTTGTAGGTAGAGATCTTACACCGGGCGCATTCATTGAACTCTATCCGACAGGTATGGATGATCATGTTAACCAATCACCCCCGGTCCAATGTTATCCAAACCCTTTCACAAGCAGGATCAGCGTTGCAAATGCAACCGGAACAGTAAATGTTTGCCTGACAGATGTTACGGGACATATTATCTGGTCAGGAACATGTGTAGAGCAGCAGGATTTTACTAACCTGGCATCTGGCTTATATTTCCTTAGGATAGAATCTCCAAATTCGGCAATAACAATCAAAGCGTTAAAACGATAACAAGTCAAAGGCGTAGGTAATTCCTTCCGCTTTTGTATTAATCGTAAGAACCGAAATAGTTTTGTTTTATTTCTTTTTCCGGGTGCTAATCCCAAAAGGCAGATATAACGGGCAGAAGCTCAATAAACTTGTCAGGATAAATACCCCGGCAAAGATCAGTAAAATGATAGCGATCGTTCCTGAAATTACGTGTGTGAAATACAGGATAACTACTATGGCTGCAATCACTAACCTGATTGCGATGTCGATGGTTCCCATGTTCTTTTTCATAAGGCTCAAATTTTAGGTTAAGAAATTAAACTATAAAAATACAATGCTGCAAGCACAAAAAAGAAAATCATTGTTGCAACTCTTTTAATTTGAAACATTCTCATATTATCAAATACATTAAATCCGTTAGTTTGTCCGTAAATACTCAATGGCACTCAAGGCTGCAATCGTACCGTCACTAACAGCAGTGGTTACCTGGCGGTATCGCTTTACGATGCTGTCGCCGGCTGCAAAAACACCCGGAACATTGGTCTGCATTTCTGCATCAACAATTATTTCTCCTTTGAAATTCAGTTCAATGCATTTTTCAAATCCCTGGGTTTTTGCAATATACCCGATGAAAATGAAGATTCCATCAACTGCCAGCGTCGTTTTATCTCCTGTTGGCAGATGTTCAATCTCAACTTGTTTTACAGAATCATCACCAATGATATTCCTGACTTGAGATTCCATGTAAAACTTAATTTTGGGATTTGCTTTTGCCTCTTCCACTGCATAAGGAAAAGCCTGGAACTGATCAAACTGATGGACCACCGCAACATTGCGGGCATATTTTGTTAAGGAAACGGCCTCTTCAAGGGCTGAATTACCACCACCTACAACTACGATATCTTTGCCGGTGAAGAAATCCCCATCACAGGTTGCACAATATGAAACACCACGACCTTTGAATTCAGCTTCGCCTGGTACATGGATCATCCTTGGCTCTCCTCCCGGTGACAGAATGACAGTCCTGCCAAAGAATTGTTCGTTGCCATTGATCTCAACCATTTTTGGATTTGCGGAATATTCAAATGCAGTGACCTGAATATTTGACTTGATTTTACAGCCAAAAGCCAGGGCCTGCTTTTTCATGATGTTACCCAACTGAAAGCCACTGGTTGATTCAACTCCGGGATAATTTGCAATCTCGTGGGTTAACACGAGTTGACCACCGACTGTTCCTTCATTAAGGATAAGGGTTTTCATCCTGGCACGTGAGGCATATATTCCGGCAGTCAGACCGGCCGGGCCACCGCCAATAATGATAATATCGAAAATTTCCGGCATTCTTTTCCAAATTACAGGATCGCCTCAGATCCTCCCGGCAAAAAGTTTATCACCAAACCATTGGAATAGATCTTTTTACCTGCAGAGGACCTGGCGACCCCTATTTATATTACTATTTGCTGCAGAACTGGGCATCGAGGATTGATTTTACCTGCGGCATCGACTGGATGCTGGAGGTTGCTTTTACGAGTTTTCCGTTTTTGTAATAGACAGTAAATGGAATTCCCATAAAACCTTTGCATTCAGGGGCATTGCGGATCGGGTGCGATTCAGGATTGTCAAATTCCATATCGGCGAATTTAACATGAGCGTATTCCGGCTCCAGTTCCTCCATAATGCCATAAACGGGGATGCACATTGGGCCCATCCGCCCACAGCAGATCATTACGTTATCATTCTGTTCGATGAATTTTTGGTGCTCGGAGGCACTCAGGATGTGTTTTAAATTTGTTTGCAGCATAGGATTAAGTTTTATATGTCATGTTCTGCATGTGTCAAACATCGTGCCAAAATAAAGCGCATAAATATCACCAATTCAAATTTTATTCGTTACTTTGCAAATGAATTCGGTTGTGCGATCTATGGATCGTCCTTAAACCGAATCAAACAAGTAATTAAACTATTGATTTAAAAGTAAATTATCATGTCAGAAACATGTAAGACCAACACAAAGCCATTGCCAATCAAGGAAAGAGTTAAAACCTGGACTTTCTGGAAACCGGTATTTTTTACAGTATTGGGTGGTATCGGTGGTTTTTTATATTATCATTTTGTCGGATGTGCCTCGGGAACCTGCGCCATTACTAGTAATCCCTATGCCAGTATCGCATTCGGGGGATTCCTGGGTTACTTCCTGGTCAACCGTCCCTGTGCTTGTTAATAGTTGACATTCATAATTTCAAAGCCCTATGAGTAAAGAAATGTGGGATCAGCGATATGCTGAATCAGAATATGTTTATGGAACCAGCCCGAATGAATTCTATAAACTGGAATTGGACAACCTGTTACCCGGAAAAATTTTATTGCCTGCAGAAGGGGAGGGCAGGAATGCTGTTTACGCTGCTGAAAAGGGATGGATCGTTTCGGCCTTCGATCAGAGTGAGGAAGGCAGAAAAAAGGCACAGCTGCTGGCTGCCAGCCGTGATGTAATCATTGATTACCAAATACATGATCTGGAAGCGCTTGATTATCTTCCCGGACATTTTGATGCAATTGCACTGGTCTTTGTCCATACCTCTTCTTTAAAACGGAAGGTAATACACCAGAACCTGATAAAATTCCTAAAGCCTGGCGGAACCTTGATACTGATCGGGTTTTCAAAGGAGCAGTTACTATTTTCTTCAGGTGGCCCTAAAGAAATATCCATGCTTTTTTCCCTTGATGAGTTAAGAGATGACTTTTCCGACATGCAGATCCAAACCTTAGAACGGATTGAATTTGAGGTTGAAGAAGGCGAGTTTCATCGTGGGAAAGCATCCATAATTAAAATGGTGGCTCTTAAATAGGACGAGAACAATTACACAAAATATGTTGATCGAACCGTTCCCGGTTACGAATTAAGCGTCGAAATAATGTTCGCGTACCTAACTTCCATGTCCAGATATTAGGGTATTAATCATCACGGACAAAATCTAAAAAAATATATATCTATATATGTTTGTATATCAAGATGTTTCTTTTATTATAAACATATGTTCATCATATGTAGAATAATTGTGAATAAATTAACATAACGTTTTGTAGATTTGCAGGGTTTTTCCGGAGGTATTCATGATAAAATCATTCAATTTTTTCCCTTTTACAATAGAATTGCCCGTGTAATTTCCAATAGAGTTTTTTATCTGGACAAAAGAACCACTCAAGGAATAAAATATGAGAGCTGTAACATCAATTAAAGATTCACATCGCCTTGTTGGAATAATGCTACTGTTACTGCTTGTAGCGAGTGCATGCAACCGCGATCCCAGGCTTAGTAATGGTATGGTGCCGGTCCCTAAAAACCCGCTAACCGGCCATTTGATCCCCCACCTGGATCACAGTCCCTATTTCAAGGACTCAATCACATCTCCTCAGGCGGTTACCCGGAAATGTCTTAAATGTCACGTTAACAGTGCCAGGGAAGTCATGAAAACAGCACACTGGACCTGGATCAGCGGGGATGTTGTCCGGAAAGGTAAAGTCATTCCGCTTGGCAAGCGCAACCAGGTCAATAACTTCTGCATAAGTGTTGTAGGTAACTGGGGATCCTGTACAATCTGCCATGCCGGTTACGGGTGGGGTGACATGAACTTCGATTTCACAAAGGAGGAGAATGTTGATTGCCTTGTATGTCATGACGGTTCAGGCACATATTCAAAATCAAAACGTGGTTTGCCAGGCAAGACAGTTGACCTTCGTGTTGTTGCCGGAAGTGTGCGCAGGCCCAATCGTGATAACTGCGGGATCTGTCATTTCAGTGGTGGCGGCGGCATGGGTGTGAAGCATGGCGATCTTGATGAATCACTGCTGAATGCCAACCAGGAGCTTGACTATCACATGGGAAAACTCAATTTCCAATGCATCGACTGCCACAAAACAGAACACCATTTCGTTTCCGGTAAATTAAACACTACTTATACTGAAAAAACAAAGGCGGTGCGATTTGGATGTGAAGATTGTCATACTCTGAAACCGCATAAAGACTATCGTCTGAACGAACATACCGCCCGAATAGCCTGTCAGACCTGCCATATTCCGGAGTTTGCCCGGAAACTTCCGACAAAAATGACCTGGGATTGGTCAAAAGCAGGCGATTCAACCCGAAAGGATAATCCGCATGAATATCTTAAGATTAAGGGCGAATTCCATTATGAGGAAGATGTAGTGCCGACGTACGCCTGGTACAACGGGAGAATGGATCGTTACATCGTCGGAGACAAGCTCGACAAGGAAGCCGAGCACAATATAAACCGCCCCCTGGGATCCCGCGATGATGCGAATGCAAAGATCTGGCCGTTCAAGGTGCACCATGCCAAACAACCATATGATCCCGTCAATAATATTATTATCCCTCCGATAACCAGCGGAAAAGGTGGTTTTTGGACTAAGTTCGACTGGAGCCTTGCAGTGAAGGAAGGCGCGGAAATAAACGGTTTACCGTATAGCGGAACGTACGGTTTTACCCCGACCGTTATGTACTGGCCCATTACACACATGGTCACTACAGTTAAAAACGCTTTGTCCTGCGAGGAGTGTCATTCTCCCGGAGGCCGGCTGAATTGGAAAGAACTTGGTTACGCTCATGATCCTGTCCAGGGGCCTGTTAAATCAACTCTTAAATAGAGAAGTACTATGAAAAAACAACCAAAACCTGTCACCAACCCATACTTGGCAGGTACCATTCTCGGAGTGGTTCTTTTTGCCGCCTTTGCTCTTACGCACAGCGGATTGGGAGCGTCGGGAGCCATCAGTCGCATCCAGGTTTCGCTCACAAAATTGATCTGGCAATCGCATGTTGATAAAGTCGGCACATTTGCTCTCATGGGGGCCGGCGACACCAATCCCTTGGATCACGCAAGTGTGTTTCTGCTTTTGGGCACATTTGCCGGTGGTATGATTTCAGCATTATTTAACCGTCGATTGAGATTTGAAATTCTCAAGGGTCCACGAATCTCAAAGACCCAACGGCTTTTCTTTGCCCTTATCGGTGGTGTAATAATGGGGTATGGCGCCCGTTTTGCGCGAGGTTGTACATCCGGACAGGCGTTATCCGGCGGAGCTGTTCTCTCACTTGGGAGCTGGGCGTTTATGTTCTGCGTTTTTATCGGAGGCTATGCCACTGCTTATTTTGTTCGGCGTCTTTGGGCTGATTAATTTATAAAAAAGGAGAATAGTAATATGTTACCACTCGATATTAGTTCAGAACTAGGGAAAGCCGGAGGTTATCTGGTGTTCTTCCTGATCGGTAGCGGTTTTGGTGTTGCACTGGAACTGGCCGGATTTGGCGATTCACGACGCCTTGCCGCACAATTCTACTTCAAAGATATGACGGTGCTGAAAACTATGTTTACCGGCATCATCGTTGCCTGCATTTTGATTTTTCTCTCTTCAGCCGTAGGATTCCTTGATTTTACCCAGCTTGCAGTAAACCAGACTTTCCTTTGGCCCGGCATTATCGGAGGGCTCATTATGGGTGTTGGATTTATCGTCGGGGGATACTGTCCCGGCACCTCGGTAGTGGCGACTGCAAGTCTTAAACTGGATGGCTTGTTATTTCTTACAGGTGCAGTGCTTGGTGCTGGTCTTTTTGGCGAATCTCTTCCGAAATTCGAAGGTTTCTGGTATTCTTCATTCACCGAGCGGTTTCTTGTTTCCGACTGGCTAGGCTGGTCAATAGGTGCTACTGTTTTCGCTGTCATCCTGTTTGCATTGATTATGTTTTATGGAGCGGAAAAAGTCGAAGAGTATTTCCGTATCAGGGGCACCGGAAAAGCCATGTCATGGAAAATCACAAGACGATCCTACCTGTTTTGTGCAGGAACTTTGGTTGTTTTAGCCGGCCTTGTCTGGATCATTGGTCAACCCGATCCGGTTCGTAAATGGAAATATATGGAGAGCCGTTATGCAGTTCAGCTGACTACAAAGGCTGTCTTCATTCATCCCCTGGAATATGTAAAAACGAATAACGAAGCAACGATCAAGCTTGTTACCCTCGATCTGCGCCCGGGTAAGGATTTTGAGGCTTTTCATCTCAGTGGTTCACAAAATGTCACGCTTGATGACCTTCTTAAAACCAGTGTTGTAGCTCCGCTTGCACAACTTCCGCC
>Ga0118677_10014815_pt1 | contig 10926 bp, 9 predicted proteins | sample AliMusrvi5mmetaG_FD_86154 | JGI IMG/M metagenome (GOLD analysis project Ga0118677, IMG submission 86154)
GGCCTATAGCTCAGCTGGGAGAGCGCTTGCATGGCATGCAAGAGGTCGTCAGTTCGATCCTGACTAGGTCCACCATTTTAAGAACCCTCCCTGTGGAGGGTTTTTTTTTGGGAAGAATTGCTATAATCCAAACCTGATTGGTTGATCGACAGGAGAACAAATGAAGACCTTGCTTCTTTGCGCCGCTCTCATGCTGTGCGCTGCGGGCGCCCGCGCCGATGACCTGACCGGGCGGCTGGGCATCGGAGGCTCGGTGGGCGCCGCGACGTCGCTCGGCGCGAACTCTCTGGAGAACAACCACGCCGGACTCGACGCCGGCGGCTGGCTGCGCTACGGCCTGCGACCGGGCTGGAGCGCGCGCCTCACCTACGACCATCTTGCCGTCAACCGCGGCTCGGGACGCGTCGAGCCCATCCTGGCCGGTCTCGAGTGCGACATGGCCCCGAAGTCCGATTGGAATCCGAACTTCCATTTCGGCGCCGGTCCCGCCATGGTGAGTCACCTCTCACTGGTCAACAGCCGGACCGTGTTCGGCGCCAACCTCGGCATCGGTTTCGACCGCTTCCTGACGCGCTGGTTCAGCATCGGCGCCACGGCGGACTGGTTCCCGGCCTTGAAGAGCTACCCGTTGCAGAAGGATATCAATGTCGAGCGCATCGGCCTGCTGGCCGGGTTCTGGTTCGGCGGCGCGGGTGGTTCGACGACCGCTCACGCCGCGCCCGCCCGGACGCCCGCGCAGCCGAAGGCGGCGGTCGCCAAGGCCACCGCGGCCGTCCCAGTTCCCGCGCCTGCGAAGGTGGGATTGTCCGAGGCCGAGCTAGCCGCGGCAGCGGCCAAACTCGCGCATCCGGAGGCGGTGGAAGTGACCGACGCTTCCCGGGCCGTGGAGACGGCGCCCGCATATCCGAAGGCTGAAGCCGCGTCGGCCGTTGCGCAAGCGTCCAAGGGGCACAAGCGGCGCAAGGCGGCGGCGGAGCAAGCTGCCGCGGCGTCTGGCGCGGGCGCGGCCAGCCCTGCCGCAGCGCCTTTGAAGCCAGGTGAGGCCTACGCCGATCCCGACTACATGGCCGCCCCTCCGGCCACGCCGCACATGCTCCAGGAGATTACGGCTCAGCCGAACGAGGTGCGCATCGAGCTGGATAAGCCCGGACCTTTCCATTCCATGTTCGCCGAGCATCCGTTGCGCCTGGTCACGGACCTGCTGTACGTGAAGTACGTGACGCAGCATAACTTTCAGACGACCGGCTCCCGGTGCCTGGAGGGGGTCCGCTCGGATCAGTACCAGTGGCAGCCTTTCCCGGTCGTGCGGGCCATCCTCGACCTGCGTTGCCCTATCGTCTATCACACCAAGTGGGACGGCAACACCCTCGTCATCACCTGGCAGGACAAGGCCGACGCCGCGCAGGCCGAGGCGGCGAATCCCTCCCAATCGGCGGAGGCGGCTCAAGTGGCCAGCCCTTCCGCTCCGCGCAGGCTCCAGGATATAACGGCTCAGCCCAACGAGGTGCGCATCGAGCTGGATAAGCCCGGACCTTTCCATTCCACGTTCGCCGAGCATCCGTTGCGCCTGATCATGGACCTGCTGGACGTGAAATATGTGACGCAGCATCCCTATGAGCCGAAAGGCTCCCGGTGCCTGGAGGGGGTCCGCTCGGATCAATACCAGACGCAGCCTTTCCCGATCGTGCGGGCCGTTCTCGACCTGCGCTGCCCCATCGTCTATCACACCAAGTGGGACGGGAACACCCTCGTCATCACCTGGCAGGATAAGGTCGACGATGGGGAACCAGCCCAGACCAAGCAGCCTTAAAGGGCCGGCGGCCCGGCAGCGCTACTTCTGCGGCGGCGCCCACATGCTCGCCGATGGCTATGCCGTGCACGCCCGGGGTGTCCGGGATGTCTCCGACTGCGGCGTAGGTGTCGGCGTCAACGACCATCACGTGGGTGCAGTCGAATATTGGAAACACCGGGAATCTGCTATACTTTTCCAATATGCTGAACTGGTTGTTTGGCAAGGCCAAACGCAGTATTTTGATCGCTGATGACGAACCTGATATTTGCAGCTTGGTGACGGCCATCCTGAGCACGCAGGGCTATCAGGTGGAAAGCGTCGGGGACGGCCAGGAAGCCATCAAGCTCCTGGGCCGTAAGAAATTCGACCTGGTCATCCTGGACGTGCATATGCCCAAGCTGGAAGGCCCGCAGGCCCTTGAGGTCATCCGGTTCATGCCCGGCTGCGAGAAGATGGGCGTCATCATGCTGAGCCTGGAAGGGATGATGGAGACCCTCATCGACACCGCCAACAAGGGCATCTACGCCTACATCGCCAAGCCGTTCACGCCCGCCACGCTCATCGGGAAGGTCAACGCCTACTTCGCCGGTCTGAAGAAGACTTAAGATTCCGCCGTCGATACATCGCTGGGGTCGCCTTGGTCCTAGGAGTCCATTGTCCCATCCGTGACGGCTTCGCCGCGGCCTTGCGCTACGCCCAGTCCTTGGGCTGCGGGGCCATGCAGATATTCCCTTATCGGCGCCATGAGGTCCCTGGCGCTCCGGAGCTGAAGGATTTTCGCCGCGCCCGGCAAGCCAGCCGCCTGCGCCTGCTGGCGCATTCCCGCTTCGCGCCTTGCCTGGCTTCCAGCGCGGCGCCGCTTCGGCGCCGCTCCATCGAGCTTCTTGAACAAGAACTGCGTCTTGCTGCGGCCATGGGCGCCGAAGCACTCATCCTGCACGCCGGCGCCTATTCCGAAGCCGGTGACCGGCAGGAAGGCCTGCGTCTCGCTGCCACATCCATCATTGAGGCTTTGGAGCGCTGTGGCGAAGGCCTCCCAGTCTATGTCGAGAACGTGCCGGGCGGCGGCCGGCGGCTGGGCGGGACCTTGGAGGACGTCGCCTTCCTTATAGAATCCGTGCAGCGGGCCGGCCGGCCCTGCGGGACCTGCATCGATACGGCCCACGCCTGGGCCGCCGGGTTCGAGATCGCCTCGGCGGCGGGGATGCTGGGCTTCGTGGCGGGCTTGAGCCGCATCGTGGGCGCGGGGAACGTCGGCGCGTTCCACATCAACGACACCCGCGCGCTCCCCGGCTCCCACCGCGAGAGCCATGCGCCTTGGGGGGAGGGCGTCCTGGGGATGGCCGGCCTGCGCGCTTTGCTGGCGCGGCCGGAGTACGCGGATCGGCCGGCCATCGTGGAGCTTCCGCTTGGCGTCGGCCCGGGCGCGGCCGCATCGTCCCTGGCTTTCGCGCGCCGGCTCATGCCCGCGCAGAAGAACTAGCCCGCGATCGTCGGGTTGGCCGGAGGCGGCTAAAGCAGGAATTCGTGAACGTTGAAAGAAGTATTTATAGTGTTATAATGAAATTATGGGGCGCCGCCAATGAGAATGTCCCTGCGCGCCAAGCTCATCCTCATCATCGTGGGTGTGAGCTTCACGCCTCTGCTTGCGCATTATGTCGTGGTGACGTTCGCGTATAAGAGGATCGCGCGCCAGAACACCGCCAACCAGATGGGACTGATCGCCCGGATGGGGGCGGAATACAGCGTCAGCAACCTGGCCTCCGGGAATAAGGCCGCAGCCGAGCGATCGCTTGGGACTCTTTTCCTGATGCCCGAGGTCGCGGAAGCGCAGATCTACGATGATCAAGGCAGGGTCTTCGCCGCCTATTGGTCGGAAGGCAAGTCGCTTGGCCTTTACGCGAAGGGCGGGACCGCCCTGCCGCTCTATCCCGACCGGATCGATCCGCTTCAGGCAGCCTCCGTCACCCTGCTCCAGGACCGTTTGGAGATCCTGCAGCCGATAGCATCTAAGGATCGGAGCTACGGGACCTTGCGCTTGGTGGCCTCCGCAGCCGTGCCGGAGGCAGTCCTCAGTGCCCGGCTCAGGGTATTGACGGTCGTCTCCCTGGGCCTGCTCCTGCTGACCATTTTACTGGCTTGGGTCATCCAGGGCCATATATCAAGGCCGATACTGTGGCTCGCGGGGCTGACCCAGGAAGTCTCCCGGACCCATGACTATTCCACCCGGGCCGCGTTGAAGCGCGCCGACGAGATAGGGACTTTGGCCAAAGGGCTCAACGACATGCTGGCCAGCCTGCAGGCGCAAAGCCTCCTGCGCGACCAGGCCGAGGAGCGGCTGCGTTTCGCTCTGGAGACCATCCATACGGGCGCGTGGGACTTGAATCTGGTGGATCATACGGCCTTCCGCTCGATGGAGCATGACCGCATCTTCGGCTACGCCAAACTGCTCCCGCAGTGGACCTACGAGATGTTCCTTGAGCATGTGGTGTCGGAGGACCGCGCCGCGGTGGATGAAAAATTCCGCCATGCCATGGCCGAGCGGGGCGACTGGAATTTCGAGTGCCGCATCCGGCGCGTGGACGGCGAGATCCGATGGATCCGGGCCGCTGGACGCCATCATGCCGAGGCGGCCAGCGGGATGATCCGCATGGCGGGCATCGTCCAGGACATCACCGAGCACAAGCGGTCCGATATGGAACTGCAGGCTCTGAACCAGAAGCTTGCCGCCTCTAACAAGGAGTTGGAATCCTTCAGCTACTCGGTGGCGCACGACCTGCGCTCGCCCCTGCGCGCCATCGACGGGTTCAGCCAGGCCTTGCTCGAAGATTATTCGGCGTCTCTGGACGCCCAGGGCCGGGAGTATCTGGCGCGCGCGCGCGAAGGCGTCCAGCGCATGGCCCAGATGATAGACGACCTTTTGAAGCTGGCGCGCCTGGGATACGCTCCCATGGTGCCCCAAGCCGTGGACCTCAGCGCCCTGGCCGGGGAGGCGGCGGCGGAACTGCGCAAATCCCAGCCCGGCCGGGAGGCCGAATTCGTCCTGGCGCCGGGCCTGGTCGCCGCGGGCGACCCTGTGCTGTTGCGCAGCGTCATGCGCAACCTGCTGGAGAACGCCTGGAAGTTCACGGCCAAGAAGCCGTGGGCGCGCATCGAGTTCGGCGCTGTCGTGGCCGATGGCGTAAGGGCTTACTTCGTGCGCGATGACGGGGCCGGCTTCGACATGGCTTATGCGGACAAGCTGTTCGGCATATTCCAGCGCCTGCACACGGTCACGGAATTTCCCGGCACCGGCATCGGCCTGGCCATGGTCCAGCGCATCATCCAGCGCCATGGCGGTCGGGTCTGGGCCGAAGGCGCGGTGAACCGGGGCGCGACTTTCTATTTTACCTTGCCGGAGGGCAAAGTCTAAGGAGGGCGGACAAAATGGGCAACGGCAAGAACCAAGCGGAGGACCTGGGGCACAGGCAGATATTGCTGGTCGAGGACAATGTGGACGACGAGCTGTTGATCTTGCGCGCGCTCAAGATGAACCGCGTCGGCAACGGCGTCTTCGTGGCGAGGGACGGCGCCGAGGCCCTGGACTGGCTTTTCGCCGCCGGTCCCTACGCCCAAAGGGACGCATCCGCCCTGCCTGCTGTGGTCCTGTTGGACCTCAAGCTGCCTAAGATCGACGGCCTGGAGGTGCTCCAGCGCATCCGCGCCGACGCGCGGACGGCGCTGTTGCCTGTGGTCATCCTCACTTCCTCCGACATGGAGGAGGACGTTGCCCGCGGCTACAAATTCGGCGCGAACAGCTTCGTGCGCAAGCCGGTGGGATTCGATGGCTTCGTCAAGGCGATCCATGAGCTCGGCTTGTATTGGCTGATCATCAACGAGCCGCCGCCGCAAGGTGACGCGAAATAGGCGGGCATCCGGACGGGGGACTCGAAATGGACCAAGAACTACGCATCCTGATGCTGGAAGACTGCACCTCCGACGCGCAGTTGGAGACGCTGGCCCTGCGCAAGGCGGGCATCCCCTATCTTCTGGAGCGCGTGGAGACAAAGGATGCGTTCATCAAGGCACTGAAGGAATTCCAGCCCGAGGTCCTGCTCGTGGACTACCACCTCCCGTCCATGACCGGCATCGAGGCGCTGGAGATCGCCCAGAAGGAGTGCCCGGACGTGCCCTTCATCTTCGTCACGGGAGCCATGGGTGAAGAGATGGCGGTCGAGACGCTCAAGAAAGGCGCCACCGACTACATCCTGAAGAGCAACCTGACCCGCCTGGGCACAGCCGTGCGGCGCGCGCTGGAGGATGTCCAACTGCGCCTGGAACGGCGCAAGGTGCGGGAAGCCCTGCGGCAGTCCCGCGATTATCTGGACGCCATCATCAACGCCATCCACGACCCCGTCTTCGTCAAGGACCGCCAGCACCGGTTTGCCCTGGTCAACGACGCCCTGTGCGGGTTCATGGGGCGCCGGCGCGAGGAGCTTATAGGCAAGAGCGACCCGGAATTTTTCCCGAAGGAGCAAGTCGAGGTCTTCTGGGTCAAGGACGACGCCGTCTTCGACACTGGGCGGACGGACACCAACGAGGAGCAGTTTACCGACGCTGCGGGCCAGGTGCACACCATCATCACGGTCAAGGCCCTCTACACGGACCCGGCCGGCGAGAAGTTCATCGTGGGCACCATCCGCGACATCTCCGAGCGCAAGCAGGCGGAAGACTTTCGGGAACTGAGCCGGGAAGTCCTGCAGATACTCAATGCGCGGTCGGACGACATGCAGGATATCATCCGGCGCATCGCGGCCTTGTTGCAGGCGCGGACCGGCTGCACGGCCGTGGGCATCCGTCTGCAGGACGGCGATGACTACCCCTATTTCGCTCAGGTCGGTTTCCCGGCGGGATTCCTGGAGACGGAAAACACGCTGGTCGGGCGAGGCGCGGACGGCGGCCTGTGCCGGGACCAGGACGGCAAAATCATCCTGGAATGCACCTGCGGACTGGTCATCTCCGGCAAGGCTGACCCAGCCAATCCGCTCTTCACGCGGGGGGGAAGCTTCTGGACGAACGATTCATTCCCGCTTCTAGACCTTCCACCCGGCGAGGATCCCCGGATAAATCCGCGCAACCGATGCATGCATCAAGGCTATGCCTCCCTGGCCATGGTGCCGATCCGGAACAAGGGGCAGGCCATCGGACTGGTCCATTTCTGCGACCGGCGTAAAGGGCGTTTCAGCGTCGAAATGATCGAGTCCCTGGAGGGGATCGGGACAAGCATTGGCGCGACGCTGATGCGTCAGTGGGCCGAGGATGCTCTGCGCGCCAGCGAGGAGCGCCTCCGTACCGTCATCGAGAATTCGCGCGATGGCATCAACCTGGTGGACCTGGCCACGGGACGCTTCGTCTTGGTAAGCCCCGCGCAAGTGGCCATGACCGGGTTCAGCGCCGCGGAGATCCAGAACTTCACCTCCGATGAGGCTTTCGAGCGCGTGCATCCCGACGACCGCGAGAACGCCGTCAACCAGCACAAGCGGGTGGCCGCCGGCGAGGACGTGCCGGAATCCGTGGAATTCCGCTGGAAGGTCAAGAGCGGCGAGTACCGCTGGTTCGGTCACACCCGCAAGCTCGTGCGCGACGCGCAGGGCCGTCCCGTGGCTATAGTCGGCGTGGCCCGCGACATCACCGACCGCAAGCGGGACGAGGATGAAAAGGTCAAGCTCGACGAGAAGTTCCACCAGGCCCAGAAGATGGAGGCCGTGGGCCTGCTCGCCGGAGGCATCGCGCACGATTTCAGCAACGTGCTCACCGCCATCGTGGGCTACAACTACCTCGTCCTGGACGGCCTCAAGGCCGACCATCCCATGCGTCCCTTCAGCCTCGAGGTTAAGCGGGCCACGGAGGTGGGCGCTTCCCTGAGCCGCCAGCTCCTGGCCATGAGCCGCCAGCAGGTCGCGCGGCCGCGCGTGCTGGACCTCAACAGCGTCGTCATCGAGACGGCCAAGCTGTTCCGCCGCCTGGTGGGCGAGAACATCAAGACCGTCATCGAGCCCCAGCCGTCCCTCTGGCCGGTCAAGGTGGACAGCGGACAGATGGAGCAGATACTGCTCAACCTCGTCGTCAACGCCCGCGACGCCATGCCCAATGGCGGCCAGCTCACTATCAAGACTCAGAACGTCATCGTGATAGGGGCGGGCCAGGCGTATGCCAAGCTCGCCTTGCCGCCCGGCCATCATGTCTGCGTGTGTAAAGTCGGCCAGTCCCCCGCGAAGACGAAGGACGCCGGCGTGACGGAGGATGGCCAGGCGCACGCCCGGCTCGCCTTGCCGCCCGGCGAATATGTCTGCCTGGAGGTCCGGGATACCGGGACAGGCATGGACGCGGCCGTCCAGGCGCGCATCTTCGAGCCGTTCTTCACCACCAAGGCAGCCGGCCATGGCACGGGCCTGGGCCTGGCCACGGTCCAGGGCATCGCGGAGGACTGCCGGGGGCGCATCTGCGTGGAGAGCGCGCCGGGCCAGGGCACGGCTTTCCGCCTCTGCTTGCCGCGCGCCGAAGGCGGGGAGGCGGCCATGCTGATCGAGGAGGCCGCGAAGACGGCCTTGGGCGGCGATGAAGCCATCCTGGTCGTGGAGGACAACGTCCCCTTGTTGGACCTGCTCAAGAAGGCCCTGCGGCTCCACGGCTACCGGGTCTACGGGGCGAGCAGCGGCGCTCAGACCCTGGAACTCTGCGGCAAGCTCAAGCAACGCATCGACCTCGTGCTCATGGACCTGGTCCTGCCGGACATCAACGGGGGGGAGCTGTTCGCGCAGTTGAAGCTGCTGCGCCCGGGACTGAAGGCGGCGTACATGTCCGGCTACCCGGGCGCGCTGATGGACGGGGCCAACCTGTCCAGCGACATGGTCTTCATTGAGAAGCCATTTCCCATCGAGACTCTTCTGGGCGTCCTGCGCCGGGAATTGGACAAGGGGCGCGCCGCCAAGGCGGGGCCGGCGTCGAGCTAGGCGGCCGCGGCCTGGGGCCGGAACGTCGGGTCAAGCCAAGAGCGGCGTCAGGAAGAGACGACCACCGCGTCCACCGGGCACTGCTCCTTCGCCTGCTGGCAGGACTCCCGCGCGGCTTCCGGCACCGGGTCGGCGAAGACCACGGCCTTGCCGTCTTCCATGCGGAAGACTTCGGGGCAGAGGTTCACGCAGAGTTCGCAGCCGATGCACAGCTCCGGGTCGACTTTCGCTTTCATATTCCCCTCAGAATCCGATCTTAAGGCCCTCGCGCGCCAGCATGATCTCGAGGCCGTAGCCTTTGTCGGCGGCGAGCTTGCGCGCGTCGGATTCGATGCGGTCGAGCAGGGCGTCGCTGTAGGAGTCGTCGTGGTGGAAGAGGACCAAGCGCTTGATCCCGCAGCGCCCGGCGAGCTCCACGGTGTCGGCCCAGCTGGAGTGGCCGTTGTTCTTGCGCGTCTGGTAGTCGGAGTCGAGGTAGCGCGCGTCATGGATGAGCACGTCCGCGCCCTGGGCGAGGCGGCAGAGCCGTTCATCGTAGTCCTGCATGGCGGTGCCCTGGTCCCCGTAGATCTCCGAGTCCGGCGCGTAGACGAATTTGCGCCCTTCCGCCTCGACGACGAAGGCCAGCGTCGTGTCCGGATGGTTGGCGAAGAAGGGCGAGAGCTGCACTCCCGGCAGCAGGCCATAAGTCTCTTCCCGCATCTCGAATATCTCCAGCTGGGCTTGCACGGCGCCGAACTCCGGCGGGGCGGCCTCGAAGAGGCGTTGGATGCGGCCCTCCAGCGCCTCGTCCGGGGAGGCCGGAGCGCCGATGCTGATCTTGAAGCCCTCGGCATAGGCGGGGGCGAACTTTCCCAGGCCTTCGATGTGGTCCTGGTGGAAATGGGTGAGGAGCAGCCACAGGTTACGGTACTTCCCTTCCTCGACCAGCCGCTGGCCCAACGGGACGAGGCCGGAACCGGCGTCGAAGATGATGAGGTGGCCGGCGACTTCCAGGGAAACGCAGGGCGTATGCCGGCCGTAGCGGGAGGGCTCTCCGCCCTCGTAGGGGGAGAGGCTGCGGCAGCCCCAGACGGTGGCGTGCATCTTGGCCTCGGCCGGGGCCTGCGGCTGCGGACCCAGCCGGGGCGCGGCGGCTGGGGCCAGCGGGGGCGGCGCCTGGCCCGCGAGCAGGTCCGCGATCTGCATGGCGAAAGTGTCCACGTTGTAGGGCTTTTCGATGAAGAGGTCCGCGCCGTAGTCCGCGGCGCGCTTGCGGTCGGCGTGGAAGGCCTTGCCCGAGACCATGACGATCTTCACATCCTTGGTCGCGGGGTCGCTCTTGATGCGGTGGCAGAGGGTCAGGCCGTCGAGCCCCGGCATGAGGATGTCCAATAGGACCAAGGCGGGAGGCCGGGCGAGTATGCTCTGGAGGCCCTTGGCGCTGTCGCTGATCAAATCGACTTCGTAGCCGGCGTCCTCGAGCAGGGTCTTGGAAAGCTCGCCCACGAGGGGATCGTCGTCCACCACTACGGCCCGCGCGCCCATACGCCAGGGATTCTAGCAAATGCGCCGGGACTGCGGCCGTCTTTGCTAAAATATCTCGATGCGCATCATCGCGGGCTCCCTGCGCGGCCGCAGCATCCGCGGCTCGGGAAAGGATTGGGGCGTGCGGCCCATCTCGGGCCGTATCAAGCAGTCCCTCTTCGACATCCTCACGGGCCTGGTGCCGGGCGCGCGCCTGCTGGACCTTTTCGCCGGGACCGGCGCCGTCGGCATCGAGGCCTTGTCGCGGGGCGCGGCTTTCGTCTTCTTCGTCGACCTCGACCGCCGCTGCATGGACCTGATCACCAGCAACCTCGCCGCCTCCGGGTTCGCGGACCGGGGCCGGGTCCATTTCGGCGATGTGCTCGGCGACCTCTCGTGGGTCCCCTTCCGCTCCGGGACCGCGCAGTATGACCTGATCTTCATGGGGCCGCCTTACAAGGACGCGATGAAGAAGCCTCTGGCCTATTCGACCCCGGCCTTGGCGCGCGTGGCCGCGGCGGGCCTGCTGGCGCCGCGGGGCTGGGCGGTGTGCCAGCACCACGTCAAGGAGGCGGTGGCGGCGCCTGCCGGCTGGGTCATGGTCCGGCGGGAGAAGCACGGGGACACCTTCTTAAG
>Ga0118677_10014817_pt1 | contig 10925 bp, 4 predicted proteins | sample AliMusrvi5mmetaG_FD_86154 | JGI IMG/M metagenome (GOLD analysis project Ga0118677, IMG submission 86154)
TGTTTATTACAGAGAGCACTGCTCTTGCGGGTACCTTAAGCCTTCGGAACTACGAGAGAACCATCAGTATACGTAATAATGATCGTTATTTATCGCAGTTTCGAAGGCTTAAGGTACTAAAGTCTCGGTTTTCCAGAAAGCCCAAGAGGTATTAAGCTATGACTTATGAATCGCAGTTAGCCTCCCGCCGGGCGGCATTGCCATTTCTTTGCCTGCTCGCACTTCTGTTGAGTTTTTCTTTCTCTCCTGCTGATGGCGACACTGGGCCTGGCAACTGGGGTATGTTTCATCATGATTCCCAGCATACCGGGCGAAGCCCATATACCGGATCTGCGACGGCTGCCCAAAAATGGACACTTGGCATGGGACAGATATTTAGGGGTTCCCCAACTCTCGGGGCAGACGGCACCATTTATATCGGAGCGAGTAATCTGTATGCCGTCAATCCGGACGGCACACAACAGTGGGTGTTTGCTGCCGGAGAGGGGGGAGGGTATATGGAATCTGCTCCGGCCATTGGGTCAGATGGCACGATTTATGTCGGATCGCGTGACGATAATCTCTATGCCATTCATCCGGACGGAACGTTAAAGTGGAAGTTTCCCACCGGGAACTTGATTATTTCTTCCCCGACCATTGGAACTGACGGCACCATTTACGTCGGATCATGGGACGGCAAGCTTTATGCCGTCAATCCGGACGGTACGCAACAGTGGACGTTTGCTGCAGGGGGAAGAGTTTATGGCTCCCCGGCTATTGGGGCGGATGGCGCCATCTATGTCGGGTCGGATAATGACCAGTTCTATGCCGTCAACCCGGATGGCACGCAAAAGTGGGCCTTTACTGCTGGTGCACATGTTTATGCCTCTCCGGCCATCGGGACAGACGGCACTATTTACATCGGGGATTATACTGACCACTTTTATGCCATCAATCCGGACGGCACGCCAAAATGGGTCTTCACCAACGGGGGGGCATATTACTCTTCTCCGGCCATCGGAACAGATGGTACCATTTATGTCGGAGCAGATGATTACCATCTGCATGCTATCAATCCTGACGGCACGCAAAAGTGGGCGTTTCACACCGGAATGTACGTCGAGTCCTCCCCGGCCATCGGCGCGGATGGCACTATCTATGTCGGCTCGGAGGATGGTAATCTCTATGCCATTAACCCGGACGGCACGCAAAAGTGGGCATGCGACACGAGAAGTTATGTCGATTCCTCTCCGGCCATTGGGCCGGATGGCACCATCTATGTCGGATCGGAGAATACCGGACTGTGGGCGATCAACGCCTATAACCCGGTCACCGCGGTGAAGTTCTACGCCTCACCGATCAGTCCGCAGGCGGCAAATACCGCTATCACTTTCGTCGCCGTGGCGACCGGCGGGACGAACGTGAGCTATCAGTTCTGGCTCTACAATGCTGCTGCCACCCCGGCGTGGGGCCAGTTGCAGGGCTACTCGGCATCCGACTCCTGCACCTGGATTCCAACAACGACGGGCAAGTATCTTATCTCCGTCACCGCGCATGATAGCGTCAGTGGCACGGAAATGAATGTCCAGTCCTGGTATACGGTGGCTCCCCCATTGACTGGCATCAGTCTCATGCTGATGTCCGCACCTCCGCAACCGCCCAATACCCCCATCACCTTCATTGTCGTGGCACAGGGTGGGACTAATGTCACGTACCAATTCTGGTTGTACAACCCCACCGCGTCCCCGGCGTGGAGCCAATTACAGGCATATTCATCAGTTGCCAGCTGCCACTGGACACCGAGCAGCGTGGGCAATTATCTCATCTCAGCTACCGCGCGGGATAGCATCACCGGCACGGATATCAATGCGTCGGTTTGGTATGCCATCAGTAATATTACCCCGCTAAGCACGATTGCCTTGACTACCTCCCCGTATCCGCCACGGCCGGCCACTACGCCAATCACGCTGACCGCGCTGGCAACCGGCGGCACGAATGTGCAGTATCAATTTTGGCTGTATAATCCGGCTGCCACTCCTGCCTGGAGCCAGTTGCAAGCGTACTCAACCTCCAAGCAGTATGTTTGGACTCCAAGTACCGCAGGCAATTACCTGCTTTCCGTCACCGCGCGCGATGGCATCACCGGCGTGGAAATCGGTACCGTGTTCTGGTATACCATCACGGCGATCCCGCTAACCGGAGTATCTCTGCAGCCCTCCGCGACCTCTCCGCAAACGGTCAACACGCCAATAACCCTCACTGCAAAAGCAACAGGTGGCTCAAACGTGAGCTATCAATTCTGGTTGTATGCTCCTAATGCCACTCCGGCCTGGAGCCAGTTGCAAGCGTATTCCACCTCAGCAACCTGCAGCTGGACTCCGAGTAAAGGTGGTAGCTATCTGCTTTCCGCCACCGCGCGCGATGGCGCTACCGGTGCGGAAGTCAATACTACGCTCTGGTATAGCATTACTAACAGCACACCGTTAACGGCGGTAGCCCTGACTGCTGCCCCTGACTCGCCACAGCCGGCGAACATGCACATCACTCTCACTGCGACGGCTACCGGCGGTTCGAATGTGCAATACCAGTTCTGGCTCTACAACTCGAATGCTACCCCTGCATGGCGCCAACTGCAAGCATATTCTGCCAATACCACCTGCGCGTGGACGCCAACCTCAGCAGGGAGTTATCTGCTCTCCGTTACCGCACAGGATGGCGCTACCAGCGCAGTGGAAAATACCGTACGCTGGTATATCGTGCAGTAGGCTCTAACGAAGCTCCGCCTCAAACCGCGCAGTATGAAAAACCGCATCAAAAAAGAATACTCATATCGCTTGCTTGGCGGTTTGGACTGAGCGTCGTTTATGCAAAGTTCAAGGTTCAAAGTTGTCGTTCAGAGTAACATTAGAGCCTATAGAGCCTCGGAATGAGTTGGCGGTTATTAAATTGTCAACCTATTGACAGTAATGACAGTAACTTGTAGGATATCGAGCAAAATTTGCTATCAGTCATCAGGTCATTGAAAGAGTAACTGGTAAGCTTTACCACAAGCTAATGCCGTCATCCTTTCATGCAACACTTTTTTTGTCTCACATAGCAAAACAAAAGGAGAAAAATCATGAAACGAAGTCCGTACAGGATCGTCCCCCTGCTCATGTTGTTGCTTTTTTGTGTCATCAAGCTCGCGTATCCCGCATTTGCTGCCGGCACAGGCGCGCAAGGCGACTGGTGGATGTTCCGCCACGACCCGCAGCACACCGGACGCAGCCCGTACGACGGGCCGTCTATCCCCTGGTTGCAGTGGAGCTCCTCTTTCGGAACGGTCTGCTCATCCCCGGCTATCGGAGCTGATGGCACTATCTATGTCGGCTCAATGTCCCAATACTACTCACAATTAAACTGTCTTAACGCGATCAACCCGACGGACGGCTCGGTCAAGTGGAAGTTTCCCACGGGTGGGTATGTCATTTCTTCTCCGGCTATCGGCACGGATGGGACGATCTATGTCGGCTCGAATGATGCAAACCTGTATGCTTTGACCGATAACGGCACATCCTATGCGCTGAAGTGGAAATATGCTACGGGACTCCCTATCATGTCTTCCCCGGTTATTGGCGCAGACGGGACCATCTATGTCGGATCAACAGATAAAAACCTTTATGCCCTCACCGATAACGGCGCCACCTGCACGTTGAAATGGAAATTCACCACAGGAAGCTGGGTTTCTTCCTCCCCGGCTCTCGGCGCGGATGGGACGATCTATTTCGGGGCAGCGGGATTTCTATATGCTTTAACCGATACTGGCGCCTCCGGTACACTCAAGTGGAAAAGTGGGACAGAAGGCCAGACAGTTTCCTCGCCGGCCATCGGGACGGATGGCACCATTTATGTGGGGAGCAATTCTGGCGGCTTATATGCGTTCAATTCGGTGGACGGTTCGCAGTTGTGGGCATACTATACCTACGGTAACATTGTCTCCTCCCCGGCTATCGGTGCGGACGGGACGATCTTCATCGGGTCCACCGACACGAATATTTACGCACTCGCTCCAGAGGATGGTGCGCTGCAGTGGCAATTTACCACCGGAGGCGCGATCTTCTCCTCCCCGACGCTGGGTGCAGATGGGACGCTATATATCACCTCGCAAGATGGGGACCTGTATGTGTTAGACTCAGCGAATGGCGCGTTGAAGAGTTCGAACACGTTGTGGACAACTACTCCTGCAGTCGTGTCAAACTATGATTCTTCTCCTGCGATTGGCGCGAATGGAACACTCTACGTCGGAACGCACAGTTTTGGATTGTATGCCTTCACCCAGCCGCCACCCCTGCCGGTCTTATCGCTCGTACAAAGCTGCAGCGTCGTTAGCGCGTTGCCCGGGCAAACCGTCAGCTATACATTGACATGCGCGAATAACGGCAGCCAGGCACTCGGCACGACGCTTAGCGACGTGCTGCCCGCCGGCGTCAGCTATGTGCGCAACAGCGCCGGCGGCAAGGCGACGTATAACGCCACTACCAATACTCTCACCTGGTCGCTGGGCAATCTCACTACTGGCGGCAGCATCAATCTGTCCTTCCAGGCGACAGTGAACGCGACGGCGACGGCAGGCACGGTCATCAGTAACAGCGCAGTATTGACCAGCGCGAAAGTCTCAACTCCGATACACAGCAATACGGTGACCTTCGTGGTAACGGCGGCGAAGCGCGGTGACTGGTGGATGTACCAGCATGATGCGCAACATACCGGACGCAGCGCCTGTGCCGGGCCAACCGTGCCCTGGTTGAAATGGCAGTTCGCCACCGGCTACCAGGTCAATGCCGCGCCGGTGGTCGGTGCAGACGGCACGATCTATGTTTCTTCCGCGGACGATAGCCTGTATGCGTTTAACCCGTCGGATGGATCGTTGAAATGGCAATTCGCCACCCAGGACCAGATCAATGCCTGCCCGGCACTCGGGACGGATGGCACCGTGTATACCAGCTCTTTCGACGGTAACCTGTATGCGCTCAACCCGTTGCATGGCGGCCATGCATGGCAGGTGACTACCGGCTGCGATTGGCATTCCTCACCGACCGTCGGCGTGGACGGCACGGTCTACCTGGGCACGCAGAGCGGCTATCTGGCCGCATGCGCCGCGAACGGCACCGTGAAATGGTCATTCGCGCTGGCGGCAGGTAGTTGGATCGATGCCTCGCCGGCCATCGGCACGGACGGCACCATCTTCGTCGGAGCATCTGACGGCCTTTACGCGCTCAACCCTGCAGACGGCTCGCTGAAATGGAAATCTGCTACCGGCAGCGCATGCGCCTCTCCGGTTGTGGGCACGGATGGAACTGTTTACGTGGTAGCAGCAGACGGCTACTTATATGCGTTCAATCCGGCCACTGGAACGCAAAAGTGGACCATTTGGGTTGAACCTCTTTCCTGTCCGGCTATCGGTGCGGATGGTACTCTCTACTGTTGTCGTTTAGATGGGTATTACATTGCCGCAATAGACCCGGTTACGGGAACGGTGTCAACAAGCCATGCTTTTGGCGGCAGCAAAATGGTGACTGCTCCGCTCATCGACGCGAATGGGATTGTCTATGTCGGGGCATCAGACCATAAACTATACGCATTCAATTCGGCGGATCTGTCACTTAAGTGGTCGTATGCGCTGCCTGGCACGATTGCCTCGTCGCTGTCCATAGACGCGACGGGAACGATTTACGTCGGATCAACTGACGGCAATCTGTATGCCATCGCGCAGGCGCCGCCCGCGCTCTCCGCGCTGGCCCTTACCTCTGCGCCGGCCGTCTCGACGACGACAGGCACCCCGGTGACGCTGACTGCCACGCCCAGCAACGGTGGCAACGTGCAATACCAGTTCTGGCTGTATAACCAGAATGCCTCCCCGGCATGGCGCCTATTGCAAGCATATTCCAGCAGCGCGACTTGTACCTGGACTCCCAGCAGTACAGGGCAGTATCTCTTCTCCGTCACCGCGCAGGATGGCGCCAGCAGCACTACCATCAATCAGTTGCTCTGGTTCACCGTCACGCAACTCACCGTATCAGTGTCCGCCTCTCCTGTCGCGCCGCAAACGATTGGCACACCCATCACGCTCACCGCGAGCGCGCCGGGTGCGCAGAAGCCCAGCTACCAGTTCTGGGCATACAATCCGAACGTTACCCCGGCGTGGAGCCAGTTGCAGGCCTATTCGAGCAGCGCCGTCTGCGCCTGGAGGCCATCCGTCGCAGGCAACTATCTCCTTGCCATCAGCGCGCGCGACGGCGTCAGCGGCACGGTGGTAAACACGCAAATCTGGTATCAGGTGACCGGACCGGCGCTCACAGCCGTCTCGTTCACCACTTCTTCGGCGTCGCCGCAACTGGTTTATACCCCGATCACTCTCACCGCTGCCGCGACTGGCGGTACAGGTATTCAATACCAATTCTGGGTATGCAACCCCTACGCCACGCCCGCCTGGAGCCAATTACAGGCGTATTCATCCTCCGCCGCCTGCACCTGGGTACCCACCACACCGGGCAATTACCTACTGTCGGTGAGCGCTTGCGACAGCGTGAGCGGCACAGAGGTGAACCAGACAAGCTGGTTCACAGTGGATATCGATGTCTCGCTCACGGTGTCAGCCTCCCCTGCCGCGCCACAACCTCCCAATACCGCCATTTCCCTCATCGCGAATGTGGGAGGGTCGAGTAATAGCGCTTGCCAATTCTGGCTGTATAATCCTGCTACCTCCGTGTGGAATAAATTGCAGGGGTATGACAGCGGCTCCCCGGTTTGCATCTGGACCCCGACTGCCGCGGGCAACTACCTCATCTCGGTAACTACTATGGATTATACGAGCGGCACTGAAGTGAATCAGTCATTCTGGTATACTGTCGAGTAAGGAATGACGCACGACGCTCCGCCTGCAAAGGCGGAGCGTTGTTGATTTAGAGACTGTCCCCATATCGCTTTTGAACTGATGCCATCCGGCTCTGGCATATCAAAAAAGTGCGCCGCTTTGGAAAGAATCGCCGCTTTTACTTGAACGCTCAGGGATTGTCCCCCGGTAGCCCCTTTCGAAAGATCCGGACTGCGCAGTTCCAGCGCATCTTTACCAGCCAGCCAGTCTTTAAGTTAAAGCGGCATTGCATGCCGCACTCCAAAGCTGCCGCACTCGTTGATTATACTATGAATCTTAGTACCTTAAGCCTTCGAAACTGCGATAAAAAACGATCATTATTACGTATGTTGATGGTTCTATCGCAGTTCCGAAGGCTTAAGGTACCCGCAAGAACAGTGCTACCTCTGATAAATAAAGCCAGGTTGTATTGACTTTTTGGGTTGTGGGCAGGGCTCACATTGTACATTAGCGTAAGTGAACAGTATTGAGGCTAGACTCCAAAATCCAAAATCCTGAATCCTGAATTCGCAATCCGCAATCCGCAATCCGCAATCCGCAATCCTATACCCCCCCCACCACCGCCTGAATAAGATGAATGAGGAAGCCGGGGAAGAGGCCTAGCCAGAGCAGCACAAGTGTGAGTGCTGCCAATGCCACGGTATCCACGGCAGAAAATGACGGGACGGTGATGGGAGTGGAGGATTCTTCGGGATGCTGGTACAGGGCGATGACCACGCGCAGGTAATAGAAAAGACCGATAGCGCTGTTCACAACCAGTAATACAACCAGCAACCACAAGTGCGACTGTGCGCCGGCGAAGAGGAGCAGGAACTTGCCGATGAAACCGACAGTCAACGGCAAACCGGCAAGTGACAGCAGAGCGATAGAGAAGATGGCGGCCAGCCAGGGGTGGCGCCAGGCCAGTCCGCGATAGTCATCGAGGGCATCCGCATCCCGCTGCGCACCGGACAGCGCAGCGACTACGCCAAAGGCCAGCAGGATAGTGATCATGTAGGCGAAGAGGAAGAAAGTGACTGCGGTGGCCGCCCAGACGCCGGAGGCGAGGAAGGCAACCAGCAGATAACCCATATTGCTGATGGAGGAATAGGCGAGTAAACGTTTGACATGCTGCTGGCGCAACGCGAGTAGATTGCCGATAAACATGCTGGCAATCGCCAGTATGCTGAAGAGCACCAGCAAAGGAGGCGAATGCTGAATATGCAGCGGGAGGAAGAAACGCAATAGCACGGCAATTACGGCGCCTTTAGCGACTGAGGCCATGAAGGCCGTGGCCGGTGCGGGTGCACCCTGGTAGACATCGGGAATCCAGAATGAGAAGGGCACCAGCGCCAGCTTGAAACTGATGCCGGTGATGATCAACCCCAACCCCACCAGCGTGAGCGAGCCGGAGAGAGTGCCGCCGGCAGCATGGGCAGCGATACCGGTAAAAGACATCACCCCAAGATCGGCATAAACCAGCGCCATGCCGAAAAGTAAAAATGCCGATGCGACGCTGGAGAGCACCAGGTATTTGATGCCCGCCTCGATATTCAACGGATTGCCGCGCACATACGCGATCATGGCGTATAGCGAGACGCTCATCAGCTCAAGCGCCAGGAAGAAGGAGGCAAAATGGTTGCTGAAGACCAGCGCTGTCGCGCCGAGATGCGCCAGCAACAGCAGCAGGTAGAATTCTTCCGATATGCCTACATGCCGCTCCAGGTAACTATTGGAGAACAGGGTGACCATGATGCCGGCGATCAGCAATGCCATGGTATATAGCAGAGCGAAGGAATCGACGAATAATAGTGGCGTCACTTGCAGTGTGGCATATGGCGATGCTCTATCGACGAGTATATGAGCGGCGGAAGCGATGGATGCAAGGGCCGACAATTGACCGAGTAGCGTTAACGCGACGATGAGCCTATGCCGTCGCCAAAAGGCAATTGCCAGCATTACCACGATTGCGGTGAGTGCGAGAATGATGAGGGGCAATAGGGCAAACAAAAAGGTTGTAGTCATGGCCGGCCCTCTTTCATCATCTTTTCCTGCTCCTTCATCCTGCTCTTACTCCTGCTTAAAACGCGATGTGAACTGGCATTGGAATTTGAGTAGGAGCAGGAGTAGGATGAAGGAGCAGGAAGGAGTGTTTGCCGTACCGCTCCGGCTGCGGTATCGAGTACCGGTTGTGGATACAGTCCGAGCCAGAGGGTGAGGAGGATGGCGCTGGCCATCACAGCCCACTCGCGCCCAGAGAGGGCAGGCAGGCTATCCTGTCTGCTGGGTGGCCCGAAGAAAATGCGCAGCACCATGCGGAGCGCATAGACCACGGAAAGGATGAAGCCGATGGTGGCGAGGGAGGCGAATAACGGGCTGACATGAAAGGTGCCCTGCAGCACCAGGAATTCACCGATGAAGCCACCCAGACCGGGCAACCCCAATGTGGCCATGGTGAAAAAGAGCCAGACGCCGCCATGACCGGGCAGCCGCGGCCATAATCCGCCCATGCGCTCCAGGTCGCGCGTACCGATGCGGTCATGCAGCGCGCCGATCAGGACGAAGAGCGCGCCCGCGCTGATGCCGGAGGCGATAACTATGAGCAGCACCCCCTGCAACGCCAGCCCATTCCATGCGAAGATGCCCAGCAGCACAAACCCCACATGACTGATGCTGGTGTAGGCCACCAGACGCTTGAGGTCGGTTTGCGCGAATGCAAGAAGAGCGCCATAAATGATGCCGATCACCGCCAGCGTCATGGCGACGGGCGCGAAATATGTCGCCGCTGCGGGGAAAAGTGGGATCATAAAGCGAATCATGCCGTAGGCAGCCACTTTTAGTACCAGTCCGGCCAGGTCCACGCTGCCATCCACCGGTGCCTGGGTATGTGCATCGGGCAGCCAGGTGTGCAGCGGCACCACCGGTAATTTGACCGCGAAGCCCAGGAAAAAGCACAGCAACAGCCAGCCTGAGGTGAGCAACGGCATGTGAGTGCCCAGCAGGATGGAATAATCGAAGCTGCCGCGCCCGTTGATGAAATACAAACCAAGGATGCCAATCAGCAGGAATAACCCACCTGCCTGAGTGAAAATAAAAAATTTCATCGCAGCTTCATGGCGCTTTTCATTTCCCCAGATGTCAATAAGGAAAAAGAGCGGGATGAGCATTACTTCCCAGCAGAAATAAAACAGGAAGAGATCAACCGCCAGCAACACGCCACTGATGCCGGCGAGTGCCCAGAGCAAGTTGAAGTAGAAAAAGCCCATGCGAGCTTGCAACCGTTGCCATGACGCAAGCACGGACCAGACACCGAGCAGGCTGGTGAGCAGCAGCAGCAACAGGCTCATGCCATCCAATGCGAGGTGGAAGCTGATGCCTGCCTGTGGGATCCACGGGTACCGGCATTCGAGTAACCAGGGGCCGTGGGTAGACAGGCGCATTGCCGCGCGAAAATGTATCCACAGACCGAGTGCGAGCGCAAATTGCAGCAGCATAGCCAGCAAGGCTACCCAATGCGCCGCCGCGCGATTCCAGCGCGAAAGCAGCCACGCTAGCACGCCGCCGATTATGGGAAGCAGCATCAAGCAAACTAACATCATACGAGTACCAGAATAGCAATGACGAGTAGCACGCCGATGGCGAATGTCATGGCATACCAGCGCACTTTTCCGGTTTGCATGGCGCTGAGACCCTGATGCAACATCAAGCTTAAGCGCGCGAGTGCCCGGAAGAAAGAGTCAATAATATCGTGCTTATCCGCTTGAGCGCACCAGACGAAAGGACGCACGAACAGGTGGTGATAAAGCCAGTCAAACCCGAAGCCGGCGAAAAGTAGCCGCGCGAGTGGCGTGCCGGATGCCGGCGCCGCGACTGGGCGCCGTCCATAACACAGGTATGCGAGCATAATGCCGCCCAGCGAGGCCAACGCGGATAAACCGAGCAGCAGGCGTTCCGTGCCCAGCCCGCCGTGCCTGAGTTCGACGCCGGGCAGCACCGGGTTGAGAAAACGCGAGAAGTGGGGCAGGTCGCCCAGCGAGCGCGGCAGGTCGATGAG
>Ga0118677_10014818_pt1 | contig 10925 bp, 7 predicted proteins | sample AliMusrvi5mmetaG_FD_86154 | JGI IMG/M metagenome (GOLD analysis project Ga0118677, IMG submission 86154)
GCGTTCGATGTGCCCGACCTGCAGGACCCGCCCGCGTCCCCGCGCGGTATTCACGAGCGCCTCGGCCTCGGCGAGCGTCGAGGTGACCGGCTTTTCCACCATCACGTCAGCTCCCCCCTCGAGGAGCTCCGACGCCACGGAAGCGTGGGTCACCGTGGGGGTCGCCACGACGACCGCCGTCGCGCCGGCCTCGAGGAGCGCCTTCACGGAAGGCCGGCGGACCATTCCCTTGCCGCCGTGGGCCTTCTCGATCTCGGCCGCGGCGTGGTCGTCCAGCTCCACGAAACCGACGGGTTCGACCCCCTCGATCTCCGTGAGGATCCGGGCGTGATGCCGGCCGAGGTACCCGCACCCGACCACGCCGGCACGTATCTTCTGGGCGGTCATCTCCGTCCTCCCTCGCGGCGGAGTCTAACCGCTTGTGCGGCGGGCGCTCCCCGCGTAACCTCGCGCGGCTCATGGACGAACGCGACTACAAGGACACCCTTCTCCTCCCGAAGACCCCGTTCCCGATGAAGGCCGATCTCCCGAAGCGTGAGCCGGCGCGCCTCTCGCGATGGATCGACTCCGACCTGTACGGCCAGCTCCGGCGGGACCGCGCCTCGAAGGGGGCTCCCCGGTTCATCCTCCACGACGGCCCCCCCTACGCGAACGGGAAGATCCACATCGGGACCGCCCTGAACAAGATCCTCAAGGACGTCGTCGTCCGGGCGATGACCCTGGAAGGGTACGACGCCCCGTACGTCCCGGGTTGGGACTGCCACGGACTGCCGATCGAGCTGAAGGTCGACAAGGAGCTAGGGCCGAAAAAGAAGGAGATGTCGGACGTCGAGATCCGGCAGGCCTGCCGGGCCTTCGCCGAGAAGTGGATCGACATCCAGCGGACCGACTTCGTGAGGCTCGGGATCCTCGGCACCTGGCAGCAGCCCTACCGCACGATGGACTTCGGCTACCAGGCGGAGATCGCCCGGGCCTTCGGCCTCTTCGTGGCCAAGGGGCTCGTCACCTTCGGCTTCAAGGCGGTCCTCTGGTGCTGCACCTGCCGGACGGCCCTCGCCGAGGCCGAGGTCGAGTACGAGGACCGGACCGACCCGTCGATCTTCGTCGCCTTTCCGATGCCGGAGGGCGACGCGGTTCGCTCCCTCTGGGGCGACCTGGTCTCCCCCTCCTCGAGGCTCTTTGCCGTCATCTGGACGACCACCCCCTGGACGCTGCCCGCGAACCGGGCGATCTGCGTCGGTCCCGAGGTCCCCTACGTCCTGGCCCGTCGGGACTCCGACCCGGATTCGCTCTACCTCGTCGCCGAGCCGCTCGTCGAGACCGTCGGGAAGGCCGTCGGGTTCCCCGACCTGAAGGCGGTCCCGGGCTCCCGCCGGACGGGCGCCGCCATCGCCCGGGCCAACCCTCCCTATCGCCGCCCCTTCGACACCGACGGGAAGTCGTTCGGCTTCCTGACCGGCGAGCACGTCTCGACGACCGACGGGACCGGCCTCGTCCACACGGCCCCCGGGCACGGCCGGGAGGACTACGACGCCGTCCGCCGGGCCGGCTTCTCGGTCGACGACCCCGCCCTCTGCCCCGTCGACGAGAACGGCCGCTACGACCGGAACGCCCCCGAGGCGCTCCGGGGCAAGCGGATGGTCTCGGCCCGGAAGCCGGAGGACGACGCCAACAGGGCCGTCCTCGAGGTCCTCGCCCAGGGCGAGGCCTCCGGCACCCGGCTCCTCGCGAGGGCCGACTATCCCCACAGCTATCCCCACTGCTGGCGCTGCAAGGAACCGGTCATCTTCCGGGCCACGCACCAGTGGTTCATCGACCTCGGCGCCCTCCGCGAGGGCGCCCTCCGCGAGATCCGCGAGAAGGTCGACTGGATTCCCGCCTTCGGCGTCAACCGGATCGGCGCCATGGTCGAGAACCGGCTCGAGTGGACGATCTCCCGCCAGAGGCGTTGGGGATCGCCGATCACCTTCCTCTCCTGCAAGACCTGCCGAGCGGACGGGAAGGTCGTCCACTACCCGCCCGCCGACGACGAGGCCGCCCGGGAAGCCTTCTTCTCCCGCGTCGTCGCCATCTTCCGGGAGAACGGCGCCGACGCCTGGTACGACGACGCCCGATTCCCGGCCGCCTCGTTCCTTCCGGCGGGAGCCCGCTGCAGGGTGTGCGGCGGGACCGACTTCGAGAAGGTCCGGGACATCCTCGACGTCTGGTTTGACTCGGGGGTCTCCCACGCCGCGGTCCTCGGCTCCTCCGCCTACGGGATCCAGAACCCGTACGACGAGAAGACCGCCGCCCCGGTCGTCTACCTCGAAGGACACGACCAGCACCGCGGCTGGTTCCAGTCCTCGCTCCTGACCTCGGTCGCGCTCCGCGACAGGGCGCCCTACGCCGCGGTCATCACCCACGGCTTCGTCGTGGACGGCAACGGCAAGAAGATGTCCAAGTCGGTCGGGAACACGGTCGAGCCGCAGGAGGTGATCGCCTCCCACGGGGCCGACGTCCTCCGTCTCTTCGTCGCCATGACGGACTACACCGACGACATCCGGATCAACAAGGAGATCCTGACCCGCACGTCCGAAGCGTACCGGAAGCTCCGGAACACCGCCCGCTGGCTCCTGTCGGTCCTCTTCGACTTCGACCCGGCCCGGGATGCCGTCGCCGACGCCACCCTCGCCTCCTTCGACCGCTACATCCTGGCGCGGGCCGGCTCCCTCGTCTCCGAAGCGAAGGGAGCCTACGGTCGGTACGAGTTCCACACGGTCGTCAGGCACCTCCTCGACTTCGCGACCGTCGACCTCTCGGCCCTCTGGTGCGACGTCCGGAAGGACGCCCTCTACTGCGACGCCGCCGGCTCGGTCTCCCGCCGGTCCGCTCAGACGGCCGCCTACCGGATCGTCGAGACGATGGCGCTCCTCCTCCAGCCCATCTGCCCCTTCACCGCCGAGGAGATCTGGGAGAGCTTGCCGGGGACCCGGGGGCCCGTCGTCCTCGAGTCCTTCGCCCGGCTCGCGCCGGTCGAGTCGACCTCCGCGGCAACCGCGTCCTGGGAGCGGCTCCTCCTCCTCCGGGCGGAGTTCCAGAGGCGGCTCGAGCCGCTCCGGAGGGACGGGATCGTCGGCACGTCGGCCCAGGCCGCCGCCCGGCTGACCAGGAGCGACGAGCTAGAGAAGGACCTTGCCGACGCCGGCGTCGGCCTGCCGGAGCTGGCCGAGCTCTTCATCGTCCCGGCCGTCTCCTGGACCGATACCGCCACGCCGACGGCTCTCTACGGCGGGACGGGCCTGGACGTGGCGCCGGCCGCCGGGACGAAGTGCCCCCGCTGCTGGCAGGTCCGGACCGACACCGTCGCCTCGGGGCTCTGCACGCGCTGCGACTCCGTCGTCAAGGGGGCGCGGCAGACCGCGTGAGCTCGGCACCTCTCCTCCGGGTCGCTTACTTCTCTCTCTCGGCCTTGGTCGTCCTCTTCGACCAGGTGACGAAGGGTCTCGTGGTCGCGACCATCCCGCTCTACCACTCGATCCCCGTGATCCGGGGGTTCTTCGAGCTGACCCACGTCAGGAACACGGGCGCGGCGTTCGGGATCTTCGCCTCCCTCGCCTCGCCGTGGCGCGGCTTCTTCCTGAACGCCGTCGCCCTCACCGTCTTCGTCGCCGTCCTCGTCTGGGCCCTCCGCTCTCCGGCCGGCGCCGGGCGCCTCCAGACCGGCCTGGCCCTCATCCTCGGCGGAGCCGTCGGGAACCTGATCGACCGGTTCCGCTTCGGCTCCGTTACCGACTTCCTCCTCTTCCACGTCGGCCGGTACGAGTGGCCGTCGTTCAACGTCGCCGACAGCTCCATCACCGTCGGCGTCTTCCTTCTCGCCTGGGTCCTCTGGACCGAAGCCCCGGCGGAAGAGACTCCCGCCTCGAGCTGAGGCGGCCGGAGAAAACCTCATGTACCCCGAACTGTTCCACCTGGGATCCTTCGCCCTCCCCACCTACGGGTTCCTCATGGCCACCGGCTTCCTCTCCGCGCTCTTCCTGCTGCGCAAGAGGGCACCCCGCTTCGGGCTCTCCCCGGACGACGCCGCCGACCTCGGCGTGTGGGTCCTCCTCGCGGGGCTCGTCGGGGCCAAGCTCCTCCTCCTCATCGTCGAGTGGAAGCGGTTCAACCTCCTCGAGGGCCGGTCGCTCCTCGAGCTGCTCCGCTCCGGCGGCGTCTTCTATGGCGGCCTCATCGGGGCGATCGTCGCCGCGGTCGTCTTCCTCCGGATCCGGCGGCTCGACTTCTGGGCGGTCGCCGACGCCGTCGCCCCCTCCATCGCGCTCGGCCAGGCGATCGGGCGGCTCGGCTGCTTCGCGGCGGGCTGCTGCTGGGGGAAGGAGTGCCACCTCCCATGGGCGATCACCTTCACCAACCCGATCGCCGAGCAGAACGTCGGGGTCCCGCTCGGGGTCCCGCTCCACCCGACCCAGCTCTACGAGGCGATCGGCACGCTCCTCCTCTTCGGCCTCCTGCTCCTCTTCGAGAAGCGCCGTTTCTCCGGCGAGACCTTCGCCCGCTACGTCATCGGGTACGCGCTCCTCCGCGGCGCCATCGAGCTCTTCCGCGGCGACCCCCGCGGCGAGGTCTTCGGTCTCATGTCGACCTCCCAGTTCATCGCCCTCTGCGGGCTGCTCGTCGGGGTGGCGATCCTCGTCTGGCGCCGGAGAATGCCGGCGTCCCTCGAAGCGGCTTGACGACGGAGCCAAGGGCTCCCGCGGCTCGCCGGCAGTTCCGCGCCGATCGCGGCGACGCCGGCGAGCGCCTCGACCTCGTCCTCCTCCGTCACCTCGCCGACATCCCGGGGATCTCGCGCACGAAGATCCAGGAGTGGATCGAGGCGGGCCTCGTGCAGGTCGGGGGGAGACCGGTGCCCAAGACCTCCGCCCGCGTCCAGGCCGGGGACGAGGTCGACACCGTCATCCCGCCGCCCCCCCCTCCCAGGCCAGAGCTCGTGGCGCAGGAGATGCCCCTCTCCGTCGTCTACGAGGACGACCACCTCCTCGTCGTCGACAAGCCGGCGGGCCTCGTCGTCCACCCGGCCGTCGGGCACTGGGACGGGACCCTCCTCAACGCGCTCCTCTGGCGCTCCCGGGAGTGGGGCGGGAGCGCCGAGAGGCCGGGGCTCGTCCACCGCCTCGACAAGGACACCTCGGGTCTCCTCATGGTCGCCCGGACCGACGCGGCCCACGCGGGCGTGGCGAAGGCGATGAAGAACCGGACGATCGAGAAGGAGTACCTGGCGGTCGTCTACGGCAGGACGCCGGTCCAGAAGGGGAAGGTCGAGCTGGGAATCCTGCGCGACCCGAGGGACCGGAAGCGGATGACCTCCTCGCGGACCGAGGGGCGGCCGTCGACCACCCTGTACGAACGGCTGGCCGAGTCGTCCGGGGCCCGCGCCGGGCTCTCCGCCGTCCGGTGCATCCTCCTGACCGGCCGGACCCACCAGATCCGGGTCCACCTGAAGGCGATCCACCTGCCGATCGTCGGCGACGCGACCTACGGTGCGCCGCGGTGGAAGGGGATCCAGGACGAGGGGCTCGCCGCTGCCTGCAGGGACTTCCCCCGCCAGGCGCTCCACGCGCGGCGCCTCGCCCTGAAGCACCCGGTCACCGGGGAGCCGATGGAGTTCGTCGCCCCGGTGCCGGCCGACATCGCGTCGCTGCTCGTCGTCGCGGATCTTCGACTCGCCGGCATCCGGTGATTCCCGGCCCTCCCTGCGCCCCCGGGCGCCGGCAGCGGGGGCGCGACCAGATGTAGAGAAGATTCCCACATGGTTCGTACAAGTTACCTGACACGCGGAATCCGCGTGTCGGCGTATCCTCACTGGTCAGCGCCGCCGGAAGGGACCGAGGGTTCCTGCCGGCGGAGGAAGCCAGGGAAATGACGGGGAGGTATCCGTGCGGCATGGTACGGTCCCTGTGACAGAGCGTGCGCCAGGGGTCTGCCCCCCCCCGCATAGGACCCCATCATGAAGCTCGACGTTCAGTCCCTACGCGAGGAAGCCGAGCGGCGATTCGCGGATGAGGAAGGATCGGCCCGCAACCTCTCGGCGGTGGACGCTCTCTCTCTCCAGCACGAGCTGGGAGTCCATCAGATCGAGCTGGAGCTTCAGAACAAGCAGCTGCGCCGAACCCTGGACGAACTGGAGGCAGCCCGGGAGAAGTACTTCGACCTCTACGACCTGGCCCCGGTCGGCTACGCCCTTCTGACTGATACGGGTTTCATCCAGGAGGCGAACCTGACGCTCGCGAGCCGCCTCGGGGTCTCCCGGACAACACTGATCGGGCGTCCTCTCAACCGCTTCGTCGACCCCACCAACGCAGACGCTGTCACCCTTCAGCTTCGACGGCTTTTCAAGACCGGGGAGCCATCGTCGTTCGAGGTGGGCATGGTGATGGAGGGCGGCACCCCGTTCCAGGGTCGGCTCGACGCCGTCGTCCGCGACGACTCCTCCGGGTCGAGGTACTGTCGCGTCACGCTGACGGACGTGACCGAGCGCAAGCAAGCGGAGCAGGCCCTGTGGGAGAGCAATGCGCGCCTCTCCCTCTTCGTCGAGCATGCTCCGGCCGAGCTGGCCATGTTCGACCGGGACATGCGCTACCTGGTGGCGAGCCACCGGTGGAAGGAGATCTACCGGCTCGGCGACCGGACGCTCCTCGGCGTCTCGCACTACGAGGTCTTCCCGGAGATCGGCGAGACCTGGAAGGCCGTCCACCGCCGTGCCCTGGCCGGAGAGACGATCAGGAACGAAGGCGAGCCGTTTCCGAGAGCGGACGGGAGCGTCCAGTGGCTCCGATGGGAGGTCTTGCCCTGGACCGAACAGGGCGGCTCGGTGGGCGGCATCCTCATCTTCTCGGAGGACATCACCGGGGCGAAGCGGGCCGAGGAGGCGCTCCGCCTCGGCGAGGAACGGCTTCGCCTTTCGCTCGAAGCGGCCCGGATGGGCGCGTACCACTGGATCGTCAGCACCGAGGAGATCGTCTGGTCCGACATGTACCGCCGCCTGTTCGGCCTGCCGCACGGGTCCCCGGCCAGCTACGACCGGTGGCTCGCCTGTCTCCACCCGGACGATCGCGAACCCGCCGACCGCACGGTCCAGCGCGCCATGCAGGATCGCACCGGATTCCAGAGCGAGTACAGGATCCGGCGAGCCAACGACGGCGCCGAGCGCTGGATCGCGGCTCGCGGGAGCTTCTTCTACGACGAGGCCGGAACGCCGGTCCGGATGGAGGGGGTTGTCTCGGACGTCACGGAGGCGAGGGAGGCGGCCGAGGCCGTCCGAGCCAGCGAGGAGCGGTTCCGGAGGCTCTTCGAAGAATCGATCGTCGGAATGGTGCTCCACAGCACGGACCTGATGGTCATCGAGGCTAACGAGGCCTTCGCGGATTTTCTCGGATACTCCTGCGACGAGATCGCCGGGATGTCCATCCGGGACTTCACCCATCCCGCGCACATCGAGGCGGACACGAAGGGGCTTGCGGCCCTCTTCCGCGGCGAGACGACGAAGTACCAGACGAGGAAGCGCTACCTCAGGAAGGACGGGGCGACCGTCTGGGGGAGCCTCGGCGTCGTGGCGATCCACGACTCGAGGGGTGCCTTCCTCCACTCGTTCGCGACGATCGAAGACGTCACCGCCGTGGTGGAGGCGGAAGAGTCCCTCCGCCAGAGCTTCGCCCGCCTGGTGACCGCGAATATGGAGCTGGCCCGCACCTCCCGGATGAAGGACGAGTTCATCGCGACGATGAGCCACGAGCTGCGAACGCCGCTCGGGGTCATCCTGACGATGTCGGGTCTCCTCCAGGAGGAGCTCGATAGTCCTCTCCCTCCGTCGTCGCTACGAAAAGCGAAGGCGATCGAGGAGAGCGGACGGAATCTCCTCAGCTTGGTCAACAGCATCATCGACTTCGCCCGGATCGATGCCGGGAAAGTCCAGGCGGAGACGGAGTCCGTCTCGGTGGCTGACGCCGCAAGAGCCGCCCTGGCCCCCTTCGGAGAAACGGCCGAGCTGAAGAGAGTCGAGCCCTCCCTTTCGATCGACCCGCGGGACCTTCAGATCGTCACGGACGGCCAGCGCCTGGTCCAGCTCCTCCGGATCCTCGTCGGCAACGCGGTGAAGTTCACCCCCGAGGAAGGACGGGTCGCCGTCGAGGCCATCGGCGACCCGGCGGCCGGGAAGGTCCGCATCTCCGTCCGGGACACCGGGATCGGCATCGACAAGGCGAACCTGGCGCGGATCTTCGAGCCGTTCGTCCAGCTGGACGCCCGGATCAGCCGCGCCTTCGGAGGGGCCGGGATGGGCCTGGCGCTCGCCTCGCGCCTTGCGCGGCTGATCGGCGCCTCGATCGACGTCGAGAGCGAGGTCGGGAAAGGAAGCACGTTCACCGTCTCGCTCCCGTGGTCTCCTCCGGGCAAGAGCGATGGGGAGCCGGCGGGAACGGCGGATTCCGAGGGAACCTCGAGCAAGACGGCCGAGTCGGTGCCACCTCAGGGGGTGCGAGCTCAAACGCCGCTCATCCCCCGGGAGGTCTGGGAACATCTCAGGGAGGCCGTCGTGAGCGCCCACCTGGACCGGATCGACGTCGCGGTCGAGCGCCTCGCCCATCACGACCCGGAGACGGGACAGCTCATCCGCGAGCTACTCGACCGGTTCGAATACGAGAAAGCCATCCTCCAGTGTGGGCGATCGGGGTCAGGTCTCTAGACTGTGATTTTCGGGGTGGGGGCCAGGCGGCGGCCCCTCAGCCGGATCACTCGGAGCTACCGAGCGGGCTTCCATGTGGCAGAGGTTTCATCCTCGTACTCCCGGATCAACCCTGGCTGGACGATCCAGAGCTTCCCTCCGAGGTCCGTTCTTGTCAGTCCCTCGACGAGGGCAGCCACGGCCGCCTCGAGATGTTCGCGTCCGCACCTTCGGGGAAGCCGGAGGATGGCGATTCCCTCGTTCTCCGCAGGACGGTAACGAACCGTGTTCGCGAAATCGAGATCGAGTGTCACAAGTCCCCGCTTTTCGCGCCGGCAAGCTTCGAGGACGTCTTCATCGGACGCAGACGTCATCCCCTGCTCGAAGACTGTCGAGACGTCATGGCCCGACCGAAGCAACAGTGCCGCGCAGGCCTTCCCCAGGTTTTCGTCGAGCTTCAGCCTCAAGATGCCCGTGAGAGGGGAATCTCGATGAAGCGCTCCCGGGCCAGCTCGGCACCCCAGGCTATGCAGGCCCGGATGTCATCGCTCGTGAGGCCCGGGTACTCGTTGAGCAACTCCTCCATCGTCGACCCCGATGCCAGGAAGTCGAGGATGAGAGAAACCCAGATCCGGTGACCACGGATACATGGTTTCCCGAAGCAGATTTCCGGATCCACGGTGATCCGGCCCAGAAGCTCTTCTCTCGTCATGACGAGCTTCATTCTATCTAATCCGTGTGGGATGGCCGGTCTCTAGGTTCTTGGTTACTGGCCTGGATCGAGGTCCACCGGGATGACCTCTCGGCCACCGGGGAGCCGATGGAGTTCGTCGACTCGGTGCCGGCCGACATCGCGTCGCTGCTCGTCGCCGCGGATCTTCGCCTCGCCGGCACCCGGTGATTCCCGGCCCTCCCTGCGCCCCCGGGCTCCGCGAGGGAGGGCGTCCCGCGGAATCGAGCGTAGGCCTCGCGGCTTCCCTGCTGCCCGGGGGCCCCGACGGGCGCCTTCTTGGGGGCGGGAATCGACGCTACTATCCCCTCGTTCTGCATTCGATGAACGAAGCGCTGGAGCCAACCCCGAAAAGGGGCACGCGACGCACCGAGAGGCCGTCTCCGCTCTTCGTTTCGGTTGACGCCTCCCGTGACCCCGCTCTCCCGGAGGACGACTGACGGACTCCACCGGCATCTTCACGCTGGCCCGGACGCTGCTCGGGGCGCGCTACGAGTTCCTCGAGGTCCTCGGACAGGGGGGCTACGCCGTCGTCGTCAAGGTCCGCAACCGCCGGCTCGGGCGGGTCGAGGCGCTCAAGGTCCTGAGGGCCGGGGAGATCGACGACCCCAATTTCGCCACGCGGTTCCTTCACGAGGCCCAGCTGGCCGCCTCCCTCGACCACCCGAACATCGCCTCGGTATACGACTCGGGCGAGACGGAAGGGGTCCTGTGGTACACGCTGAGGTTCATCGAGGGAGAGCCGCTCTCGAAGGCCGCGGCGGCCCACGGCATCCCCGAGGGTCCGGCCGTCGCCCGCCTCGCCTTGCCGCTTCTCGACGCCCTCGCCTACAGCCACGAGCGCGGGATCGTCCATCGCGACGTCAAGCCCGACAACATCCTGGTCGACCGCCGGGGCGTTCCGTACCTCCTCGACTTCGGGATCGCCAAGTCGCCGGAGAGCCTCTCGCACACGATGGCCGGCGCGATGATCGGGACCCCGGCGTACGTCTCGCCCGAGCAGGCCCGCGGAGGCGAAATCGACTCGCGCTCCGACCTCTACTCGTTCGGCGTCACCCTGTACTACGTCCTCTCTGGAAAGTACCCGTTCGAGCTCACGGGAGGCGTGCACGCGGTCTTCCGGAGGCTCTCGGAGGACCCCCTCCCCCTCTCGTCCCATCGGCTGGACGTTCACCCGGCGCTCCAGGCGGTCGTGATGAGGGCTCTCGAGCGCGAGCCGCGAGACCGTTTCGCCACGGCGCTCGAGATGAAGGCCGCGCTGGAGGCGTACCTCGCGGAAGAGGAGAGGAGGACGGCGGTCGCGGCGACCGTCCCCCCCGTTCCTGCGCCCGCCCCCAGGAAAGTGTGGCCCTACCTGGTCGCGGCCTACGTCCTCGTCCTCTGCCTGGTAGCCGGTCTCTACCTGTGGAGAAGGGGCGGTCCGGCCGGCGGGACTCCCCGACCGGCCGACACTTCCCCGACGGTCCCGCCCCTGCCCGGACCGGAGAGCAGGCC
>Ga0118677_10014819_pt1 | contig 10924 bp, 3 predicted proteins | sample AliMusrvi5mmetaG_FD_86154 | JGI IMG/M metagenome (GOLD analysis project Ga0118677, IMG submission 86154)
GCCTTCGTGCACCGCGTGATCGTACAGCACGTATCGGCCATTCTCGAATTTCAGGTAGTCCGCCCAGAACGCGGCGGCGTCAGCAACAAACGGATAATATATTTTCGCGTATTCCGGATCCCAGGTCGAACGGAACCGCATATCAACGGGTGTCAGCGATTCCGACGCATTGCTTTTCTGTCCGTGGACCAGCACGTTTTTGGTCGAACGCCTTGCGCTGCCATAGCGCCCGTCGACCGCGGCGGTATTGTAGGTGGCGTCGATCCCTTGCGGACCGATGCCAACGGGAAACAAAATGCCGCCCACATCACATAACTCTTTGGCGTAGCGCCGGGCACGGGGCAGGAAGTCGAGATAGGGACCGGTGGCAACATCGGCCTGTTCAATCCGATTGGCCGAAAAGAGACCATAGGTGGGCGCGTTGTGATTGTAGTTGAGATGATAATCGCCGTTCCATTCGGGTCCCTCCGACAAAACCCAGATACCGAAGAGGCCGGGAGGAAAGCCCCGCAGGCGGTACGCGCTGCCCAGCACATAAAGTGAGGCATAGTAATCTTTTTCGAGGGCTTTTTGCGGGATCGAAACCCACGACTTGTTCCAATAGGCAGCCCACCAGGCAGCGTGTTCCTGGTGCAGGGAGGCGAGGCGTTGCAACGTTGTGTCGCGCGTCAGAGAAACTGCCGCCGTTCGGTAATCCTTGTTGCTGAAGACGCTGTCCACTGCAATCACCAGGGTCACCGGGTGGCCCGGCGTCACGGTGATCTTCTGGCTGGCACCGAGCGCCGGCATTGGTTCGAACGCTTTGGTCCAGTCGATCTTGCCGATCTTTTGCGGTTCGCGGGTGGAGGGTTCGGGTATATTCACCGGCAACGGCGTCCATGGGTTCAGCTTGTTGCCGTGATCGTCGAAAATCCGCACGGCGGCGGCCATGCCCGATACGACATCCACATGGTCATCATAGTGCCGCTGCAACCAGAACGTGTCACCAACCGCACCCGAACTGCGATGCGACGCGGTGACGCCAAGCTGCGGCAGGATAAGTTCCTGGTCGGTCAATTGGGTCGATATTTCCAGATCCAACGGTTTGCCGGTGGCGGTGAGTTCGATCCACCCGATATTGGTGGTAGCCATCACCCGGGCGCGGAACTCAAGGGTAGTGCCATCTTTGCTGAAGGTGCCATGAGTGACCGGATTGTATAGCGGTTGTTCGATATGATAGGACGCGCCTTGCAGTGCGGGAGACTTGATGTCGATCCAGCCGAACAACTTCGGTTGACAGCCAAGATGCTGGTTTTGCAACCGCCAGAAATCGTTCTTGTTGATCCAAAACCGCAGTGCTTGCGCGTCGCCGCCCACGGCCAGGCCCATGTCGCCGTTGCCCATCAGCAGGGCGTCAGTGGACCATTTTTTGTAATGCCCCCAAGCGGGTGGTTGGTCGGTGCTGTTCTGGTACTGGGAGATAATCGATTCGGCGTTGAGCGGTGCGGCGGATTTGGCCGGCTGCGGGCCGCTTGCGAGCAGGAGGGTGAGCAGGCCCGGGGAAATGTTTTTCATGGGGTGGTTTTCGTTGGCAGTTCGCTGGTGAATTTGTAGGTGCCGGAACCGATTGAGAAAATCGCGACACCAGCCAGGTTGGAAAGCACTTTGATATCAGGGACGCTGGCGACAGGTTGGCCGCCTTCCAGCACCTTGGCCGGGACGGTCGCCGGGACGAACACCGTGGCGGTGGTGTTGGCCGGGATCGTCACATCCATCGTCAGGTGGCTGCCGTTGCGCCACCAATTGCTGACGATGGGTCCGCGAATCGACTGATAGCTGACTTTGGAATATGTCAACTGGTCGTCGGGCTGCGGTCGGATCACGATTTTTGCGAATCCGGGACCATCACTGTTGATGCCGCCAATGGTGCCGAACATCCAGCGTCCTACCGCGCCGAATGAATAGTGGGAGAACGAATTCATGCCCTTGATGAATTTCTTCTCGGGTGTCCATGAATCCCACCGCTCCCACATGCTGGTTGCGCCGTTTTTGATAGGAAATCCCCACGAGGGGTTGGTGTCACAATGGAACAGGCGCCAGGCCACGTCGGTCCGACCGGCCTTGGTTAGGGCCGGCAGAATGTCGGGAGTGCCGACAAAGCCGGTTGATAGATGCCAATTGCGATCCTTGAGCCGTTCCACCAGGTGATCTCCAGCTTGCTTGGATTTCTCGCCATCGACCAGATCGAACATCAAGGCCAGGATATAGCCGGTTTGCGTATCGCCTTTCACCCTTCCCTGTCCATCTACGTAGTCTTCGTTGAAGACGGTTTTGACGTGTTGGAAAAGGTCTTGGTACTTGGCGGCGTCGGCGGATTTTCCCAGAGCCGCGGCCATTTGTGCCATCAACCAGGCGCTGCGGGCGAAATAGGCGGTATAGATGAGGTCTTTGGGAGTGTCCGCCTTCATGTTGAGCCAGTCACCATAACAGTGGTATTTGCCGGGCGGTCGCAAGCCGGTGGCCTGGCTGACCCTTGACTCCACAAAGCGGGCCATTTCTGCATAGTGGCGTTCCAACAGCCGCTTGTCACCATAAGCTTGATAGATCTCCCACGGGCAGATCACGCCCGCGTCAGCCCAAGCCGGGCCGCCATCCCCGCCGAAGTGTTTCGACGGGGCTGTTTTCGGATACCATCCTTCGGGACCCTGGGCATCTGCCAGGTCCATCAGCCATTTGGTGAAGAAGGCCGCGACGTCATTGTGATAGGTGGCGGTGCGGACGTAGGCGCGGGCGTCGCCGGTCCATCCAAGGCGTTCGTTGCGTTGCGGGCAATCGGTGGGGATGTCGATGAAGTTCGCCCGTTGGGTTTGGGCGATGTTGTGTTCGAGTTGGTTGGCCATGGCACTCGAACACTCGAAGCTGCCGGTGACCGCAGTGTTGGATGTCACTTCAATGCCGACCACGGAATCTTGAGTGAATCTCCCGACCCAGCCGGTCACCTCGACGAATTGAAATCCATGGAAAGTGAATTGCGGCGACCATGTTTCATTGCCGCCACCGCGACAGATATAGGTGTCAGTGGCGCGGATGCCGCGCAGGTTGGCGGTATAGATCGTGCCGTCTTCATTGAGACGCTCGCCGAAGCGCAGGGTGATCCGGGTGCCGGCTGGTGCTGTTAGGTTGAGTTTCGCGAATCCGGCGAAGTTGGTTCCCATATCGAGGACATGCATTCCCTCCCTGGGCAGGACAATCGAGCGGGGCTTGTGCTCCATGAAGACGCGCACCGGTTCGTGCGGCGCGGTATGCGGTGTCGGCTCGACATCCATCCACGATTTATCAGGCATCCTTTGCCGCAAGGACGCTCCTGTTACCACCGGCTGCCAGGCTGACGCGTCATATCCGGGTTCATTCCAACCGGTCAACTCCACACGTGCATCATAGGTTTCCCCTTGGAAAAAATCCGCTTCAAGAACAGGTCCGGTTGCGGCTTGCCACGACTCGTCGGTTACAATCATGGTATGGGATCCGTCCGGATGGTCCAAGACCAAAAGCGACTTCAGGCGGGTGTTGGATCCATAACTGTCACGCTTGCCACCCAAACCGAAATACCCGGCAAACCAGCCGTCGGCCAGGATGGTGCCGAGGGTGTTGGTGCCGGTCTTGAGCATGGCGGTCACGTCGAAGGCGCGGTAATAGACCCGCTTGGTATAATCGGTCCATCCGGGGTTGAAGTAATCATTTCCGATCTTGTGGCCGTTGATATAGGTATCGTGAATGCCGAGGGCAGTCGCATAAAGCATGGCTCGCGCCACCGGTTTGGCCGCAGTGAAATCCTTGCGCAGATAACGAGCCGGCGGCAGAAACAGCTTGTTTTTGTCCCGCCGGCCCTCGCGAGGTTGGTCATATCCGATCCATTTCGCGCTGCCCCACGCCGCGGGATCCAGCAGACCCATGGTCCAAGTGGCCGCCTGGCTCCAGGCACTGACCTGATCGCGGGTATCCCACACCTGGACTTTCCACCAGCACTGCTGGCGCGAAACCATGGGTTTTCCGGCATACTCAACGTGAGTTGTTTCGCTGGATATGACTTTCCCCGAGTCCCACAGATCACCCGTGTCCGCCGCAAGGTTGGCGACGCTCGAGGCCACCACTACGCGATAGGCCGTCTGCCGCCATGCGCGCGCGGACGACTTGTCGATCCAGGCCAAGCGCGGGGCGGGTTCCTCGATGGCGGTTGGATTCACGAGGTATTCGCACCGCAGACATTCCGCCGTGGCCGCGGACTCTGCCACGGTTATACCCGAGGCGAACCACGAAACCGCGACGAGCATCGCTAAGTTCCAGTTTGATAGAATTTCCAATGATGATTTCATTCGACAGTTTTCCTGCTGCTGGCAGTGGGCGATCGGCCATCGCCTGCGGCGCACAACCCGCAACACCCCGCGCTAACAAGAGCAATTCGATTTATGGGGTGGTTTTTACAAAGGGATTCAAACCGCAATTCGTGGGGAATTCTACTTATTTTCATCGGCGGCGGTTTTTCGGCACAGGGTCACCGGTCCTTGCAGCCCGGTGGATACGGGTTGGTGACCGCGCGCCCAGGCCATGACCATCTTGTTGTCCGTGAGGGTCCGGCAATAGTTGGACAACACGGTGGTGACCCGCACCTCCAGATCGTTGTCACCTTGTTTCAAGGCACCTTGTGTATCATAGAGATGTTCGGCACCCCACCAGCGGACACCCAGCGCCTTGCCGTTGAGAATCACCTCGGAAATGCCATGCACCTGGCCGAGGCTCAGCATCGGATGATTCATGTCCGTGACCATGAAACCGGTGCGATAGACGGCCTGGCCGGCGAAACTGTTGAAAGTCTTGTTTCCCGACAATCCGAGATCCACAAGTTGGTTGAGTTCCACCGTCACGGCTTTGCCGATTGCGGGTTCGAGCGTGAGGTGCCACGGCGGCGTGATCGCGATCGCGTCGTTTCTTTCAATTTCAACTGGTGGCGCGGCCGTCCCGGGCATGGCAGCTTCGAAGACCAGCAGCAGGGAGGCGGACGGTTCCAACGTGATGTTCAGTTCATTATTCTTGGCACCGTGCGGAAACGCGCTGCGTTCACCGGTTTCCGGATCCCACCGCCATGGTATCAGGTCGCCGGTCGCGAACGTCCCGTGGAACGAGATTGGCAGTTCCTGCTGTTGGTTGCTGAAGAGGAAAATCTCTCGTCCGTCCTGTTGGTGGTGAACTTGGAACAGCATGGGGTGAGGGGGGGAAATCTTCACCGCCGGACTCACATCAAAGCGCTCCATGGTCGTGGAGACCCAGGCGAGCAATCCGTCGGCCGCCGGTTCCGCAATGACCGCCACCCGCCCGGAACCGGACCCGACGGCTGCTGCGATGGCGGTCCTAACAATCGTGCCGTCCCGTTCCCGGCCTTGGAAACCCGGGGATCGATCCGGGGTATTGCCGACGATGGCGATCCTGCCACCGGCTTTGGCGTATTGTTCGATCACCTTTGCGGTTTCCGGCTCCAGGCTTTCGACATTGGCCACAACCAACAGGTCGTATGCCATGGGGCCGTGCAGAAGTTTGCCGTCCTTGAAGGTGGCTTCCCGCAGGATCGAGCCGTTGACATAATCCGCCGTGCAGCCGTTTTGTTGGAACGCCTGCCAGACGAGGTGGAGATACCATGGGGTGTGGATGAAGCCTTGCCTTTCGAGTCCCCCCTTGCTCCAAACATCGGAGGTCGGGCCGAGGATCGCGATTTCGGCGCGGGCTTGGGATGATTGGAGCACGCTGCAGAGCCGCGCGTTGTAGTCCGCCCAACGGCGGAAATAGGGCCACCAGGGATTATGTTCATTGAAATAGGTGCCGTAGCGGACCCATCCCGGGAACCCCGCCTCGGGCGGCGAATAGTTGAAACCATGCAGCACGAAATGGTTCACACCGGTCATCATGTCCAGATCGCCGGCCTGTTTGATGTATCCGAGCGTCTCCTGGAACACGCCCCGCAGATCAGTCATGGCCTCGCAACTCACCAGCTTCTTGCCTGTGAGATGCGCGGCCGACGCGGCATACTTGTTCCAAACCGCATAGCGGATCCCATTGAGAGGCAGTTGGTTTCCCGGAGGGTGGAAGATCCAATTGTCACCTTCCGGGATATCGGGGATCAGGTAGGCGGTTAGCATATCCATCAGGCTGGGTCCGCCATAGGCCTGGTAGCGGCTCAGCACACCGTTGTCATGGCACCAAGCATGGAAAACCCGGATGAAACGCTCGTGAAACAACTCGACGAAGGTTTTGTTGAAATCATAACGCACACGCCTGACCTCATCGGCAAACTTCGCGTCATGCGGTTGGAATTCCCCGTACCCCTGGTGCGGATCGTAAAGCGCGAATGGATACCACGGCTCCAACGAATACCCGCGCCGCCGTAGGAACTCCTGCGGAAAATCGCTGGTCCAGTTGGTTCCCGAGAGTTCGATGCTGTCGCAGAACATCGCCCGCAGTCCGTCACCGAGTTTCCCGCCAAGCGCCGGCCCCAGTTGGTCGGACATGCGCCGCAGATAGCCGGCCACCGCGACCTGGTTCAAATGATCCAGAACCTGCCCGTCCGAACCCGGCGCACCGTGAATCACCGAGGTGAAAGATTCCTGCCAGGCGCCGATATGCAATGTGTGTCCGCCGGCGGGAATGTCGAATTCCACCATGCCATCCGGCGCTACTGTGGTAGATAGATCGAGGCATTCGCCGATGCCGGTTGCATTGTCAGGCACCAGTCGCAGGTACATGAGGCGCGGTTTGGCCGCGTCGGGCGCGACGGACCGGGGAGCCGGAAGCTTCATCAGATCGGTGAGTTCCGCCTTGAATTTGGCGGGGCCCTTGAGTTCTCTTTGATTCACGCCGATCGCCTGGATCGTCTCACCTGACTTGAGGAACCGACCGCCGAACGGCCAGCCAGAGCCAACGATCATGTCTGCGATCATGCCTCGCTCTTTGGCACCACGGGTCGCGACCCCGGCCATACGGTTCCACTCCGGGCTCAGCCAGACCAATGGTTCGGTCAGGCTGGGGGTCGCCCCACTCGGCATGGCGACCGGGTTGATTTCCACTCCGCCGATGCCCGCTGCCTTCATGAGATCGAGTTCGCGCAGGATCTCATTTTCGGTGACGCAATCTCCGTTCCACCACCAGCGGACAAAGGGGCGTGCCTCGGCTGGGGGATTCAGGAAGGTTTCATAAAGCTTGTCTTCGCCCGCAGAGGCCGTGATCCACGACGCCCCCGGCAGGGCAAGCAGCAGCGTGGTCGTCAGAATCGTTCTTATTCTCATCAATTGGTCGCTTTTGTTTTCACTTTACAAACGGGAGATCACTCCCAGGAAGTGACACGATGATGTGACCCCGGCGTGGCTGCCGGGGTTTTGCATCGGGGGACTACCACCATGTCACATCATCGTGTGACGCAACAAGACCGGATTTCACGCTATCCTCACCCCCTATTTATCCCATGAAGAAACTGACATCAATCGTGTCCGCGGCGCTGCTGGTCGCGGGGCTCGCCATATCGAGTCCCGTCACAGCACAGGACAGGACGGCCGCTGCTCCAGCCGCCGCTACGGAATCCCGCGAGATCGCTCTCACGGGGAAACTGTTACTGATCCCCATTGCCAAGGACCAGGTGCCTGCCGTCAAGGGTCGGGAACGCGGCAGGCTCACGGTCCGCGTGGACGGGCGGCTGATCCACGATGACGAGGTCCACCTCGCCCAAACAAAAGCGGACACGGCGTGGTGGGGTGCCCTCGACATGGGCAAGCATGTCGGCAGGACGGCCGTGCTCGCAATGTCGGGTCCGGATGAACGGCCCGGCCTCGGCTTGATAGAGAGTTCCGACAAGGAACGGCATTTGCAGCCGTTGTACGACGAGTCGTTGCGACCCCAATTCCACTTCTCGCAGAGGCTCGGTTGGAACAACGACGTCAACGGCCTGGTCTATCAGGATGGCGAGTGGCATCTGTTTTTCCAATATGGTCCGCTCACACTGCACCATGCCGACAATCACTGGGGGCATGCGGTGAGCAGGGATTTGCTGCATTGGGAGGAACTGCCCATCGCGTTGTATGCGATCACCCAGGCAAAGGGACAGTGTTTTTCCGGCAGCGCGGTGGTCGATGCCGCCAACACGGCCGGCTTCCAGTGCGGTGACAAACCGCCGATCGTCGCGGTGTTTTCCGACTTTGGCGCCGGTGTCGGTGAAGCGTTGGCCTATTCGAACGATCATGGCCGCACGTTCACCTACTATCAGGGCAACCCGGTGCTCAAGCACCCCGGCAATGATCCGAAGGTTATTTGGTACAAATATGGGAAACGCGATCAACCGCTTGACGACGAGGCGCGCAAACTCGGCGGGCACTGGGTCATGGTCGTGTCCGATTCCACCCGCGAATTCGGCTCGAACACCGCCTTTTACACCTCCATCGATCTGAAACACTGGACCGAACAGAGCCACCTGCCCGGCTACCGCGAATGCCCCGACCTCGCCGAATTGCCGGTGGTTGGCGAAGCAACCGAAACCCGCTGGGTGACCTTCGCCGCGGATGCGCAATACGCGGTAGGCCGCTTCGACGGCCGCACGTTCACACCCGAACATGAGGGCAAACGCCGCGTCCATTATGGCGCATATTTCGCCTCGCAGATCTATAACAATGCGCCCGGCGGCAGGCACATACAAATCGCCTGGGCCAGGCTCAACCTGCCCGACATGCCGTTCAACCAGACTTTCACTTTCCCCCACCAATTGTCATTGCGCAAGACCCCGGAAGGCATCCGTTTGTTCGCCCAACCGATCGCGGAGATCGCCAATCTCCGCACCAAATCCCACAGCGCCGCAACTGGCGAACTGAGTCCTGACGCACCGCGACAGGTTGCGGCAGCCGGAGAATTGTTAGAGGTCCGCGCTGAGTTCGTGCTTGGCCAGGCGAAGGCGGTTGGTCTCGACATCGGCGGCAACCGCGTGACCTACGATGTCGCCGCCGGCAAACTGTGCGGCAACCCGATGACGGCTGTGGATGGCAAAATCTCCATGCATGTTTTGCTAGACCGTCCGATGATCGAAATCTGCGGCAACGACGGCGCGGTTTACATCACCTCCGGGCGCGGCAAGCGCGGCGAGGTGTCATCTGTCAGCGCCTTCGCCGATGGTGGCCCGGCGACGCTGAATTTGCTCGAAGTCCATGAACTGAAGTCGATCTGGAAGAAGTGAATCCGGGTTGCAGCGAAACGCAGAGGTGGGGAGGTCGCGGAGATAGACGTTGAGTGATTATTCCTCCGTGGTGCCATTGCGGTTACAAGGATTGCCACCGGATATTAGAGAGACAACTTGTTTCAAATCCGTCCCCTCTGTGATCCCGGTGGTTACAATTGCCTTCATAACAATCAACACAACTCCTTTATGATCTGCGTAAATCCGCGTTTATCCGCGGTTCTGTTTTCCTCTTTAGGACCCAAAGGAGTCGGCATTCCTCGTCGCATCCCAGGTGGCTGTCGGAATCCCGATGCGCCTCGTTTGAAATGGTTGCTGCCGATCACGTAAGAATCCCGGCCATTGGATCGTTGTTTCCCAATGAAGAAACCGCTTCGACCGACCTACCGCTCCTTTGCCCTTGCCGGCGAACCGGCGCCCGGATGGATGGACGCACGGCGCATGGGCGTGCTCATGGGCGACCACCTCCGCCGCGTTTTGCTAACCATCGTGTCGGTTGTTCTTTGGTGTCTGCCGGTCAAGGCGGCCGGTTTGGAGGCATATTACGCGCGGCTGGATCGTTCGCTTACGGGAGATGCCGGCAAGTACATGGACTTGGTCGTGGTGCTGGGTCCGGCGAACCGGCTGGAGTTCGCGCGGGCCAACGGCTATCTGCCACAGTGGCGGACCGCAGACGGTGTACATCAGGTCGAGAACCTCTTGGCCGGAAATGAGGCGGACCCCACTTGTTTTTACAATTATGTGCGGTTGATCGAGAGCGGACCTGATCGGGTGGTAGTACACTGGCGTCACTTCAACGACATCGCATCCGTGACCAAGGCAAACGCGGATCTGGATCCGCTCAATTCCCGCGGCATTACCGGCGTGGTGCATGAGCTGTTCACGATCCATTCCGACGGCATGGTTGAGCGCGAAGTCCGGCCGGCCGCCGATACCCGCTATGAAGACTGGAACGATCCGCGCCTGGCCACTCGGCAGAGCTTGAAGCTAACAAGTGGCGGCATCCAACACGGCCCGGTCGTGCCCGGGCGGAAGCCGCCGTTTTTTCCCCGTGCCGCAATTGCCGGCAACCCGGTGAAGTCGCGCATGGGCCTGCCGGAAGCGAAATATCACTGGACTTTCGATGAGGGAATGAACGGACACGGTGACAAGGTCATTGAGAGTGCGGTTACCGGCGCCAATTGCGAACTCAGCGGTTTGATGACCCGTTTCAAGAAGGGCGTCTCGGGCACTGCTCTTGCACTCGACGGCTACTACACCGGAGTCTCGATGGATTGCAAACCCGCCAACCTCAACTCGCTAACAGTCGAGGCATGGGTCGCACTGGACGCCTATCCGTACAACACGGCACCGCTGGTTCATCATTCCACAGGTTTCGGCAAGGAAGGGTGGTATCTGGGGCTCGATGCCTACGGACACCCGCTCGTTACCGTTGAAGGCCATACCGTAACTGCCGGGAATACCGTCCTGCCGCTCTACCAGTGGACCCATGTTTGCATGACCATCGGCAATCACAAGATCCGCCTCTATGTCGATGGCCGGGAACTTGCTTCGGATGATTTCAACGGACTTATCAAATCCCCGTCCACACCGCTGCTGATCGGCCGCAACAACGAGTTGGAACGATGCTCCGATCCCGTCCGCAGGCCGAAGAGCAACCTCGCTTTTCTATATGGAATCCAAGGC
>Ga0118677_10014820_pt1 | contig 10924 bp, 11 predicted proteins | sample AliMusrvi5mmetaG_FD_86154 | JGI IMG/M metagenome (GOLD analysis project Ga0118677, IMG submission 86154)
CAATATCCCTGATCAATACTGGTATTCCCGAAGCATTTGATTTTACAACGATTTTCTCAATGTCGTCGATTGTCTTAACCAGGCCAATGCCCCGGATGAAATAGGCATTTGGCTTTTTATCTATATAGGCGCTGCCTGTATTTTCATTGTTCTTTTCAAGGGCTGTAAAAATGTCTGTCAAGGTAAGGTCCATGCCTCTCAGCCTTTCGGGGTTGACGGCGATTTCGTACTGCTTGACATAGCCTCCGTAGCTGTTAATATCGGCTACGCCCGGAGTTCCAAGCATTTCCCTTCGGACTACCCAATCCTGCAAGGTTCGCAACTCCATGGGGTTGAATTTCTTCTCCAATCCTTTATCTACCGCAAGCCTGTACTGGAAAATTTCGCCCAGACCGGATGAAAGGGGAGCCAGTTCAATTTTAGCCAACCCGGCAGGAATGACTTCTTCAGCCTCCTTTAAACGTTCGCTCAATTGTTGGCGCGCCCAGTAAAGGTCAATATCATCATCGAAGACAACCGTTACTACGGATAGTCCCAAACGGGAAATGGAGCGGAGTTCTATGATACCGGGAATATTGGCTACTGCCACCTCAATGGGTGCCGTGATAAAGCTTTCAACCTCCTGCACTGCAAGTGAGGGTGCCAGAGATATCACCTGAACCTGGTTATTGGTTATGTCGGGGATCGCATCAATGGGCAAACGAGTTATGGCATATGTTCCCCAACCAATCAAGGCAACGACAAAAAGTCCGATGACGAATTTATTCCTGATTGAAAAATGAATAATACGTTCTATCATAACGGGAAAAATCAAATTAATACAAGTTAATACAAGACTTTTTTCACCTTCAGTAACAAATTGCGGAGGTGACTCGATTCCAATGTATTAAATGAACCTGGGAGGTTGCCAGACAGCGCAGGCAGGCGCAGAAACTGAGGCAGGTGAATTCTCTGCAAAGCGTAGATGAATAATTCGGGAACAAATGAATTCAATTGCAATTTCCTGCTGAATCTTGGGTGATGAACAACAATTACAGGTGCAGAAGGGAGAACAGTGATCAATATCCTGCTGATAGCTGCTTGAAGTCTTTGCTGAAATTTTCGTTGTTATCAATGAAAGATCTTCCGGCTTATCCATGCAGGGAATTGCAGTGAGAACCATGATGTACGCGGATAATATTAAAGCAAAGAATTTCATAAGATGGTTACAAATATAAAATATATTGGAATGTGTTGTTCCAACCAATGTTATTAGTTTTGAGGAGCAGAATTTTTATAAATTTGGTCAATCCCAAAATTAATCAAGTTCATTCATATGGATTTAGGCAACGGAGAACAAAAAATATTCATCTGGATTGATTTCTCTAAGGAAACAGAGGTGGTCATTCTGCATGGAGTGCAGGTTGCCATGATTCTAAACAAAGAAATATGCCTGATAGGGTCTCCGGCCGTAAAAAATGGTACCGTTGAAGAAGCAGAATCCCGGTTACGTTCATTGACTTTACCAATTTCTAAAATTCTTGGTACAGGAAGAGTGCACTATCTCATTACGTTGCTTCCATTGCAATCCATCCTGACCGAGATGGCCGAAGAGTATGATGCTTTGCTACTGGTGGCCCATAAGAAAAACAGCAAAGAACTACTGAAACAACTTCCTCATTCGGGATTTCCATTTTTATTCGTTTCTGCCAAACAAAATATGGATTTAAGCTACAGGAAGATTGCCGTACCGATTGGTTACATGAAAAAAAGCAAGGACCTGGCACTCTGGAGCAGCTACTTTGCCAGACACAACGGGGGAAAAGTGACCATCCTCAAAACGATTGAAATGTTTGGTGAAGACAACAGGATGGTCATGAGCAATCTCTTTTCAGTTGAACGCCTGTTCAGAAATTTCCAGTTTCCCTATGAAGTTGTCGAATGTCATACCCCTACCTGGAAGATTCAAAAAATGGCATTGGAACATGCCCTCGGGTTTCAACAGGGAGTCTTGATCATCTCTTTTACTTACAGTTCTTCATTTATTGATCGGCTCTTTAAAATAAATGATGCCTATGTGATTGCTCATTCCGAAGATTTGTCCGTTATGTGTATCAATTCACAGCGTGACCTTTATACATTTTGCAGCTGACACGCAGGAATAAGCCCTTCGTGCTTTTTTCGGTTTTTTATAATTTGTTTTGAGTCAATTTATTGTATCTACTAATGAAGATATTTTAATAACTTTTTAAATAAATTTTAACACTATAGGTTGCGTTCATGATAAATTTCTATTTTTGTCGCTGTTTGTAGAAGTTCCTTATACACTGTTATTTAGAACAATTCTTATTAATACCTAAAACAATTCCATATGGAAAGTAGTGCATTGATACTTTTCTTCATCACGGCAGTAACCCTGGTAGGTTTGGCGCTGGTTTTCTCCAGTTATGTGCCGCCAAGCTCGTACAATGAAGCAAAATTTGAACCTTATGAGTGTGGTATTGAGACCATCGGGGAAACCTGGAACCAGTACACCGTTGGCTACTACCTTTTTGCCATTCTGTTCCTTGTTTTCGACGTGGAGACTGTATTTGTCTTCCCATGGGCTACCGTCATGAAAGAGGTTGGAATGGTAGGCTTTGTTGAGATATTAATCTTCTTTGCCATTTTGGGCTTGGGATTGTTTTACGGATGGAAAAAACACGCATTGAAATGGGAGTAAAAAGTAAAAAAGAGTTCGAAAAGAACGACTATCCTGTCCTGCAGGAATATGAAGGAGGGAGCATTATCCTTGCAAAATTAGATGACCTGCTCAACTGGTCGCGCTCCAATTCGCTTTGGCCGCTCACTTTCGGGACCCGTTGTTGTGCAATCGAATTCATGGCTGTCGGTGCATCGCGCCACGACATGGCCAGGTTTGGTTTCGAGGTTGCCCGTGCAACTCCCCGCCAGGCAGATATGATCATCATCTCGGGTACTATCAACTATAAGATGGCTCCGGTACTGAAACGTCTTTACGAGCAGATTGCCGATCCAAAATATGTCATTGCCATGGGTTCCTGCGCTATTTCCGGCGGACCATTCTATTACAACAATTATGCAGTCGTGAGGGGAGCAGATCATGTGATTCCGGTCGATGTTTACGTACCCGGATGCCCTCCGAGACCAGAAGCACTGCTGTTTGGCATGATGCAACTGCAGAAGAAGATCAGACGGGAACGTTATTTCTCCAGAAAACAGAAAAAAAACGCTCCACAACCCTGATGAGAAACAGGGAGACGGGAAAAATAATAAAACTAACAACCAATCACTTCACAATCTGATATTTAAGTGAAATGACAAACGAAGAACTACAGGCTTACCTGACCGGTAAGTTTTCAAATGCCGAGGTAAAGACCGGCAAACAGTACGTCGAAATCGTTGTGAAGGCAGAAGATCTGCATGAAACTGCGGTTCAACTTAAAAAAACACCGGAACTATCCTTTGACTACCTGATTTGTCTCACTGGAGTAGATTATCCCGAGACAATGCAAATCGTGTATCACATTGAATCTGTCGAGCACAGGCATGTGGCGGTTTTGAAGGTGAATACAGCAGACCGTACAGATCCAAAGGTGGATACAGTCAGTGATGTTTGGCAGACAGCCAAATACCACGAACGGGAAGTGTACGACCTTTTGGGTGTAAAATTCAACAACCACCCTGATTTGCGCAGGCTTTTCCTCGACGACAGCTGGGGATTTCCGCTCAGAAAAGATTACAAAGACGAAGTAAGAATAGTAGAACGATAGCCTTATGTCTGAATTCAAAGAGATTATTGTTAGCACGGATAAAATCCATACAGACGAGTATCTTGTCAATATGGGTCCCCAGCACCCTTCCACACACGGAGTACTTCGGTTGTTGGTCCGTTTGGAAGGCGAAATAGTGCACAACATTCAGCCGCATGTCGGTTACATCCACAGCGGTATCGAAAAAATGTGTGAATCCATTTCTTATCCCCAGGTCATTCACCTGACCGACCGGATGGACTACCTCTCTGCGCACATGAACAACGAGGCTGTTGCCTTGTGCATCGAGAATGCCCTGCAGGTTGAAGTTCCCGATCGTGTTAAATATATCCGTACCATCATGGATGAGTTGAGCCGTCTGGCCTCTCACCAGTTGTGGTGGTGTGTGATGGGAATGGACCTTGGTGCATTGACCACCTTCTTTTATGGACTTCGCGATCGCGAGCACATCCTCGACATCTTTGAAGAGACCTGCGGTGCCAGAATGACACTCAATTACAGCGTTCCCGGCGGTGTGATGTTTGATATTCATCCGAACTTCCAGAAAAGGGTCAAGGATTTCCTCAAGGAATTCAAAAAGAAACTTCCTGAATACGATCAGTTGCTGACCGGCAACGTGATCTTCCAGGAGCGTACCAACGATATCGGCTACCTCTCCAAAGAGGATGCCATCGCCTGGGGCGTTACCGGTCCTTCCGGCCGTGGCTCGGGCTTCTCCTGCGATGTCAGGAAACATCAGCCATACAGTGCCTATCCACTGGTGAAGTTCGAAGAAAAACTGGATACCAAGGGTGATACTTTCACCCGATACCGCCTGAGGATGGAAGAAATGTGGGAATCGATCCACATCATCGAACAGTTGATCGACAACATCCCGGAAGGTGATTATGCAGTAAAGATGAAGGGCGTGGTGAAACTTCCCGAGGGTGAATTCTACCAGAGGGTCGAAACCGCCAGAGGTGAATTTGGAGTATTCATTGTCAGCGACGGAAAGAAAAATCCTTATCGCATCAAATTCCGGTCACCTGGATTTTCCAACCTTTTCGCCTTGAACAAAATGGCTGCCGGACACAAAATTGCCGACCTGGTTGCCATCATGTCGACACTCGACCTTGTGATCCCTGACATTGACAGGTAATTAGTACTAACACGATTGACTATATCGAAAATGAACAAATCTAATGGGATTCAATATTTACGACTTTTCAGGAATGACCCACAACATGCACTTGTGGTTTTTGGAGCGGATGTCTCCGACGGCTACAACCATCGTTGAATGGACCATCATCGGGGTCAGCTACATGCTCTTTGTTGCGCTTTTCGGACTGTTTCTGGTTTATGCAGAACGCAAGGTGTGCGCCGCATTCCAGCAACGTTTGGGACCTATGCGGGTAGGATACTGGGGATTGCTGCAAACCATCGCCGACTTTATCAAATTGCTGATGAAGGAGTTGATCATGCCCAAGAGTGCCGACCGGTTTCTTTACAACCTGGCTCCCTTCATCGTCATGATCGCCACTTTCCTTGCCATGGCAGTCTTGCCATTCGCCAAAGGACTTCAAACCCTTGACTTCGACATCGGCATCTTTTACGTTACAGCGGTTTCTTCGGTCGGAGTGATCGGGATTTTGCTTGCAGGTTGGTCGTCCAACAACAAATACTCACTGATCGGTGCCATGCGTAGCGGTGCGCAGATACTCAGTTATGAGTTGTCTGTCTCTTTGTCCCTGGTTACGATTATCATCCTGGCCGGTTCCATGCAACTTTCTGTTGTAGTAGAAAGCCAACGAGATAGTTGGTTCCTCTTCAAGGGACATATCCCCTCTTTAATCGCATTCGTTATCTTCCTGATTGCCGGAACAGCAGAGACCAATCGTGGCCCTTTCGACCTTGCTGAGGCAGAGTCTGAGTTGACCGCCGGTTTCCACACAGAATACTCGGGTATCAAATTTGCCTTCTTCTTCCTGGCAGAATACATCAATATGTTTATTGTTGCAGCAATGGCTACGACAGTTTTCCTCGGAGGCTGGATGCCACTGCACTTCGGACAGTTTGAATCATTCAACCATGTCATGGATTTTATCCCACCATTGGTTTGGTTTTTCATGAAAGTCCTGGGTGTGATCTTCCTGATCATGTGGTTCAAATGGACCTTCCCTCGATTGAGGGTTGACCAGATTCTGACCCTTGAGTGGAAGTATCTGTTACCCATCAACCTGGTCAATATACTTCTGATGTGCCTGGTCGTCTTAACCAAATTCCATTTGTAAAATCACCGCTATATGAACGGATTATTTCAATATATCAGCACAGTTTTTAAGAGTGTAAAGTCACTTCTGATCGGGATGAAAATTACCGGGAAGTATGTCTTTACCCCCTGGAACAATGTGACACAACAATATCCCGAAAACCGTGACACGCTTAAGATGTTTGATCGTTTTCGCGGAGAGGTCATCATGACCCACAACGAAAATAACGAACACCTCTGCACCGGTTGCGGTATCTGTGAAATCAACTGCCCCAATGGTTCGATCGAGATCATCAGCAAGTCAATCCTGACTGAAGATGGCAAGAAGAAAAGGGCCATCGACCAGCACATCTACCACCTGGGAATGTGTACGTTCTGCAACCTTTGTGTAAAAGCCTGTCCGACAGGAGCCATAGTGATGGGTCAGAATTTTGAGCATTCTGTATGGGATCGTTCAAAATTGACCAAGGTGCTCAACCAGCCCGGCTCAAAAATCGCACAAGGAGTGAAAGAGTAATCAACTGCAACAAAAAATATTTGCTATGAGTCTCAATGATATTATGTTCTACCTGTTTGCCGGTTCAATTCTGACCTTCTCATTATTGACCGTCACCAGTCGCAGAATCCTCAGATCAGCAGTCTACTTGCTTTTCGTACTGGTTTCGACAGCCGGAATCTATTTCATGCTGAATTACAACTTCCTTGCCGCCGTCCAGTTGACAGTCTATGCAGGGGGTATCATCGTTCTGATCATCTTCTCCATTTTGCTGACGAGCCACGTGAGTGAAAAGGCGGTGGTTGCGCCGGTCAAACAACAGATCTTTTCAGCCCTTGCAGTCGCTGCAGGTTCCGTACTGACCATTCTGACCATCTTCAAATTTACATTCACCCCAACGACTTCACCGGCCGTCGAAGCCAATGTGAAGAATGTTGGACGAGCTCTGGTTTCTTATAACAGAGACGGATTTGCTCTTCCATTTGAGGTGATCTCCATCCTGCTGCTGGCAGCCATGGTTGGGGCGATTGTTCTGGCCAAAAAAGAGAAACATCTGGTCAATCCTTCCGACGTTAATCCTGAAAATACCACAAAATTATGATAGACAATATCCCACTTAACTCATTTCTTGTTATCAGTACCCTGATGTTCTTTATTGGCATCTACGGGTTCCTGACCAGAAGAAATCTGATTACCATGTTGATGTCGATCGAATTGATTCTCAATTCAGTGAATATTAATTTCGTGGTTTTCAACCGGTTTCTCTATCCGAACCAGCTGCATGGCCATTTTTTCAGCCTGATCGTGATTGCAGTTGCAGCGTCCGAAGCAGCTGTAGCCATAGCCATCATCATCAACATCTACCGGAACTTCAAGTCGATCGATGTGGATAACCTTGACCAAATGAAATTTTGAATCCTAACTGTTTAGAAAACTCTCCATATGAATAGTTACGCATATACATTGTTGATTCCGCTGATCCCTTTCTTCGTCTTTCTTTTTGTAGGAATGGCGGAAGACAAACTGAAAGGCAAACTGGGCGGATTAATCGGAACAGGTGGATTGGGTATTGCTACCTTCCTCTCCTATTATACAGCTTTCAAGTATTTCGTTGCAGACCATGTCGCAGGTACCGGCTATACTTCGTTCAAAGCCATTGAAATTACCTGGCTTCACCTGACGGATAAGCTGACCATCAACCTGGGTGTTTTGATCGACCCCATTTCGGTGATGATGCTGGTGGTAATCACTACCGTATCTTTCATGGTACACATTTACAGCCTTGGATACATGGAAGGTGAACGTGGTTTCGCCCGTTTCTATGCGTTTCTGTCGTTGTTCAGCTTTTCAATGCTCGGATTGGTGCTCGCAACCAACCTCTTCCAGATGTATATTTTCTGGGAGTTGGTAGGTGTCTCCTCCTTCCTGCTGATTGGCTATTATTACGAGAAGCCAAGCGCCTTTTCGGCCGCCAAAAAGGCATTTATCGTCACCAGGTTTGCCGATCTTGGCTTCCTGATCGGTATCCTGATACTCTCCTTCAACACCGGAACTTTTGATTTCAAGGAGCTGACCAACCCTCACGGGATTGCCATTGCCTCCATGGGCGGATCCGCATTTATGGGACTTTCAGTGATTACCTGGGCGTTGATCTTCATCTTTATGGGTGGTGCCGGTAAATCGGCCATGTTTCCGCTTCACATCTGGCTGCCTGATGCGATGGAAGGCCCAACACCCGTTTCCGCATTGATCCATGCTGCTACAATGGTCGTAGCAGGTGTTTATTTGGTTGCCCGACTCTTTCCTGTATATGCACAGACCGGTCCAACTGCCCTTCAGGTTGTTGCCTGGGTAGGTGCTTTCACCTCGCTCTTTGCAGCGGTGATCGCCACAACCCAAACCGATATCAAGAGGGTACTTGCCTTCTCCACCATGTCGCAGATTGGTTACATGATGCTTTCATTGGGCGTTTCAGGTTACGGCGGCGAAGAGGGCCTCGGATTCATGGCTTCCAACTTCCACCTCTTCACCCATGCAATGTTCAAGGCATTGCTCTTCCTTGGAGCCGGTGCTGTCATCCACGCTGTTCACAGCAACGACATGAACGATATGGGTGGATTGCGGAAATATCTTCCTATCACCCACATTACCTTTCTGATTGCCTGCCTGACGATTGCCGGTATTCCTCCTTTCTCAGGATTCTTCAGCAAGGACGAAATCCTGGCAGCGGCTTTCCACTCCAATAAAATCCTGTTCGGTATCGAATATTTTGTAGCCGGCCTCACCGCTTTCTACATGTTCCGTCTCTATTACAATATTTTCTGGGGCCACGACCGTCACTACCATCACACTCCTCATGAAGCGCCGCTGGTGATGACCGTTCCGCTCATGATCCTTGCTTTTGGTTCTATTTTTGCAGGTTTCCTTCCTTTTCACAACCTGGTTACCTCCGACGGACTTGCATTTGAATCCCACATCGACTGGATGATTGCCATTCCATCGATACTTGTTGGTGTTGTCGGTATTGCCATCGCCACAGTGATGTACAGGAAAGAAAATGCACTTCCAGCCAAGGTGGCGGGTTCTTTCAGCTTCTTCTACCGCTGGGCCTTCCGTAAGTTTTACATCGATGAGCTCTATCTCTTCGTGACCAAAAAAATCATTTTCAATTATATTTCACGCCCGGTAGCCTGGTTCGACCGCCACATCGTTGACGGCACCATGAACGGCATTGCCAACCTGGTTGTATTTTTATCCTATACGATCAAGGGACTTCAGTCCGGACGAGTACAGCAGTATGCTTTTGTATTTGTCAGTGGCGTGATCGCGCTGGTATTGATTTTTGTTTACGTACTTTAAGAAACTGATATAAGATGAACATTTTAACCCTTTTTGTAATTATCCCGACGCTTACCGTAGCCGGAATATTATTGACAAAAGATTTGAAGCAATCCCGCATGGTGAGTGCCATTGGGATGACAGCCCAGTTGATTCTATCCTTTATCCTGGTATACCTTTATGTATCAGAAAGGCACGCAGGCAATATGGCTCCGATGCTCTTTACCTTCGATGCACTCTGGTTTCCCGCACTGAACATTCATTATGCAGTGGGTGTTGACGGTATCTCGGTTGCCATGATTGCCCTTACAGGGGTAGTTGTCTTTGCCGGAATCTTTGCCTCCTGGAAAATGGAATTTCTCTCACGCGAATTTTTCATCTCCCTCATACTACTGGCTACCGGGGTTTTTGGGTTCTTCATCTCCCTCGACCTCTTCACCATGTTCCTCTTTTACGAGATCGCGGTGATTCCGATGTACCTCCTGATTGGTATCTGGGGATCCGGGCCAAAAGAATATTCAGCCATGAAGCTGACCCTGATGTTGATGGGTGGTTCTGCCCTGCTGATGGTTGGAATTTTAGGCATCTATTTCTATTCTGTCCCTACCGGAGGCCAACTGACTTTTAACGTACTGGAAATAGCTAAACACAAGATTCCGATCGAGATGCAACGCTTCCTTTTCCCATTCACCTTCGTTGGTTTTGGGATTCTGGGTGCCTTGTTCCCCTTCCACACCTGGTCGCCCGACGGTCATGCCTCGGCCCCAACTGCCGTTTCCATGCTTCACGCAGGCGTATTGATGAAACTTGGGGGTTACGGTGCTTTCCGCGTCGCCATCTACCTTATGCCTGAAGCGGCCCACGAACAAGCCTGGATCTTCATCATCCTGACTGGTATAAGTGTGGTCTACGGAGCCTTCGGAGCGATTTACCAAAAAGACCTGAAATACATCAATGCCTATTCCTCGGTTAGTCACTGTGGACTGGTGCTCTTTGCCGTACTGATGATGAACCAGACAGCCTTCACCGGAGCAGTTATACAGATGATCTCCCACGGTTTGATGACAGCCCTCTTCTTCGCCCTGATCGGGATGATCTATGGCCGTACCCATACCCGTATGATCAATGAAATGGGTGGATTGATGAAAGTGATTCCTTTCCTTGGCGTTATTTATGTGATCGCCGGTTTGGCATCATTGGGATTACCCGGTTTTTCAGGTTTCGTTGCCGAGATGACCATCTTCTTCGGTGCCTACCAGCATGTAGACCTGTTCCACAGGGTTGCCACCATTGTTGCGGTCTCTTCTATCGTTATCACAGCCGTTTACATCCTGAGAGTCGTTGGGATTCTGTTGATGGGACCGATCAAGGACGACCATTTCCTCCATTTGGAGGATGCCAACTGGTACGAAAGGCTTTCAACCATTACCCTGGTAATTGGCATAACTTTTGTTGGAATGGCACCGCTCTTCCTTTCAGATATGATCAACTTCAGTTTGGCTCCTTTGATGGCGAAACTGTTAACGATCCAGCTTCCTGGAATGTAAAAACCAATATTCAGTAAAATAATAA
>Ga0118677_10007646_pt2 | contig 10923 bp, 7 predicted proteins | sample AliMusrvi5mmetaG_FD_86154 | JGI IMG/M metagenome (GOLD analysis project Ga0118677, IMG submission 86154)
TCCCATAATAGATAATGGTCGCCAGCATGAAGGTGTCGAGGCGACGGTAGCCTCCGCGCTTGGAGAAAAGAGTTTCTGACATGGCGTCAACTCCGTTCCATCGACTCGAGTCGACTGGAGTCGACGCCTGTCGATCAGTTCCCCTCCAGCACCGCCTTGATGCGCCGCACGCCGGCGCTCGAGCTCTCTTCCTTCTGGATCTTGAACTTCCCCAGCTCGCCGGTGTTGGCGGCATGCGGCCCGCCGCAGACTTCCATGGAGAAGTCGCCGGCGCTGTAGACCTTGACTTGTTCGCCGTACTTGGCAGCAAAGAGCGCCGTCGCTCCTTTGGCCCGGGCCGCCTCGATGGTCATGGTCTCCAGCATGATGGGAAGCTTGCGGGCGATTTGCTCGTTCACGATCTGCTCGACCTTTGCGATCTGCTCCGGGGTCATCTTGTCCGGGTGCGAGAAGTCGAAGCGCAGGCGCTCCGGAGTAATGTTGGACCCCTTCTGCAGCGCGTGCGAACCGAGCACGATCTGCAGCGCTTTGTGCAGCAGGTGCGTGGCGGTGTGCAGGCGCGTGGTGATCTCGCCGCTATCGACCAAGCCACCCTTGAACGTCTTGTCGCCCTGCTTGGAGAGTTCCTGGTGCTTCTTGAACGCCTCGTCGAACCCGGCGCGGTCCACGGCAAGCCCCTGCTCCGCCGCCAGTTCCTCGGTCATCTCAAGCGGGAAGCCGTAGGTGTCGTAGAGCTTGAAGGCCGTGCGGCCGGAAAGCTGCGTCTGGCCATGCTGCTTGAGCGCGGACGAGATTTTGTCGAACTCGCGCTGGCCGGCCGTGAGCGTCTTCTCGAAGCGCTCCTCCTCGATGGAGAGTTCCTCGAGGATTGTGGCGCATTTCTCCTGCAGCTCGGGGTAAATGTGGGCGTAGTTGGCAATGACGATTTCGGCCAGTGTGCGCGCGAAGCCGGGACCAATCCCCAGCACCTTGGCGTAGCGCACGGCGCGGCGGATCAGGCGCCGCAGCACGTAGTTCGCGCCCAGGTTGCCGGGCTTTACGCCGCCCTTAGGGTCGCCCAGGATGAACGTGGCGGTGCGCAGGTGATCTGCAATGATGCGCTGCGCCCGCTGTACAATCGCCGGATCCGCCGGCGGCGTAGTCGAGAGTTCGGCAATCTTCACCATGATCGGCGCAAACAGCTCGGTCTCAAACACCGAGGAGAGCCCGCGCATCATGCAGATCGTGCGCTCCACGCCCATGCCGGTGTCCACGTTGGCTTGCTGCAGCGGCTCGTAGCGGCCGTCGGCCGTCTTGTTGTACTGCATGAAGACATCGTTCCAGATCTCGATGTGTTTGCCGCAGTGGCAGCCGGGGCGGCAGGCTGGCGAGCAGGCCGCCTTGCCGGTGTCGATAAACATCTCGGTGTCCGGACCGCACGGGCCGGTCTGGCCGGCCGGCCCCCACCAGTTGTCCTCCTTGGGGAGCGCATGAATGCGCTCGGCCGGGATGCCGAGCGACTTCCAGATGGCGATGGATTCCTCGTCCTTCGGCACATCGCCCTCGCCCTCAAACACCGTGACGCTCAGGCGCGCAGGGTCGAAGCCGAGACAGCCTTTCGACGTGAGAAACTCATACGACCAGGTAATCGCTTCCTTCTTGAAGTAGTCGCCGAGCGACCAGTTGCCGAGCATCTCGAAGAATGTCAGGTGCGACGTGTCGCCCACGGCTTCGATGTCGCCCGTACGCACGCACTTCTGCACGTCCGTCAGGCGCTTTCCGGCCGGGTGTTGCTCGCCCAGCAGGTACGGCACCAGCGGGTGCATGCCCGCGGTAGTGAAGAGCACCGTGGGATCGTTCTCCGGGATCAGCGACGCGCCGGAGATGATCCGGTGCCCCTTGGATTCGAAGAACTTCAGATACTTTTCGCGGAGTTGGTCGGCAGTCATGTGGGGTCCTGTCATTCGTCATTGGTCATTGGTCATTGACGAGAACCCGTCAAGCCGCCGGTCCTGGTTGCTTGCGGTTTCCCGCCAATGACCAATGACGACTGACCAATGACTACATCGGCCTCCGGCCGTTAATCCGCGCCCGGTTTGACCGGCTTGACGCCGGCCTTGATGGCATCATGGATCTTCGCGATGATCTTCGCGACCACGTCCGGGTTCGTGCGCAGGTACTCGGTGGCGATCATCGCGCCCTGTCCGATCTGCTCCGTGCCGAAGCTCAGCCACGAGCCGCGCTTGGAGACCACGTTGTACAGCAGCGCGGCGTCGAGCACGGAACCTTCCCACGAGATGCCGCGGGCGTACAGGATGTCGAACTCGGCCTCGGTGAATGGCGCCGCGACCTTGTTCTTCACGACCTTGACACGCGTGCGGTTGCCGACCACCGCGCCGGCCGGGTCCTTGAGCGCGCCGATGCGCTGCACGTGCAGGCGCACGGAGGAGTAGAATTTTAGCGCACGGCCGCCGGGCGTGGTCTCGGGATTGCCGAACATCACGCCGATTTTCTCGCGGATCTGGTTGGTGAACAGGCAGAGCGTCTTGGACATCAGGCGCGCCTGCAGGCCGACGTGCGAGTCGCCCATGCTGCCGTCGAGCTCGGCCTGCGGGGCCAGCGCGGCCACGGAGTCCACCACCACCACATCCAGTGCGCCGCTCTTGACGAGCTGCTCGGTGATGGTAAGCGCTTCCTCGCCGGAGTTGGGCTGCGAGACGAGCAGATCGTCGAGCTTCACGCCAAGGCGGCTGGCGTAGTTGGGGTCCAGCGCGTGCTCGGCGTCCACGAACGCGGCCATGCCGCCGGTCTTCTGGGCGTTGGCGATAATGTGCAGCGCCAGGGTAGTCTTGCCGGACGACTCCGGACCAAAGACCTCCACCACGCGGCCGCGCGGGAGGCCGCCGACGCCGAGCGCCAGGTCAAGCGAGAAGGAGCCTGTGGGGATCACGGCGATGTTCTTGGCGGCTTCCGCATCGCCCAGGCGCAAGATAGCGCCCTCGCCGAATTCCTTGCGAATCTGGGAGATAACCGATTCCAGTTGCGACGGTGCGCCCTTCTTCTCTTTCTCAGCCATAACGCCTCCTCAATCGGATGAATGCCGGCAGTGTCGGGTGTGGTGCAGGGGGGTGTCAAGGGCGAAACCGCCTGGTCGTCATCCCCCGTGCCCTGCCTCGCCCATGTATATGCGGATGCCAGTCGGTTTCTTACAGAGCAGTATCATTTTTCGCCCATGTCTCTCATCGGCGTCGGGGTCGGCATCGCGATCGGTGTCGAAAAATCCCCGGTAGCAGCTTCTCACCCCTTCCAGAGCCCCTGCAGCAGTAGGAGGAGCGGCGCGATGGCGAGCGAAGGAAGGAGATTGGCGACGCGAATGCGCTTGATGTCCAGCAGCAGCAGGCCGATCCCCAGCACAATGGCGCCACCGGCGGCGGTCAGTTCCACGATCATAGGCGCAGGCAGGACCTGACGGAAATACATGCCGGCCAACGTCAGCGCCCCCTGGATCACCAGTACGGAGCCAGCCGCCAGGGTCACGCCCATGCCCATGGCTGCGGCAAAGGCCAGCGACGAAAAGCCGTCGAGCACGCTCTTGGTCAGCAGCAGCGTGCGGTCGCCCGAAATCCCCTCCTGCAGCGAGCCGACAATGGTCATGGGGCCGACGCAGAAGACCAGCGTGGCGGTGACGAAGCCGCGGGTGACATCGCCGCGCGAAAGGAACGGATGGTTCGCGGTTTTTGCATCCAGCCACCGGCCGGCCTGATCCAGACGATCCTGCAGCCGCCACCACTCGCCCAGCAGGCCACCGACAAGGACGCTCCCGAGCAATACCAGCGGTGCCTTTGTCCCGAGCGCCATGGTCATGCCAATGACCAACGTCACCAGCCCGAGCCCCTGCAGCACGGTCTCGCGCACGCGCGGCGCCAGACGGTCGCCCAAGACCGCGCCCAGCGTTCCGCCTGCAAGCACGGCGCCGACGTTGATGAATGTGCCGGTCATGCGTTTTGCTCCATCGACACCCACATGACCGGTCCGGCCATGCCGTTGCATTTGTACATAACACAGGCCGAGTAGAATGGCCAGCGACGAAGACGACAGCCTTCTTTTCCTATGACCATACGCATGCTATGCTCCCCGTCGGCAGCACTGTCCACTGCCGGATCGGATGCCGGGAGGTGATATGGAAAATCTACTCTGGGTGCTTGGAATCGTGTTGGTGTTTTCCATTCTGATTGCCCCGATCTGGATCTTAGCGATCCTGTATGACATCCGCTCGCGCCTCCATGCCCGAGACCAATATGCTGAGGAGTTGCCCCAGTCGCAGGTCAAGCCGCCTCTGCATGAGCCGGTCCGGGAAGAACTCACCGCGAATCAGCCGCCAGAGTTGCCGAAACCTTCCGCTGCGCCGATTTTTCCACGGCTGGCGGAAAGCATTGCCGAACCGCCCGCCGTGCCAGCCTGGCCGGTGGAGGCAAAGCCCGCACCGCCGCTGCCCGAGCCACCGGGAGAACAACTGCCAACGGATTCCGTCGACCAGGGTGCCCGTCGCATCCTGCGCGCCATTTGGAACTGGCTGATCGTCGGCGAGGAGTACCGCCGCCCCGGCGGCTCGATGGAAGAGGCCGTGGCCACAAATTGGCTGATCCGCATCGGCGTGCTGACGCTGGTTGTGGGGATCGGATTTTTCCTCAAGTATTCGATCGAGCGCGGACTCCTCGGGCCGCAGGCGCGCGTGGCCATGAGTCTCCTGACAGGCGCGGCCCTGGTGACCGGCGGTGTGCGCCTTCTGGGCAAACGCTACCACGTGCTCGGCCAAGGGCTGGCCGGCGCCGGTCTGGCCACGCTGTACTTTGCCGTATTCGCGGCCGCCGGGCTGTTTCATCTCCTTCCCATTCCGGTCGGATTCGTCCTGATGGCGCTGGTTACATTGTTCGCCGGCATCCTGGCCGTATGCCACCGCACCGTGCTGCTCGCCGTGCTGGGAACGCTGGGAGGCTATCTTACACCCGTGATGCTCGCCTCATCGGAACGCAACCAAGTCTGGCTGTACGGCTATCTGCTGCTGCTGGCGCTGGGCGTGGCGGGCGTGTCGTGGCGCAAGGGCTGGCCGGCTCTCACTTACCTGAGCTTCGTCTGCCACAATCTCGTCTTCTTCCAAGCCCTGAACTGGGCGCCGGGAGCGGCTGATTTCTTTGCCACCATGCCGTTTTTCGCCGCGTATTTCATGGTGTTCACCACAGCCATTTTCCTGCCCGGAATCGCCGGCGGCAAACCGCCTTCGGCGCTGGAGCCGGTCGGGCTGTTTTTGATCGCCGGGGTCTTTTTCGCCGGCGGCTACGAACTCGTACGCCACGAGTTCGACAAGGCGTCGGTGGCCTGGGTGACGCTCGGAATGGCGGCCTACTACATCGCCCATGTGTACCTGCTCCTGCGACGCGCCGTCTTGCACCGCGTGTTTCTAGCGACTTTTCTCGGACTGGCCGCCGGCTCGCTGGCACTGACGCTGCCGTTGCTGCTGTCAAAGGCCTGGCTGACCCTGTCGTGGTCCGTTCTCGGACTGACCGCGCTGTGGGTGGCGTTACGCCTGCCCAGCGTCTTCCTGCGCGGCCTCGCGCTGGCGCTGCAATGTTTCGTGGCGCTCAAGCTCGGCCTGCTGGATCTCGGCTCCGTTTACTATTGGACAGCTGGCGCAGCTGCGTCGGTCTCTTCGGGAGAATATTGGCAGCAGTTGCTCGAGCACGGCATTCAGTTCGGCGTCCCGGCAGCCTGCTTCTGGCTGACCTCCCGCCTGCTGGCCCGGCAACTCCCGCCTCCGGACCGCCCCGCAACGACGTACGGCGGCGCCGGGAGCGTAGGCTTCCGGGTGCTGATGTACGTACTGCTGTTCTTCCTGTTGAATCTGGAATTCCACCGCTTCGGCGTCTTCTTCTGGTCCACCGGCCAATCCCTGCTGCTGACACTGGTCTGGATCGGGTTCGGCCTGCACCTGCTCGCCCGGCATGAGCGGCTGCGCCCCACGCTGTGCGCAAGTCTGGCGGCGCTGGCGCTGGCGGCTCTGGTCATCAAATTTCTCGTGGATTTCACCGACTGGGACCCCATGATGGACCATCTGGTATTCGAGGCCAATGTCCGAACTCCCGGCGCGCTGCTGCGCATGACGCATGCCGGCCTGCTGGTGGCCTATCTGGCCCTGGCGTGGCAGGTGTGGCAGCAGCGCCAGGAGATGCGCGCCTGGTCGCACATCTTCGGCTACACCGCGCTGGCGATCCTGTTTCTGCACCTGACCTTCGAGACCGCGACGTTCTTCGGCCGCTGCCTGCCGGGATTCCGCGGCGGATCGGTCTCCATGTTCTGGACGCTCTATGCGTTCGCCCTGGTCATGGGTGGTATCCGGTGGCGAGCTCGTCCGCTGCGCTACCTCGGGCTGGGATTGTTCAGCGTAGTTGTGGCCAAAGTCTTTCTGGTGGACCTCGATCATCTTGCATCCGTGTACCGGATCGCCGCTTTCGTGGCGCTCGGCGTCGTACTGCTGCTGGCGGCCGTCGGCTATCTGCGCCAGCCTCGGCAGGAAAACCCACCGGAACCCGATACGGGAGACCAGCCATGATTCATTCCTCCTTCGCTCCTCTTCCGCGCGTCGGACGCCGGCTGCTGCTGGGAATCGGTTGTGGACTGGCGGTCCTGACGGCCGGCGCCGACACGGCTTGCCGGGCGCCAATCGAACTCCCGCCGCTGGCGCGCGAGGAACTTGTGGCCGTCACGCTGAACAGCAATGTTTTTGCCGCCACGCGCGACGATTACGCCGACATGGCCGTGACAGATGACGGCGGACAGCCGGTTCCCTTCGTGCTGCAGCCGCAGGTCACGCGCCGGCAGACCGTCGTGCGCCGCGACTGTCCCTCTTCCGCGCCGGCCGCGCGCAAGCCCGACGAGCAGACGCTGGAGGTGACGGTCTCCCTGCTGCCCAACGTGAAACCGCCGACGGGGCTTACAATCGACACGCCGCTGCGCGATTTCCAGCAGCGCGTCCGCATCGAGGGCTCTGCGGACAGCCGCACATGGCAGATGCTCGCGGATCGCGCCGTGTTGTACGATCTGTCGAGCTACATCGACGTCCGCCAGACTGAGGTGTCGTGGGGGCCGACCGCCTGCCGCCAATTCCGCATCACCTGTTTCGATGCGCTGCGCGATCGGCCCGACGAGTTGCGGGAGGTCACCCGCGGAACCGCCGGCACCAGCGTCCGCCAGAACGTACGCGCCGAACCCTTTCGTCTCCACAGCGTACGTTTCTGGCGCGACGAAGTCACGGAAACCAGTCCGACGCCGGTGACGGTCGCCTATCCGCTCACACGGGACGCCGCAGGGCCCCGCAGGCCGGCTGGCCAGATCGTTTTTCACAGTTCGCGCGAGCCGTTGACGCGCATCGAGCTGGCAACCACCAACCGGCTCTTCCATCGAAGCTATCGACTATACGGCTGCGCAGAGGACGAAACCCCCGCCAATGATCCGCCTGGCCGCCTGTTGGCCTGCGGCACGCTGATGCAGATCCGGTTTCAAGAGATCGCCCGCACGAATCTCGCAATCGAATTTCCGGTCAGTCGTTGCGCCAGCTATGTGCTGGTCTGCGAAACCGGCGCAGAGGGCGCACCGGATGCCGAGCTCGCCGTAGCGCGGGCCGAAGGAATTAAACCACGGCTCATTTTCGTGGCCACGCCAGGACGCTCCTATACCCTGGCGTTCGGTGATCGGCTGGCATCGCGCCACAACCTGCCGGAAACTGCGGCGCTGCAAACCCTGCTGGTAAGCCCGCGGCTGCAGATCGAGGGCGCGGTCGGCGCAGCGATCGGCACGCCGGCCAAATCCAGTCCCTGGCGCTTCTGGCTGAACAGCTCCGCCACCATGATCGGCGCGATTGTCGCAGCCGGCGTTCTGTTGGCGCTGGCACTGTTCGACGTCAGCCGCAGGGTCCGGAAACTCTGAGGCTTCCAATCCCTACAAAAATGCGCTGAACTCCAGCGCGGAGAGCGTGCGCGCGCCGAGGCGGCGGGCTGAGGCGAGCAGACCGTTGTCGTTGGAAACCAGCAGGATGGGGATATCGCCGCCGCTGGCGCGGAAGAAGCGGATGTTGTCGAGCAGCGCCGCATCGGCGCGGTTCTCCCCCTCGCCACCCGAATAGGTCACGCGGACGTTGTGCGCGGGCGTGCTCTCGGAGCGCGTCGGACCGTCGAACACGATCCAGGCACGGCAGGTGGGCCGTTCGCCGACCAGGCGCGTCACGTCCCCCACCAGCCGCATGCGCGAGGCGCCGGTCGGCACAGCCGCACCCTGCGGCGGCAGGTAACGTCCCTGCAGGCCGAAGAGCACGTTGTGTCCGTCGACCAGCAGGACCGCGGCGCATTGGCCGAGCAGCGCGCGGCGCAGGATGCCTGCCGGTGAATCGTCGTTGTCCGCCGCATCCGGCAGCGACAGGACTGCGGCGCCGGCCACACGCAGACGCTGCTCCCGCGCGGCGGCGAGGCGTGCGGACGCGGCGGCATCGAGGACGCCCAGCGTGGTCAGTTGCTGCAGCAACGCGCGCAGTGTCTGCAGTTCCGCCAGCGTGGCGCAGGCCAGGCGCGCGGCCAGCTGCTCCTCCAGCGGCGAACGGCCAGCCGTGCGGTTGAGCAAGCCGTCCAGGCGCTGCAGCTCGGCGGCGAGTTCGCGCTCAACCGGGGCCAGCTCCGGCAGCGGCAACAGCGCGTTCACCAAGGCATCGCGAACTTCGCCCAGGTGCTGCGCGATCTCCTCCCGCCGCGCCGACAGGATTCGGCGGTTGCCACTGTGGCGGTCGGTTGCCGCCTGGCGTGCCAGCGCCTCGGCGGCGCGCGCCAACAGGTCGCCCGGCAGCGCTGCCGCGGCAACTTCCGTGGCGTGCGCAGGGGCCAGCCAGGAAGCGGCTTCGGTGGCCAGGCGCGTCTCCACCGCCGCCAGCAGGCGCTCCTCGCGGTGGCGCAGCTCTCGCGCCAGCTCAGTCTGGGCGGCCTCGCGTTCGCGTATCGCGGCGCGTGCCCGAGACTCGGCTTCCGTGGCGCGTGTCTGTGCCTCGTCCCGCTCGCGCTCGCAGGCGGCGAGCTGCTCTCGGTTGCGCGCCAGGCGGTCGTCCACACCCTTCAGCCGCCGCGCTTCCACGCGGACGTCGCGCACCTGCTGCTCGAGGTTCTCCCGCGCGTCCTGCCACGCCTCGCGTGTGACCGGCGTAGCAGCAGCAGCCTCTGTGCCGGCCCCCTCCAGCAGGCGGGCCAGCGCCTCGCGCAGGCGCGTAGCCGCGGCTTCCGGATCGATCGCCACGAAGACCGGTTCCTGCCGCAGCCAGCGCGTGGCCAGTTCGCGCACCTCGTCGCGCTCGTCCACCAGCATGGCCAGCAGCAGCCGCGGGCCGCCGACACGCGCTGCCAGCTCGTGGCGCAGGTCTGCCAGGGCACCAGTGGAGAGGAGCCCGACCAGCGGGCGGTTGAGCGACCGGGCCGCGAGCTGGCGGCGCAACGCGTCGGAAACCGGCGCGGCACCGGTGGCCAGCTGGCAGGCACGAGCGCGGAGCGCGGCCATGTTGCTGGCGCGGAACCCGCCGCCCTGGAAGGCGGGATCGGTGTGCGCCAGCGCCGCAAGGTCGTCGGCAGACCCGGCGTCGATCACGCGGCGCAGTTCGTCCTCGATCTCTGGCGTAAGCCTGCTGTCCGGGTGCAGGGACATATCACCACTTGTATCCGAGGGCGGTCAGGAAGGCGCGGGTAATCACCATATGCCCGGTCTGGTTGGGATGAATGCGGTCCCACGCCAGCGAGGCCGGATGCTGGCGTCGGAGGATGCGGTCGAACGCGGCCTGCAGGTCCACCAGCACGGCGTCGTGGCGTTTCGCAAGCTGTTTCACCACGGCGCCGTACGCCTCCATACGCCGGCGCATGGGGTCGCGGCGGTTGGGCTCGATAAAGTACGGCGTCATCAGGACCAGCCCGGACAGGCCCGGCCGCGTCCGCCGCAGCAGCTCCTCCAGCGTGCGCTCGTACTCCCGAAGGCCCACGTGCGTTTCCTTCATGCGCGGCAGGTCGAACTGCCGCCAGACGTCATTGATGCCAATCAGGACTGCCAGCCAATCGGGCTGGATCGCCAGGACGTCGCGGTCCCAGCGTTCCTTCAGGTCGCGCACCGTGTGACCGCTGCAACCGACGTTTGCCACGCGGATGCGACGCTCGGGATAGGTCGCGCCGAGCAGCGCTTCGACCTGCGTGACGAAGCCGCGGCCGAGTGGATCGAACAGCCCCTCGGAAACCGGTTCCTTTGTCCGGCCGGCGTCGGCAATGGAGTCGCCGATCACAACCAGTTTGCTTCCCTTGGCAAGTTTCATGGGCCATCGCCTTTCCCGAGACGGGCCGAGTATAGCATCATTCCCCCGCCAGGTGGTTGCGCACCTAGTCGCGTACGCCGTCCTTGAACTCGCGGAACGAGTGCCAGCAGCCGGCGAATCCGTTCGAGAATCGACCGCCCGAAGCATTGAAGATCGAGTCGAACGTGTCAAGGAGAAGGCTGGAAAAAGGCGTCTGGGTCGTAGCCCCGGATGTACAGAGATTCAGCAGGTCCGCGGCTTTGAGGAACACAGGAACCTTGCCCGAATCGACCAGAACCGCTACAGTTTTTGAAAAATTGAATGTGGGGTTGTTTTGTCGCACTTTTCCACCCAAGGATGTTTATGATGCTCCGTTTCGCCTGGCTCGCTTGGTTCACATGCGCAGGCGTTCTGGCCACCGCCACGCCGACTCCGGAAGGCGGCGTTCTGATCGTTCCTCCGCACGCGATTGCCACAATGCGCAGTCCCTCCGCCTCGTCCTGCGGGACGCTGATGCGCGTGCCGGTCGAGGGCCAGCCCTTTCCCGAGGCCCTGCGCTGCGAAGTCGCCGCCCGCCCCGTCCC
>Ga0118677_10014822_pt1 | contig 10923 bp, 7 predicted proteins | sample AliMusrvi5mmetaG_FD_86154 | JGI IMG/M metagenome (GOLD analysis project Ga0118677, IMG submission 86154)
CATCGGAACAAATTACCTTCCGATTGTCTGCGCCATGATCATCATGGCAAACAGACCCGATGGGAGATTCATTCCCCCGTCGGGTTTTTTAATTAGAGGATGATCCGCGCAACGCCGGCAGTATTACTCACCAGCAGAATGTTGGCCTTCTCTTTAGCAAACAAGCCAACGGTGATCACGCCAGCAATCTGGTTGATTTGAGACTCCATGCTTTTCGGGTCTGAAATCTTCAAGCCGGCAACATCCAAAATCCAGCCACTGTTATCTGTGACAAAAGGCTCCTGGGCCCCTTTTACTAATCTCAATGAAACCTTGCCACCCAACTTTTCAAGCTCCCTGGTAACAACGCCTTGAGCCAAAGGAATAATTTCAACGGGCAAGGCAAAGTTGCCTAAAACAGGTACCTGCTTGGAGGAATCGCAAATACAAATAAATTGCTTAGCCATAGAGGCAATGATCTTTTCGCGGGTTAAGGCCCCGCCGCCGCCTTTAATCATGTAGCCGACTGGATCAATTTCATCTGCGCCATCTACATAGGCAGGCAAGTCAGTGACATCATTGGGATTGAGAACCTTAAAGCCATGCTTTAGTAAACGTTCAGTCGTCGCGTTAGAGCTGGAAACCGTGCCTAAAAAATGACCTTTGTGGGGCGCTAAGGCATCAATAAAGCAGTTGGCCGTAGAGCCTGTCCCAACACCCAGAACTTGACCGGGGACGAGCTTAAGTACCTCATCGCGAGCTGCCTCTCCCACCATTTGTTTTAATTGATCCTGATTCATGATGTATCGAATACCCTTGTGGATTGCGGAGCAAATGCATTATTCCATCTATCATATGATATTCAGAGGCAATCCTAATAAAGAGCGTTCCGTTTACCTATGACCAGCACTTCAGCACTGAGCCAACTTAAGACTTTAACCACCGTAGTAGCAGATACGGGTGATTTTGAGCGTATGCAGGAATTTCACCCGCAAGATGCCACTACCAACCCATCCCTCATCCTGAAAGCGGCCCAACAGACCAACTATCAAAACCTCGTTGCTGCAGTCAAACAAGCCCATCCGGGCATGAAGCCTACCGAACTGGTAGATTACATCTTGGTCGCCTTTGGATTGGAGATTCTCAAGATTGTCCCTGGCCGCGTATCGACAGAAGTTGATGCTCGCCTATCATTTAATACCAAAGCAACCGTTGCAAAAGCTAAACACCTGATTCAGTTATATGAATCCCATGGAATTAATCGCAAACGCGTGTTAATTAAATTGGCAGGTACTTGGGAAGGTATTGCTGCAGCGAAAGAGCTCGAGGCCGAAGGCATTCATTGCAATATGACTTTACTCTTCTCCCTGGTCCAAGCAGCAGCTTGTGGAGCCGCAAATGCAAAACTGATTTCACCCTTTGTCGGGCGTATTACCGATTGGTATAAAGCCAAACTGGCGAGCAATTGGAGTGCTGCTAATCATGGCGGCGCTAATGATCCTGGGGTGACCTCTGTGAAGCGCATCTTTCATTACTACAAGCACTTTGGCATCAAAACTGAAATTATGGGTGCCAGCTTTAGAAACACTAGCCAGATTCTTGAATTAGCTGGTTGCGACTTGCTTACGATCAGCCCGGAGCTACTTGCTGAACTGCAGGCTAGCAACACAGCGGTCCATCGAAAGCTTGACCCCAGCAATGCTGCCAAGGCCTTGGCTGATGAAATTATTACTGAGCTTAAACTTGATGAATCCAACTTTCGCCTGCAATTGAATAATGACGCTATGGCAACAGAGAAGCTTGCTGAAGGCATCCGGAATTTCTGCATCGATACAGAAAAGTTAGAAGCACTACTCGCTAAATAATTGAGATTAAGATTAGTACTTATTGAGTATCTTACACTCCGAATACAGAATTTTTTTGAACGCAATAATGTTTTGCGTACGTCGTCTTCGTAATGATCGCTAACGACCTTGATCTCAACCCGTCGTTGCAACAGATTATGCAATTCTGCAGGTGTTGTATCTGCTGAGTTATCTCAAAATTTCTACTGTTAAATCATTTTTCGGATAAGGTAATTGATCAATTAACCAGGTTTTTGATTTTCCAGACTGAAATATCTGATTAAGATCAATTTCGATGAAGTTCGTACGGTTTGCATAGTTTGCAATTTTCATCCGGTTATTTTTTAGATCCTTCAAATTAATCCACTGAGTGTAATCAGAAAAAACCTGCTTTCCATCCGTAGACCTTGCAACGCCTTCTGGGATGTCGACGTTATCTAAGATATGCCCAGTAAGCGCAATGGCATCCACGCTGTTATTTGGCTGATACGCAAATTGCTTAAGATATGCTGCTCTTACAAAACGTGAAGGCGGAGTGTAATCTGCTGGCAAACCTAGTAAGCCGCCGCCTTGGCCTAGCTCAGTCACATTAGTTTTTCCTACAGCGACAGATGGCGTTGCTGTAGATGTGAGGGATAAATAGTTGCGTACATTATTAAGGTGCCAGTCATACGTTGGCGCATTGGTTAGTACCCCTGCTATGTTGTCATGAATCACCATTTGGCCCTTCACAAATTCGACAATGATGCTATCACCACTGCGATCCGTCAAGACAAGATGCAGCCAAGGCGGGGTTGGCAATCCTTTAACCTCACTTGGATCAAACCAAACCTTATATTTTGGAAGCTCGCTACGTAGTTCTTTAACCGTTCCAAACATTCCCAAAATAAAACCACCCAGGTTCATGATAGAAACGTAATGCTTATCTTGTGTGGTTACGGTTTGATACTGAGTAAAACCCGGCAAGAAATTGCCGCTGATACCAAGACCAGCTTCATTTTGACCCTCTAAATAAGCGGGAGGTCCAGGCATAATTCCAGGTGCAACAGCAATAAACGCATATTTACTGGACAGGTTTGTTGCGGGCAAACGCATTGAGGTTGGGGCGCTTAGCGATATAGCGGTACCACGAGGATTTGAAGTGAGCTGCCATTTCATCTCAAAAGCCCACTCCATTGTGCGTCCTGCCACCACTGAGCCATCTTTAGCAATAACATTAACGGCGGTACAAGCAAATCCTGCTTGAATAAATGAAATCAGAGAGATGACAACAACAAAGCGTGCAGCCAAAGAGGATGAATGTGAAGTCATAAAGCTCTTTCCAGTGGAATTAATTTCAAACACTAAAATTAATATACCAAAGAAGGCTATTCAGAAGATAAAAAACTATCTTCCGATGGTTTTAGCGCTTCTTGGCTATTCTAAGACAGCTTACTTAAAGCTCTCCACTAGGTTTTTTAGCCCTAGGTAAGTAAATGGCCCTACTTAAGTTTAACCAGCGGAGTCCGACCCAAAGCTGACAACCAATCTTAGTAAAGTAGATATTGACGATAAATAACTATTTTAGGTAATAACCCTGTAAAATAAGCTCAGCAAGAGAATAGAAATAAAAAAACAAAACGCTCTGCTCCGTTTTTGTCCTCAACGCTTGAGGAATTCATAGCTTACCTACATACGCACTTAGATGCGCCTCGAAATCGACCTAGCTGTCCGATTTCGGCTGCTTACGCTCGTGCATTAGAAATACATCGCATTGGCAATGTGAACTTACCCATCATTCATAAGGACTACCGCAATCAATATTATCCATCGCGCTTTCAAACCCTCAAAGATGACTCATTTAAATCTGATGATCTATGCGTCGGCTCTTCTTACGCTGCTTTTTCTGGCGCCGAAATCCTTTGCGCAGCAAACCTCTGCTGGCTCGGTTTTGCAGGGAATTCGTAGTCAAGAGCTAGAAACCACCTTACCTCAAGTCATTCCCAATATTGGTCAAGCTAAAGTAGAGCAAACGTCAGGTCCAAAGGCAGCTACTTTTCTTGCGAAGCGCTTTGTTTTTATTGGCAACACCAAAGTTTCCTCTGAAACGCTCAAAACTCTTGTTGCTGGGTACCTTAATCGCCCCATTACTTTTAACGATCTTAAAAATGCGGCCGATTTAATCGCTGAATATTATCGAGCTCAGGGCCTGCTAGTAAAAACCCAAATTCCACAGCAAGATGTCACCGAGGGAGTTGTCACCATTGAAATCATGGAAGCTTCTTTGGGCGGCATTCTAATTGACAATAAATCTAAGCGCGTCAGTGATGCCCGCGTTGAAAAATGGATTTATAGCGCTATTCCACGTAATACGTCACTTTCTTTATCAGCGCTTGATCGTGCATTACTAACGCTAAATGATCTGCCAGATATACAAGTCACAAGCTCGCTACAAGAAGGTGGAAAGCGAGGGGAAACCAATGTTCTTCTCACCGTTACGGACAAGCCATTAGTTGATGGCATGGTAGGTGTAGATAATTTTGGCCAATCCTCAACCGGTCAAAACAGGGCGACAGCCAATCTAAATATCAATGGGCCTTTTGGCCAAGGCGAGCAAGTCAATGTTTATGGCCTTTATACAGAGGGCACCAACTACGGCCGGGTTGCGCTAACCGCCCCTATTGGATCAGATGGACTTCGAGTTGGCATTAACGGTAGCTATCTTTCCTATCGAGTCGTTAATTCCAGCTTCAATCAGTTGTTTGCTAATGGCACCTCCAGTACGGGTGGGGCAGAGTTAACTTATCCCATTATTCGAAGTAGGCCAGCCAATCTTTTCCTTTCAACTAACTACAACTACAGCAGCTTTATCAACAATGCTAATAGCGCAATCACAAGCCAATACAGTACCTCTGTTTTTCTAGGTGGCCTCAGTGGCAACTTACTGGATAGTTTTGCTGGCGGCGGTATTAACACTGGATCTTTAATGGCTTCCAGTGGCTCAGTCAATCTCAATAACTCACCATCTTTATCATCCGATGTCATTGGGCCACAAGTAAACGGTAACTTTACAAAATTACGTTACGCAGCAAATCGACTTCAGGCTATTACGTCTAGTCTATCAGCCTATCTCGGGGCTTCAGGTCAAATTGCCAACAAAAATCTAGATCCTTCGGAGCAGCTGTATTTAGGCGGCCCATACAGTGTTCGCGCCTACGCAACCGGTCAAGGCAATGCCAGTCAAGGCAATTTAATGACCTTTGAATTACGCCAGACACTTCCCCTGAAATTATTACTCACCGGTTTTTATGACTACGCCAATGTGCAAACCTATAAAACCACTAATTTCACCAGCGCCCCACTGAACAACACTTATGCACTGCAAGGTCTTGGAAGCAGTATTGGCTGGTCCGGTCCAATGGGATTGCAAATCAAGGCGATCTGGGCCATGCGCACTGGAGCCCTTCCCACATTGGTGGCGCAATCATTTAATGGTAATGGCGGGACTAGCAGCAATCGTTTCTGGTTAACAGCCTCACTACCAATATAAGAAAGATTTATTTCGTCTAAGTCACTCAATCGCTCATTTAAGGTTATCTGGAGTATTTCCTGTAACGCCTGGGTAGCTGTAAGCGAAATTACAAAATCGCATGGGAAACAAAAATCAGCTTCACGCCGATGTCGTCATATTGTCTTTGCTGGAGCGCTAATATCGGGAGCGAGTATTGCCGCCCCGCCCTCGCCAAATCAATTACCTGTTGGGGGTGCAGTTGCTGCAGGTAGCGCAACGATCAATACTGCTGGTAGCACTATGAATATCAACCAGACTAGTAATCGCGTAGCGATCAACTGGAATGGCTTTGATATTGGCTCAAACGCAACTGTGAACTTTGTTCAGCCTAGCGCTAGCGCGGTGGCACTAAATCGGGTCAATAGTGCCAATCCAAGTCAGATATACGGCAATCTCAATGCCAATGGCCAAGTATTTTTAATGAATTCAGCGGGCATCTACTTTGCCCCTGGAGCCAATGTCAATGTAGGCGCCATTGTGGCAACCACGCATCAAATGGGTGATGCTGATTTTATGAATGGCAGCAGTACTTTTAGCCGTAATGGCTCCACTGGTTCCGTTATTAATGATGGCACGATTAAATCTGGTATTGGTGGTTACATCGCCCTACTTGCTCCAGAAGTACAAAATAATGGCGTCTTAGTAGCACAACAAGGAACGGTTGCATTGGCTGGCGGCGAAGCTATTACGCTTAATTTTGGGGATCTTGCAAAGCTCAGTAGCTTAACAATCGCTCCTAGTCTGATTAAGACCTTAGTAGAAAATAAACTTGCGATTCAAGCGCCTGATGGCCTAATTATTCTTTCGGCACGAGCAGTCAATCAGCTCACAGGAAGCGTTATTAATTCAGGGAATATTCAGGCTGATGGCATTACCCAAAGTGGTGGCCGAATTATTTTGGAAGCCAGTAGCTCTATTACTCATAGTGGGAATATGAGCGCCAATGCAGCACCCACCAGTAAAGGTAATGGCGGAACTATTGCCATCATTGCGGACTTAAGTAACCTATCAAGCACTACTAATATTAATAGAAGTATCAGCGCTAAAGCTGGCAACCTAGGCGGTGATGGCGGAAATGTTGAAACCTCAGCAAGTAAAGTTTCTATCGGCGATTTAACAACCGTTAATACAAGCGCCCCTCAAGGTAAATCTGGAACTTGGACAATAGATCCAACCGACTATACGATAGCGGCAAGTGGTGGCAATATGACTGGCGCCACACTATCCAGCAATCTCTCCACAACGAATGTTGATATTTTCAGTACTAGCGGCTCATCAGGTACCGCCGGTAACATCAATATTAATGATGTTATTACTTGGTCAAGCAATTTTGCATTAACTTTAAATGCACAAAATAATATTAATATTAATAGCGCAATTAGTGCAAATGGAGCAAATGCTAAGCTATACCTACAATATGGGCAAGGTGCAATCAGCACAGGAAATCTTTCTAATTATTTTGTTAATGCACCAATAAATCTTCAGTCTGGAAATAATTTCAGCACTAAACTGGGTAGCGATGGCTCTACCCTTAACTACACAGTAATCAATAGCCTAGGTGCCGCAGGTAGTATGAGTGGATCTGATTTGCAAGGCATGAACCGTACTTTAGGTGGCAATTTTGCCTTAGGGTCAAATCTAAATGCAAGCGCAACCTCAAGCTGGAATAGTCTTGCTGGCTTTACGCCAATAGGATCATTAGCGACACCATTTACCGGACGGTTTGATGGTCTTGGTCATACCATTTCCGGTCTCACGATTATTCAAGCGGCTAACCCAAATATGGGTTTATTTGGTGTAACAGTGGGCGTAACCACAATCCAAAATATTGGGTTACTTGGGGGTACAACTATTGGGGCGGCAGGAACCGGTGGATTGGTTGGTAATAATGATGCTGGCCTAGTAAACAATAGCTACAACACGGGTTTAGTAACCGGGGCTGCTGGAACGGGTGGATTAGTTGGTAGCAATATAACTGGAACCTTAATCAAAAATTATGCAACCGGTAATATTAAAGGTGCAGCAGGAACAGGCGGTCTATTGGGATCAAGCACTAGTGGTAGTGTGAGCAATAGTTATGCCACTGGGATTGTGGATGGAACTGTAAATCAAAATTTAGTAGGTATAGGCGCTGCTGGAGTTGGTGGGTTGGTTGGGTCAATGACTTCGGGAAATATTAGCAACAGTTATGCTACTGGCGCCGTATATGGGGCAGCTGGATCTGGAGGATTAGTAGGATCAATGACCTCAGGAACAATTGATAGTAGTTATGCAACTGGCAATATTTATGGCGCAGCTGGTACTGGCGGGGTTGCAGGATCTACCGATGGAATAGTTTCTAATACCTACGCAACGGGAAATGTTACCGGCGCAGCTGGTACACATGCATTAGTAGGTGGCGGTGCTAGTGGCACAGCAGGTTCTGTCAATATAGTTAATAGTGCTGGTATCGGCTCAGCTAATGGGGTCGCAACAGTTAATGACTTTGCAGGCGCTACTGCAATTACAGTAACAACAACTAGCCTTTCGAAAGTTTATGATGGCTTGACATATTCTGGAGGATATAGCGTAAGTTACTCCGCACCGTTGAGCGGTGTGATCTTAGGAGTACTAAACTACTCCGGTTCAAGTCAATCAGCGATTGATGTAAACAACTATTCAATAGTTAGCGCTGGACTTATTTCGAGTCAAACGTATAAGTACACTTTTGTTAATGGCAACTTGGCGATTACTAAAGCGCATCTGACAGTAACTGGCAATGATGCAACTAAAACCTATGGTGATGCTAATCCTGCCTTAAGTAGTACTGTGAGCGGCTTTGTTAATAGTCAGAACCTGGCTAGCTCTGGGGTCACTGGTACTGGCGCAGCTACCACTACAGCTACTGCACTAACCGATGTGGGGACTGCTGTGATTGCTACTGGTACAGGCACCTTGGCAGCTAGTAACTACGATTTCACCAACATTGTTAATGGCAACTTGGCGATTACTAAAGCGCATCTGACAGTAACAGGGGCTACTACTGCTACTACGTATAACGGTACCGTGCAAACCAATAGCTTTAGTACTTCTGGTATTAAAAATAGTAATGGTACGGTAACTGGAGTAACGACCTCAGCCAGTGGGACAAACTATAGCGCAACACCTTATGCCGATAATCTCTCATCCGCAACTGGCACTGGCTTATCAAACTATGCCATTACTTATATCAATGGTAGCTTAGCGATTGGGCAAGCACCACTAACAGTCTATGTTAATGATACGACTAAGGTTGCTAACACACCTAACCCGATTTTTACATCTACCGTTAGCGGTTTCCAAGGCTCAGACAATCTTGTCAATTCCACCAATAATATTATTAACTACTCAACAGCAGCAAGCACTAGTAGCGGCACTGGAAACTACTTAATAACGGCTACTGGGTTAATTCCAAAAGTCAATAATTACATAATTAACGATATTGATGGCACGCTTAAAATAACTGCTTCAACAGGAATTAACTCACTTTACTCGCAGCCACCAAGTTTAAGTTCGCAATGTACTAAGTCTTTTGCTTACGATAACGCTACACCTAGGTCAACTTGCTAAGTGTGCAATTTACGTTAACGCATTTATTGGTGGATAAATGATCCGTAAGAAAGTTGAATGACTGAAAGCTAATAACAGACTATCGGCGGTAAAGAAAAGCCACCCTGCAGGATGGCTTTGCTAACGATTTTCGTCATAAGGCTGTTGAATATTTTTATTAATTACTTCTTAGCAGTATTAATGCCGAGTAGACCGTACGCAGGGCAATTGCCCATCATGCCAGTTACGATCGGAATGACGCCAATCCAACCCCAGGCACCTACAATTCCAAAGCCAGCAAGTCCCATTAAGGTAATGCCAACAGTCATTCGTAGTACGCGATCAGTATGTCCAATATTGCATTTCATATAACCCCCTATTGTTATAACAAGGCTGGGACTACTTTATGGCTTTAGATAAGCGCTGCCTTAAGACCTCATACAAGCATACGCCACTTGCAACTGATACATTCAGACTTTCAACTACACCCTGCATAGGAATGCGTACGAGCTCATCGCAAGTCTCACGCGTTAAACGCCGCATGCCTTCACCCTCAGCACCCATCACAATCGCAATAGGGCCAGTAAGATCAATGTCATAGATAGATTTAGTAGCTTCATCATCGGTACCAATTAACCAAACACCAGCCTCTTGCATTTCACGCATGCTTCGAACCAGATTAGTAACTGTCAAAACGGGGATAACTTCTGACGCACCACTAGAGACTTTGCTTACAGTGGCGTTAATGGGGGCTGAGCGATCTTTTGGAATGACTACCGCATCCACACCGGCACCATCAGCAACCCGCAAACAGGCGCCAAAGTTGTGGGGATCAGTAACGCCATCAAGAACTAAGAACAATGGCTTTTCTTGCGTACCTGCGACATCTTCAATCACTTCAGTAATGGTACGAGATACGGTCATTTTTTCAGCCAAGGCAACAACCCCTTGATGACGATCATGACCAGTCAGCTTGTGGAGTCTTTCTGCATCAGCAGCATGTAAGCGTTCGCCCAATACTTCTTCGGCTTGCTTTAAAAAATCGCCCATACGGCGATCGCGACGACCAGAGTCAAAATACACTGACTTCAGACTTGCTGGGTCTACTCGAAGCCTAGCTTGTACCGCATGAAAACCGACTAATATTTGTTTCATTCTGTTTTACTTACTTTCGCTTAGCCTTGGTACTACGTACTGGCGGTTTATTGCCGGCAGGCTTACCTAAAGATCTTCCTGGATTGGATGATTTTCCACCCGGATTTCCACCTTTGCGGCTCGCTTTAGTCTTCGACTGAGAGGCCCCTAGATTTCCTGCTGACTTAGCGGCGTTCACATTGACGCCACCATGTTTAGTGGGTGTTTTACTTGAGGGTCGACTTTTTTTGGAAGCGGCGGTCTTATTAGGCCTGCCAGTATCGCTCGCTAAAATCAATTGGCGTCTACTAGATCCACCGCCTTCAGCACCAGTAGCCTTAACCAGACTAAATTCAATCTTGCGGGCATCTAAATCGACGCGGCTGACCAAAACATGTACTCGATCGCCCAAGCGATATCGAATCCCCGTCCTTTCACCCCGTAACTCTTGTCGTGCCTCGTCGTATTGGAAATAATCTCCACCGAGTTCGGTAACGTGCACCATACCCTCAACAAAAAGATTCTCTAGCTGAATAAACAGACCAAAGTTAGCGACACCAGTAACAGCGCCCGCATACTCTTGACCTAAATGATCACGCATGTAGTAACACTTTAACCACGCTTCAACATCGCGGGATGCTTCATCAGCGCGTCGTTCGTTAGATGAGCAGTGAACGCCTAATTGCCCCCAAATGGGTAAAGCCGCATTGGCGCCTTTCGGTAATCTCGTGCCTTTAGCGGCAGCATCTTTTCCATCGCTATGGGATTTCTTGGCATTGACTGCATTCTCCCTGCCTTTGCCCTTACGTGGCAATGTTAGATTCAATGGAACCAACGGAGGCAACACGG
>Ga0118677_10014823_pt1 | contig 10922 bp, 6 predicted proteins | sample AliMusrvi5mmetaG_FD_86154 | JGI IMG/M metagenome (GOLD analysis project Ga0118677, IMG submission 86154)
CCTTGGAAGTCAGCGCGCCTTTTCATTCGCCTTTAATGCAACCGGCCGCCGATAAGCTTAAGATTGAACTCGATAAGATCGAAATCAGGGATGCCGTGATTCCCGTGATTTCAAATGTTACCGCTCAGCCGGTTCAGGAAGCTGCAACGATTCGTAAACTGCTCATTTCTCAGGTTACCAATAGCGTAGAGTGGGAAAAGAGCATTCAGGCCGCGGTTTTAATGGGAATCGAGGCCTTTGTGGAAGTTGGTGCCGGAAAAGTCCTTAAAGGGTTGATTGGGAAGATTGTCCCCGATAAAAATGTTTTCAACGTTGAGGACTCAAATAGTGTAGAAACGTTCGCAAATTTGCTAAAATAGGGGAGATTTATGAAGTTAAAAGATAAAGTCGCATTGGTCACCGGATCCGCCCAAGGTATCGGCAAAGCGATTGCCGTTGCTCTTGCCAAGGAAGGCGCGAATGTAGTTATCTCCGACGTGAACTTGGAATTAGCTCAAGCCACTGCCGCCGAGATTGCCGCGATGGGCGTCAAGAGCAATGCAATCAAACTAAACGTTGCCGATTTAACCCAAGCTGAAGAAGCGGTCAAAGCAGTTGCCGCAGAATTTGGCAAGATTGATATCTTGGTCAACAACGCCGGCATTACCCGCGATGCGCTCCTCATCAGAATGAAAAAAGAAGATTGGGATTTGGTTATCAACGTCAATTTAACCGGCGTATTCAATATGTGTAAAGCGGTTACTCCGGTTATGATGAAAGCCCGCACCGGAAGAATTATTAATATCGCCTCGATCGTCGGAGAAATGGGGAATGCCGGACAAATGAATTACAGTGCTTCCAAGGCGGGAGTAATCGGCATGACTAAAACTCTGGCCAAAGAAGTGGCTTCCCGAAATATTAACGTAAACGCCATCGCTCCGGGGTTTATTGATACCGACATGACCAAGAAGCTTTCTGATTTCGATATTTTGGCGCGGAAGGCCGTGCGCGTGATCATTTACAAGGGCACCAGCCGGGTGGAAACGCTGCGCGAGCAGCCCGGATCAAAAGGCTACGCCAACGGATTCGAGGGACTCATCCGGTACATCAACGAGCAACTCCCGGCAAATGAGGTTCTTGGGCAGGCGTTCCGCCGCGAGGTTCGCATGTATCCGGAGATTGCCATCCGCGAATTGGTGGCCAATGCGCTGATCCACCAGGACTTCGGCGTGACCGGCGATGGCCCCAAGGTCGAAATTTTTGATGACCGCGTGGAGATCATCAATCCCGGCCGCCCACTGATCGACACCCTTCGCTTTGTGGATGAACCGCCGCGGTCTCGCAACGAACACCTCGCCGGGTTGATGCGGCGCATGAACATTTGTGAGGAACGGGGCTCGGGAATCGACAAAACCCTATTCCAACTCGAATTGCACCAGCTCCCGGCACCGGACTTCCGGGTTACCGACCTCCACACCGTGGCGGTTCTTTTCGCCGCCATGCCACTCCAGCGCATGGAGAAGCCCGACCGTATCCGGGCCTGCTACCTCCACGCCTGCCTGAAACGAGTCTCCAACGATGTGATGACCAATGAGTCGCTCCGCAAACGGCTCGACATGCCCGAGAAGGACTATCCGAAGGCTTCCCGCATCATCCGCGAAACCATCGAGGCCGGCCTGTTGAAACCCTTCGACCCGGATTCGAAAAGCCGCAAACACGCCAAATACCTCCCATTCTGGGCCTGATTCTTATGTACCGCTTATGTGCAGATCCACTCCCAGTCACCGGCTTTCCTGCCGATCGGGTGGTTGGAATTTGTCGGTATTCCCGCAGAAAACACCGTCCAGACGCGGTTTTTGTCCCACTTGTCCGCCCATTCTTATGTACCCCTTATGTGCATTCCGGGTTCCGAAGGAGCCGATGCCGGAACTCAGCACCGGCCCATCAATCTGCAAATCGAACCAATCAAACCCGACATAAACCCGCCATAAACCCGACATTGGAATCGCAATTGACCCATGATTGACCCAATTGAATCATGATTGACCCGCCATTCGGTCCGTAAACCCGCCATGAACTCTTCCCGAAATGCGCCAGACTCGCGCCAAACGCGCCACGCGGCATGCCTGCGCGGCCGTGGGCCATTTCCTGGAAATGGGACAATCATGGGACAAATGGCACACCGACACCCAGGCAATTGCCTCATCATTGACCCAATTGCCTCATGGGGTCGGTCCGTTTTGCCCCACCGGCAAAGGGGCCTCAAAGGTGCCAAACGCGCCATCCATCTCTCAGGGCCAACGGCCCGCCCCAAGTCAGCCCAGGGCATCGCCCTGGGACCCACGCCCCGGAAAAATCCGAGCCCTGAAAGGGCGACCCATCCCACCGCCAATCGGGTCAAAATCGGCTCAATCGGATCATCCACCACGCCATCGCCAAATGGCTCCTCAACGGCTCAAATGGCTCACCCACAATCCAACTCTCTTATTTCAGCTTTTCAGCGTTTCAGTGTTTCAGCGTTTACCCCATGACCCCCGCCCGCCACCACGCCGAATGGCTCTCGCTGGTCGAATCCTCCGGCCCGTTCCTCTCCATGCCCGTGCTGCTGCGCGTGTTCCCGCAGGGGTTCGACCTGCGCGACCCTGCTCGCGCCGCGGCCCTGCGCGAGAACTACGAGGACTGGCTGGAACGCGGGCGGCCTCTGCTCCACGTCCACACCGCGTGGGTCCGCCATGTGCTGGAAAACATTCTCGAATGGCCGGCCGACTACATCGCCGAGGGCCAGTCCATCCCCGCCGGCCTGGAAGCCAACCAGCCGCACTATGGCGAGACCCTCCGCCCGGACCTCGTCCTGCGCCGGCCGCTGAGCGGCACCACGCCCGCCACCACGGATGACGACACCGCCCCGCAGATTCTCGTCGTCACCTATCCACCCGCCCAGGACTTGGAGAAACCCGTGGCCGGCAAGATCTGGAAATCATCCCCGGCCACCCGCATGACCGAGTTGCTCCATGCCACTGGTGTCCCGCTTGGGCTGGTCACCAATGGCGAGCACTGGATGCTCGTTTACGCCCCCCGTCAGGAAACCAGCGGCTTCGCGTCGTGGTATGCGGACCTCTGGATGCAGGAACCCGTCACCCTGCGCGCCTTCCACAGCCTGCTCTGCCTGCGCCGCTTCTTTGGCGTTGCCGCCGGGGAAACCTTGCAAGCCCTCTTTGCCGAAAGCGCCAGGGACCAGCAGGAGGTCACCGACCAGCTTGGCCGCCAGGTCCGCCGTGCCGTGGAAATGCTCGTCCAGGCGTTTGATCAGATCGACGCCGACTCCAACCGCACGGTCCTCTCTGGTGTCCCGGAAAAGGAAATCTACGATGCCGCCCTCACCGTCATGATGCGGCTCGTGTTCCTTTTTTCCGCCGAGGAGCGCGGCCTGCTCCTGTTAGGAGATCCGCTCTTCGACCAGCACTACGCAGTGTCAACCCTGCGGGAACTCCTGCGCGAACGCGCGGACCAGCATGGCGAGGAAGTCCTCGAACGCCGCCACGATGCCTGGTCGCGCCTGCTCTCTACGTTCCGCGCCGTCCACGGCGGCGTCCAGCACGAGGCCATGCGCCTGCCTGCCTACGGCGGTTCTCTCTTCGATCCCGACCGCTACCCCTTCCTCGAAGGCCGGGAATCCGGCACCCGTTGGCGCGAAACCCCGGCCCACCCGCTGCCGGTGAACAACCGCGTGGTCCTCCACCTGCTGGAAGCCCTTCAACTCCTCCGCGTCCGCGTCCCCGGCGGTGGACCCACCGAAGCCCGGCGCGTCTCCTTCCGTGCCCTCGACATCGAACAAATCGGCCATGTTTACGAGGGTCTGCTCGATCACACCGCCCGCCGCGCCGACGAGGTGTTCCTCGGCCTCAGCGGGAAAAACGAACCCGAAGTCCCGCTGTCCAAGTTGGAGGAACTCGCCGGCATCCGACCCGCCGCACCAGAGGACATTCTATCCGACGAACGCAAGGTGGCGGACGACGGCACCACCATCGTCGGGTTTCCCACCCACCCGGTGAACTACGGCCAGGCTCCCGCCGCCCTCATCGACTTCCTAACGGACTCCACTGGCCGCAGCGCCAAAGCCCTCGAATCCGCCCTTGGCTACGCCAAACCCACCACCCGCGGCAAAGCTAAAGCCGACGATCCCAGCGGCCCCGCCTCTTCGTCATTCGTCATTCGACATTCGTCATTCGACCTTCCCCACTCTCTTCTCCTCGCCTGCGGTCAGGACCCGCGCCTCGCCCGCCGCATCCGCCCCTTCGCCGGCCTGCTCCGCGCCGACGACTTCGGCCGCCTTGCCGTCATCCGCCGCGGCTCGGTCTTTGTCACTGCGGGCACCGACCGCCGCAGCAGCGGCACCCATTACACTCCCAAGTCGCTCACCGAACCCATCGTCAAGCACACCCTCGATCCCCTCGTTTACACAGGCCCGGCGGAAGGACTGCCCGAAACGGAGTGGGAACTCAAATCGCCCAAAGAAATCCTCGCCCTCAAGGTTTGCGACATGGCCATGGGCTCCGGTGCCTTCCTCGTCCAAGCCTGCCGCTATTTAGCCGAACGCCTTTGCGAAGCCTGGGAGATGGAAGAAAAGAGAATGACGAATGACGAATGCCGAATGACGAAAAAGAAAATGGCGAATGACGAATGTGAAATGACGAATGAATGCCAAGTGTCCGAACCCGACTCTTCTTCCTCTTCCAATTCGTCATTCGAAATTCGTCATTCGTCATTTCTCGTCCTCCCCGACGGCTCCCTCTCCACCGGCCGCGCCGCCGAACGCCTCCTCCCCGCCGATCCCGCCGAACGCATTGCCCTGGCCCGCCGCTATGTCGCCGACCGCTGCCTCTATGGCGTGGATATCAACCCCATGGCAGTGGAAATGGCCAAGCTCTCCCTTTGGCTCATTACCGTGGACGGCAAGCGTCCCTTTACCTTCCTCGACCACGCGCTAAAGTGCGGCGACTCCCTGTTGGGTGTTAATTCGGTGAAGCAGATTGAAAACTTCAGCCTCAGGGGCGTAAATGACGATTACGTGGATGTGCCCCTGGCGGCGATGAATTTATACCGCTACACAGACGAGGCATCTGCCAAGCGCCGTGCTCTTGAAGAATTGCCATCTAACGATAATACTCAGATACAAACCAAGAATCGCCTCCATGCCGAAGCAGAGAACTCCATTGCTAAGGTCAAAGCGATTGCAGACTGCCTCGTCGCCTTTGAGTTGCGCTGCCTTGTCGGCAACACCTACGAGGAACAACGCGCTGAGGAAGCGGAAAGAGTGCAGTTTTTGATGCAGCGTGATGCTGATTCTGGTTTCGAAACCTCAAATCCCAAATCTGAACTCGCCCGCGCCGCCCGCGAGCAACTGCGCGGACGCCGTCCGTTTCATTGGCCGGTGGAATTTCCTGAAGTATTCGCAAGTGGTGGATTCGGTGCGTTTGTCGGAAATCCACCGTTTTTGGGTGGAAAGCGCATCAGTGGGGTTTACGGCGAGGACTACAGATCGTTCATTGTAAGAAGCATCGCAAATGAGGCGGTTGGTAGTGCTGACTATTCAGCGTATTTCTATCTGCGGGCGCGAGCGTGCCTTGGGGCGGGATACTTCGGCTTAATCGCTACAGATACGATTGCCCAAGGCGACACGAAGGATGTCGGACTTGATCAATTATTGAGGAAAGGAACTCTAATATACCGCGCCGTAGCCAGACGAAAATGGCCTGGATCAGCGAGCCAAGATATTGCGATAGTTTGGGCCACCTCGGCATCATGGTCAGGTCAAATAACACTTGATGGCCACGGAGCGTCTAAAATTGGGGCTGACTTGCGAGAACTTGGCTCTATCGTTGGAGTTGCACGGAAATTGCAGCGGAATGCCAAGAAAGCGTTTCAAGGCAGTTTGGTCAATGGGACGGGTTTCATTTTGGAGTCGGATGAGGCGCTTCGCCTTATTGAAACTGATAAACGCAACCGCGAAGTAATTCAGCCGTATCTAATCGGAGATGACGTTAACACATCACCTACGCAGGAAGCGCGACGCTGGATAATCAATTTCAGAGACTGGTCGCGTGAGAAAGCATCTTCGTTTGAAGAGTGCTTCGACATAGTTACAGCGCGTGTCAAACCACACCGTGACCCGATTGTTGCGAAAGGGAAACAGGTTCACGAATACGACTACTGGAAGTTCTGGGATAAACGACTTGAAAGCTATTCCCGCGTGAACGTTCTCGAACGAGCTATCGTAACGAGCCTTGCCGCAAAGCATGTGATTTTTTCATTCGCCGACACTGGTGTCGTATTTGTTCATAAACTCGGCGTCGTAATTGACGACAGAGCGGTGATATTGGCCTTGCTGCAATCAACGTTCCATAGTGAGTGGGCATGGAAATATAGTGCTACGATGGGCGGTGGTGGCATCGGTTACTCTCTTACTGATGCCTTCGAGACGTTTCCATTCCCTCAAGACCTCGATTCTCTACAATCAATCGCGGAGTGCTACGACGACACGCGCCGCCGAATCATGCGGACGCGTCAGGAAGGGCTGACGAGGACCTATAACCGTTTCCACGACCGGGGCGAGCAGTCGGCGGACATCGCGCGGCTGCGGGCGTTGCACGTGGAGATGGACCAAGCCGTAGCCGTCGCCTACGGCTGGAGCAATTTGAACTTGGGCCACGGCTTCCACGAGACCAAGCAGGGCATCCGCTACACCCTCAGCGAGTCCGCCCGCCGCGAAGTCCTCGACCGTCTGCTCGCCCTCAACCACCAGCGCTACGCCGAAGAACTCGCCGCCGGATTGCACGAGAAGAAGAGCAAGAAATCGGCCGGCAAAGGTGAGACCCAACGCGGTCGCAGGAAGAAAGACCAACCCGACACCCCGCCGGAACTGGACTTGTTCGGATAGCATCATCAGAATCGGGACCGCCCCATGAGCAATACAGTTCAAACAAAACGCAAGCCGGTGATCATGGTTTCATCCACCGTGGATGGGATTGAGGATCTCCTGGAGCAGGTGTTTTCCATCCTGAACGAGAACTATACGGTTTGGATGTCCTACAAAGGCACGATCCGGGTGAACTCTGGCAAGTCAAACTTCGAAAACTGCCTCGATGCCGTCGCGGAATGTGACCTTTTCCTCGGGATTCTAACGACAAGATACGGCTGTGGCAAGGATGTGGATGGGCTTTCCATCACCCACAAGGAAGTTCGAGCGGCCCTCCAGAGGGACATTCCGCGTTGGTTTCTGTCCCACCGCGACGTTGAATTCGCCTTTGATCTCGTGCGGAATCTCGGCTTCAAAGTGCCGGATGATGTGGCAAAGTTAAATCTCATGATGAAGGAACTTCAGAAAATGGGCAGGCTCCCGATCATCGACGATTACAACGTTCTGGTGATGTATTCCGAGGTAATTCAGGCGAAGAAGGACTTGATCGAGCGGCGTGGAAACTGGGCTCAACCTTTTTTCACAGACAGAGACGGTCAGATTTTCGTGACCGCCCAGTTCCTTCGCCACACTCAGGCAATCGAAGAAGTGAAGAACGGCCCGTTGTCGGCACTGAAGCAAATATCCGCCAAAGGAGGGAAGAAACCATGATCGATGATTCACCACTCGAACGACTGTTCAAGAACGTGCGCTCCACCCATCTGGAGCACCTTCCGCAAGGGACGTCCGTCGGACGCATCGCGAGCGTGCTGTGCTCATTCCTTAACTCCGGAGGGGGCACGCTGATCATTCGATTGGAATCCTCCGGAAAAACCGCGTCGCAGGTGAAGGAGACCCTTGAACTGAACATTCGCCAACGCGTTCGTCCCGCCGCATTCTGGACCGCAACCTCGGAGGATGCTGCGGACGGCGGCTACTGTGTATTCGATATTCCGGCGGGACGGGATCGGCCGTATTCGGCGGACGGGCGGATTTTCATACGAGTGGGAACCGACACGGTTGCAGCCAAAGAAGCAGAAATCGAGAGTATTGTCGCGACCGGATACCAGGAGATCGAGCGCTGGGAACGGCGTCCGCTCTCCGGCGAGGGACTGGAACGCCTGGATCGTGAAGTGATTCTCGAAACCGCACGAGTCGGTAGCGAACGGCGGAATTATCGTTTCACTGATCCCGGGGAAATGACGGCGGTTTTGACCGACCTTTCTCTCTATCGGCATGGTGCGGCCACCAATGCCGCCGAGGTCGTGTTCGGAGTGCGCCCCGCGATCCAGTTTCCACAAGTGCGGGCACGGGTGACCGTCTATGCCGGTGGCAAGGGGGGGGATTTCATCGACAGCCGAACTTTCGATATGTCTGGTTTCAAGTCATTGGAGTCCGTTCTTGACGTCATTCGTCAGCACATTCCTGTATCGAGCACCTTTCCCGCAGGCCTGCAAAGGACAGACCGGCCTGCCTTCCCGGAGAAGGCAATTCGGGAGGGCTTGGTGAATGCTTTCGTCCACCGCGACTACTCGGACTTCAGCGGCGGCGTCTCGGTGGACCTTTACCCAAATCGCCTGGTCATTTGGAATTCAGGCGAATTGCCGCCTGGCATCAAGATCGGTGACTTGAACCGCGAGCATCCATCCATGCCGCGGAACCCGGACATTGCCCAAGTGTTTTGGCTCACGGGCTACATGGAGCGCGTTGGACGTGGAACTCTGAATATTGTGGAATGGTGCATTGCGAGTGGCTTGGAACCGCCGAAGTGGAAATCGAATCAAACCGGGGTGACTCTGACGTTCCAATCGCGGCGCGCGGATGATCCAGCGCTATTGAATGTAAGGCAGCTCAAACTTCTGGAGGAGCTTGCTCCGGGAACCTCTATCCGCTTGCCGGATTTTGCCAAACGCTATTTCGTCAGTGAGCGCCAAGGTCGCAGAGATCTCGTTGCTCTCGTCGATGGGGGCTGGCTCAGCCGCAAAGGCGATGGTCCTAGCACAAGATTTGTCCGAATGAGTCAGAAATCATCGAACCCGGCCAAACCCGGCCACACCCGGCCATGAGCGCCAGGACCAGACAGTGTGACTTGAATATCATAAATTATTGATGTTAAGAGAAATACATCACTTGAACGCGAATCGAACCCGGCCATGTCCGGCCAAACCCGGCCAAATCCTAGCGAGGCTGCGCCTCAGACCCCAGACCCCAGACCCTAGAGACCGGAAAGAAAACTTGACCTAACAATTCCAGATTCACTCTTTCAAGATTCTACCCCGCCCATGCACTTGCCGCCTGCTCGCCCTCAACCACCAGCGCCACGCCGAAGAACTCGCCGCCGGATTGCACGAGAAGAAGAGCAAGAAGACGGCCGCCAATGGCGAGACCCAACGCGGCCGCAAAACAAAAGGCCAACCCGACACCCAACCCGACCTTTTTGGTTAATCCATGAACCCAAAACGCTACATTTTCAGATCGAGATGGCTTGTAGCGGCGGTCTGTGATCGCCGTTGCGCCTGCGCGGTCCAATGGCAGCGACGCTACAATGCGCCGCTGCTCCAACCTGTTTTCAAACACACCACTCCCGGTGCCTCATCACACGCCTTCATCCTGAACCACGACCATGATCACACGCTTGCACATTGAGAATTTCAAGTCCTTGGTGGACTTCTATCTGCCCGATCCCAATCACAAGTTGGGAAACTTCGTTTGTCTGATTGGCATGAATGGCTCGGGAAAGTCGACGGTACTTCAAGCTTTGGACTTTCTCGCCCAAATGTTTCACGGCAGAATGAGCGAGTGGTGCGAACGCCGGGACTGGGATCCCAAGGATCTTGCAAGCCGAATTCCAATGATCCAGGAATGGATTGTGCGCGACGGCAGAAAGATCTTGAGACCTTCGAGAATACCCGCCATGATCTCATTTGAGGTGGATTTCGACTTTGACGGCCGCGAAGTGAGCTGGATAGGGAGATTCAACCGCAGCACCCTTCGATGCACGTCGGAAGACATCATGGTTTCCGGGGAATCCAAACCGATCTTCACCCACTCGGAGGGATTCCTTCAGGTGAACCCGGGAAAGGCGGATCATTATACCAGGGAAACCAAGGGATTGATCTACGAAGGATCGGTTCTATCGGTGTTCGAAATCGAGGAGGAATTGCCCAAGAGGATCAAAGCGCTGATGATGGGTTTGAAGTCGCTCGAACTGCTTGCTCCGCAAGCGATGAGGCGGCGCTCCCGCAAGGGGGAGGACATCGGCTATGGCGGAGAAAAACTCGCCGCGTTCCTTGACAGGATTCCGCAAAAGGAATGGGAACACCTCAATGAAACTATCCGTGGGTTTTTTCCCACCCTCGAAAATCTATGGGTTTCTAACGTAAGAGGAGGATGGAAGCGGGTGACCAGCACAGAGAAACATGGCGTCAAATGCAATATTACCGCCGCCCACATGAACGACGGGACGCTGCGCGTTTTGGCCATCCTGGCACAGGCTTACAGCACCCATCCGGTGCTGCTTTTCGACGAGATCGAAAATGGGATTAACCCGGAAATTGTGGAAAAGCTGGTGGATTTCCTGGTGGGCATGAAAAAGCAGGTAATCGTTACCACCCACAGCCCGATGATCCTCAACTATTTGGAAGATCGTGTGGCGCGGGAGAGTGTTTTTCTGCTATATCGGGACGACGCGGGATGGACGCGGGCAACAAGGTTCTTCGACTTGCCGGAAACGAATTCCAAACTTAGGGCATTGGGTCCGGGTGAAGTCTTTGTGGATACCAACCTGACACTACTGACGAAGCGCCTGGCAAAGAAGAACGCAGCCTTCAAACCTGTCAAACCATGATCATCATCGTATCAGGCGAGGGGAACTCGGATAGGTGCCTGCGGCGCGGTGTTGGGCGGCGAGGGTTTCCCAAGGGGCGTCTTTCTCCGCCTGATAGCCTTTTTCCCAGGTGATGAAATGGATGTCAGGATCGACAAGGAC
>Ga0118677_10014824_pt1 | contig 10919 bp, 4 predicted proteins | sample AliMusrvi5mmetaG_FD_86154 | JGI IMG/M metagenome (GOLD analysis project Ga0118677, IMG submission 86154)
TGCGTGAGATTGCCGCCGCCTGTAAAAAAGGAAGTATCAATCCTGAACTGCTTGCTTCGGAGGCAGCTACCTTTACCGTTTCCAACCTGGGAAATTATGGTGTGGAAATGTTTACCCCTGTGATCAATCTACCCCAGACTGCCATTCTTGGTGTTAATACCATTATTCCCAGACCTAAAGAGTTGGGCGACGGGGTCTATGGCTTTGTTCCGCACCTGGGTTTAAGCCTTACTTACAACCATCAAGCCCTCGACGGCGGAGAAGCTACACGATTTTTGAAACAAATTGCGACGGAAATCGAAAACTTAACCATCGAACTTTAACATTTAAGCAAAATCAAGATGAGCAAAAACTATGATCTGGCAATTATCGGTGGTGGTCCTGCAGGATACGTTGCAGCGGAACGCGCCGGACACAAAGGACTTAAGGTCGTTCTGATCGAAAAGGGTGAACTGGGCGGCGTATGCCTGAACGAGGGTTGCATCCCTACAAAAACCTTGTTGTACAGCGCAAAATTGTACGATAACGCCCTTGGTGCCGGAAAATATGGTGTGGATGCCAAGGAGGTTACTTTCGATTTTGGCAAGATGATGTCCAGAAAAGAGAAAGTAGTCAAAAAACTGGTTGGTGGTGTCGGACTTAAAATGAAGGAGCACCATGTGGAGGTGATCAAAACTGAAGCCTATATCAAAGGCAGATCCGCCTCCGGTATCTCTATCACGGCAGGTGAAGAGGAGATTGAGGCTACCAACCTGCTAATATGCACAGGCTCTGAGGCCTTTGTTCCACCGATTCCCGGACTGGGAACACCCAATGAAACCATTCTAACCAACCGCGAAATTCTTAAGTTGACAGAACTTCCCGCTTCGCTGGTAGTGATAGGTGGAGGGGTTATCGGGATGGAATTTGCCAGTTTCTTCAACTCACTTGGTACAAAAGTGACCATCGTAGAGATGTTGGATGAAATTCTGACGGGTATGGACCGCGAAATGAGCGTGATGATGCGTCAGATGTATGCGAAAAAGGGAATCACTTTTCACCTTTCTTCCAAAGTAGTGGAGGTCAAAGGAACTGAGGTGGTTTTCGAAAAAGAGGGTAAGACAGAATCCGTAACCGGAGAAAAGATATTGGTCAGTGTGGGCCGCAAACCTGTCACCAAAGGCTTTGGCCTCGAGAACCTGGGCGTAGAGCTCGATAGGGGAGGCATCAAGGTCGACGAAAAGATGAAAACCAACGTACCGAATGTTTTTGCCGCCGGCGACGTCACCGGATTTTCCTTGTTGGCACATACTGCCAGTCGTGAAGGGGAAGTGGTCGTCAACAACCTGACAGGCAGAAATGATCGGATGCGGTACAATGCCATTCCAGGAGTTGTCTATACCAATCCTGAATTCTCGGGGGTCGGTCTGACGGAAGAAAAAGCGAAAGAACAAAATATTGCCTACCGTTGTGTGAAACTGCCAATGGCCTACGCCGGCCGTTTCATCGCAGAAAATGAGGGAGGCAGCGGACTGTGCAAGGTCCTCGTCGGTGATAAATACGGCGAGGTGCTGGGTGTTCACATGCTGGGCAATCCATCCAGTGAGATGATCTACGGAGCCTGTATGGCCATCGAGATGGAGATGACCCTCAAGGAGATGGAAGAGGTAGTTTTTCCTCATCCTACCGTATCTGAAATATTTAAAGAAACAATTTTTGGATTCTAACAACAAACAACAATTTTCGGGTTCAGAGTTTGAATTTTGAAAGGTCCCTTTCCCTGACTATGCTTACGGTTAGCTCCCAACTCATATCTCATATCTCATATCTCATAACTCATATCTCATAACTCATAACTCATATCTCAATTCAAAAATGCCTAAAGTCCAGTTTATTGACCCGAGTGTTGCCAGAAAGGCAGGCGAGATCACTTTTCAGCCGATCCCTGTCAATCAGTACAACAAGACCATTCAGGAGGAGAAGAAAAATTTTTCGAAGGATGAGCTGATCCGAATTTACCACGACATGGTGGTGATCCGTGAATTCGAAACGATGCTGAACCTGATCAAGACGACGGGTGAGTACAGTGGAGTTCCCTACGACCATCCGGGTCCCGCGCATCTCTCCATTGGTCAGGAGGCTTCTGCAGTCGGTATGGCTTATACCCTTACTGTGGATGATTTCATCTTTGGCTCCCACCGTAGTCACGGAGAAATTCTTGCCAAGGGTCTTAGCTCGATTCAAAAATTGGGGGATGCTCAGCTGATGGGTATCATGGAATCCTTTTTTGAGGGTTCGATCCTGAAGATTGTCCAGAAAGATTTCAAGGGTACGGTTAAGGAACTGGGTCGGAAATTTTTGATTTACGGCACGCTTGCCGAAATCTTTGCCCGGGAAACTGGTTTTAACAAGGGATTGGGTGGCAGCATGCACGCCTTTTTCACTCCATTCGGGGTCTATCCCAACAACGCCATCGTTGGCGGAAGTGGTGACATCGCCGTAGGTGCCGCACTTTTTAAAAAGGTCAACCGTAAAAAAGGGGTGGTCGTTGCAAACATCGGGGATGCCTCCATGGCTTGTGGTTCGGTTTGGGAGGGCATCTCCTTCGCCGCGATGGACCAGTTTACCCAGTTGTGGGACGACAGCATGAAAGGAGGGCTTCCTGTCATCTTCAACATCATGAACAACCAATATGGAATGGGCGGACAAACAGCCGGAGAAACGATGGGTTACGGCATGGCCGCCCGTATCGGAGCCGGCGTCAATCCAGACCAGATGCATGCCGAAAGAGTGGACGGATACAGTCCACTCGCCGTCATCGACGCCTACAAGAGAAAATTGCAAATCATTGCCGATAAAAAGGGACCCGTATTATTGGAAGTATTGACTTACCGTTTCAGTGGACATTCACCCTCAGACGCCTCCTCCTATCGTTCGAAAGAGGAGGTAGAGGCTTGGCAAAATCAGGACTGTATCCATACTTACGCCAAAAGCCTGGTGGAAGCTGGAGTGGCCGATCAGCCAAAACTGGACGGAATCTGGGAGGATATCAAAACCCTGATGATTGAAATGCTCAAACTTTCGATCGATCCCGTCGTTTCACCACGCATGGATATCCACAAGCGTCCGGAACAAATTGGGGAGATGATTTTCTCCAATACACCGACCGTTTCTATGGAGAAACGAGAAGTTGAGGTCAACCACGCGATGGCAGAAAATGCCCGCGTCATACAATTGGCCAAAAAAGAGCGATTTGCCTTCGATGCAGAAGGAAAGCCGTTTTCCAAGATGAAACAATATCAACTCCGCGATGGAATTTTCGAAGCGATCATCGACCGTTTCTACAAGGATCCGACCCTGATCGCCTATGGAGAAGAAAACCGCGACTGGGGTGGCGCATTTGCCGTCTACCGCGGACTGACAGAGGCACTGCCTTACCATCGTCTGTTCAACTCCCCGATTTCAGAGGCTTCCATCGTAGGAACCTCCATAGGTTATGCCATGTGCGGTGGTCGTGTGATTCCTGAAATTATGTATTGCGACTTCCTTGGAAGATGTGGCGATGAAGTGTTCAATCAGCTGCCCAAATGGCAGGCCATGAGTGGAAACGTACTCAAAATGCCCGTCGTTCTTCGGGTTTCCGTCGGTTCCAAATACGGTGCCCAGCATTCGCAGGATTGGACTTCCCTGGTAGCACATATCCCTGGATTGAAAGTCGTTTTCCCTGTAACGCCCTATGATGCAAAGGGATTGATGAATACCGCGCTTCAGGGTACAGATCCGGTGGTCTTCTTTGAGAGTCAAAGGGTATACGACATTGGTGAGCAATTCCATGCAGGTGGTGTTCCGGAAGGGTATTACGAAATCCCAATGGGCGAGCCGGATGTGAAAAGGGCAGGAAAGGATGTGACCATCCTGACCATTGGCGCCACCCTCTACCGTGCCCTCGATGCGGCAAAAATATTGGAAGAAAAATATGGCCTTTCGGCCGAAGTGATCGATGCTCGCTCGCTCGTCCCATTTAACTATGGGCCTGTTATCGAATCGGTGAGGAAGACTGGCAGAATCCTGATTTCAGGAGATGCTAACAGTCGCGGCTCCTTCCTGAACGACTTGGCCAGAAACATTACCGAGCTTGCATTCGATTACCTGGATGCCCCACCCGTGGTCGTTGGATCCCGCAACTGGATCACGCCTGCCTACGAACTGGAAGAGGCTTTCTTCCCACAACCGAGCTGGTTCCTGGATGCCATACACGAAAAGATCGTTCCGCTGCCAGGATATGTTCCCGGTGAGAATTTCACCGACATGGAACAAATCAGGAGAGCGAAACTGGGAGTATAAACCTATTTTTATGGAACAACAAAACAAGCACAATGACAAAGGATTTCTGGACGCGATTTCCCGGTAGGGAGGAACTTTTGAAGTGGTATGAGAAAATCGGTAAAGGCACGATCTTTTCCGTGAATGCCCATTTGCACACCCCATACTCTTTCAGCGCCTTCCGGGACATCCCGCAGGCACTCGATATGGGTGTTGCAGAAAAAATCGCGGTCATGGGAATCAATGATTTCTATTCTACCGATGGCTATGCCGAATGGGCCACAGAATCAGCTTCCAGAAAAATTTTTCCGTTGTTCAACATCGAATACATCAGCCTGAACAAGGCAGATCAATTGGCTGGTTTAAAGGTCAACGATCCCGGGAATCCCGGCAGGACCTACCTGAGTGGAAAAGGGCTTGCTTTCCCTCCCAAAATGGAGGAGCCTTATGCCTCTGCACTTTCGTCCGTTCGCATAGAATCCAACAAGCATGTGGCGGGGATGTGCAGAAAAGTGAATGAACTGCTTGCCACCATCCATGCTGGATTTCTTCTCGATTTTGGGCAAATCCAATCCGATATGACCAAAGGGATGGTACGCGAACGGCATCTGGCCAAGGCGATCCGCGAACAAGCAGAAAAACATTTTGCAGCTGACGAAGCGAAAGCCAATTTTTACCAAACCCTTTTTGGCGGAAAGCCTCTCGTTTCAAGTCCGGACGCCCAGGCAGCCATCGAAAATGAGATTCGCAACAACCTGCTCAAGGCAGGTGGACCCGCTTTTATTCCGGAACCCGTTGAGGCTTTTCTGGAATCGGAGATGGTCTGCAAAATGATCCGGAATCAAGGAGGCATTCCAACCTATCCTTTTCTGGCCGACGACAACAACGGTAATTTTACACCTTTCGAGGAGTCAAAGGAGAGGGCAGCCGCTATTCTGAAGGAACGGAATATCTGGTCGGTTGAATTCATCACCACCAGAAACAGCCTGTCTGTGCTAGAAGATTATGTGCAATATTTTTTTAACGAAGGTTTTGTTGTGACGCTGGGAAGCGAACACAACACCCCCGCCATGGAACCAATCGAACTCTTTGCCAGAAAGAAAACCGAACTCTCGCCCATTGTGAAGGAGATTAATTGCAAGGGTGCTTGTGTGGTAGCCGCCCATCAATACCTGGTTGCCAAAGAGGGCACGGGTTACCTGGATTTCAGTGGTAAGCCGGATATTGAAAATCGCGATCAATATGTTAAATTGGGAAGTGCCCTGATCGAATATTTAATACAGAATAACCATGGTTGATGAGATAGTTAAACAGGTTCTGCCCGCCCTGCGGATGCTGGCCTCCAGGGAGAATGTACTGACCATCCGTTTGGATGACAGTGAATTGTATGCAGAAATTAAGGAGGTAGACGAATTAAGATCCTTGCCCTTCATCCCTGAGGAATCCACGATACTGGCAGTAGATGAAACGACAGATCCAGCAGAAATCATTTCGGATCTGGAGGTAAAGCTTTCGATGTGGAAGGAAGAACGTTCCTATTATCCGGATTATATCTGGATCCGGGAGGTTGGACTGGTTGGTCTGGCTCCCAATGCAGCCTTGCTCGATGAAATGTTTGGAGCTGAAGAGAAAAATTACTCGATCTCCCTCGGACGGCTCGCCGACAGGATTGCCATCGTCACAGGTGCAGCCATGGGTTTTGGGGCAGGAATTGCCTCGATGCTTTTTGCTGAAGGTACCAACGTGGTGATTGCCGACTGGAACGAGGTGGAGGGACAAAAGGCTGCCGATCTGTTGAACCAGGATGCGACCAGTAACAGGGCCCTGTTCGTTAAGGTGGATGTCTCGGATCCCAGTTCGGTTGAAAACATGGTTTCAGCCACCACCAAACATTTTGGAGGCATCGATTTGATAATCAGCAATGCCGGGGTATTGCGTGCAGGCTCACTGGAAGAGATGACCCCCGAGAATTTCGATTTTATGACGGATGTGAACTACAAGGGTTATTTCCTTTGCACCAAATATAGTTCAGCCGTGATGAAACTGCAATCCAAATACAGAAAGGAATATTTCACGGATATCATCCAGATCAATTCGAAATCGGGGTTGAAGGGAAGCAATAAGAATTTCGGCTATGCCGGTGGAAAATTTGGTGGAATAGGATTGACCCAATCCTTTGCCATGGAGTTGATGCCTCACAAAATCAAGGTCAATTCCATCTGTCCAGGCAATTTCTTTGAAGGACCACTCTGGAGCGATCCAGAAAAGGGACTCTTTGTTCAGTATCTGCGGGCCGGCAAGGTGCCCGGAGCAAGATCCGTCGAGGAGGTCAAGGCATTTTACGAGGCACAGGTTCCTGCCGGTCGGGGGTGCCGGGTGAAGGATGTCTTCCGTGCTATTCTGTACATCATTGAACAGGAATACGAGACAGGTCAGGCCGTTCCGGTTACGGGAGGCCAGATTATGTTGAATTGATTGTAGAGACGCGGTAATCCACGTATCTACCCACCATTTTCAATAATTTGTCACAATTTTTTTAAAAAATGAAAACCAAAGCAGTACGATTATACGGAAAAAAAGACCTTCGATTGGAAGAGTTCGAACTTCCTGCCATCCAGGAAAATGAAATTTTGGCAAAAGTGGTATGCGACTCTTTGTGCATGTCCTCCTACAAGGCGGCATCCCAGGGGACAGACCACAAGCGTATCCCAAATGATGTTGCAGTAAATCCGGTGATCATCGGCCACGAATTCGCTGGAGAATTGGTACAGATTGGCTCAAAGTGGAGTAGTCAGTTCAAAACTGGCGATAAATTTTCCATCCAGCCCGCACTGAATTATGCGGATGGTCCGGTCGGGGTGCTGAGTGCACCAGGCTACTCCTATCATTTCATCGGCGGCGATGCCACCTACGTGGTCATTCCCAACGAGGTGATGGAATTGGGTGCCCTACTGCCTTTCACGGGAGACGGATTTTATCCGGCTTCTTTGGCGGAACCACTCTCCTGTGTGATCGGTGCGATGCACGCTAACTACCACATTACCCCAGGTTCCTACATCCACAACATGGAAATTGTGAGTGGTGGCAAAATGGCCATTCTGGCCGGTGTCGGACCCATGGGTCTGGCAGCCATCAATTACGTCCTGAACCGCGAGGATCGCAGACCATCCATGGTGGTGGTGACAGACATCGAACAATCCCGCCTCGACCGGGCAGCCTCACTTTACACCGTTGACTTTGCCGCTTCGCGCGGAATTGAACTGAAATACATCAATACCTCTACCTTTGCCGATCCGGTGAAGGAACTCAAATCCCTGACGGGGGATGCCGGTTACGATGATGTGTTCGTTTTTGCGCCGGTCTCACCGGTCGTCGAGCAGGCGGATGCGTTGCTCGCATTTGACGGATGCCTCAATTTCTTTGCAGGACCCTCCAATCCTGAATTCAGTGCCAGAATCAATTTTTACAACGTCCACTATGCCTATACCCACCTGGTTGGAACCAGCGGCGGGAATACGGACGACATGAAAGAGGCCATAAAACTGATGTCGGATGGTTTGGATCCAGCTGGACTGGTCACCCACATCGGCGGATTGAATGCCGTTATCGAAGCTACGCTGCATCTTCCTGAAATTCCCGGAGGAAAAAAATTAATCTACAACCACATCGAGATGCCGCTAACCCCCCTGTCCGAGTTTGCGGAAAAGGGAAAATCGGATCCGTTGTTTGCAAAACTGGACGAAATTTGCACCAGGCACAACGGACTCTGGAACGTGGAAGCAGAACGCTATCTTTTGCGTGCTTTTTGAAAATGTCAAAAGAGAGGCAATTTTGATGTGGGATTTTGGAATCGGGACTTTGGAAATTTTAGCATAGAATTTTACAGTGCACAAAATATCGCCTTCATCATCCATTATGTAATGTTCCGTAAGGAAGAATCGGAAGGGTTATTGAAAAGTTAAACTATTTCAATAACCTTTTTTATCTTAATAAAACACCCGAAATCAACCCTTCTTCAAAATATACCAATTTTGCCGGATGGCCATTCCAAAATCGAACCCTTCGACAAGCTCAGGTACCGAATCGAAAATCGAAAATGGCCACTGTTGTTTTCCATTCGAAATTTATCCGGAATTATTAACTTTAAGGGCCAATCAAAAGCCCCATGGAAAAAGAAAAACTGGATCAGATCTCCATATCTTCGCTCTTTAAGAGAAGGAAAACCGACCGCGATATTTTTCAGGAACTGATGCCCACAAGGGTCAAGGAGGTACTGCTTTTTGCTACGCTGTACGATGCCTACTCCATCGAAAGGGAGGGGCAGTTTTCGGACAAGATATTCGGCGAGTACCTGCAGCTTAACCTCTATGCAGCTCCTCGTTTTACAAGTGTGAATACACCGGAGGATGTCATTCCCACCATCAATCTTCGCCATTTTGACCTGATCATCATCATGGCGGGCGTCGACAAGGAGATGCCCATACGGGTGGCGGAGCTGATTCATGCCCACAAACCACGCATACCCATCCTGTTGCTTGTCAACAACAACAACGACGTTGGCTATTTCAAGCGGTCGGCCGCCAGGGTTCCGGCCATCGACAGGGTATTCGTCTGGAACGGCAACTCCAACGTCTTCCTGGCGATGATCAAATACATCGAGGACAAACGAAATGTGGCCCGCGACACGGTGTTGGGAGGGGTTCGGATCGTCCTGCTGGTAGAGGATTCGGTCAAATACTATTCACGGTACCTGCCCTTGCTTTTCTCCAGCGTACTCACCCAGACCCAGTCGCTGGTATCCGACAACTCCACGGATGAACTTCACAAGATATTCAAGTACCGCGCAAGGCCCAAGGTATTGCTGGTGAGTACTTACGAGGATGCAGTACAGATCATCAACGATTACAAGGAGTTCCTTCTTTGTGTGATCTCCGATGTAAAATTTGCAAAGGGGGGAGTCAACGATGAGGATGCAGGGATTGAGCTGCTGAAATATGCCCACAAGGCCATGAAATATCCCATCCCGCTGCTTCTGCAATCGCACGACATCGAAAATGCCAAAAGGGCGGATTCTGTGGGCGCAGGTTTCATTACCAAAAACTCGGATACCCTCGCACACGACATTCACGAATTTATAAACACCAAACTAGGTTTTGGGGACTTTATCTTCAAGGATAAAAAAGGAAACAAGATTGCCTGTGCCAGAAACCTCCATGAATTCGAGGAGCTGGTTGCAAAGGTTCCAATGGAATCGTTGCTCTTTCACGCCCGCGCAAATGGATTCTCGACCTGGCTGATGGCCCGAGGGGAGATCAACATGGCAGAACGGCTCATCCCTTACAAAGTGGAAGATTTTGAAAATACGGAGAAGTTGCGGAACTTCTGCCTCAATGTTTTTGCAGACGTCCGCGAGAAAAAGAACAGGGGCAGGATTGTCAACTTTGATTCGACCCTCATTTCCGGGAATCGCTACATTGTCAGAATGGGGCTGGGATCGCTCGGTGGCAAAGGCAGGGGACTGGCATTTATGAGCAATCTGCTGGAGAACATCGACATGAAAACGATTCTGAAAGGGATCAATATCCGTATGCCCGCCACCTCCATCATCGGGGCCATCGAGTTTGATAAGTTTCTTGAATCAAACGATCTCTTTGATCTTGCCTTCCATTCCACGGATCAGGAGTTGATCAAGAAGGCCTTTCTGGCCGGAGATTTGAGTGTCAGCCTGAAGGAGAAATTGATGCAGTACATCCAGCACATCAACCAGCCACTGGCCATCCGGTCGTCCGGACTGTTCGAGGACTCCCTGTTGCAGCCTTTCTCCGGCGTCTACGATACCTATCTCATTCCCAACAATCATCAGGATGAGGAAGTCAGGTTTCAGCAATTGGTCAATGCCGTCAAACTGATCTATGCCTCCGTTTTTAGCAACGATGCACGGTCCTATTTTCAGGCCATCAACTACAAGATCGAAGAGGAGAAGATGGCCATCATCATCCAGCCGGTGGTAGGGAAAGAGCACCATGGCAAATTTTATGTCGACATCAGCGGAATCGCCCAATCGTACAATTACTATCCCTACTCCTATATGCAACCGGAAGATGGATTTGCCGTTGCTGCCATTGGATTGGGCCAAGCCGTTTCGGGAGGGGAAAAGGCCTATCGTTTCTGCCCAAAATATCCCGCCTTGAACATTGGAGCTATCTCTGACCAGGTTCGTGATACCCAACGTGATTTTTATGCCATTGATTTGACCCACAGTGAGTTTGACATGACGGAAGAAGGCGAGTTGGCAGCCATCCGGAAATATGCAGTCTCGGCTGCCGAAAAAGATGGGGTCATTGATCAGTGTGTTTCTACCTATGACATGGAGAATGAGGTGATTATGCCGGGCACCTATACCCGGGGCCCACGTGTTGTCGATTTTGCCAATATCTTGAAATACAATCAGGTGCCGATGGCCGATGCCCTCTTGGTGCTGATGAAACTGTTTCAACAGGCCATGGGATCGCCCGTGGAGATGGAATTTGCCATCGATCTCAACAAGGGAGACAACGGGTGGCCAACGTTTTACCTGCTTCAACTGAAACCCTTGATTCGCAGGGAAGATGACATTG
>Ga0118677_10014825_pt1 | contig 10918 bp, 12 predicted proteins | sample AliMusrvi5mmetaG_FD_86154 | JGI IMG/M metagenome (GOLD analysis project Ga0118677, IMG submission 86154)
TATCTATATCGGCGACCGCACCCGGATCGGGCTCGGCTGTACGCTCATCGGGCCGGTGAGGATCGGGAACGATGTGGGTGTAGCCCAGGGTGTTGTGCTTACCGGACTGAATCACAACTACGAAGACATTACCATGCCCATTTCCAAACAGGGTGTCTCAACAGCGCCCATCGTCATTGAAGATGAAGTGTGGCTGGGGGCAAACTGTGTGATCCTGGCCGGGATCACGGTGGGTAAACACAGCATTGTGGCGGCAGGAAGCGTGCTCACAAAAAACATCCCCCCATACTCCCTTGCATTCGGCAACCCTGCCCGCATCCTGCGGCAGTACAATGAGGAGAAAAAGGCCTGGCAACCGTGATCAGGCCTGCTGGCTCTCTTTGATGATCTCCACAACGAGTTTGAAATTCAGCATCTGGGTGATCTGGTCATCCTCGATCTTGATCCCGAACTCCTCCTCGATCGCGGTCACCAGGTTAAGATGACCGATAGAATCCCATTGGGGAATGGTGTCGGGTGAGCTGTTTTCATTAATCTCGCCGATATCCACCAGGAACACATCCGACATTATTTTTCTTACTCTTTCTTCCATATTACTTCGATATAGTTAAGGGGTTCAGACTTTGAAAGAAAAGCGGCACAATCCACCTCATAATCTCTTTCCGTTTCACTGCCCGACAGCAGGGTGAATCCGTTTTTATCATAAAACTGTTCAACCTGTGCATTCTTTAATGTTTTTCTGTAGGCAGCCATTACGCTGTTAACACCCCGGTGATGAATTTTCTTTATAATCTCCCGGAGAAAGACCGTTTCGATATTTCTTCCCAGGATGCGGCAACTCAGCAGCAGCGTGTCGATCGATGCCGAAGGGCCTGCGTATTTCACAATACAGACCCCGGTAAGCCCGGAATTCCCGTATTTGTCGCTCACCGAAAGGTTTATGATGTCATGATCGGCTGATTCGTACAGTTGCTGCATCTCCCCGATCTGTACCCGCCGGGTCGTCAGGTTGAACTGGTTGGTCTTCTGGGTGAGCTGGGTTACCCGCTCAATCACCTCCGGCTCCTTGTTGGCAATTACAACCTGGATTCCCAGCGACGACAGGTACTCTTCTATGTTCTGGTAGCTATCCTTTGCGCTGCTCCGCTGAACATCCTCCTTGTACATCTTCACGCGCTGAAGATCCTCCTCCGTAGTTTTCAACGTAAAAAAGAGCGGCAGGCTTTCGCGTATCAGCCGGGGGTAATCCGCCAGTTTTTCGGGAACCTGAATGGTTTTCACCATCGGGAGCTGATCTTTCACCAGGTTGATCTCAAAATTGGAGTCGTCGATAAACACCATGCTGTCGATCCCGATATTGAGCTCTTTGGCAATCTCCTTCAGGTTGCTTGCCTTGTCGTTCCAGTTTACCCGCCGGATGACGATATCTTCCTCCTTCAGCACCATGTCGGGCCGGTTTTTGAACACCTCCTCCACGTCGGCTGCATTGTTTTTGCTGCAGATCCCGATGATGATCCCCCGTTTTGCGAGGGCCTTCATCAGGAGTTGTACCTCCTTGAAATAGATCCCGTTCTTATGTTTTTCTGAAAGCGCAATGTTCTCCCAGCCATCCTCCCCCACAATCCCTTTCCAGAGCGTATTGTCGCAGTCGAGCATCACGGCCTTTTTTGTCTTGCCATAGGTCGACAGGATCACCGGGGCAACGAAGGGTGCGTAGGCTTTGAAGAATCCAGCCGTGTAGAGGGTTTTGGTGCTGTAAAAACTTCCCAAATCCACGGCCATATCCAGCGTATGAATCGCCATCGAATTTTGGGTTTCCGTAATCGGTGCTGAAAGATGATTTCGTGTTTGCTCGGCTAACACCCCATACAACACATAATCTGCATTCTCAAACACTCCGGCCTTGATGCGATTATTGATATCAAAATAATCTATTTTTTAAATTATACCAAGAATAATGTATGTGTAAACGGATCATTTTTTCTAGCACCATTTGCACCGTAAGTATTCGAGCGCTGTGGATTGCCTTTTAGTATTTGTAAAGATCGCTGGGTATGAAATGACAGCAGCTCTATACTAGCTCCATTCTGTTCATTTAAGGCTCTACATTTAATGCATAGTTCCTGTATCGAAGTCCATTGCTGCATGATTTCTATAGCAGATAAGCCGACGGAAGTCGCCCGTTGAAAATAAGCGTCAATACCTTCATGATTATTTGGAAGCTCTTCGGTCGCAAGGACTTGACCACATTGTTGGTTGAATTGCTCTAACTGCATCACTAGTTGTTTTTTATCGGCAGCGATGCTGTCAATTAATTCAGCTTGTAGTGGTTTTTGTAAAGTATCTGCTTCTTCTATAAGCAGTTGATAAAGCTGCTCTGTTAACTGCAGTGCATTAAGAATGAGATTTTCTGTAATAGGCCACGTTTTTTGTATCATAGCGCACTCCTTTTCTTAAGGCATTAAAGATTCATATTGAATCATCTTTTTAGCAATGCTTTCAGCATTAATTTGATAACTACCATTAGCTAGCGCATTTTTTACAGCGGTTACTTTATTGATATCGATATTTGATCCTGATGATGACGATGTTACGGCTTGTTTTATATCTTGAGCTATAGTGGTTATAGCAACGCTATCATTTTTTTCAACACTTGGTATTTTCGTGATTCCAATGGAGGTATCAGTTTTTGTAGGTGTTTTTAATGCCAGAGGAGTTTGCACTCTACTTGTGATGGATTCGATAGTCATGGTTGAGTCCTAAATGTCTTTTTAATCTATAGTTCTTTTATCGACAGTGCAGCGAAAAACTTTAATAGAATACAACAATAGTCGGAAATAATTTCTGCCTAAATTAAGCTATGAATGATAATGTAAGCCTTATTTTACATTCATCTTTAATTTTAAAGAGACAAAATCTTTTTGAACCATTATATTTAGTCCACACTGATATTATGAATGATCATTTGATATTTTGTTTCTGTTTGTAAAGAAGCCTGTTCACTCTATATTTTTCCGAAAATATTCGGCGCCTTAAAGGATTTTATGTTTGTCATTATTGGATATATCGTTATTGTCGGCGCCATTATGGGTGGGTATATTGGTGGCGGCGGCCATCCAGGTGTTTTGTTCCAACCTTTTGAATTTATCATTATTATCGGCGCTGCAGTAGGCGCTTTTATCTGTGGTAATTCAATGCCTGTAGTAAAGGCGTCGCTTTCACAAGCTACTGGCACTTTAAAAGGAGCACAGTGCGACAAGGCTTTTTATCTTGAATTGTTACTGTCATTTTATGCGCTATCAAGCAAAATACGTAGAGAAGGCTTATTATCTTTAGAAGACATTATTGATAGCCCAGAAATAGAAACTATTTTTACACCTAAGATTATGAAGGATCATCATTTAATGGAATTCATAAGGGACAACCTGCGTTTATTGGTTACTGGGGTTGAAGTAGGTCCATTAGAAGAACTAATGGACCAGACGCTAGAAACTCATCATGAAGATGCTCATGCGCCGATTAAAGCAGTCAAAGGCGTTGCTGATGGCATGCCTGCTTTTGGGATCATTGCTGCGGTAATGGGGGTTGTTCATACTATGGAATCGGTAGATCAGCCACCTGCTATACTAGGGGGATTAATTGCTGCAGCCTTGGTAGGAACGTTTTTGGGTATTTTATTGGCTTATGGTTTTATTTCTCCCGTCGCTAATGTCATGGAAGAACGCATGGAAGGCTTAGCCAATGCTTATAAATGCGCTCAAAAAGGCTTGTTATGTTGCGCAAAAAGCGTATCACCTACTATGACAGCAGAATACATGCGGGCTATGATTCCTTCTAATATGCGCCCTAGTTTTGCTGAATTAGATGAGCAGTTAAAAGCTAGTAAAGGTAAGGGTTAAGCGTGGCAGAACTACAACCTATAATTATTAAAAAAATAGTAAAAAAAGGTCATGCTCATCATGGTGGTGCTTGGAAGTTAGCTTACGCGGATTTTGTTACCGCGATGATGGCCTTTTTCTTGTTGATGTGGCTTTTAGGAGCGACCAACGAAAAAACGCGCAAAGGTATCGCCGAATATTTTCAAGATCCCTACAAAGCATCAATGATCGATAAGGGCCAAGTCCCTTCGATTGATGAGATAAAACCTACAGAAATGGATCCACAAGCAGAAAAAATTCAAGCCATGAAGGACCTTCAGCAGCTCGAAGAATTGAAAGAAAAAATCCAAGAAATGATCAATGAAAATCCAGAACTTTCTGAGTTTAAGGAACAAATAAAACTGGAAATAACTCAAGAAGGTTTGCGGATTCAGATTATTGATAATAAAAATATGCCAATGTTTAAATTGGCTAGCTCTGAAACTGAACCAGAAATTAGAGTTATTTTAAGAGCATTAGCACCTGACATTAATAAACTCCCTAATAGGATAACTATTAATGGCCATACTGATGGCAGGCCCTACCCCCCTAACCGCAAAGGTTATAGTAATTGGGAACTTTCTAGTGACCGTGCTAACGCTGCTAGACATGAGCTGAATACTGGAGGTCTCGATGAGAGTAAAGTATTAAGAATTACTGGATTAGCCGATAGTGTCGCTTATAATCCAAACGACTTTATGGACCCCATGAATAGACGAATTTCCATTATTGTTATGAACAAAAAAACAGAGAAAGCTGTTTTAGAAAGTGCAGGTAATAATTCAATCGAGCCGAGCAATGTATCTGAACCAGCCGCATCTGAACTACCGACAGCAACTGTTACGGATAATGCTGTGCCTGCATTGCCAACCACCCAATTAGCTCAACCTGCAGCTAGCAATGAAAACCCTTCCGCGCCGACATCAGAAACATCTTCTACGCATTCTAAATAAGGTAATAATTACTCTTTTTTAAGCCTTGATATTAATGTTTATTCTGAGTAAGTAGATGTGACTGATGGTATTCATACAAGAACAATCTCGCTTTAAAGAGTACTTTCTAATTCCTCTAATTTAAGTAATTTATCAACATTGAGCAGTATTATCATACGATCATCGAGGGATATAAGGCCATTAATAAATTCATTATTAGCCTTAGCACCAAAATCAGGGGTATTTTGAATTTCGGTTTTATTGATGGTAATGACATCTGATACAGAATCTACCACCACACCCATAGTTCTTGTTTTATTGTCATCAGTGGTTTGTAAGACTACAACGACTGTTAATGAGGTATAGTCAGCAAATTTTATGCGGAGCTTTTCTCGTAAATCAATAATAGGTACGATAGAGCCACGTAAATTAACAACGCCTTTTTCATAAGAAGGCACGTTAGGTATTCTTGATACTGGCTCCCAACTTCTAATTTCCTGAACGCTTAGTATATCAACACCATACTCTTCATTGCCTAATGTAAAACTCAGGTATTGTGATGTTTTATCTTGCTCGGTATGGTAATGGCTTTTGCCCATATCCTTAATTTCTGATTGTTGTGCCATCATTGCTTTCCTATAATGAGGTATTGGTCGATAACTGACGATTCGATAACCTTACTAGGCCAGGAACATCAAGAATTAGAGCCACAGAGCCATCACCAAGAATAGTGGCTCCTGACACACCCTCTACCCTGCGATAATTTGCTTCTAATGATTTAACAACGACTTGATGAGGCCCTAATAACTCATCCACAAATAAGCCACACAGCACTCCTTGTCTTTCTACAACAACAATGACACCTTCGTTTGCTCTTATTTTATTTTTAGGCTGTACATTGAAAATCTCATGCATCCTGATAATAGGAATGTATTGATTTCTAAGTCTAAATGTTTCACCTTTACCAGCTACCTTATTGAGCATGTCTTCGGTAATATTGACTGACTCTATAATTGAAACCAGAGGGACTATATAAGTTTCTTCCCCTACCGCAACAGATTGCCCATCAATAATTGCGAGTGTTAAGGGCAAATGTATGGAAATAGTGGTTCCTTGCCCTAATTCGGAGAGTATTTCAATATTACCGCCTAATGCCTGAATGTTTTTTCTAACAACATCCATACCAACACCTCGACCAGAAATATCTGTAACACTTTCTGCGGTTGAGAAGCCTGGCATGAAAATCAATTCAAAAGCTTGCTTGTCGTTTAATATACTGTTTTCATTTATCAGCCCTTTTTCTATGGCCTTGGAAATAAGTTTGTTTTTGTCTAGCCCTCGACCATCATCAATGATTTCTATAACAATATGACCTCCGCGATGATAAGCCTTTAATTCTATAGTACCAATTTCAGGCTTTCCTGCCGCTATCCGATCTTCAGGCATTTCTATACCGTGATCAAGGCTATTTCTAATTAAATGTACGAGAGGATCATTAATTAATTCAACGACGGCCTTATCAACTTCGGTACTTTCTCCAACCAGCTTTAAGTCAATTTTCTTATTTAATTTAGCGCTAATATCATGCACTAGACGTGGAAAGCGACTAAATACAAAATTGATAGGCAGCATTCTGATATTCATTACGCTTTGCTGCATGTCACGAGTATGACGTTCCAGTTGGGATAGCCCCCTTTTAAGTTGCGCAAGTTGATCCATGGAGAAATTTTCACCCACTAACCCTAGCATGGATTGTGTAATGACCACTTCACCTACAATATTGATTAATGCATCTATTTTTGCGGTATCTACACGTATGGAACTTGATCCACCAGATCGTCGATCAATCAAAAGTTCACCGCCAGCATCTACGCGCGGCGTATTTGTGGCGTTGGTAGGTTGTTGTATATTTACAAGACTAATATCAGTAGGCGCAGGCGATGACACCAATGATTCTATAACTGGTTCTGACTTGATCTGCTTGGATGGTGGGATTGATTTAGCCTCCTTCTTTATTAAAGCTTGAATATCAAGCTCACAATCACCTTCAACCCAACTAAAAATTTCATTAATTTCTTCAATAGTGCATTGGCTCAGTAATTTTAGCGTCCAAGATAGATTGCATTCTTCAGGATCAATATCATCAAAATCAGGAATATCACGAGTATTTACGGATGCTGTATATTCACCTAATTCAGCCAATTCACGAAATAGTCTAACGGGATCATTGCCTGTCTTTAATAAATCTAGATAAGGACTAAAGGCGATGCGCCAGCCTTGCTCAGCCGCCTCATCTTCATTATAGATCTCTTCGTTTACTTCTTCCTCTTCTACTGCGCCTGTGATTTCTTGAGAAATGGACGGACTAGATTCTTTTACGGAGCCATTAAGTTCTATTTCTAAAGCGCTTTGATATACAACAACGGCTACAGAATCTATAGGATCATCGCTTTGTATCGCCGTTAACATAGCTCTTAGGCAGTCAACAGAGCCTAATAAAACATCAACAGCAGGTTGAGTAACAGGTCTACGACCATCTCGCATTTGATCGAGCAGCGTTTCCATAATATGAGTGAAATCAGCCACTGCGCTAAAGCCAAAAGTGCCACTACCGCCTTTTATGGAATGGGCGCCCCTAAATATAGTATTGATGACTTCGGAGTCAATGTCGCCAGTATTAAGATCGAGCAATCCCGATTCCATTGCTTCTAAGCCTTCAAAGCATTCTTCAAAAAACACTTGGTGGAATTGTGACATATCAATCGACATAAGCTTACCTTTACCAGAATATCTCTGACTTCGTTAGAATAATGATTTCAATCTAAAACCTTTTTTAAAGTCTTTAGTAGTTGATCCGGATCAAAGGGCTTAACTATCCATCCTGTAGCGCCTGCTGCCTTACCCTCTTGTTTTTTTTCTATGCCTGATTCAGTGGTTAGCATCAGCATAGGTATGTACTTATAATTAGGCAATGCTCGTAACTCTCTAATTAAAGTAATACCGTCTTTATTGGGCATATTGACATCAGTAACAATACAGTCAAATACTCTTAACTGAGCTTTCATTAATGCATCTACACCATCGACAGCTTCTTCGACATCGTAGCCGGCGCTTTTTAGTGTGAAGGTAACCATTTTTCTCATTGAGGCCGAATCGTCAACTGCAAGAATACTTGCCATTGTTTTCTCCATTGTTGTAATTTTAAAGCTTCAATTGCTCAATAGTTTGAACGAATCGTCATTATTTATGTATCTAGCGATAGAACTTGTTATAAATGAAAACCACGTTTTCTCACTAAATAGTGAAATCCCGTATTTTAGTAAGCATGAACAGCTTAGTTTTATTTAGAGAGCCATGTTTAAAGGCTACTTAACAGTTATACTAATAAACTATAAATTTTTTTCATTAAATCGGCTGGCTTATAGGGCTTTACAACATAAGAGGTTATACCCACTTCGATTGCTTCTTTAACCTTAGTTATTTCTGATGATGAAGTCAGCAAAATGAATGGTGTTTTTGCTAGTTTTGAGTCTGTTTGTAGCGCTTTGAAATACTCAATTCCACTCATGACTGGCATGTTCCAGTCACAAATCACAAGATTAACCTTTATTTTACGCATGAGTATGAGTGCTTCTTGACCATCTTGAGCCTCAAAAACAAAAGTAAAACCGGCATCCCTTAAAATCTCTTTAGTTAGTCTACGCATGGATAAAACATCATCAACAATGAGAATTTTATTTTGTAGCACTTCTTTTGCTATATCCATTTTTTATAGTTACCATGCAGTTTAATAGTCTAGAATATTATAGTAATCAGTAAGGACTCACAAATGAATTATTCCTTGTTACAAATAATCAGAGCCTTTATTTTTTCTGATATGAAAGAGATTAATTCCATTTATATAGTCAAGTTATCCGAAGCGCTTAAATTCTATGGTTTTTTTGAAATTATTGTTTGGTGAGACATGCTAAATTACGATCCAATAGCACTTGATTCTGATTCAAATCAAGCTCAAGAGACCGTCAAATTATTGACTTTATCGGCAGTTCAGGTCGACGTTATTTTGCAAGAAAGTGATTTATCTGTAAATACGCTGACTGAATCGTTCACAGATATTATTAAAAATATGCAGATGATTAATAGCCATTTGCTGTCTCTAGAGGCTTCTGATCCGAGGAGTGAAGCCTTGGCTTGCTGCTTAGAAACAAAAGAAAAAATTCAAACGGCCATTATTGCTTTTCAGTTTTATGATCGTATGCAGCAATGTTTACAGCATGTTACTTCTAATTTGAGAGGCTTATCAAAATTAGTTGAAAGTCCAGACAAAGCTTTTAATCCTAGTGAATGGCAGGAACTTCAGAGTCAGATACGATCAAGATATACTATGGAATCTGAGAAAGTGATGTTTGATACCATTTTACAAGGAAAATCTATTGATGAAGCTATTGCTGCTAAAAATGCCTGTCAAGTTAGCTATTCTGATAATGTAGAATTATTTTAAGCGTCTACATTTCTATAGTTTTTAAATATTCAGTATTAATATTTGCCAGCATTGGCACCCGATATCAAAATCAAGTTATAAGCTTGATTCAAAATTCCTGCAGTACCAGTTAAAACACTCAATAATCATCCGTAAAGATTACTCATACCTTGCCCCCTCCGACCCACTCACAACAATGCACGACCAACCCTCTGCTAATCAAGTGAAATCTTCCGCAGGTTGCGCTGCTTATTTTTGATTTATCGTCAATATTTCGATGATAGGCTATTAAAATAAACCTTAATTCAATTCTAGAAAACCACTTCACTTTAACGATATCAATTATATTTTATATCTAGCTATCACCTTGCTACTACTAAAGACAAAAATCAATGAAGTTACTGAAAAATAAGAGAATAATTGCAATACTTAGTCATTTAATTAACATCGCTAAGACTAAGAATGAGGTATACTTTCTGCCTGTTATTTGTTGCCATTTTTAATTCTACAACTAAGTGCCCTAGTAGAAACGAACTACGCGACGGTTAAAAATATATTGATTAATATTGCGCTCTAAACTAAGTGATTTGACATTAAGACTTTCGCTTATTAATTCTTATTGAAACTTTTACATATGGTTTTTAAGGTAAATAAATTATGCCTACTAGCAATAGTAATAAAAATAACTTATTCAATGAACCGCTAATATCGAATGAACCTATGCACCCACAAAACAACGCTAATGAAGATACACAAGAAGTAGAGAATAAAAGCGGATATGAATTCTTTGATATCGACAACGTTGGCAGTAATGAAATTAAAGAATTGGTGGACTTATTAATAAGCGAACAAGATTGTGATCCATGCACTACGACAGATAAAGACAGCAATTCAGTTATTGAACTTGATGCAATCTTAAATATTCAAAATGTCGTTAATTTATACGAGCGACTCAAGAAATCTTATGCTGAAAATAATGCAATTGAAATCAATGCTTCTCAGGTCAACTCTATAGATACTGCGACCTTACAATTACTTTTTGCATTAAAAAGAGATGCTATCAAAAATCAAAAACAAGTCATCTTTACTAAGCCTTCCCTGAAGTTTTTAGAATCGGCAAGATTACTTGGCTTATTGGATGAATTAGAAATCCAAGCCTGAAACAGTGTTATTTATACTATTCATGGACGATAAAGCAATAGACGAACTGGATGTAATACACACAGGAAAAGTAATTGACCATGAATAATATTGTTATCAAAGTGAGTAGGCCATCGGTAATCGGATTTGAACATATAAATCGCTACTGGGATAAGACATTTGAACTCATTGCCGCCAAGATTCTACCTGGCGAATATTATGTGACACAAGAAAATGAGTTGATTACGACAGTTTTAGGCTCTTGCGTATCCGCCTGTATTAGAGACAGAGAGATGGGGATCGGGGGTATGAATCACTTTATGTTACCCATAACAACTTCAGAAAAATTAAAAAAAGGTAGTGAGGCAATTGTTGGGCAAGCAACTCGTTACGGGAACTACGCCATGGAACATTTAATTAATACCATATTGAGCAATGGAGGAAAAAGA
>Ga0118677_10014826_pt1 | contig 10917 bp, 12 predicted proteins | sample AliMusrvi5mmetaG_FD_86154 | JGI IMG/M metagenome (GOLD analysis project Ga0118677, IMG submission 86154)
GTTCGTGGTTCGGGTCCAGTGCCAGGTCCAATTCCCACCCGATCACCGGCTGATCCTTCGTCGTCCGCCTCGGCTTTGGCTTCATTCGTACACCAGAAATACGGGGGTCTCCCCTTCCTTTTTGGTGTACCAGATATGCCGAAAGTTCCCTTAAATTGTTGTCATACCTGAATCTGTGACTTGTTCAGGGCCGACTATTGACGCACCAGTCACTGATCACGGAGACCACTCGGTCCACCTCCGCCAGGGACAGGTGGGGGCCAATGGGCAGGCTCAGGTGGTGCTGGGCTGCCGCTTCGGTGATGGGAAAGGCACCCCAGGGCTGGTCATCCGCATAGGCCTCGCTCAGGTGCGGGGGGATGGGGTAGTGCACCAAGGTCTGGATGCCCTGCGTGGCCAGATGGGCCTGAAGTTCCTCCCGGTCCGGATGGTCCACCACAAAGAGGTGCCAGGCATGCTCGGTCTGGGGCTCCAGGGTCGGCAGCCCCAGTCCCGGAATGCCTTCCAGCCCCTCCAGGTAACGGCATGCCAGTGCCTTGCGCCGGGCATTCCAGGCATCAAGGTGGTGCAGCTTTACGCTGAGGACGGCGGCCTGGACCTCGTCCAGCCTGGAATTGTGGCCTTTCACTTCGTTGAGGTACTTCTGTCGACTTCCGTAATTGCGAAGCACCTGGATCCTATCGGCGACCTCAGCATCGTCTGTGGTGACCGCCCCCCCATCCCCGAAGCACCCCAGGTTCTTACCGGGGTAAAAGCTCCAAGCCACGGCATCAGCATGCGCTCCGATCCGTCGCCCCTTGTACTTCGCCCCATGAGCCTGGGCCGCATCCTCGACCACCTTGAGACCATGAGCCCGGGCCCAGCCCAGGATCGGGTCGAGATCGGCGGGCTGACCGTAGAGGTGCACGGGCAGAACCGCCGCCGTCTTTGAGGTAAGCGCAGCTTCCAGGCGCTCCGGATCCAGGTTCCACCGCCCAGGCACTGGCTCCACCGGAACCGGTGTAGCCCCAATGTAGGACACGGCCAGCCAGGTGGCTATGTAGGTGTTGGCCGGGACAATGACTTCCTGGCCAGGCTGGACGCCCACTGCCTTCAGTGCCAGGATCAGGGCCTCCAACCCATTCGCGACCCCCACGCAGTGCTGACTCTCGGTGAAGCGTGCATAATCTGCCTCGAAGGCCTTCAGTTCGTTCCCGAGCAGGTACCAGCCACTGTGGAGGACACGCTGGACCGCAGCATCCAGGTCGGCCTGGAGTTCCGTGTAGGTCGCCCCGACACGGAGAAATGGGATGTGCTCAGGCATGGGTCTTCACCGTTTCGAGAAAAGTCTGATAGTCGTGGATATAGCTTTCCGGTCGGTAGGTATCGCTGGTAAGAACCATGTAGATAGTTCCCTTCAGAAACCCGTCCTCCTCTGCCCAGATTCGGGGTGGGATATGCAATCCCTGCCAAGGCTTGTCGAGGGTCACGGCGCGCTTGGAGACACCATCGTCCAGGTGCACGGTCAGTCCTCCCGAAAGGCAGATCAGCATCTGGTGGAGCTCATAATGGGCATGGGCCCCGCGGTTCTGGGCTTCAGGAACGTCATAGATGTAGAAGATCCGCTTCACCTCGAAGGGCACCTGCCGGTTCCACTCGAGGAATGTCAGCGCGCCCCGTGGGTCCCGGACCTGGGGTAACTCAAGAACTTTGCACTGTTCCAGGGACACCGGAGCCTCCGTTCGTCGATAGCCTTCAATTCTGCCTCAGATCTTGTTCAGTCTCATGCATCCGGTATCAGATCAGGAACCACTTGAGGTCCTTCCATTCGCGAAGCAGGGAACCAACCGAGTTCGTGCCCGGTGCGGTTTGTGGTAATAGCATCCTTCCGATCATGCCCGGCCCCGCGCGTGACCATGATCAACAGGCCACGGTTCGAGTCGGTGGTCATTTGCCCCCGGTGGAATTCCTCCAGGGTCCAGAGCCATCCAGCCGTCAAGACAGCAACCAAGCGCAGCGAGGCCGTTCTTGGTAACAAGGGGCTTCTACTAGCCACCAGTTTCGGGTTTCGCTGGTTACTTCTTGGCGAGCGCCAGGAGGGATCTTAACCAGGACCAACGGCCAAGAGTTCTGCGCAGTAGATGCCTCAACCGTCCACCCTCACCTCTTCGAAAAAAGGTCATGAAGGCCTGCCGGGCTAGTTCACTCGGCTGAATGGGGATGGCCCGCACCTGGATGGGGGTGTCCGAAACCCCTGAGCCAAACGAGGCTGTTTTCCGTGAGTGGGTGCCTGTCGCATCAAGCCCGATGTTGTACACCAGGCTACGCCCAGGATAGAGCGTCAGCCCCCCATTCAGGAACACGGAGGCATGCCAGCGGATGGCCCAGGAATCGTTCCGACCGGCTATCTGGTCCTCCAGCATCCGCCGGTAGGGATAGGCCCCCTCCAGATCGAAGGCTTTCTCCTGCCCGGACTCCATCAACCTTCGCAGCAACTTCGAACCATCGACCTCGAATTGCGACCAAGCCCTGGACCAAGTCGCCCAGCCCCAGCAGTCCGCCCCTTGAAGGAAAAAGGTTTCCGGAACGGGGGTTGGAAGTGGATAGAGATACGCGTGGATGCTAGCCACGATTTCGGCACTTTCATAGAGTGCAAGCGCTTCATTCATGTAACTCAGAAAGAAGGGAGAGGTCACCAGGTCGTCCTCGAGCACGATCACCCGGCCATGCCTTCCCAGCACCTCGGATACCCCGGCAATGATGGACCGGGCCAGGCCCAGGTTCACCTCCGAGCAGCGTAGTTCGACCTGGGCAAACCCCTGGGTCGCCCCTGCCACTTGTCGCACTTCCTCCACGGCGACCAGGTCGTCCAGACCCCGGGGCCCATCGCAGAAAATGTAGAGGGTCGAAGCCGATGCCAGGGTGTTGGCGCCCAGGGCATCGAGTACCCGAGCCAGGTGAACGGGTCGCTTGAAACAGAACAGGGCGATGGGGGCCAAGCCTATCCTGGGCTTTGTCTGGTCGTCATTCGGCTCCATGCTGCATCCCCAACTCATCCTCCAGATGATCGCTGTATTCAATAAATCAGGACAAGGCCGATCCACGAGGCTGCAGCCCGGCACCTAGGTTAGTAGAAGGTCGGCCCGGTATGGGTCACCAGTTCTCGGGCCTCAGGGCCACTCAGGACTTGCCTCTCGGGGGAGCCCCGGCGCCCCCCCACCACCTGCGCAGGTCCATGCAGGTCCCTGAGATCAGCAGGCGCAGGTAGGGCCATGTGAAAGCCAGGGGAGCGAGGAGCCCAGCATGGGTGTGGACGAACTGCCACCAGGAGCGGGGGGGGAGCCCCTTGATGCCCATGGCAAGCCGCCAGCGCTGCCGCACTGGCAGGCTGCTGTCATTCATGGAGTGACTCGAGTCGTTCCAGTCGCAGGTCCCGACCCAACCAGGGAGCAGCAGGATCGGGATCCCCGCCGCCTTTGCCCGCAACCCGAAGTCGAAGTCCCCCAGGGCATGGCGATAAGCCGGGGGGATGCTTCCGAGGCTCAGGACATGCTCCATGGGAATGAGGGTGCAGTTGCCGTTCATGGTGTCGCAGGGCGTCGGGCTCATGTCTGGAGCAGGCAGGGTCACAAATCTCAGCCGACGCCATCCCAGCCCACGACTGACGCCGCCATATGTGGTCACACGCCCAGAATGATCGCAGGTCGCCCCCACCAGGATGGGCCTGAGGCCAGAACGGGCCCGCCCTTCCCAACTCTGAAGCAGGCGCTCCAGGCCCCCCGGGAACAGGATCGTGTCGTCGTTCAGCCAGAGTACCAGGTCGGCCCCTTGCCGCCCGGCTTCCGCCATGGCCAAGCGCATGGCCCCGGCCCAATAAAGGTTGCCGTCTCCGGCCAGGATCTTCACCTGGGGAAAGGCCTGGGCCACCGCGCTGGCAGTACCGTCAGTACTGCCGTCATCGACCAGGATCACGGAGATGTCTACGGCGGTGGAGGGCCGATTGTCCAAGGCGGCGTGGAGGCAGGCCAGTGTCTTCTCGCGTCGGTTGTAGCAGGCCAGCAGGATGGCCACCCTTGGGTTCGGGAGGCATCCGGCGTGGGAGCCCATGGGCTTGGGTCCGCCCAGGTCCCCGGGTTCCGCGCGGTCCATGTCAGGCTCCCCCATCCTTCCGTAGGTGGATGACGAGGCAGTCGCGCTCCCGGATGGGAATCTCGATAAGTCGCAGCAGCGGCATCAGGAGGAGGTTCAGGATTCGGCTGTCCAGCCAGCTATGGCGCCAGTCGACCCGGTTATCCTTCGCGTGGATCCATGCCTTCAGGTTCAACCGGAACCAGGATATGGGAGTCCGAGACCAACTGCCCACCACCTTGAAGTGATGTTGACCAGCGAGTCGGGCCAAGGTCCGGTGGTCGTAATGGAACAAGTGGAAGGGCGCAAACCAGCCACTTACCCAGTTAGCACCAAACACCCGACGCCAGACGCTCGCGGCGTTGGGCATGGCCAAGTATAGGCTGCCGCCGGGTTTCAGGATTCGGGCCAGTTCCTCCATGAACTGGTGGGGATCCCTGAGGTGTTCGAAAACCTGCATGAGGTAGACCACGTCAAACACAGAGTCCTCAAACGGAATCCGGGAGAACCCTTCGACCTGACGAACGTCGAACCCCGCCTCCTGACAGGCCGTGACTAGGTGCCCGGCAATCTCAGCGCCCGTGATGGTGATCCCACGTTCGTGAAATTCCCTCAGGTAACCCGCATGACCGCACCCATAATCAAGTACCCGGCCACCCACTGGAACCTGTACGAAATCTCGGGGATCCACATCCCCGCTAAGCCAGTGGAAGGCCTTCCGTAAACGAGGGAAATCGGAGGACCACTTTCTGGAGAGGTCCACCCGCTTGTCCTGGTCATAGGAGGCGTAGTACACCGAGAGTTCCTCATCCGACGGCAGGGGATCCATGCCAATGGCGCGGCACGTTTGGCAGGAGCGGAGAATCCATGCACCGTCCAGTCCCTTCCGTCGATCGGTGAGGGGCCCAATGACTTCGCCTCCACCGTAAGGGTTACAGCAGATCTTGCAGGCATTCTGTGGAGTCATGTCCGAATTCCATCCAAAGGAGGAGAAGTAAAAGGTCGATGCCAAGTCTCAGCAGGCATCAGCATCGAGGAACCATCTACAACCAATCCTCGGTCTCACCGTAGGATAGTGTATCTGCAGAAATGGCTGACCCAAATCCCGAAAACCAGACCATCGATTGCGTGGATTTCGGGCTTTGGAGGGCAACCTAGAGGGAAGCCAGCCAAGGGGGCAGAGGTTTGCCGAAAGCTCGGAGTAAGTGCTCAGACCGTCTTTCGGTGGAAAGCCGCCTACAGGAGGCTTGGGGTCTCTGAGTTGCGGGAATTGGGGCAGGTTCAAGTTGAGAACAACCGGTTGAAGCGCCTGGTGGCCAACCCTTGCCTGGATAAACCCACCCACCAGGAAGTGCTTTCCAAACTAGTCTCACAGGCACAGTACGGCGTTCGCTGGTGTCCCTTGACAACTTGCCTAGGCGGCAGCGACCGCCATGCCTGGGGCCTGATGGGTTTCTGTCGGCCAAGTCTCCACTTTAAGTATCGGCAGGATCCCGAGCCTCCCCTGCGAAGGCGAATTAAGAAGTTGGCGGCGACACGTGTTCGTTCGGGCTTCCGGCGCCGGGCGGTATTGCTGCGGTGGGAAGACTGGGTGGTGAACACGAAACGTGCCTAACGGATCATTGGGGGGAGGGTCAGATGATTCGGACCAAACAACGGAAGGAGATCACACTAGGAAGGCCGCTGGGCGTGGAGCCGGCCAAGGCAACGAATCATCGCTGGAGCCTGGGCTTCGTGGTAGCGCGTTTGGAGAATCGGCGTTCCTTCCGAATCTTGACCGTGGTCGACCAGTTCGCCAGGGAATGCGTGGCCATCAGGGGAAAGCCCGGGCTGAATGGCGGCGATCTGCCTAGGCTCTGGATATGACCGTAAGCGAGCGCGGCAGGCCAACCTCCATCACGGTTGATAACGGCAGCGAGTTCGCTGGAAAGGTGATCGAAGTCTGGGATGGCTCTAGGGCCGTGTACCTATCATCTATTCGACTAAGAAGTGGTAACAAAACCTACCATCCAAGGGCAGAGAAGCAGATGAGGCAGGCACCGAGTTTGAGGAACGCCAGGTGGATATCGGCTCGCCTCTCGTAACGAACGGTCAGGCGGCGGAAATGGCGAAGCCATGCAAAGGTCCGCTCTACAACCCATCGGTGCTTTCCAAGCCTGTCATTGGATTCCACGCCGCGACGGGCGATTCGCGAGAGCATTCCTCGCTTGCGGCAGGCTTCCCGGCACCGTTTGAAGTCGTAGGCCTTGTCCGCATGCAGTTTCCACGGCCTGCGTCTTGGTCGCCCACGTCCTTTTCGAATGCCTGGCACGGCATCCAGGATCTTCTCGAACGGCATGGAATCGTGCTGGTTCGCTGGGCCCATTAGGATGGTCAGCGGTATGCCGTTGGAATCTGTCATCAGGTGGTGCTTGGTTCCGTTCTTCCCACGGTCTGTCGGGTTCGGCCCAATCGCTTCGCCCCCCTTTTTGCCCGGATGCTTGAGGCATCCACGGCGGCTCGCTCCCAGTCGATCTTCCCTGCATCATTCAAGGCTTCGAGCAGGGTCCGGTGCAGTTCGTCCCATATCCCAAGTGCTTGCCACTCACTCAACCTGCGCCAACAGGTCATTCCGCTTCCGCACCCCATCTCCTTCGGCAAATCCGCCCAGCGGATGCCCGTCTTCAGCACGAACACAATCCCCCGCAATGCAGCCTGATCGGCGATGCGTGGACGCCCACCATCAGGTTTCGATGGTGGTGTCGGAAGCAGGGGAGCGATGCGCTCCCAGAGAGCAGAGGGCAGGATCTCTTTGGCCATCCAATTACACTATGCACCGCAAGTACATAGTACAAGAGGTTTTGTTACCACTTCTAAGCAAGCCCACGAATACCATATTCAGCGAGAGCTTTAATGGGATGCTTAGAGACGAGTGATTGAACATAGAGATATACCGATCGATGGCTGAGGTCAGAGGCAAGCTGACGGTCTGGTGCTACGGCTAAAACCACCGAATGCCACACAGTCGCATGAACGAATGGACACCGGCCTGAAGTTCCATATGAATTCAGCGAGAAATCCCACATCCAGCTTGGGTTTGCGTGGAATCCAGGTGCTTGAATTCTGACTACAGGGTTGGATTGAGGTGGAGAAGGTCGAAGGCCTTCTGTTGGAGCGGGCTGGGCGTCGGGTAGAGGGTCAGCGTGGCCTTCTCGGCTTGGCTGAATCGCAGGGTGTTGCGGGTATATGCGGCGAGCTCGCGCATAAGGTCGCGGTACCGCATAACCTTCGTTCCGTCCTCATTTAAACCCGTGGCCTTCTTCCCGCCATGAGGCTTGGGTTCCCTCTCAGCCCAGAGGAGTGGCTCCCAGGCTTGGCGTAGGTGCCACTCTACGTGGTAGGCCAGCATGCAGAGGAACACGTGCGCCCTCACCCGATTCTCCAACCGGTGATGGATGGGTCTGATCTGGAGGTCCACAGCCTTCAGGCTGCGGAAGGCCCGCTCCACCTTGGATAGCGCCTGATAGGCGGCCTTGGTCTGCTCGGTATTCATCAGCTCGGCTGGCACTTTGGTGCGAATGACATAGATGCCGTCCAGGCTGGCCTCCTGGGCGATCACGCCCACACGGCGATGCCAGCTCAACCTGTCCGCCTCAATAAGGATCCTGAAATACTTCCCCATTCCCGTCTTCGCTAAGGCCTTCCCAGCCGCCATGCCGATCTCGCCGGCACCATGCAGGGGCTTGGTCTTCCGTTGAGTCGCATCCAGAACCTTCTGGAGGTGCCGCTCGGTGGTCTGGAGCAGGTCCTCCCGGCGATGCTGGCTCCTCTCCTTGGTGTAGGGATTGAAGCAGGCGATCAGGCGCTCCCCGGGGAAGTCCGGGTGCTGAATCTCCGCCATGCGCTCCGTGTCGAAAAGGCTGGGTGTGATCACCCGAGCTTCGGCCAGCTTCCGTACGCTCGCCTCCTTCAGCGCCGTCACCCAGTCCAAACCCAGGGGCTCCAACTCCTGCCGAATGGTTGTCTCCGAGACCATCCCCCGATCCCCCACCAGCACCACATGATCAAGGCCGAAGCGGCTCTTAAGCTTCTGCACCTGGTTGGCCACAGTCTGGTGGTCGTTGGTGTTGCCCTCGAACACCTCCACCGCAACGGGGCAGCCCTCGGCATTGCAGAGCAGGCCGTAGGTGATCTGCATCCGGTCGCGACGGTGATCCCGCGAATACCCGAACCGAGCCAGCGGGCAATGCTTCCCCTCCATGTACGAGGACGACACGTCATAGAGCACCAGGCATCCGTTCGTCAGGTGCTTCGCCGCGAGGGCGTCCTCGATCTTCTCCTGGCGTGCCAACAGCCAATCCATGGCCGCATATAGCTCGTTCTCGTCGGCCCCTTCTACCCCAAGCACCTGGCCCAATGTGGAGGATCTGGTTCCTTCCGCCAGCAGTCCCGACAATGACAACTTGCTTCCAGCATGAAGGACTCGGCCGGCCACCAGCGCCATCGCCAGGTCCTTCTCTCGGCTCTTACGTGTGGCAAAGACCCGGTCGAGGCCCAACGCCTGCATGGTCCCCACTACCGCTGCCACATGGCCGTGGGGGCGGGCCTCAGCCAAATCCATGAAGGCGCCCACGGGGCCGACAGCCTCACCCTTAAGCCCCAGTCGAAGGACTTCAATCAGGTGATCCGGCAACGAGGAGAGATTCGCAATGGTCCGCGACTTGACCTGGTTTCCCTCGCGGTAGGAATGGCGCAGAAGGTGATTTGAATAGACCTTGTCCCCGACCTTTCGGCGGGTGGTCACCACATGGACAGCCAGACCTTTGATGGGCATACACCCAATATCGGCCCAGAGCAGCCATTGTCAAGATCTTTTAGTGCCTACATTGTGCATCCATTAAATCACCCAAACCCACGCCACCCCTGCATCCATCCCCGAAATGCATATGGAACTTCAGCCCTGCATCCATCCCCGAAATGCATATGGAACTTCAGACCGGCCCAAGTTGCAACCCAAAGTTCAGGCCCTCCTGCTGCGGAGTTCAGCATCGTTGCCTGAGGGCGTATCCTGATTCAAACAACCCAGTCCCAAGGCCGAGAACATTGGTTAGGGGTTTCTTTCAAGGCCCGAATCCTCACGTACCTGCGACATAAAACCAGACCGGGTCAGATGGAGACTGGAATTCCAGTAAACTACAAGAAATTAAGGTGATAACAACAAGGGGTCGCAAAATACACATTCGTCATTAACCATGATAAGATCCATCTATATAAGATATAAGATTGAAATAGAATCTCGATGCTCCATTTACACGCTCTTTTCTCATATCAGGGATTTCTGACTAGTTGACTTGAAGAATTTTATGGCCCTGAAAATCTAACCATTTGTCCGGCCAATCACTCGTGGAAGCCTTGAAATAAATATTTTTTTAAAGATCTATGGAGGCCTTTACCAATAATGTCAAACAACAAACATTATTCTCGAGCAGTCAAAATAGATTACCTAATAATTTTGTTACTAATCCTTTTGTCTGGTAACCCTGCGCTATATTTTGATAACCCAAAATTAGTCTTGGTCCTTATGACATTACTATTCGCATTTTTTGCGTTCATAAAGAATATTTCAATCTTCGATGGTACGTTTATTCGAATTGTTCAATTTTATAGTATAATTTTCATTATTCAAAGCATTGTGTATAACAATTTTCTATGGATCCCTATGCTTGGATTCATATCAATATTATTCATCGCCTATGTATCATCTCGTGCTATTACAGATTTCCCACGCTTATTCGTGAAGGTGTTTTCTTTTATTTGTGCAATTAGTTTGATTTTTTACATCCCGACTCAAATATTCAATATGTTTGGTGTCGATTATAAAAATTATTTTGAACCGATTAGGGCGAATCTGGATGGCTACTATCACATTTATATTCATAATTTTCGTATAGATGAATCCACAACTTCATTTATTAATCAAGAAGGTCGTAATGCCGGTATGTTTTGGGAACCCGGTGCTTTCGGCGGGTATATCTTGTTGGCACTTATCCTATTGAATGCGATTAAAAACACCATGCCTTATAGGAAATATTGGTTTCAATTTATTTTATTAACAGTGAGTTTATTAACCACAAAATCAACAGCAACCTATCTCCTTTATCCATTTGTTTTTATACCTTTCATATCTTGGGATGAAATAAAAAAACATCGAATGGCATATTTAACTCTATTGTTAGTATTTATATTCTTGGCTACCATAATTTATGACTTGCCATTTATGAAAGATAAGATTAATGCCGAATTAGATGACGTTGCGATGCAAAATATGAGATATCAGGCTAGTAGAATTGGTGGATTTATTTTTGACATAGAAGACATAATGACGAGACCTCTTTTTGGGTGGGGCCCGGACCCTACAGTTCGATTTTCTACACATCCCGGACTCGAAACTGTGTTACTTGGTGCGGGGACTGGGTTGACTGGGTCTATTATAAAATTTGGATTTTCAGGTTTATTTATATTTATTGTATATTCTTGGAAAAGCTTTAAAAAAATTACCAATAATTCAACGTTAAGTGTTTTTATTGTTTTATTAGTACTGGCAATGCTTGTAAATGAATATTTTATGAATTATCCATTGTTTTTGTCCTTAATGTTTTTTGAAAAACCCATGATAGATCGTCATAAGAATCAATTAAATTGCCTACCTAGTCGGCCCTGAAAAACCCCATGCTGGCGATTAGGCTGCCACGAGGGCCTGCTGAGGGGCCGCCTCGGCTTCGAGCAAGGTAACGAGGGCCAGGATGGCCTTCCTGGGCTCGCCCATAAGAA
>Ga0118677_10014827_pt1 | contig 10917 bp, 10 predicted proteins | sample AliMusrvi5mmetaG_FD_86154 | JGI IMG/M metagenome (GOLD analysis project Ga0118677, IMG submission 86154)
TGTGTGTTGGTATGATATCAACAAAAACCACTATACTGCACAATTAAATGAATAAAAACTAAATTACAAGCTGAGGGCTATGGATGCCACACCTGCCAACACATCCATCATTACACTCTGTCGACAAGCTGGTTGTACCCTAAGGAAATGAGAAAAGATCAAAAGTTCGAAATTGAGTGTCAAAATGTTTACGCGAGAAATTTTCGTGCTGGCTTTGCGATGAAAATGAACAAATTCGTAACTAAAACAAGCATAAACTGGAAACCCCTGTGTTGTGCTGCATTTCAGCCTAAAGTCCCAATGTGTACATGGTTCAGATAAGAAATGTATGAAAATGCGTGATGAAAGAAGAAATGAAAAATTCATCCTTAAACCACCACATTTTTCAAACATTGAAGATCTCTTATTTATTATTTGCAGTTCTTTTTATCAACATGCTTGTTTGTTCCACATCAGGGGCTTCAACCCTGAAGTATGGATTGAAATTATACGTTGGAACTACCGGGAACGACAAATGGTCAGGGACGCTTCAGCAACCCAATAAGGATAAGACCGACGGTCCTTTTGCAACGCTCCAGAGGGCACGCGATGCAATCCGTGTAATGAGAGAATCTGAGAAACTTCCGAAAGGGAATATAGGTGTGGAGGTTCAAAATGGGGTTTATGAACTGTCAGAGCCGTTTGAATTGGAAGCAAAAGATGGAGGCGCAGACTCATTGTCGCGTGTTATCTATTACGCTCAGACTGGTGGCGAGGTACGGTTGACCGGTGGCAGGAATCTGACTAAATGGGAGTTAGTATCAGACAAAGCTATTTTGGAAAAATTCTCGCCTGAGGTAAGCGGTAAAATTTATCAGTCAGATCTTTCTTCAGCAGGTTTAAAGGACTTTGGTTCTCCCGGTGGCGGAGGAATTGAGTTATTTTTCAATGATCAACCGATGTGGATATCACGCTATCCCAATAAAGGGTTTGTTAAAATAACCGGATTACTGAACGAAAATCCTGTAGATGTCAGGGGAACCAAGGGTGACCACGTGGGGAAATTCAATTACAGCGATCCTCGGATAGCCAAATGGAAAACGGAAAAGGATGCCTGGGTTCATGGGTACTGGTTTTGGGATTGGAGCGAACAGCGCCATAAAATTGCCTCCATTGATACTACAAAAAAACTGATAGAGGTACTCCCTCCCTATCATCATTACGGCTATCGCCTTGGACAATGGTTTTATGGATTTAACCTGCTGTCGGAAATCGATGAACCGGGGGAATATTATATCGACAGGGAGGCAGGAGTGCTCTATTTTTATCCTCCATCCGAGATTGCTAAAGGTCATGCTTACGTTTCACTGAATAAAAATATCATCAACATGAATGGTGTTTCATTTTTTACCCTGAAAGGGATGATCCTAGAGGGATGTCGCGAAACAGTGGTTAAAATGGAGGATTGCAAGAATAATTTAGTTGTTGGCTGTATGATTCGAAATTCGGGTGACTGGGGAGTGACCATTAAAGGTGGGAATGCCAATGGCGTGACCGGATGCGAAATCTACGATGTTGGTGCCGGTGGTGTTAGTATTGATGCCGGCGACCGGACTACACTTCAGGCAGCTCATTGTTTTGCCGATAATAATGATATCCAACACGTTGCAAGGATTAAACGGATAAGCAACCCTGGAATATCAATTTTCGGTGTTGGGAATCGTGCTACCCATAACTCTATTGCACATCTTCCGCATATGGCAATCTATTTTATGGGGAATGACCATTTGATGGAATACAACGCAATCAATGATGTTTGCTACGAATCAAATGATGCCGGGGCAATTTATGCAGGGAGGAACTGGACCATGCGCGGGAATGTGATTCGCTATAATTATCTGCACGATATATCGGGTTTTGAAGGAAAGGGTTGTGTAGGTATTTATCTCGATGATGCGTTTTCATCAGCCGATGTGATTGGGAATATATTTAATAAGGTAACCCGGGCAATGATGATAGGCGGAGGCAGAGATAATAATGTGATAAACAACATTTTTATCAATTGCGTTCCTTCACTCCATATTGATGCGCGGGGAATGGGCTGGATGCACGATCATCCTGAGATGTGGATAAAGGAGGCAGAAGAAAAAGGAACTATATTAGGTACATTATATAACCAACCACCTTACAGCACTCGTTATCCGAAATTGATCAATATTCTGAACGACGAACCCAAAGCGCCCAAAGGAAATGTTATTTCGCATAATATTTGTTTTGGAGGCAGTTGGGATAAAGCAAGGGGATTCTGGTCCACTTCAGTTGAAAAAAAGGCCCGTCCTTACTTGACAATGGAAGATAATATTGTTGCACCGAATACGGATGTAGAAGATAAGTTGTCGAAAAGCTTTACAATAACTGACCCTCTTTTTGTCAATCCGCAAAATCCTGAACTGGGTAAATTTCAGTTAAATGGTGATTCTCCTGCCTTAAAGATCGGCTTTAAACAGATCCCATTTGACAAGATAGGGCTTTATAAGAGTAGTGATCGTGTAAATTGGGTGCATTAAATTTAAAGGACTAAAAGAATAAGGATATTTAAGCCTAAAAATAATATTCCAAAACCTGAAAACATGAATAGAAATACATTTGCACAGGCAACACAGAAAAGGGTCATCCTTTTGCTGACTTTCTTTACATTAATTGGTGTATTTGCAGGCTGCAAAAAAGGAGATGATGACCCCGCAATTTCATTTCTTTCAAGAAAAGCAAGGTTGTGCAACAAATGGGAAGTAACAAGCGGTGTCGCAAGCTTTGTTACATCAGGCTCACACGAAACGGATCTCTATAGTTCAGGCTCAAATTTTCTATTGCAACTGAATTATAACAGCTATGAAGGAACATACTACTACACGATTGAGATCAAAAAAGACGGAACATACTCAATTTATAAAAAACTTGACATGACCTACTACCAGGATTTTATTTATGAAGAAAATGGCAACTGGTATTTTATGTCAAAAAATAAAGATGCAGGTTATAAAAACAAAGAATGTGTCGCAATGCAACCCTTGTCAATCTATGATGGCACCGGTACTTACACCTATACCAATGCCAATCCCAATGTTTATGATATTGTTGAACTGAGAAACAAAAAAGTTGTGTTAAGTGGCCTCACAAGAGAGAGGGTTACCGAAGGAAGCAATATTGATGAAGAAACGGTCAGCCAAAATCTGACTCTGGAACCGGCAAAATAATTGGTGTTTTAGATTTGCCGGAATTTCGGAACCAGGCAAATCAAGATACACTGCTAAAATCTCTCCCTCGTTGAAAAGAAAAAGTCACATTCAATCTCAGCATTCTCATCCGAGTCGAACCATACACAGCATTTAATTGCAGGCTGTCGCCAAAAGGCAAATGGTACGGATGGGGGCAAATAACTCCAAAGGTGGTCGTATGTTTGAAATAAAAGTACCCAGAGGGAATGAACAACCTAGACCATTAAAACTGAAAATTTTTATGTTCATTTATGAACTTTTCCATTCTTTGATTCAATTGATCTGCAAGTGGAACTTGTCCTTCCTTTAGCATATCTTTTGTGATAAAAGTGTTTATCCTCAAAAACTTTTTGTTTTCATCCATGATCCCCAGGCAATAGCCCTTTTGAGTTGCACAGACTGTTTTATAAATTCCAGGACTTATCACATCCAGATTTCTACCATGAAATGTAAAGCATTCATTGATGAACGCCTTCATAATTTCATTTGGTTTTGTCAGGTTAAGAGCCAGACGTTGATTAAATCTTTTAAAAAAATGCGAAGTATAATAGCCTAACAATTCCTCATCAGGTGAAACAGTAATTCCAGCCAGACCTATATTGTTATAATAATAAACAAGAAATGAGGTTCCCATCACCCTTCTTCTTGTTTCAATCCTTATAAGCCAATTGTTTTTGTACTTAGAAAGGTAATCATAAACTCTAACGAAACTGTCTTTGCCGTGGGGCCGGGTTTCACGGGTAAGTTTGTGTTCAAGAAAATCAGCTTTTCTGACAACAATAGGAAAATCTTTTTCAATTTCTTTTCTTATTTCTATTAGTGTCATTGAAGGTACTAGCATGTTTTGGATGAAATAGTTTCAAAACTACACAAAAAATGAATTCCTAAAATCTCTCTCTTGTCGAAAAGAAAAAATCACATTCAATCTCAGCATTCTCATCCGAGTCGGAGCCATGCACAGCATTTGATTGCAGGCTGTCACCAAAAAGTTTTCTGATAGTTCCTTCCTCTGCATCTTTGGGATTGGTTGCACCTATCGTTTTTCTGAAGTTTTCTACTGCATTCTCTTTTTCAAGTATGGCAACGACTATAGGGCCTGACGACATAAAAATAACAAGGTCTTCGAAAAACGGTCTTTCTTTATGCACTGCATAGAACGCTTTGGCTTCTTCCTTGCGAAGGTGTATGAATTTCATGGCTGCAATTCTAAAACCTGCTTCATTAAATTTTGCAAGTATTGCACCTGTATAGCCCTGCTTCACAGCAGCAGGCTTGATCATTGTGAATGTTTTATTTCCTGACATAACTATTTGTTTTTATTTTTAAATTTCCATTATAAATTGTCATTTGCTTAGCGTCATTTATTGCATGTCATTATTGTTAACCGCTAATGACTATCAATGACTATTAGTGACTATTTGATAAAGCTCAAATGTGTTAATAAAAGCTCTCCAAAATTTAATTGGCGAAATTAACTATTATTATCTTCCAAATCATATTTATTAATAAATTTGCAACTCTTTAAAAATAGGTAAATCTGAACCAGGAACTAATTCATAAAATCCAATGTCTATTGGCCTCACAGGCTAAAATTGCCATTATTACTCATGTCAATCCTGATGGCGATGCCATCGGCTCTTCACTGGGATTATACAATGTTCTGGTGCAGGACGCACACCAGGTTTCTGTTGTCATCCCTAATGCTTTCCCTTCATTTCTTGAATGGATGCCTGCCTGCAGAGACATTCTTATTGATGAAACAGACCATGCAAAGGTGGCCAAAGTGATTGCTGAAGCCGGTATTATTTTTTGCCTCGACTTCAATGATCTTAAAAGAATGGACAGTATCGGTGAAGTTTACACCAAATCTGATGCTGTAAAGATACTCATTGATCACCACCTGGAACCTTCAAAGTTTACTGATTATGCCATATCAATCCAGGAAACTTCTTCAACATCTGAATTGATCTATGATTTTGTTGTAGGACTTGGCAAAAAGCATTTGATAAATAAAGATGTTGCCGAATGTCTCTTTGTGGGTATTGCCACTGACACCGGCTCATTCAGCTATGCCTGCAACTATGCAAAAACTTTTGAGATCACTGCCGAACTCATTAAATGCGGCATTGACGGCGAACATATTCACAGGCTTGTGTACGATACTTATTCCATAAACAGGATGAGACTTCTTGGATATTGCCTGAGTGAGAAACTCAAGGTGTTTCCTGAATTTAAAACAGCTTACATCAGTCTCACAAAGGAGGACCTTGATAAATTTGTTTATAAAATCGGCGATACTGAAGGAGTGGTGAATTATGCGCTGTCAATTGATGGCATCACACTGGCTGCATTATTTATGGAAAGGGATGGCAACATAAAGGTTTCAATGAGATCGAAAGGTGATGCTTCGGTGAATGATATTTGCCGCAAATATTTTCAGGGCGGCGGACATCATAATGCTGCTGGCGGCAACAGCTACGTGAGCATGCCAGAAACGCTTGAATATTTTGAGAAATTATTACCTGAAATTATGCCCGCCATTTAATGTGACAAAGGCCGGTAACCAGAAATTGAAAATAGATACAACAACATTAAACCCGAAACTATAAACCCGTAACTCTTAAAATGCCTGGTTTTATTAAAATATCATTCTGTTTTTTCCTGGCATCACTGCTTTTATCCTGTGGAAGCAGCGATGATCAAAAGAAGACCAATGTTGTTGATCCGAAAAAATATGATACCACATTGGTAAAGGTGAATAAAACTCTTGTGAAGAACGAGGACGATCAAATTTCCAATTTTATTGAAAGGCATCAATGGAAAATGCAGAACTCAGGCACAGGCCTCAGGTATATGATCTATTCCAAAGGCTCCGGCATCAAAGCTGAGAAAGGAAAACATGCCGTTATTAATTTTACTGTAAAGTTGATCACGGGCGATGTTGTTTATTCCTCGAAGCAGGACGGAGCTAAAGATATCCTGATTGGGAAAAGCGACGAGATCAGCGGACTTGAGGAAGGATTGCTGTTGCTTCATGTTGGCGACAAAGCAAGATTTATCATTCCTTCGCACCTCGCTTTTGGCCTTCTTGGTGACGAAAATAAAATACCAAAAAGAGCAACACTTGTGTATGATGTGGAATTGACGGAGATTAAATGATAGAAAATAGGAGGGGCAGTGGCAGTAGCAGTGGCAGTGGCAGTAGCAGTGGCAGACCCAACATTGAACATTAAACTTTAAACCTTAAACCTTAAACTTTAAAAAGCAACTAACAATAAACTACAAACAACAATAACATTTTATGAAAAAACAACTATTTGCATTGCTGGTGGCGGGAACGGTTCTCGCTCTTGGCTCATGTTCGGATTATAAAGGATATAAAAAAACCGATACCGGCCTTTATTATCGTTTCTTTAAACAAAATGAAGATTCTCTGAAACCCGCTATGGGCGATATCATGACAATTGATATTGCTTACAGGAAAAAAGGCGAAGGTGATGAAAAAGATTCTTTGTTATTCAGAAGTTCAGACAACGACAGACCGGCAAAATTGCAGCTTGTGGAACCAAAGTATAAAGGCGACATCAGCGAAGGTATGGCTATGCTGGCAGTGGGCGACAGCGCTTCATTTATTGTGAATGCCGACTCTTTTTATCTGAAAAATATAGGCCTCGAAAAACTTCCTCCCAATGCCAAACCAGGTGAGAAATTAGTGATTGATGTAAAACTAAAATCTATCCTTAGAAAAGCAGAATATGAAAAACAGATGAAAATTGAAAAGGAAAAAATAGCCGCTTTTGTTGAAGAAAGAAAAGGCAAAGAACCTGAAGAAATAGCAAAATTCATCAAGGACAGCAGCATCTATGCCAAACCAACCAAATCAGGTCTTTATTGCATTCCCATTAAATACGGCGCCGGTGCAATTCCAAAAGATGGCGATTCTGTAAAAGTTGATTATGTTGGTAAATTTCTCAATGGAACTATCTTCGATGCCTCAACCAAACGTGGTCCTATTTCATTCAGACTTGGCGCAGGTCGCGTCATTCCGGGATGGGAAGAAGCAATTAAAATGCTAAAAGTTGGTGGCAAGGCTAAATTCCTTATCCCTTCAAGTCTTGCTTACGAAGACAAAGGCTTCAGAGGTGCTATTGAACCTTACACTCCTTTGTATTTTGAGATAACTTTGCTCGATATCATTAAATAAAAACAAAGGATAAGAATGATAATTGCCATGGGTCAGGCAATATTTAAAAGAATTAAAGGTATAAGGTATTTGGCAGCGCTCAAACCACCTTATACCTTTAAACTCTTAAACACTTCAAACATTTCAAACCCTTAAACCCTTCGCATGAGAAAAACATTGTTGATATCTCTGGCACTTGTTCTGTCCATCCAGTTTGGCTGGGGACAGTCTTCGTTCAAGAATTACCAGAAAACCGGTTCAGGACTTTTTTATAATTTTATCAAAGTAGTTAAAGATGCTCCAAAACCGGCCATTGGCGATGTGATGTCAATTAATATCTCATACTCACGCAAAGGAAATGTCCTGGTAAAGGATTCCGTTTTGTTCAGCAGTGCAATATACGGCAAGCCTGCAAAGCTTCAACTGGTGGCGCCAAAATATAAAGGTGATGTCAGCGAAGGATTGGCCATGATGGGCATAGGCGACAGCGCTTCTTTTATTGTCAGTGCCGATTCTTTTTTCCTGAAAAATATTGCACAGGAAAAAGTCCCTGATTTTTTCAAACCGGGCAGCAAAATCGTAATTGAAGTTTCTCTGAAAGCTATACAGTTGAAAGCCGACTTTGAAAAAGAACAGGCCGACAAAAAAGCAAAGATGGCTGCACTCGTTGAAGATCGTAAATCAAAAGAACCAGTCGAAATAGCAAAATTTATCAAGGACAGCAGCATTACCGTGAAGCCTACTGAGTCGGGGCTTTATTACATCCCTGTCAAAGAAGGTAGCGGCGCCTTTCCAAAAGATGGCGACACTGTCAAAGTGGACTATGCAGGCCGGTTGTTCAACGGAACCATCTTTGACGCATCCACGACACGTGGCCCTGTTGAATTCGTTCTTGGCGCCCACCGCGTCATTCCCGGTTGGGAAGAAGGGATAAAACTGATGAAAGTTGGCGGAACATCAAAATTCATTATTCCATCAAAGCTTGCTTATGGTGAAAGAGGGGCCGGCAAGCTTATCGAGCCTTACACCCCTTTATATTTCGTTGTAACTATCATCTCTGTTAAATGATTTTTGATTTTATTAAAGACCATCAATGACCCAATGACTATTGACTTTTGACTAATGACAATTAATGACCCAATGACACTTGACTTTTGACCAATGACAATTGACCAATGACCAATGACAATAATTAATTATAACTTTAAATAAACAAACTTTTATGAACCGGATAATTTTAATTTTTATAGGATTTTTAATGACAACAACCATTGCAAATGCACAATTATCTGACAAGATTCAGATAAACACTGAATACACCACCGCCAGTGGACTTAAGATCAAGTTCACCGTGCTCAATCCCGATAATGCTAAACCTGCCATTGGCGACAAGGTCAAGGTGCATTATACAGGCAAACTTACTAACGATACTGTATTTGACAGCTCTGTTAAAAGAGGAGTTCCTCTGGAATTCCCTATTGGAGTTGGAAAAGTAGTTAAAGGTTGGGACGAAGGTATTCTTTATCTTCACAAAGGCGACAAAGCCGTTCTCACCATTCCTCCTGATCTCGGTTATGGAGCGCAGGCAAATGGCAAGATCCCTGCCAATTCAACCCTTATTTTCGATGTCGAGCTTGTTGATTTCACCCCGGCTCCCATACCTCCAAAACCTTACGACACCAAAGGCAAGGACACTGTTAAACTTGCTGATGGACTGGCTTACATCATCGTCACCAAAGGAAGCGGCGAAAAAATTGAAGCAGGAATGAATGTCAATATGCACTACACAGGCTTCCTCGAAGATGGTAAAATCTTTGATTCAAGTGTGCAGACCGGCGAGCCTATCACTGTGCCTGTTGGAGCCGGCAAACTTATCAAAGGATGGGACGAGGGACTTACGTATCTTCATGTTGGCGACAAAGCCCGTCTGATGGTTCCTTACATGCTTGCTTTTGGTGAAGCTGCCCGTGGACCTATACCTGCCAAAGCAAACCTGATTTTTGATATTGAAATTATCAAAGCAGAGAAGTCAAAAACTCCCGTGCCTTATGTTGTGACAGGCAAAGACACCCTCACCACAGCTTCCGGTCTGAAGTACATCGTCGTTAAAGCAGGCACAGGCACACAGGCTGTGAAAGGCAAAAAAGTGAAAGTTGACTACACCGGTTATTTTACCAGTGGCAAAATTTTCGATTCATCCATTCAAAATGGCGAACCTTATAGCTTCACCCTGGGCAATGGCGAAGTGATCCCCGGTTGGGACGAAGGTATTGCCCTGATGAAAGTTGGCGCACAGTTGCGTCTCATCGTGCCATACACCCTTGCCTATGGCGAAAAGGATTATGGCCCCATCCCGGGAAAATCAACCCTTATTTTCGACGTTGAATTGATAGATGTGAAATAACACAAACCAATTTCTTCGTTTACCCACAACGAACTTACCGGTTACGTTTCAAAGCGTAATTGATAAGTTCGTTTTTTTTTGGTTAGAGGATTTTAGGGAGAAGGTGGAAGGGAGAAGGCTCCGTTGGCGCGCATCTCCTGATGAGTGACATATTTCATTATTAATTTGCGAATGCGGAGACGCGCCCGAACAGGGAAAATAATTTGAGAAATTGTTTTTTTTTATAATTTTGCACCAGTTTAGTTTATAATTTACAGCGGATGGAAGATTGTTTTTAGACATGATTATGGGTTTTCATTTTAAAACTTCCTCCGCTGTTTTTTAATTTCTAAAACTCCATCGTCAGGATTTTGCAATCATCCAGACTACAAAAGTTTTTAAAACTTTTGTAGTCTCGCTACAAAGCAAACTCCTGTTGGCGCTCGTTTCCCAACGCGTGCCTTCAATTAATCAAATCCCATTTCATCAATAACCTTTTCTGAAAAAAACCTTATTTCTTCTGGTTCTTCAACCCCGCAGGATACTTTCTATCCAACGGGGATAAAACGCCCACCACCAAACCTTATTACCTTAGTAAAAGGCTGATATACTATGATTTTAACCTTATTACCTTATTGCAAATTAATAAGATAATAAGGTTGGGTTCACTGGTACATTGTAATGTTACTAAGGTAATTAGGTCGGATTATCCCTATTTCCGTCCGCGAGACCCGAAATTTCGTAATATAATCTGACCACATCTGTTTTCTATATTGGAAAAGTAATATTTTTTTTAATTATATCTTTGGATATTTTAACATGTAAGTGAGAATATATTTATAAAACCTTTAAAAAAGAAAGAAAATCACCTGCCATTTCCCAGAACATCCGGGAAAAGGCAGGCGATATTGTATTATGCTTTACTGTCATTTTGTCAAAAACTGTCATTTTTTCATAAAAAACAGATATGATTCACAATAACAATGTGTTATAAATATTTTTTTATTGAAAGTTGAATGAATTTCATTCAAAATAGCATGGGAATCATTCAAGTTTGAATGAATTTCATTCAAAATAGCATGGGAATCATTCAAGTT
>Ga0118677_10014830_pt1 | contig 10916 bp, 5 predicted proteins | sample AliMusrvi5mmetaG_FD_86154 | JGI IMG/M metagenome (GOLD analysis project Ga0118677, IMG submission 86154)
CTATTGTTCCGGGATAGAAACAGGCAAAATTAGCGTCACAAAGACTGGTCTGGTCTTTTAAGAGCGCCCGGCTCTTGTCCAGGGCGTCTCTCGCCTCCTGGAAGAGCTGTTTTCCGAGGAGCCGCTCCGTAAATGCCCGACACATCCACAAAAGATTCATTTCCGAAGGCGCCAGATAGGCTGCGGCAGGGGGTTTACGGCTCTTGATAACGTATACAGCCTCCCTACCCTTCATCATCTTCTCTATTTCGACCTGATATGATGATTCGATATCCCGGACAATACGCGCAATCGTCTGTTTGGAACAGTCCAGCATATTGGCCAGTTCAGTAAGACTATGAGGCCTTCCGGCGAAAAGCAGGCTCGCAAAAAGCCTTATAACCTTCTCCCCGTAACTCTTGTCCATGTCACGTTTTCTAGGCATTTGACCTCACCCTTTATAACTCTGACAACCGATCCCGGCGATTTCTGAGGCTGTTCGACAGTATCGAAGCGCTTCAGGCTGACTTCACCTTACAGTGAAAGAACTCAAAGTTTCAACAGGAAAGATCGAACATATATCGTCTTATGGAACGATGAGAAAATATAACTATTGCAGGACAGGACAACAGGTCCCCGAATAACCCGGAGCAAAGGAAACCGAAATGGGAAGATCCCTTGATAAACAATCGTCAAAAGTATTCAGTCATCCACTGATAACGCATCTGCGACTGAAGCGCTGAAGGGTCTATCAAGCCTCACCCCAGGCGATGTCAAGTCTGTCAGGGACAGGTTCGATTTCAGAAATAAAAAGGATATTACTCATAAGGCGCTGGTAGCGGCGTTGGCGGATGAAGCGAGGTTAAAAATGGTCCACTCAGGGCAAACAAGTATAGGTTTTTGAGCTGAATTTGTCCTTGACAGGGTCAACAAGGCGCAAAAGTTGCATGACTGGTTTTGGAATCAAAATCGTTTTCAGGAGGCTATTATGACGAACACACAAGCTGATGCAGAGCCCATATCGGCGTCTATCTTTGACACTGTTTTCTTCATTTCCCCGAATAATCAACTCGTCGAGAGTATCAGGGATTTCTGCGCTTCAAAAAACATGAAACTGTGGATCGGGGATCCAGACTCCCCTGATGTGATAGCGATCCCTTACAGGATTGGCATTGTGGACAAAGCCTACATGGGCCAGAAATCATGGGCGGACTGGATCGAATTTTTGAGAGACACAAAAGGAGTAAGCCACGAGCATTTGCTCATTATTATTTTGCCCCCTCCTTTCTCAGAAGCCGTTCTGGATGAAGCCAAGAAGGAATTTGAAGACGCTCATGACGACGTTCGTTTCACGTTTGATACCGAAGGGAGATCCATTCTCAAAATCATCGGAGATTGGCTGGGTAATCGATCAAAAGAACCATCGCTTTTCCACGATGCGACATCAACAATAGTTCCGTCAAGGTCAGGTGAGAAAACACAGGCCACTTTTAGAGATCGCCTGGAAGAATTGATGAACCGTATTCCATCTGAGGATACCAATGGCAAAGTCAATCTCGATGTTTATTTCAAATTCAGAATTCGGGCCAAGTGGCTTCTGGTTCAGGGCTTGGGGGAAAGTCATCCATACACTAAAGAGCTTGACTCGGTGTTCTTACACGACATGGATCCTTTCGCCGCAGGCTCATATCTGCTGGCTGCAAAAGGAATTCTGGAAGCTCTCGTTAAAGATCTTGATCATGGTTTGATTGCAGTAAAGGAGTGAACATGAGAGGCTATGGTCAGCCGAAAAGAATGACATTCAGAAGGAAAAACAATGATAAAAACAGATTTCTCCAGAGTCGAACGGCTGGTTCTTGTCTACCCCCTAAATATACGGGAGGCAGGGTAGGATTACCGTGTGCTTGTTCCATTTTATGATCAACTCATCGTATTGGTTCCGGAAGAAATTCGCATCACAGTTTTCGTTAAGTCTGAAGAAATTGGCCAACGCATAAAGGATCTGAGAGAAAACCTTGATTACGTCGTTCTTAAAGGGCACTCAACAATATGGCTCCGGGACACGGCAGGATTCAACTGCGGAGACGTCATAGTTAAACCGATATTCAAACCGGAGTATTACAAAGGGGCTTGGGGTCAGGCGGATAAGATAGACAGAAACATGCAGGTTGTGGGCGATGTACTCTCCAAACGCCTTGAACGACTTCGTCTCGTTTGGGACTGTGGAAATCTGGTAACCAATGGAAAGATCGGATTCATTACCAAGCGATTATTAAAAGATAATCCTTCATTTTCACCGGATGAAGTGGCGGACATGATCCGACGCCATCTCGGTATAGAGCCTGTTTTCCTCCCTGAACCTCATAAAGATCCTCTGGCCCATGCTGACGGTTATGTTGCTTTTGTCAAAGAAAATACAGCCCTTGTGAGTTATTACCCAGACCATTGGGACGAAAATGACCGGAAGTATGTAGCAGACATCAGCCAAAAACTAGAAAGTCACGATATCAAAGTCATAACAATCTATGACAACCCGGAGGACAAATACTACTATGGAACAGCTAAATCAGGAGGTATTCCAAGCGCCAAAGGAATTTATGTGAATTTTCTCCAGTTCAACGACACATTCATAGTCCCCGAATATTCTTTCGGTTTAAGCGGCAATCCGTTAGACTATAACTCAGAAAATCGCAAGGTCCTCGAACAATACGGAAATGTGATTCCTATCAACTGTGACCGACTAGCCGAGTTTGGTGGGGTTTTGCATTGCATAAGTTTCACGGACTAGCCCAACCGTGGATGCGAGAGGGACCAGAGACCATATTAGGCTTATGTCGATTCAAGGCTTTCAATTGCTATGACATAGGGGACGACAATGAATATTATTCTGGGTCAGGAGTTGGATACAGGTAGTTACCCTGACGCTCTTGGGGATGAAGAAGCCACAATGGGGAATGTGGTTGTTGGACCCTCAGGATTGATCGGAATTTTAGAGACCCGGCTGGGATTGTCAAAGGCTAGACCACACGAAGCTGTTCGCATTGGACATTATCTGAAGATTATGAGGGAAGTTAACGACGACGCAAGATTTTACTCCAGGTCGCTGAAAGCCGACGCATGGTCAACAGCTAAGACTGTACTCGGCTGGAGAGACGAGCTAAAAATATCCGGATGGAACGGACAGACGCCGGTGGGGGTGAGCGAACGCCTGACAACGATTGGAGAGCTTGAAAAAAGATTTCAGAATGATCTCATCGAGGGCATGAGTGATCGTGTCCAGGCTTTACTCGCCGCAATAAATCCTTCTGACAAACTCGATATAAAAAAGATACAAATTGTTGAATCGCGGAAGAGCTGGCCGCGTTGTTGGAAGTGGGTATTTGATTCTTTAGACAAATGTAATGTCCAGGTAACTGAAACTTCCCCTAAATTTCCAACGAATCAAGGTGACATTGGCTTCCTGCAACAGGCTTTGGAAAACGAGACCCCACTTACGAAAAACTTGACTGGAGATGGCAGCTTATGCGTTGTGACCGGTCCCACTGAGTGGGAAGCCTGTGAGGCTATAGCTTCTTTTCTGGAAGCTAACCAGCAAAGTGACGGAAAGACGCTCATAATTAGGGGGGGCGGCAGCAATCTGCTGGATTACACATTACGTCGTCACAACCTACCGTGCTTGGGATACGATTCTAAATCGCGATGGCGGACCGCACTGCAAGTTCTGCCCCTTGTTCTGGCCAACTATTGGGAGCCCTTTGACGCACAGAGATTACTCGAGTTCCTCTCTCTTCCCAAGGCCCCCGTGTCAGGGACAGCAAGATCCTTTTTTGCCGAGGCTATTCGTCAGCATCCCGGGATCAATGGCCCAAAATGGAAAGAAGCTCTAAAAAAGTCTCTATTGACAGATACTACTAAACAGCCTAACGATTTTCGCAATGAACTGAAGTTCTGGTTTGGGGATAACCAGCGCTACAGCCCCGATCTAGGACTACCCGTAGAATTGATCGTGGATGTCTGCAACCGTCTAAGCGAATGGGCAGGCAAACAGGGCGGCATAGATAACGATGACATCCTGATCAAATCAGCCTCAGTTTTTCAGAATTTCAAAGAAGTCGTCGAAGCTTCAAATGAGGACCCAGTCACCGAGCCGCAACTTAACCGGATTCTGGATTCGGTTGTGGGCGAGGGGCTGGACCGACCTCACAGCATGCCGGAGGCTGTCCCCTGGCATGTCGTTGACAGGCCTGGCCAAGTTTGGGGACCCGCCGACACCATTATTTGGTGGAACTTCACTTCCAATGGAACAGATCCGCTACATGCGCCGTGGACGCCTGATGAGGCCACAAGCCTGTCATCCTTGGCAGTGGAGCTGAAACCAACCAGGGATCACAGATTGCAGGAAGCGGGTTACTGGAGAAACGCAGTCAGATGGGCCAGAAAAAGGCTAGTCCTTGTAGCGCCGACATCCATCGCAGGTAAAGAAGTCAACTTTCATCCTTTCTGGGATGAAATAGGTTACCTGCTAGACACCAACAATAAGAATACCCGGGCGCTACTTTTTGACGCAAGTTCTCTGTGGCGAAAAGACTCCGTCAATCTTATGGGGCATGACCTCAAGCGTGATTCCGTTCCGTTGTGCACCCCGCCCCAACCGCAGACAGAATGGGAAACTCCACAACCGGTTCAGGCGAGATCTGAAGAATCCCCTACCAGCATGGAAAAATTGATCGCATGTCCCTTAGCTTGGGTTATGGAACACGTTTTGAAGATAGAGCCTCAGAAGATGATTTCTTTGCCGTCCGGTAGCCAGATGCTCGGCACTCTCGCACATGCGGTTTTTAAAGAAATTTTTGCAAAAACACCTCTGCCTTCGCCCGATGAAGCTTCTGATTATGCCCAGTCAAGTTTCGATGACCTTGCGCCAAAAATGGCTTCCCCTTTTCTGTTGTCGCAAGCAACACCAGAAAGGGATCGGGCAAGAGCAGTGCTTGCTTCAGCAGCAAAAAAGCTGGCAGAACTTATCGGTTCCTGGAAGCTTACAGTAATAGGATTGGAACAGGACAAAGACAGGAAAGATTTCAGGCAAAACCAGGCTTTCGGAGGGAGAATAGATCTAATTTTGGGAAAAGACCAGTATGACGAGGTAGTAATAGACCTGAAGTGGTCCAGAATGTCCAAAAACAAGAAAGACGAGTTGATAGAGGGGAAATCCATTCAGCTAGCAGCATACGCCTGGCTCTTGACTACGGCAAAGACATCGTTCCCTTTCGGCGCATATTATATGTTGGCCCAGGGCGAACTCTTAGCGCCTAATGGCCATTTTTTCGAGCCTGAGTGTGTTGTCTCAAAGGTAGACCTGAAAGAAATCTGGACCGCCGCGGTTAAGGCCTACGAAACGCGGCTTCAAGAACTAAACAGTAAAATAGCAAAAGTGGAAGGGGTTACCAGCAAAACACAAACTACGAATACACCTAAAAAGAAAGTCCCAAGTCCAGCAATGCCCGGTCAACTGTCAATTCAATTGGAACCGAAGTGCAATTACTGTAGTTTTGTCAACCTTTGTGGAGCCATAGGGGTAACAGCATGAACGGCTTAGCCATCAAAATTATAAGTGCCAGCGCAGGATCGGGAAAGACTTATAAACTGACCGGGGAATTGCTCGATCATATTAAGTCGGGGATAGAGCCTGAGAATATCCTCGCCACAACTTTTACCAACAAAGCCGCTTCGGAATTGATTGAGAGGGTGCGAACCGAGCTTTTTAAGGCTGGTCAGAGGGAATCAGCGCAACGTGTCCTTGATGGCTATCTGGGAACTGTGAATTCAGTTTGTGGACGCTTGTTAAAGGAATTTGCATTGGAATGCGGGTTGCCCCCTGTCCAGGATGTTTTGCCTGAGACGGAAGCGCATTTTATTTTTGAGAGAGCTGTAGCATCGGTCATCGAGAAATACTCTCCACAAATTGAACCCATAGCCCGGCGTTTCAGTATGAAAGAGCGGGATATTGAAGCAAAGCCATCTGCTTCAATTAATCGGTACTCTTCAGGTGGACAAGATTGGAGAAAATCTATTCAGGATATAATCAGTGAGGCTAGGCAAAACGATATTGACGCCAACAATCTGAAAAAGAGCGCCAGCCTTTCCTGGAAAGGACTCAAGGAACTACTGGGCCTACAAATTCGGAATCGCACAGCCTCACAGCTCGATGATGAACTTACAGAAGCTATCCGGCAAGCCTACGTTGCCATAAAAGACAATCAGGACATTTTTCAAAAGACTGAAACTGTTCGAAACAAACTTGCAGGCTATTGCAGATTGAATGTCAGAGCCGAATCGCTGTCTTGGCATGATTGGGTTGAGCTATCATCAAAGCTCGAACCAGCCCAACCCAGTCAAGGCGCCTATAAACAGGTGCAAGATGCGGCTAATTGCCATTTGGAACATCCCCGTTTCCACGAAGACCTTGAAACATTCATCAACCTGCTTTTCGAGTGCGCCGCTGAAGCCATGAATTATTTCGCAGATTTCAAGGGGAAGCACGGGCTTATAGATTTCGTGGATCAGGAAAAACTTACATTGGAATCTCTCAGGCAACCACATTTGAGGCTTTGGCTGCAGCAAAAACTAGATCTTGTTCTGGTTGATGAGTTTCAGGATACCAGCCCGATCCAGTTAGCTCTTTTCCTTGAACTCGCAGACCTCGGAAAAAAATCAATATGGGTAGGTGATCAGAAGCAATCCATATATGCCTTCCGGGGGACAGACCCCGTCCTCATGGATAATGCAATCGAACAGCTTACAGGCAATACTCCTCTTGATATTCTTTCTGATTCATGGCGTTCACGATGCAGCCTGTTGAAGTTTACCAACAGCCTGTTTAGTAAAACATTTGAGTCTTTGAAAATTCCGTCTAATAGAGTTGTGCTCAACCACAAGATAGATGACCTCCCGAGTCAGGGAATTCCATTGCATGTTTGGCGACTGATTAGAAAAAATAGTAAGGAAGAGGCCCAGTCGCTTGCAACCGCGATGAATCAACTGATTAGCACCGCAGCAAACTATCCGGTTATTGAAAAGGAATCTCAAAATCAACGGCATCTTCGTCCTTGCGACATAGCCATACTGTGCCGTACGCAGGAGACTAGAAAACGGGTAGCCGAAGCCCTCGAAGCAACTGGCGTCCGAGTGACCACACCGAGACAGGGCTTGCTTTCGACACCAGAATGCGTCCTAGGATTTGCTTGCCTGCGATATCTTGTCGACGACAAAGACACCTTGGCACTGGCTGAGATTCTTCATTACACTGAAAGTTCACAAGGTACTCCGAGTTGGTTCCAGGAGTGGCTTACACTTTCGAGTTCTCAAAATACACCATCATTACCCGTTATTAAAAAATTGAATGAGCTTCGTGATCGCCTGATTAATTTAACACCCAACGAAGCGATGGAAGCAGCGCTTAATTTAGTTAGCATGCATGAGTCTGCTCTAAAATGGGGGGATGGCATTCACCGTCTGGCCAACGTGGAAAAGCTGAGATGCCTAGCCCGAGAGTATGAAGACCAGTGCCTGGTCAATCGCAGCGCAGCTACCCCTGCCGGGCTGGTCACTTTCCTCTTTAACAAAATTAAGGGCGGCGATATGGACACACAACCAGAAGGTCAGGATGAGCAGGCTGTCCAAGTCCTTACTTACCACGGAGCCAAGGGGTTGGAATGGCCCATGGTTATTATGTTCGAATTGGACAAGGTTTATGAGGCCAAACCGTTTGGAACCCATGTAAGCTCTGACCAGAACAACTTCGACGCAGCGGCTCCACTGAATGGCCGCTGGATAAGATACTGGCCCTGGGCTTACGGGGACTACAAGACAGTGGAAGGACTCGATTCGAAAATAGAAAATTCGCCAGAATTCAAAGAAGCCCAAGATAAACAGTTGAAGGAAGCGGTACGCCTTCTTTATGTAGGAATGACACGGGGCAGGGATTATCTTTTTTTTGCCGTAGGGGTAAAACCTGATAAGGACAATAAGGGCAACGGGAAGGTTTTAACGAAGTGGCTCGATCTGCTGAAGGGTAAAGATGGTAAGAAAATACTTTCCTTGCCGCAGGGAGTTGGGAAACAACGGCTCTCAATCGGTACCGATTCGTTTGACATAATGGTAGAGCAGTTTGATCCAATCCAACCCCAGCTCAATGCTCAGGCAGAACAAACCTTCGTTACACACACCACATTTGACGATATCAAATTTCCCCCAGCACGGCTGGTTCCCAGTCAAGTAGGGGGCGCAATGACTCCAAGGGTCTGCATTACGAATACAGTCCGGTTGGGAGATCGAATTAATCTCTCGGGTAGCCCTGACATGGAACTTGTTGGCAACGCCATACACGCCTTTCTGGCGGTTGACAATCACTCATGGGATGATGGAAGGCGTCTGGCAATGGCCGGACAAATCCTCGATAACTGGAAGGTCACGGCCATAAAACAGGAAAACCTACTAAAAGTCAGTAACAGACTGCGATCTCACATCGAGCAGACATACGGAGCATATTGCGTTTGGCTTAGGGAATGGCCCATTCATTTGAAAAAGGGGGATCAGAAAACTAAAGGATGGATCGATCTACTTTTAAAGACACCGTCCGGTGGTTTGGTGATAATTGACCACAAGAGTTTTCCAGGAAGCAAGGAGAAGAGAGAGGAAAAGGCCCTGAGTCACGCCCCCCAACTGGCCATTTACCGTGAGGCGGTAGAGAAGGCCACAGAGGAATCCGTTATTGCTACCATCATACATATGCCGGTGGTCGGGGAACTGATGGAGTTGACGATTTAGAGGGACAGAGAGTCCAGAAGGACTAAGAAGTCGGGCATTATATGTTTTTTGTTGTGTTCCCGCGGTTATAAAGCAACACGATTCCCCGTCTTATGATACAGAAGGGGAAATAGTTGCCTCTGGTTTAAGAATTCACCGTGCGTCTTTGAAGAATTAATGGTGTCCTTAGTGCAAATCTTGAGAAGATTTCCTTTTTTGTTGAGAGACGCATTATTAATTGGATAGTTTGGCGAGGCAGATCATATTGGTTCAAAAATTCCCCACATTCTATGCACATAAATGATACGCTGTAGCCACCACCGTAGTACAATAAAATGTCCGCACATCAATCAATCAACTCCGAGACATAAGCATCGGCACAGCCCAATGCAGGCAATTGTTATGTTGACGACGGATTAATGGGTTGACAACTAGGCGCAACCTATTCGATATAGCTTAACCGGAACCAACTTATGTTGTAAACGGTTCGCTTCCTGACATCATCTTGTCCGCTCCCGAATTTTACTTCTCAGGTCTTCAGGGAACGAGAGTTTTATAAATTCGGAGATTTCGGCGGGGTCTGGGGTCTGGTATTGCGCATCAAGGATGGTATCATAGGTCTTGAACGCCTCCGGTTCCTCAAATATGATCAGTCCAACTCCGAAACGGATACACATCTTGCGCAATTCTTCGAAAGCACCCGAGTTCTCTCTCTGCTTGTCTCGGTCTTGAATCACTAGGTAGCTCCGATGTGCACGGACGCTGTGTGAAGCAGCCTCGAAAACACCCTCAACCTTGAAACATCCGTTGGGTTTTACCTCAAACGCAAAAAGTTCCATCGTTTTGCCCGGGATGAAGTCGTGGATCATGACGCTAACCATGCATATATCAGGGTTCTTCCATTTGCCAGAAATCTTATTATACGCAGTGATACACGCAAAAGAATTTTCGGCAATGGTCTTTTCGTTAGCCCATGAGCCTGTTATCGTCTCATAAACAGCACCGTACAACTTTCTCTCTTTGTTGTCCTCCTTGTCGCAATTGGTCTCGGCTACCGAAGCAGGATCGGGGGGAACCAGAGATATCGAACCGCCTTTTCCTTTTCCACGTAGAATTTTACCTTCATCGATGAGGTCATTTCGAATGGCCCAGTAATCATCATCCGTAATTGTCACGTTGTCAATCTGCTGAATCTTTTGCCGCAACAGATCGCATGCCGTCATGTTTCCTACACTATGACCTTCTCGAAGCATGCCCAGAAGAAGCGCCTTGTATTTTTTAGTTGGCTTATTCATCTGTTCCTCCCTACTAGGGGTTTAATTATCCCCTGTAAACTAAATATGTTGCTGGTATTGAATCACATCCCATGGTTTAACTGAAGAAACCCGTTTCAAGTATAGATCTTAATTGATATTGCCGCAAGAAGCCCATGGTAAACTTACTGAACTATGCAGTTGCCGTACCCATTGCCTACATTTCCATTAGTCCCTGTCGGGATAAACTGAGCAAAAGGAGATCAGAAAGCAAAAGCTTGTGGACAGATCTCCTCGCGTCGACCAGCGCAACAATACATATGCCGGTGGTTGGGGACTGGATGGAGTTGAAGATTTAGTTTGCGTTTCTTAAATTGTATTTACGTCTTAACCGTTACTGGATGAGATGTTTCATCTCGAAAAGAACAATCTGAAGAAACGCATAGCAGCATGTATCGGCAATTCTTATAATGATAAACTTGTAGCTCTGGAGCATACATCAGAGGTGGTTTCCTTCACGGGATTTATATCAAAACCTGATTTTGCAAAGAAAACCAGAGGGGAACAATACTTTTTCACCAACAGGAGATTTATGAAGCACAACTATCTCAACCATGCGGTTTTCAGTGCTTATAATGACCTTATAAAAAAGGATTCATTCCCGTCTTTTTTTATTTTTATTGACATTGACCCCGAGCAAATAGATGTCAATATACATCCTACAAAGACAGAGATAAAATTTCAGGATGAAAGAACAATATATAGTTTTTTAAATGCATCAGTTAAAAAGGCTTTGGGCGTACATAATGTGATGCCAAGTCTTGATTTCAGTACAGACAAAGATTTTGATGTAACACCTTTACCAGCAGGGACCTATGT
>Ga0118677_10014831_pt1 | contig 10914 bp, 12 predicted proteins | sample AliMusrvi5mmetaG_FD_86154 | JGI IMG/M metagenome (GOLD analysis project Ga0118677, IMG submission 86154)
GCGGCCCGGAAGGCAGGAGCATTGACCATTTATACGTTCAACACTGGGGATTTCCGCAGCCTTGGTCTCCCGTTGACGATTGCGCCTCCTCCCTGCCTTTGAACCAGTGCTTTCTTTTCTCGCCTCTCGACGCTCGCCCCTCGACTTCTTCTTGCTCCCCCTCTTCCTGAAAGCTGCCAACTGACGACTGTAAACTTTCCTCTTTTCCCTTTTCAGTGTTTCAGCTTTTCTCTTCCCTCTCTCCCATGACCATTTCCGGGACACTATTCCGCATTTTCGTTGACACTCGCGTCGGAATCTATACAGTATGATGTATGGTTCGAACTCAGATATATATCACAGAGGAGGAAAACACTTCTATTACGCGGCTCAGTCAAATTCTGGGACACGGAAAAAGTGAAATCATCCGGCAAGCCATTGACGAATTTATCCATCGTCGGGATTCCACCAGGCGGCTCAAGGCGCTTCAGGCAGCACGCGGCATGTGGGCGGACCATCCCGATCTCCCTGATGCGCGGGCAATGAGGGCTGCCTTCGACCGGTTCTAATGGCCAAGTTGCTGGATACCGATCTCTTGATTGACTACCTCCGGGGTTACCCGGATGCTGTTTCATTTGTTGAAGCGAACGTCGCCGAAGCTTGCATTTCTGCCATGAATGTCGCCGAGTTGTATCAAGGCGTGCGCAACGGAGACGAGCAAACGAAGCTGGAAAAAATGATTTCAGCCATGACGTCCCTTCCGATCACATCCGAGATTGCAGGGCGCGGAGGTCTCTTTTCGCGTGATTACCGCCCGTCGCATGGATGCGGGCTCGCGGATTGTCTCGTTGCGGCGACCGCCGACCTGCACGGGCTGAGGTTGGTCACGCTGAACGCAAAGCATTTCCCCATGCTTCGCAATGTGGAGACGCCATATCGAAAACCATAGCAACGATATCCTGACCTCGCCCCTCGACTTCTTCAGCTTTTCAGTGTTTCAGCTTTTCTCTTTTCCAGCTCTCCCATGATCATCAGCCGCACCCCCTATCGCGTCTCGTTTTTTGGCGGCGGAACGGATTACCCCGCATGGTATCGCAAGGAAGGCGGGGCCGTCCTCTCGGCGACCATCGACAAATACTGCTACATTTCCTGCCGCTACCTGCCCCCGTTTTTTGACATCCGGCATCGCATCGTGTGGTCGCACATCGAGACGGTCGGAGCGATCTCGGAGATCCTTCATCCCGCGATCCGGGGCGGGCTGCAATACCTGCGGTTCGATGACTCCACCGGCCTGGAAATCCACCACCAGGGCGACCTGCCCGCAAGAAGCGGGATCGGCTCCAGCTCCACTTTTTCTGTGGGGCTTATCAAGGCTCTTGTCGCCCTGCGGGGGCACCTGATCGGCAAACACGAACTTGCGCACAAGGCGATCGACCTGGAACAGAACTACCTCAAAGAAAGCGTAGGTTCGCAGGATCAGGTTGCAGCAGCTTATGGCGGCCTGAATGTCATCCGATTTTTGCAGAACGATACTTTCGAGGTCAACCCGCTTCCGGTTTCCAAGGAACGGGTCGGCGAGCTGGAAAAGAACCTGCTTCTTCTCTACACGGGAGAGAGCCGCATGGGCGGCGCGATCGCCGCACAGGTGATCGCCGGCCTCCAAAAAAAGGCCGCCTTTTTGCGAAAACTATCCGCCATGGTCGATGTGGCGGCCGGCATTCTTTTGGGGGATGGAAATCTGGAAGACTTCGGGCATCTGCTCCATGAGTCGTGGATGCTGAAGCGGGAATTGGCGGATTGCGTCACCAACAGTTCGGTTGATGACATCTACCAAAGCGCCCTGAAACACGGGGCCATCGGCGGGAAGCTCCTCGGCGCGGGAGCCAAGGGATTTATGCTTTTCTACGTGCCTGCGGAAAACCAGAATGCCGTGAGGAAGGCGCTGCCGAATTACTTGTGGGTTCCGATCCAGTTGGATTGGGAGGGAAGCAGCATCATCTATCATGGATCGAACCAGTAAAATATGGAGAATTTAAACTCAGAGATTTGCGCCAGGTTGTTTCGTTCGATGCTGCGCATCCGACTTGTCGAGGAGGAGATCGCCAAGGTTTATCCGACAGACAAAATCAAGAGCCCTGTCCACTTGTCAATCGGACAAGAGGCAGTCGCTGCTGGTGTTTGCCTGGCGTTGCGGGACAGTGATGTCGTCTTTGGGACTTACCGCAACCACGGAGTCTATCTTGCCAAGGGCGGTGATATCAACCGGATGATGGCCGAGCTCTATGGCAAGTCGTCAGGCACGGGTCACGGAAAAGCCGGTTCGATGCACCTGATTGATCCCGGGGCAGGAGTGCTTGCGGCTTCGGCAATTGTAGGCACGTCGATTCCCAATGCGGTCGGCTATGGGTATGCCCTCAAACTCAAGAAAAGCGACGATGTGGTTGCAACTTTTTTTGGAGATGGTGCTGTTGACGAGGGAAGTTTCTACGAAAGTCTGAACTTTGCCGCCCTGGAAAAACTACCGGTTCTCTTCATTTGCGAAAATAATGGCTACGCGGTCGGCTCACGCCAGTTGGACCGTCAACCTCTTGCCAACATCACCGAACGCGCACGCGTGCTGGGAGTGACGGCTGCTTGCATCCCAGACGGCGACGTGTTGGCGATTTACGAGCAAGTCAGTGAAGCGGTGGCGACCATGCGTCGCGACCACTCCGGCCCATATTTGTTTGAATGTATGACCTATCGCTGGCGCGAGCATGTCGGACCCAACGAGGACTTTGATGGGATTCGACGCAACCGCTCTGAGGCAGACCCATGGTTCTCAAGAGACCAAATCAACCGGCTCAGGGCGTTGCTGAAACCGGAGGTGGGCGAGCAAATTGCCGTCGAAGTGGAAAGCGAATTGAAAGCCGCCACCGAGTTTGCAGAAAGTGGCGATTTCCCCCCGGATTCGGAACTGCTGGACGACGTTTTCAAGGAAGATTGATATGGAGCGCATTATTAATTACGGCGACGCACTTCGCGAAGCAACCGATCAAGAAATGGCGCGAGACCCCTCGGTCATTGTTCTCGGCATCGGCATTGACGATCACCGGGAGTTCTATGGGACTCTCAAAGGGATGGCCGAAAAATACGGGCGAGCGCGCGTTTTTGGCACCCCATTGGCGGAGGACGCGATGACGGGCGTGGCAATAGGTGCAGCGCTCGGAGGAATGCGCCCGATCCATGTTCACGAGCGGATGGATTTTGTTCTGCTGGCCATGAACCAGCTCGTAAACATTGCCGCCAAGAGCCGGTATATGTATGGAGGTGCAGTCTCAATCCCGTTGGTTGTCCGAGCATGCATCGGAAGAAGCTGGGGGCAGGGTGCGCAGCATTCTCAGGCGTTGCATTCCTTCTTTATGCATGTTCCCGGACTGAAAGTCGTGGCCCCGACAACCCCCTATGATGCCAAGGGATGTCTGGCGGCTGCCATCCGCGATCACAATCCGGTCATCTTCATGGAGCATCGCTTGCTCCACCGATACAAAGGACACGTGCCGGAAGAGGCCTATGCAGTTCCCTTTGGCAAAGCGAGAGTCATGGCTGAGGGATCAGATGTGACCATCGTCGGCATTTCGTTCATGGTGGTCGAGAGCCTTCGGGCTCGCACTTATTTGGAATCGGTGGGGATCAGCGCGGAGGTTATTGACCCGGTTTCTCTCTCGCCGCTGGACATTGAGACCATATGTAAATCCGTTCGCAAGACCGGCCGGTTGCTGGTGGTGGATTCGGGTTGGACAGCCTGCGGTGCCAGCGCTGAGATTCTGGCTCAGGTGGTCGAGCGGCTTGAAGGTGACCGTGATATCTGGGTGAGGCGCATGGGGTTTGCCCCAGTAACCTGCCCTACGGTCAAGTGCCTTGAAAACCAGTTCTACCCCAGCGCTCGAACCATTGCAGCAGCCGCATATTCTGTTGTGCACAGGAACAAGAAAGAGTGGAAACCAGATGGGCAGGAAGCCCCTGAAATTACAGAATTCAAGGGGCCATTTTAAGAACAGCGGCGCTATGACTACTACTCGAACTCCCTATCGCATCTCCATTTTTGGCGGCGGCACCGATTGCCCGGATTGGTACCTCAAAGAAGTTGGAGCGTTACTCTCCCTCACTGCCATAAATTATTTCTATATCACCGCACGATATCAGGCCAAAACCACATGAACCAGCGAAGCATGGAACTTTACCGGAAGCTGTATTTGGTGCGGCGCTCTGAACAGGCAATTATTAAATACTATCCCGAAAACGAAATGAAAACCCCCATGCACATGTCCATGGGGCAAGAGGCGATTCCTGTGGCATTTTGTCAGGCGATTGGCCCGGAGGGGCAAGTTTTCGGGTCCTACCGCAGTCACGCTTTATTCTTAGCCAAGACCGAAGACCCCCACGAGTTTTTTGGCGAGCTTTACGGTAGGGAGACAGGTTCGGCGCAGGGCAAGGCTGGCTCTATGCACTTGGCCAGTCATAGGCGGGGGCACGTGATGTCGTCAGCTATTGTGGCCAGCAGCATTCCGCTGGCTGTCGGGTCGGCATTTGCCCACAAGCGCCAGGAGAGCGGACGTATCGCTTGCGTGTTTTTCGGCGACGGCGCTGTTGATGAGGGTAATTTTTGGGAAAGCCTGAACGTCGCTTCAGTGATGAAACTGCCAGTCATCTTTGTGTGTGAGGACAATAATTTCGCAGTTCATACGGAACCGCACATACGCCAGGGCTACAGATCCATCACCGATATTGTTGGTCGCTTCAACTGCACAGCCTTCGAGTCTGAAAGCAACGATGTGGAGGTTCTTTATCAACTGGCGTTGGACGCCATTCGATCCATTCACGCCACCGGGAAACCGGTATTCTTCAACCTGAAATGTTACCGTTATCTCGAACATGTCGGCATTTCCGAGGACTTTGATGTCGGTTATCGCTCTCGGACGGATTACGAAGAATGGCTCAAGCGTGACTGTGTCAAAACCCAACGCAGCCACCTTATGGATATTGGTTTTTCAGAAGAGGATATCCAGCAACAGGAGGCGCAAATCGACAAAGATATTGCCGATAGTATTAGCCAGGCAAAAAAAGCCCCCCCCCCGAAACCAGAGGCGCTTTACCAAGGTGTTTTTTATGAGGGAAATTAGTTACTGCGAAGCTCTAAGGGAGGCTATGTCCCAGGAAATGGAACGGGATTCTCGTGTTTTTGTCTTCGGGATCGGAGTGCCAAGCCACGCGAAGATTTTTGGCAGCACCGATGGACTGGTTGAAAAGTTCGGGCCTGACCGCTGTTTTGACACGCCGCTATGCGAGGATGCCATGACTGGTTTTGGACTGGGTGCTGCAGTCAATGGGATGCGGCCAATCCACGTCCACATTCGCGTGGATTTCCTGCTTCTCGCCATGAACCAGTTAGTCAACATGGTATCCACTTTTGCTTATTCCACAGGCGGCAATGTGAAAGTACCGCTGGTCATTCGCGTTGTCGTTGGCAGAGGCTGGGGACAAGGGTGCCAGCACAGCAAGAGCCTGCACTCCTATTTTGCACATATCCCGGGCCTGAAGGTTGTGCTCCCGACAACTCCACGTGATGCAAAGGGGTTGCTGACTGCCGCTATCCGCGACGACAACCCAGTGATCTGCATCGAGCATCGATGGCTTTACTGGGCAAAGTCGGATGTGCCTCCCGATCCGTTCATTATTCCAATTGGCGAAGCCAACAAGTTGCGCGGCGGTAAGGATCTGACCATCGTCGCCACTTCGTGGATGAATATTGAAGCGCTGAAAGCAGCAGATATCCTGACTCGCCATGGCGTCGAAGTGGAGGTTGTGGATCCTCGAACGATTGCCCCCTTCGATGACACTATGATCGTCGAGTCAGTATGTAGAACCGGCCATTGCATCGTGGCGGACAACGACTGGATCGACTGCGGATTTAGTGCCGAGGTGGCCGCGCGCGTTTCGGAAAAATGCTTCGGGCAACTCAAGTCTCCCGTGACCCGCATCGGATTTGCATTCACGCCTTGCCCCACGGTGCGGGTCCTGGAAAACGAGTTTTATCCCAACGCGGCAACCCTGGTTCGCGCCGTAGAGAAAAAACTTGGATTGGCTGCACTGGATTTGTCAAAAGATGATTTTTACAGTCACGAACGCCGGTTCACCGGCCCGTTCTGACAACCGACCCATTTTAATATTCAATGAACCCTTCATTCAATCACACATTAACAGCAAAAGATATTGCCGACTTGTTTGGAACCACGCTGGCGGATTTGCCTCCGGAATGCCTGAGTGCCATTGATCGTTCCAATTTCAAATATCGCATCCTCGCGGGGGCTGAACGAGAGGCTGTTGCGCTCGACGTGTTGAAACAAGTCGATTCTGGAAAATTTACGCTGGCAGGAAAAGAGGGTAAGGGCCGATGGGAAAAAGGTTGGCAGGAGAATCTTGATGCGTTCACCAAGTCTGGAGGTGACCTGGATTGCCTTGTGCCAAAATATATCCGCCCGCGACAGCCGGTTCGCTTGAACCAAAATTATGTCCTGCCTGAAGACGACGCCTTCGAGTTGAACTGGTATAATATTTTTCGCACTTGGCTTTTTAAACGTCACTTTGACGGGTTCGATGCCCTTTACGAGTTCGGTTGCGGTTCAGGTTTCAATCTCGCCGTCCTCGCGAACTTTTTTCCGCAAACCCGTTTGTTCGGATTGGACTGGGCAAAGGCATCATGCGATATTGTCAATAAAATGTTCGAGCTGTATGGCTGGAAAACCGAAGGCCATCATTTCGATTTTTTTGCTCCGGACGAAAGCTTCAAGATCCTGCCAAACAGCGCGGTCTTCACCATCGGTGCGCTGGAGCAGACGGGGGATAATATCGAACCGTTTCTACAGTATCTGTTACGCGCCAAGCCCGCATTATGCGTTTACATCGAACCGATTTGCGAGTGGTATGATGAAGGCGATTTGGTGGATTATGCGGCCATCCGCTTTCACCGCACGCGGAAATACTGGATGGGATTTCCGGCACGGATAGAACAGCTTGAGCGGGAGGGAAAAGTGGAAATCCTGGGTAGGAAACGCTCCTATTTCGGCAGCCTGTTTTTGGAAGGATACTCCCAAATCAAATGGCGGCCGATATGATCCGCCTCGTCCCGTCCGCCATGGGGCAATGAACGGGCCATCAAAAAGCTGAAATGAACCTGGACTTGAATGGAAAATATGCGCTGGTAACCGGTGGCAGTCATGGCATCGGTTTGGCAATCGCATTGGAGTTGGCGCGTGAAGGCTGCCATGTCGCTATCTGCTCGCGCAATCCAACGCGCCTAGCAAAAGCTGAGGAAATGTTGAGCGGAATGAATGTAAAGACCCTTGCTCTGACCGCCGATGTGCTGGTTCCTCAGGACATCGAAGATGTGATCGACATGGTCGTTTCCACATGGGGAACACTTCACATACTCGTAAACAATGTCGGCGGCGGCGGTCGGTGGGGAAACCCGAATGTCGAAGAAACCGAGGATCAGGTCTGGCTGGATGTATATGGCAAAAACGCATTAGCTGCAGCGCGATTCACAATGCGGGCACTTCCTCACATGCGCAAACAACAGTGGGGCCGAGTTGTATCCATTTCATCAATCTACGGTAAAGAAGGGGGGGGGCGGCCCTGGTTCAACATGGCCAAGGCTGCAGAGATGAGCCTTATGAAAACCCTGGCCCTGAACCCAAACCTCGTGCGCGACGGCATAACTTTCAATACCGTGGCACCCGGTTCCATTATGATTCCAGACACAGGATGGGAAGAGGAAAAGATAAATAACCCGATCAAGTTCATGCAGTATGTGAATGAAAAATGTCCCTTGGGCCGCCTAGGCACACCTGAAGAGGTTGCAAATATTGTAGTTTTTCTTTGTTCGGAAAAGGCCGGGTTACTCAACGGGGCTTGTATCGCTGCAGATGGAGGTGAAAGCCGCAGTTTTTGAGGGTGTCGACAATTCAAGAATTATCTAAAACGGTTTATAAACAATGGCAGAAATGTTGTCAGTCGGCGCGATGATGAAGAACGTCTCCCCCAAATGCGTCTGAAAGGTAAAGCTTGAGCACTGGCGCAGAATTGATAAATACATTACATGACATTTTCTCTACTGGTTTTCACATTAAACGAAATCGAATGTATCACGTCCGTAATGCCGCGGATCAACAGAGAATGGCTTGATGAAATTCTCATTATTGATGGCGGTTCAACGGACGGAACGATCGAATATGCGGAATCTCAAGGTTTTTCTGTCTATCGCCAGAAAGAAAAAGGCTTGATAGCTGCCTACCGGGAAGGGATTCAAGTCTCTAAAGGAGACGCCTTCATCATCTTCACTCCTGATGGTAATATGCTGCCGGAAAAACTGCCGGAGTTGACCGCAAAAATGAAGGAAGGCTACGATGTCGTAATTGTATCCCGGTACAAGGATGGCGCAAAAAGCGAGGACGACTCAATCGTTAGCGGATTCGGCAATTGGATGTTTACAACCCTGGTCAATGTGTTGTTTAAAGCAAATTACACAGATGTGCTTGGAGCTTATCGCGCATACAGAAAAGACATTTTTCAAAAGGCCAGCATTAAGGTAAATCAGCGCCCGGTAGAAACACGAATCTGCATTCGGGCCAAAAAGCTCGGGTTGAAAGTCGCTGAGATTCCTGGAGATGAACCGAAGCGGCTTGGCGGAAAAAGCTACCGCAGCATAATAAAGAATGGCTTCAACGAACTGTTTATCATAATCGAGGAGTTTTTTGGGATCCCATCAAAATACGTGGATAAAATCTTGAAGTTTTGATTCCCTGAAAAAATGCTAGGATTTTTATGAGAATTGGTTTGGTTCAAATTAATAATAGCTTTTCCGCGCAGAGCTATTTGCCCTATTCAACAGGGCTGCTTCAGGCATATATCACCCATTATCATTCCGAACCGAGGTCCCTTGATTTTCTATGCCCGATCTTTTCCAGAATACAAGTCAGCGACGCAGTGACGCGGCTTGCGGGCGCCGATTTAGTATTTTTCAGCACCTACGTCTGGAACTTGCGGATATCTTCTGAAATCGCACGCCGATTGAGAGAGGAGCATCCTCATGTTGGGATTATTTTCGGCGGACCACAGATCCCGGATCGCGCTGAATCATTTCTTCGCGAGCACCCGTTTGTTGACATTGTCGTGCACGGTGAAGGGGAGCGAGTTGCGCTAGAAATTATCCAAGCATGGCCATCCAGCAAACGGGATGGCATCTCAGGCACAAGCTTTTTTGACTCCAGCGGGCAGTTCCGAACCAATCCGAAAGGGGAACGCATCAAGGATATCAACGTTATTCCTTCCCCATATCTCACCGGTGCATTCGATGTTGTCATGAAGGCGAACCCTGATCAGAAGTGGATTGCCTTGTGGGAAACAAACCGCGGATGTCCGTTTTCCTGCACATTTTGCGACTGGGGGTCTTCCACGCAAAGCCGGGTTTTCCAATTTGAGATCGATCGGCTCCAACAAGAAGTCGAATGGTTTGCAGACAACAAGATTGACTTCATCTTCTGTTGTGATGCCAATTTCGGCATCCTTCCCCGCGATGTCGAGATTGCACGATATGTCGCTGATGTGAAGATAATTAAGGGATACCCGAAAGCCCTTTCCGTCCAAAATACGAAAAACGCCACGGAACGCGCTTATCTTGTGCAAAAGATTCTCTCGGACAGCGGACTGAACAAGGGCGTGACACTTTCGATGCAATCCGTGGACAAGACCACTCTGCATAACATCAAGCGCGAAAATATTTCACTGGGCTCGTATCAGGAACTGCAACGCCGATTCACTCGCGACCAGGTGGAAACTTACACCGATCTGATCCTCGGGCTACCCGGCGAAACCTACGAATCCTTCAAAGCAGGGATCGCAACCGTGATCGAAAGCGGCCAGCATAATCGCATTCAATTTAACAACTGCTCCATACTTCCCAATGCTGAAATGGGAGATCCTGAATACCAGGCAAAGCACGGTATTGTTACCATTGAATCGGACATCATCAACATTCACGGATCGCTCGAAGATGCCGACAATGAAATCCTGGAGAAACAGCAGCTCATCGTCGCCACCGCGACCACCCCTCGCAAAGAATGGGTTAAAACACGCGCGTATTGCTGGATGACAGCGCTCCTCCATTTCGACAAAGTGTTTCAGATTCCTATCATTGTCGCACATGAACTTTCCAGGGTTCCCTATTCCGAGATCCTCGATGCTTTTTGCGAAGGCGATTTGTCCTCGTATCCTGCGCTTCAATCAATCCGGGAGTTTTTCCATAGCAAAGCCAGGGACATCCAGAACGGCGGCCCCGAATTCTGCCACTCGCCAGAATACCTGAACATCTTCTGGCCCGCCGATGAGTTGGTGCTGATCAAGTTGATCGCGGAAAACAAAGTCCAAGAATTCTACGCTGAGTCGCTTGCGATTTTGCAAAAGCTTCTGGGAGCGGAGTTCTCCTCGCTTCACGATGTCCTCTCAGACGCCGTCGAATTGAACCGTAACTTGTTGAAACTCCCATTTCAGACGGATGACGTTGATTTGAGGTGTCGTTTTAATATCTGGGAGTTTTACATTGGGGCCATTCGCGGAGACCCTGTGCCGATGATCGACAAGCCTTTGACCTACCATATTGACCGCACAACTCAGGCCTATCAGAGTTGGGATGATTTCTGCCGCGAAGTCATCTGGTATGGAAACAAAAAGGGGGCATGTCTCTATACGAATCGTTCTGTTGAGCCACAAATCGCAGGCATTCTATAAATGAACTACCGACAGCTTGGCACGACAGGAATTGCCATTTCCGAGATTGGTTTTGGCGCATGGGGGTTGGGCGGGAACTACGGCGGAGCAGTAGCCTACGGTCCCACGGAC
>Ga0118677_10011389_pt2 | contig 10912 bp, 7 predicted proteins | sample AliMusrvi5mmetaG_FD_86154 | JGI IMG/M metagenome (GOLD analysis project Ga0118677, IMG submission 86154)
CGTCCCACATCGGGTAATCCGAGCCGAAAAGCACATGGTCAATCCCGAAAATATCAATCAGCTCCCGTACCCGGGAAGGCTCCAAAAATCCCTGGCTGCTGCAGGTATCAACAAAAATGCCCGAATCAGCCAATTCTTTCGCGTAACTTCCCCATTCGGACCAGCCGCCCAAATGCGCCGCGATAACATCAAGCTTCGGGAATGTTTTTAAAATGTTATGAATCCTGTACGGTTTTGAATATTCCGTTCGGTAATCACCCGCATGAATGAGCAGGGGAAGCCTGCCTTCAATCGCTTCATAAATCTTCATGGCTTTTGCGCTGTCCGCATTGAACTTCTGAAAATCGGGATGCAGTTTGATGCCGGAAAGGCCGGCAGCGATTGCGCTGTCAACATCACCGGCGATACATTTACTGTCCGGGTGAAGCGTGGCAAAACCGATGAATTTCCCCGGGTTCGCCGCAACCGCGGAGGAAATGAAGCTGTTTATTGAGGCAACCTGACCGGGCGCAGTGGCAACCGAGTGAACAACATACTTGTCAACCCCTGCGGAGTTCCCAACATCCAGCAGTTTGCCGACGGTACCGTCATAAAGCACTCTGAGCTTATAGAACTCGGAGATGCCCTGTGATGCCTTCACGGCAATTTTATCCGGATAGATATGGGTGTGCGCGTCAATGATCATTTTTCGTCATTCCCATTAATATGTATTTCTTCGATGATGCCTTTTGTCGCTTTGAAGTTTCTTTCACCAAGGGCAAAAATTGGCCCGTCATGCTTAAGAGAGTCCGAAAAGACACGGTTAAAACTGTATTCCGGCAGTTCGGCGGCTATTCTTATCACTTTTTCATTATTTTTGCAGTTGTGCCCGGAGATTTCTCCTGTTTTCGGGTTCATCCTTGTGCCGATTAGCTTTTGAACACCGAGTTTTTCGCAAACCGGCTGCAGTAAAAATTCGGGGGAGGCGGAGCAGACTACGGTTGTCAAAGATGTGTCTCTGTTTAAAAAGAATGGGTAAATTTTCTTGAAGTTCTCATCCCAAAACGCTTTAACCATCTTTTCGCTGTCAACGGCTCTTAAAAAGCCGAAGAGCTTTGATTTGCATTTATCCGTGTCTCCGAGCTTCAAAGAGAATCTTACCATGCTGACAATTTGTCCGGGGAGAAAACGAAGCAGTTTCGGCTGTTTCTTTAAACAATACAGCCAAAATATCGTCTCCGAATCGGTCGGGAAAACGGTCTTGTCGAAGTCATACAAATCAGCTTCCATTATTTCATCACATCAACCGTCATCTTTTCTCCGGTCAGTTCATGCTCGGTTTTAACGCCGTTATACACAACACAAACCTTGCCTTTGCCTGTAAGCGAATAACGGGTCATTCTGCCGTTCTTCCACTCAATGTCAACAGTAATGCTGCCCTTGGCAGTAAGCCCTCTAACATAACCGTCAGCCCATTTTGAGGGCAAAGCAGGCAGCAGGTAAATTGTGTTGCCGATTGATTCCATCAGCATTTCGGTAATGCCGCTGACAGCACCGAAATTGCCGTCAATTTGGAAAGGCGGGTGCGCGTCAAACAGGTTTGCGTAAGTACCGCCGCCGTTTCTGTAATTAAACCCGACTGATTTAACATATCTCAGCTGTTTCTCCAAAAGAATCAACGCGTGGTCGCCGTCTCGCAGCCTTGCCCAGAAATTAATTTTCCAACCCAAACTCCAGCCGGTGCCGTCGTCGCCTCTGAGTTCAAGGGTTTTCCTGCATGCAGCAGCCAATTCGGGTGTCTCCTCCGAGCTGATTAAATGCGCCGGATGCAGTGAATACAAATGCGAAACATGGCGGTGATGAGGTTCTCTTTCTTCCAGCTCCTCATACCATTCGAGCAGCTGGCCCTTGCTGCCGATTTTGAAGGGCAGCATTTTGGCAAGTTTGGATTTCAGCAGCGCCGCAAATTCGGTGTCGCATTCCAAAAGCTCCGCTGATCTGATACAGTTGCCAAACAAGTCTTTTATAATACCCATGGTCATTGTGCTTGTCTGCGAAACCGAGCAGCCCTTGCCTTGATAAACGAAGCTGTTTTCCGGGGAAGTGGAAGGTGCGGCGATCAGATAACCGTCTTTGTCCTCAACAAGGTAAGTCAGGTAGAATTCCGCGGCCGATTTCATGATCGGGTAAGCGGTTGACCTTAAAAAATCAAAATTGCCTGAATATTCATAGTGCTCAAACAAATGCCTGCTTAACCAGCCGGAAGCCATCGGCCAAAACGCGAATACGGCGCTGCCGGAAACGGGAATGGTATGCCGCCAAAGGTCAACATTGTGGTGGCAGACAAAACCGGGCGCGTTGTAATGCTCCTTTGCTGTGGTCTGGCCGGATACAGAAATATCCTTAATCATTTCTATTAATGGTAAATTAAGTTCAGGCATACTGCACATGAGTATAGGCCAGTAATTCATCTCGGTGTTGATATTAACGGTGTAATTCGAATGCCAGGGCGGAACAAGCTTATCATTCCATATACCCTGGAGGTTCGATGGCTGAGAGCCTGCGCGGGAACAGGAGATAGCGAGATAACGGCCGTAATTATAAAGCAGGGTATAGAGCCCCAAGTCTTTTTGCGTTTTCTCAAAGGCAATCAAACGTTTATCGGTAGGAATATCTTCCTTGTTGCTGCTGCCCAAATCAAGTTCAACCCGGTTGTAATAACCTTTGTAATCAATTATATGCGCCGCCATTAAATCTTCATATAAACCGAGGGAGGAAATGCGGTTAACGCAGGTATCTTTATATTCCTTGCCTTGGACTACCGGCAGCTTATCCCAGCCGTTAAAGCTGGTTTCGCTCGTAAAATATATGGTAACCTTGTTAGCGCCGCAGACTTCGATATTTTTTGAATTATAAACAATATGCCCGTCGGAAACAACACGAACAGCACCGCGGAACTGAATGCCGCGGATTTCATCTTTAGTGTTGTAAACAATATCATGGTCATTTCCGCTGCGGTTGAATTCGGAGGGGCATTCGCCGTCAATTAAAAGCAAGCCGTCGTGCACATGGATTTTGGACTTTAAATCGCTGTTCAGCTTCAGGGTAAAGCACAGCTTTTCTGCGCCTTCCGATGTCAGACTCATAACGATTGCTTTTGCAGGGTAGGAAGCGAAAAGCTTCCGTTTGTATTTTGTGTTATCAATTGTATATTCAACGGATGAAACGGCATTTGTTAAATCAAGGCTGCGGATGTAATCGGCAGCCTTGCGCTTTTTGCCGAAGTCTATTACCAAATTGCCAAGCGGCATGTAGGCTTGCGTCCAGGTGCCGAGCCATTTCTTTTCAATCAACTCCTGCGCCTCATTCAGTTTACCGGCCAAAGCAAGCTCCTTTGCTTTAATAAAATGCACCCAGCTGCCTTTATTGCTTTTATCCTGCGGGAAACCGCTCCAAAGTTCATCGTGATTCAGCGCGAGAACCTCTTTATCGGTTTTGCCGAAAACCATCGCGCCCAAAGTACCGTTACCCAGCGGCAGAGCCTGTGTCCAAACCTTTGCGGGGCTTTTGTACCATAACCTTGTGCTGTCAGTTTTCATTGTTAACCCTCCAAATTCAAAATAGGTGATAAGCTTAAACGCCCATTTTAGCTTTTCGCATTTGTTCGACAGGGGTGTAGTTGATTGTTGGAATATGACCTTTGAGCGGCAAAATCTTTTCGTTTATCGCGTCCAAAATCCAGGTTGCCTGCGGAAAGAAGAATTCATCGAATTCAAAGGGCGGAGTAATCCAGTTTTGCGCGCCGACAACAACAGGAGGAGCGTCTAGATAATCAAAACAAAGCTCGCCAATATTGCGGGCTGCGTCATTGAGGAAGGAACCTCTGGCGCAGGCGTCCGACGCGAGCAAAACCTTGCCTGTCTTTTTAACGGATTCAACTATCTTGCTGTAGTCCAGCGGAACAAGGCTGTGCAGGTTGATTATTTCGGCGGAAAGACCATATTTTTCTTCAAGTATCTTCGCTGCTTCAACAGCTTTGTAAAGTGTCGCGCCAATGGTTAAAATAGTAATGTCACTGCCTTGTTTCACCAGGTTTGTGTCGCCGATAGTGATTTCATAAGGCTCTGCCGGAACGCCGTCCTCCCGGAACATTTCTCCCATGTCATATAAACGCTGGCTTTCAAAGAAAACAACCGGGTCTGTGCCGTTTAACGCGGCGGTCATTAACCCTTTTGCTTCATATGGTGTCGCGGGGAAACAAACTTTTAAGCCGGGTATATGCGCGCACAGCGCGACCCAGTCCTGCGAGTGCTGCGCGCCGTATTTTGCGCCGACGGAGATTCGGAGAACAACAGGCATTTTCAGGATGCCCGCGCTCATAGCCTGCCATTTTGAAAGCTGGTTGAATATTTCATCGCCCGCTCTGCCGATAAAATCGGCATACATCAATTCAACAACCGCTCTGCCGCCGCAAAGGCCGTAGCCGACTGCGGTACCGACAATAGCCGCCTCGGAAATCGGCGAATTAAACAGCCTTGAATAGGGGATTGCGTCCGAAAATCCGCGGTATATAGCAAACGCACCGCCCCAGTCGCGCACATCCTCGCCGTAGGAAATCAGCGTCGGGTCCTCATAGTATTTATCAAGTATTGATTCGGAGACAGCGTCCCGGATGTTAAAGAGCTTCAGCTTCGGTGTCGGTTTGCCGTCAACGGTTGATGTACGGATTTTTTCTTTTATCTTCGTATAACTGACGCACTCTGCTTTCGGCACAAGAACTTCGGGTTCTCTGTCATCAAGCTTTTCGGCTCTGCCGTTGGAGAACATCAGGCGCTCAACGGTGTAAAAGTCCTTCTTGAAATCAAGATAAGGGGACGCAACCGGGTCTGAGGCCCATTTGCAAATCATTGTCATGCGCTCTTTTGTTTCGTTCCAGATTTCATCAAACTTACTGTCCGGCGCAATGTTCGCGCCGACAAGCGCTTCACGGTATGTTTTGCAGGGGTCAACTGCAAGCCAGGCTTCCATTTCCTCTTTTGAACGGTAAGCGTTTTGGTCAGAGGTAGAATGCCCGCTGAAACGGTAAGTGACAACATCAAGTAGCACGGGGCCTTCTCCGTTTTCAAGCAGAGCTTTTTTACGGCGGACAGCGTCAATAACAGAAAGCGGATTAAATCCGTCAATACGCTCTGCATGCATTTGAGACGGGCAGACACCTGCACCTATGCGGGCAAGCATATCATATGCCATTGTTTCGCCTCTTGTTTGGCCGCCCATGCCGTAGCTGTTGTCAAATACATTGAACAATACCGGCATTCCGCCGTTCTTTCCTTCTTCCCAAAGCGTTTTAAACTGGTCCATTGCGGCAAAATTGAATGCTTCCCAAACGGGGCCGCAGCCCAACGAGCCGTCGCCGATGTTGCAAACTACAATGCCGTCTTTTTTATTGCATTTTTTGTACAGGGCGGCGCCTGTGGCAATTGTTGCGGAACCGCCGACAATCGCGTTGTTCGGGTATACGCCGAACGGCAGGAAAAAGGCGTGCATCGAGCCGCCGAGACCTTTATGAAAACCGCTTTCGCGGGCGAAAATCTCGGAAAGCGCGCCGTAAATAATGAACTCAATCGCAAGTTCTTTGACGCTGTTGGGTTTATTCATTTTTTCGACGGCCCTCAGCGTTTTGCCTCCGAGGAAATCTTCCATTATTTTCATCAGTTCGTCGTCGCTCAGTTTTTCGATGCAGGAGAGCGATTTAGCCAGGATTTCACCGTGGCTTCTGTGGCTGCCGAAAATATAATCGTTCTTCCCGAGCAGATATGCTTCGCCGACCGCGGAGGCTTCCTGCCCGACCGAAAGGTGAGCCGGGCCTGGGTATGTCGTTTCAATGCCGTTATAAACACCTTGTGTTTTAATCAGATTGAGCATGGATTCAAATTCGCGGAGGATTGAAATGTCACGAAAAATCCTTGTAAAATCCTCGTTTGAAAAGTTAGCCTTTTCCTGCGCGATGGTTTTGTTATACGCATTAACGGGAATATCCTGAAAAGTGATCTTTCCCGCGGCTCGCGTCATTTTAGGGTCGATAAAAAGCGATTTTGGCATAATATATTTCTCCTTAAATTATAGTACATTCTTTACGGATGGTTAGCTGTTATTGCTTTATATTTCAAACAACGCTTCCCTGATTACCTCGCTGACGGTAGGGTGGGGGAAGACCAGTTCCTTTAAATCTTCGATACGCATTTCGGTTTCAATCATTAGCGCAGCGCCATATATCATTTCCGAAACGTAGCTGCCGATGAGATGAGCGCCTATTAATCTGTTATATTTTTTATCAACGACAAGTTTTGCAATACCGTTGCCGCCTTCAACCTCAGCTAAATAACGCCCGCTCATCCGCATGGAAACACTGACGGTTTGTACATCAATCCCTTTTGCCTTTGCGCTTTCGTCAGTTTCTCCGACGCAGGCAACCTCCGGGTTGGTATAAATGACCGACGGGATTGCATTGTACCGCATAATGTCGCGTCTGCCGAGCATGTGGTTCACCGCAACCTCGCTCTCGCGGTAGGCAGTATGCGCGAGCATGGATTTGCCGTTGACATCACCCGCCGCATAGACGCCAGCGATGTTCGTGCGCAAATGGTCATCGGTCACAATTGCGCCCCGCTCGGTATAAACACCGATGCTTTCAAGCCCGATACCCTCTGTAAAGGGTTTTCTGCCGATGGAAACAAGCACCTTTTCCGCGTTGACGGTTTTTACTTCGCCCTTTTCCTCGTAAGTAACGGAATCTTTGCCGACAGCCGTAACCTTGCAGGAAAGCTTAAAATCGACACCTTTTTTCTTGTAGTTTTTCAAAAGGATGTCGGATATTTCATTATCCGTTGGGCCCGCGATTTTATCGAGCATTTCGATAACAGTCACCTTCGAGCCAACCGAGTTGAAGTAAGACGCCATTTCGAGCCCAATAACACCGCCCCCGATTACAATGAGGCTTTCCGGCAACACTTCAAGGTCAAGAATTTCCCTGTTGGTTAAAACAAAGCCGCTTTCCAACCCTTCACGAAGCCCCGGGATAGGCGGCAAAACCGGAACCGAGCCGGTTGCAATCAAAAGCTTACCCGCCGAATACTCCGTACCGTCCGCGGCAACTGTGAAACCTGCCGCATTTTTACCCTTTATAACTGCCGGTTTATCGATAACCGTTACATTCAGTTTTTTCATTGCCATGCTGACACCCGCGACAAGCTGTTTAACAACCTTGTTTTTGCGGGCGACAACAGCCGCGTGGTCAATTGCAACACCGGTTGCCATTACACCGTATTTTTCACCGTGCGCGGCGTATTCATATACCTTTGCCGAATTCAGCAGTGCTTTTGAGGGGATGCAGCCCTCGTTCAGGCACACTCCGCCTAAAGCCCTTTTTTCAAAAACGGCAACCTTCATACCGCCCTGCGCCGCCCGTTCGGCTGCAAGGTAACCGGCAGGTCCGCCGCCCAAAACAATTAAATCAAAACTGTCCATTATTATTCCTCTCTTATTTGACAAGAAGAATTGAAAAATTCTCCAAATTGCTTATTAATTCCTGAGCAAAACGCGCTTCCGGCGCACCGTCAACGGCGCGGTGGTGATAGGTAATTGATAGACCCATTGCCGGGTAAGGTTTATATTCGCCGCCGGCTTCCTTTAAGCGGTTGACAATATTGCACACGCCCAAAATACCTGTTTGCGGCGGGTTAAGTATTGGGGTAAACATCTCAACGCCCAAAGCACCGAGATTGGAAACGGTAAAGGTTCCGCCTTGAAGCAGGTCGGGGTTGATTGTGCCTGCCTGCGCTTGCTTGGCTAGTTCCTTGGCTTCAACAGCGATTTCGGAAAGTGATTTGCGGTTGGCATAGAAGATTACCGGCACCATAAGCCCGCGGGGGGTATCAATCGCTACGCCGAGATGGACATCCCTGAAACGGCGCAAAACATTGCCGTCAACAATATGCGCGTTTAAATCCGGGTGGTTAAGAAGTGTGCGCGAAACGGCGAACAGTATAAAATCATTCAGCGTTATATTCGGCAAGCGGAGCCGTTCGGCGTTCTCTTTCAACCCTTTGCGAAGTGCTAAAATATTTGTCGCGTCAAACGAGTGGTGATGGGTGAGCTGAGCCGAGGCTGAAAGGGATGTGCTCATAGCCTGCGCGATGGCGCTTCTGATTTTGCTGAACTTAATGTCGGTATATTCATTAACAGCGGGAGAGGGGACTGCCGGCTTAGCAGCAACCGGTTGGGCAGCAGCGTTCAAATCTTCAATACGAACCTTGCCGCCGATTCCCGTTCCTTTGCCGTTTTCGCTGAGCGTACGGATATCCTGTTCAATAACCCTGCCGTAAGGGCCTGAAGGTGCTGCATTGCGGGGGTCTACATAGGTTTTTTCTGCCAGATTTCTGGCACGGGGGGAAATCTTTAATTCACTGTTTACCTGCTGAACAGCAATCGGTGCTGCAATGGTAATATCTGCCATCACTTTTTCGGGTTGCGGTGCGGAAGTGCTGCTCGATACATCTGCTATTTTTGTACCGTCCGGTCTCAGCGCGGATACATCTTCGCCGGCTTTGCCGATTGCGCACACATTTACCAGCACGGGAACCTCCGCACCGTCCTCAAAAAATATTTCAAGCAATTCGCCTTCGGCGGTGCTTTCACATTCGAAAGCCGCCTTGTCTGTTTCGTAAGAAAAGAGAATGTCTCCAACCTTAACCAAGTCGCCGACTTTTTTATCCCAGTGCGTTATCATGCATTCTTCAACTGTGATGCCTGCTTTTGGCATTAAAACTCCCGATGCCATCATTCTGCCTCCTTATTTAAAATGTTTAAATTTCTTCCGCGTTTGCCAATAAATACTTTTCAGCATCCGCATTCCACAAACCATTTGTTTTTTCTGTCAGCCTGTGAAGCTTCGCAAACAGCGGATTTGTTTTGCCAAGTTCCTCAAAATCCGAGATAGCGGTCAGCGGCAGAGAAATACCGGTATATATGAGCTTTTTGCCGCCCGGTATTTTTGGTAAATGAAGCGTGGTGTCAATAACCGCGTCAAGTCCGCCGATATGAGTGACAAGGATGGAAGGGTTAAGCAATCCCTTCTTCATCATATCCAGACTTTCGAGCATATCCTCGTAATTTCCGCCGGATGTTCCGACAATATGCGTGGAAGCATAATGGACATTGTAGAAATTAAGGTTTGCGCTGAAATCGGTTTTGCTCGGGCCGGCAAAGAAGTTCAGGCAGCCGTCCACGCCTAAAATGCTGTCGCCAAGCTCCAGTACGGGTGTCACCGGCGCGAAAACAAGCACATCGTCATATCCGCCGCCGGCAAGCGCTGTTAAATATTCTTTTGCGTTTTCAACTTTTGAAGTGTTGATGTATTTTAGCTCAATCCCGTTCTTTGCCGCTTCATCGGGACTTAACAGTTCCTCCGCCCGTGACAGGCGCGCCTCGTCAATGTCCGTTACAACAAGCAAAGAAGGCCGGCGGTTACAGTGAATAATATAATCCAGAGCCGCAAGCCCCATCGGCCCGACACCCGCGAGAACTGCCATTTTACCGCCCTCAACAATGCCCATGCTGTGGTCATATTTGCCTCTTACTGTGTGATACATCGCGTGGAAAGTGCCGACAACGCAGGAAAGCGGCTCTGTAAGCGAGCCGGTGTACCAGCCGTCGCCGTCAAAAGGCAGCAGGCAGTTCATCAGCATTACTTCATCTGGGATAATGACATAAGTCGCGTCCCCGCCTATATAGTGATAAGAATAGCCGGGCGCGTCAAGGCTTCCCTTGTAGTTAAGCGCGGGCTGAATGACAAATTTATCGTTCGCCTTATATTTATCCGCCCATTTCGCGCCGACCTTAATTAACTCGCCGCAGAATTCATGGCCGATAATAACGGGGTTATCAGCGACATCATTTGGAATTCGTTTATGGTCGGCACCCTGTTCGGCTGCTTTATATGAGGACATGCAAATACTGTCCGAAATTACTTTAGCGAGAATTTCATCCTCACCGATTTCTGGCAGTTCGAATTTTTCAAGCCGGAGGTCCTCTTTGCCGTAAAGTCTTACCGCTGTTGTTTTCATAACATTCTCCTTATCACTATTTAAAGAACCGAAACATTTAAACGCGCTGCTTCCGATAAAAATTCTTCGGGCAGCCTGCCGTCATTGATAACATAATTAAAATCGGATAGCTTTGCAAAGGTAAAGGGGAGTATTCTGCCAAGCTTTGAACTGTCCATCAGCGCAACTACCGTGCGAGCTTTTTTAATAACCAGCGACTTTGTTCTTGCTTCGCTCTCTTTGCCTCCGGTAAACCCGTTTTCGTGTGTATAACCGCCGGTTCCGATGAAAGCGGTGTCAATATTAATCTCCGCTATCATGTCAAGGGTGCTTTGCCCCGAAAGCGCAAGATTGGCACGGTTAAGGTTGCCGCCGCAGATATTGATGGAAGGGTTATCTAACTTCATCAGCTCAACAGCTATATTCGGGCCGATGGTGAAAATATTAACGTTAATATCCGGTATAATTCTTGCCAGAGCAAAGCTTGTTGTGCCAGCGTCTAAAAATATTACGCTGCCCGGTTTAATCAGTGTTAAGGCTTTTTGCGCGATTATGTTTTTGGAACCGCTGTTTTCCTGTTCACGCGCCTCAAACCTTGGTTCAACCGCAGCGCCTATTGCCTGCGCACCGCCGCGGACACGCAAAATAGCCCCCTGTTCCTCTAAATACTCTAAATCCCTGTGCAACGTCATCAGGCTGACATCAGGGAACAGGGCTTTCATTTCTTTTAGCGTTGCCGCCTCATTTTCTTCTATATAGCGCAGGAGCTTTTCACGCCTTAACCCGTTCATTTTTTCACCTTGCTTTACATCCGATGTTATGTTTTGTTA
>Ga0118677_10014833_pt1 | contig 10912 bp, 9 predicted proteins | sample AliMusrvi5mmetaG_FD_86154 | JGI IMG/M metagenome (GOLD analysis project Ga0118677, IMG submission 86154)
GCACATAGGGGCGGGGATCGGCAAAGACTTGCTCCGGCATTTCCAGACGGTCATGGTGTCGCTGAAGGGAACCGGTAAGATAGGCGTTAGAAAACAACCCGTCCTCTTCGATTAGCGCGCCGCTGGTGATCCATGCTTTGCCCAGCTTGTCCTGCCCGGTGGCCGTGAGCAGGGTGCCAATATAAAACCGGAACATCGGCAGAAGATTGGCGCGGACGTCATTGCGAAAATCAGCAGGCGCCAGGTGCCGTGTTATAATATCCCTGCAAAATTCGGCCCATAGCGTTTTTTCCTGGCGGGATAGAAACAGCATTCGCAATGCTCCTTTTTGCCGTTCGCGGCCGGTGTTGCTTGTCTTTGTCCGGCATCGCCAACTAATGTGGAATTGAAATGCTCTTGTACCCGGAATGTATGCCGTGGCGGCGGAGAAAGTCAAACTGTTTCTGCCATGTTTTTGCTGTAGCAATCCGAAATCATTTGATCCGTTTCCGAGCGCATGTTAAAACACGAGGCAAAAGGGGGGTGCCGATCATGGATACGCTTGCACATGCTGTTTATGGGGCCACGTTGTTCAGTCGCACGGGGCTGGCCGGTGGATTGCGGGGGCCAGTGGATGCCCAGGGAAGAAGGATGGCCTTTGATTGGACCTTATGGGCGGCATTTGGTTTCGGGATTTTTCCGGATATCGCCTCCATCGGCATATTTTTCACGCAGGCGGCCTTGCACGGGGATGTGATCAGTTTTCACGCCCTGCCTGCCTACGTGTTTGTGCTCTACAATTTGACGCACAGCCTGGTGCTGGCGTTCATCGGACTGGGGCTGATACATCTGCTTTGGAAGCCGCTATTCATTCCCGCGCTGGCCTGGCCGTTCCATATTGGCCTGGATATTTTTACCCATCCCCTGGGCCATTTTCAAACCCCGTTTTTGTATCCCCTCTCAGATTATGCCTATAACGGCATTGCTTGGTGGATGCATCCCTGGTTCATTCGGGCATACTGGAGCCTGCCTCCATTCATCTGGCTGGGCATTATCATGGCGCGCCGCCGGTATAAAAGAAATGCGGATGGTGGAATGCAAACGGGGCCGTAGGAAGAGCGGAATGTTTTAATTTTTACGTTTTTGTAAAGCGTGTGTTTGCTTGCCGCCCGGTGTTGCAATATTTTAGAACTGATACGAGATGCCGAAAGAAAGCACCGGATAGATCCGAAAGACATTGGCGTCGCCCTGGATATCACTGTTTTGCATGGCCAAATCCTGTTGGAAGGCAGGATCGCCTGACTTGATTCCGTTAGCCGCAAGAGAGACGCTCGGCGATCCCTGCCACATGATGCCGATGTCGAACACAAAGCCCCAGGTCTTGCCGGCATTCAGCACGGCGTTGCCGTAGCCCAAGCCAATGTAGGGCGCCCAGTTATTGAAGCGCACGGACCCGCTCAACGTGCCGATTTCCTCGGGCGTGTAATAGTTGTCTCCGATTTTAGTGTTTTCGTTGGGTGTGCTGTCCAAGTCAGCCATGTTGCGGTTATAGATGACGCCGCCCGAGATGCGGAATTCGTTTTTGAACGGATGCAAATCTACCAGCAGGGGAACGGATGCCAGCTTGACATCGAAATCATATTCCACATCGCGCACGGAGCCGCCATGTCGAACCCGGAAATAATAACCGCCGGCGCGCAGGTTCAGCCGGTCGAAGCGGCCCGCCACGCGCAGGTGACCGTCGATGACACCGGGCGGCGGGCCATCTATGCGTGGATCGATGCCAACGTGCCCTACTACGGGACCTATGACAACACCCGGCCCGGCACCGCCGGTTCGCGCGATATCTGGACCGGTCCGTGGTTCCATGAGGTGACCCGTCTTCTAGCTGCCGGCAAAAGGGCGCAATCCGGAGAAACATTCCTCAACCTGACCCATCCGGAGTGGAGCCGCGCATTGGTGGACCACCTTCCGAAGAGCCAGGGCGGAGGCGGCATCGAGCCGGTATTCAGCGGGTCCAAGGACCCGGACTACCAGGCGATTCTCGCCGCCATCAGGCAGGGACGGAAGGCCCTCAACGACAAACCGCGAATCGACATGCCCGGCGCCATTCCGGCACCCTATCCTACAGACTTTGGCAAACTCCACGACGGATTCGCGGGCCCATGACGGAGTTGCATCACCGGGGCGCTCAGGCCCGGCGGCCAATACCGTTCGTTTAGGCGACGAAATTAGGGAGGGAAAGAGGCTCCGGGCAGAATGCGCGCCACAGGTGGCCCGGGCATCCTGCCCGGAGCCTTCAATCACCAAGCAAAGCACTAACCGAACAGTATTGGACGTCCCGCCCGGCCATCCTGCGCTTGCCCGTGGAGCGGGGAGGAAACATCTCAGACACCATGGGAAATTTCAAATGCACGCTGCTGCTCAATGCGGCGGAGGCTGGTCAAGCTCGACCCCATGCCGTCACTTCATACGACTTGCCAGGTTGCGGTTTGCTGGCCATACTGTGCTCGGTAACGGAGAAAGCGCCGCCAAACGCGCCCGATCAGGCTCTCTGGAAGAATTCTAACAACCCACCACGACATGGTTCCGCAGCACCGCCACACCCCGGCCGTTATAGCCTCATCTGCCACCGCGTGGCCGGACTTCGGGGTCAGCAGTCCCAAATCCTTGCCAGGTCCCATGGTCGCATAACCAAGTAGAAATCATGAAGGCAATTCTGCGGTTCGTTGCGCTCACCAGCGGTGTGGCTGTTTTTTCAGCCACCGTCGTGGCAGCTCCCCTCGATGGCTGGTCTGTGGATCTCGACAAAGCCTTTCAACGCGCGAAAGCCGAAAACAAATCGGTGCTGGTGGAATTCACCGGCACCGATTGGTGCCCGCCCTGCGTCACCATGCGGACGAACGTTTTTTCGAAAAAGGAATTCGTTGCCGCCGCTGCGAAGAAGTTCATCCTCGTCGAACTCGATGTCCCCAAAGGCGACCAGGCATTGCAGAAAAAGAACAGTCCGCTGGCTGAGAAATACAAGATCACACGGTTTCCGACCGTCATCCTCTTCACTGCCAAGGGCAAGGAGTTCGCGCGCTTTTTCGCCTCCGCCTATCCGAAGGTCGATGATTTCCTCAACCATCTCGACGCAACCCTCAAGACAGCGGCACCGTGAAACATGTTCTCCCATCCCGCGACATCGAGCCAACGGACTGACAGGAAAATGAGTGCTTCCAACACCAGCGATAGCGGATCCGATCGTTCCCGTGCGACAGTGACTGCCTGCGGGGCAACCCGACCGGCAAGCGCCAGCGGCCTGCGGTTGGCCTGCGCCCTACTTGCCCTGCCGGTTCTGGCGTGTGCCTCCTGTACTGCGGTGCCGGCGTTCCGACAGCAGCGCCTGGCGAAGGCGAACATGGTTTTCGACGACACCAACGCCTTTGCGTTCAGCACCCGCTTGCTGCCCCAATCGGAGCCTGGCTCGGCATCAAGCGGCGGGGCCCAGGGCGGCGGATGCACCGCCTGCAAATGAAACCAACGCCATGACGCCGACCCGATTTCATCCCGTCACCCGGTCACCGGGCATCCTGCGCGGATGGCAGGGGATTGCGGTGGCTTGCGCTGCCGTGCTGCTGCCAGTCCGCGGGGAGGACATCCTGCTTGGTGGGTCCTCCGAATTGGCGAGCGCCGCAGACGTTTTCCTGGCTGATTCCGATCTGAACGTGCGCTGGCGCAATCCGAAGCGCGAGTTCACGCTGTTGCTCGGCGTGGGCCAAATCAACCTCGATTACCTGCCGCCGAAGATCAACATCCTCGGTGTTCCTGACGAACGGAACGAGACCAGGGAAAGCTGTCAATTCACTTGGCGGGAGGGCTTGGACCAGCGTTTGCAGTGGAACCTGTCGTGCGGCGCCTATCATGGATTCACCGATTATCGATCCGTCTGGCTCGATGAATACTACCGCCAACTTTTCGGCACCGTCGCCGGTTATGAAACGGCGGATGTCGGCGGGATCAATGCCAGCATCGGCGGCAGGTATGAGTATCTGGAGGCTTCCGGACTGGTGAGCTGGAGCGTGGGTTGGCAGCAGGACGCCGTGTCACCGGCTTACGAAAAAATCATCTTCGGGCCGCTGGTCCGGGGCGTGGACACTTTGACAACATGGCGCTTCGGTCTGGGCTCGGAGCATGTGTTGACGTCCCGCTTGCGTTTCAAGCAGGATGCGGCCCTGATTCTGTCCACTGACCGTGATACCCGCTATGCCTATTCGGCGGAGACGGCGTGGGCGATCACCGACGCATGGACGGCGCGGCTGCGTGCCGAGGGGGTCAAGGAGGCGGAATTCCATTCCATCTCAGGCGGACTGCTGGTCGAGCACGATTGGGAGGGAAAATGGTTTGCCGGCATGGCGGTGCGCGCCTACCGCGACGACGGGCAGATCCTCGATCCCCTGTTGATTTCCGGCTCCGCTCCGCCGCTCGACAGCCTGCTGGTGCAGGTGACCCTGCGCTACTCCGGCCCCAACGCGACCTGGCGCTTCGCCATCGGCCCGTACCTGACCCGCTACGCGGAACTCACCCCGGGCACCGCGAGATTCGCGCCACTCTATCGGAACCGGGACTGGTTGGCCGTACAGGGCGCCTGGTCCTGGCATTTTTGAATCCCTCTCACCAACCCCAAAAAAACATTATGATCCCTGCAATCCTATCGCAAATCAGAAGGCCACGCGTGCTTGCCACCCTCGTTGGAATATCGGCGTTGCTGGCAGGGCCGGTCACCGCGCAAGTCACTCCGGTCGGCGGCACTGCCAGAAACTTCACGGTGACCAATCGCGCCAACAACCAACCGATCAACCTCACCGGCTTCGCGGGCAAGATTCTCGTGATCGATTTCTTCGCCTACTGGTGTGGGCCATGCCAGGATGCCTCACCGGACGTCGAAACCAACATCCAGAAATACTATGCGTCGCGCGGGGGCAATGCCTATGGCGTGCCGGTGGTGGTGCTGGCCGCCAGCATCGACGCCTCGAGCCCGTCCCAAACCGACGCCTTCGTGGCGAACGCAGGCTTGGAATTGGCGGCTGAAGATAACGGCGGCTCGAGTGGAGCGTGGAGCCAGTTCAACTCGGCGGGCAGCATTCCCCTGTTCGTGATCATCAACTGCGCCGCGAGCTCGCCCAACACCGCCCAATGGAAGGTACTGTACAAGCAGGCCGGCTACGCGGGCGCACCGGCTCTTCGCAGTGTCATTGACGCGGTCCAAGCCCCGTCCCCGGAGATCCTGAGTTTCGATTTTCCGGGCATGGGCATGCCCACAGCCAGGATCGCCGGGACCAATATCACCGTGACCGCGCCGGCCGGAACGGATCTAACAACACTCATCCCTTCCTACACGGTATCCAGCGGGGCCACGGGCAGTCCCGCGTCCGGCACCGCCAGAAACTTCAGCACCCCGCAAACCTACACGGTAACCTTGGGGACGGCCACCAAGACTTATACGGTCACGGTCACTCCGTTCGGACGCTACGACTTCAACGACGGCACTCTGCAGGGTTGGAACAACCGCGTGTGGAATGGCAGCGCTTGGATCGATCTGGCACCCAACGCCACAACCTATTCCGGAACCCTGCTGCCCGCCTCGACCAACAACGGGCTGTTTGTGCCCGGCAATGGCGCCGTCTGGGTGAGTGGCAACACGGACAATCACCTCAACACGTTGTGGCTGCGTTCGCCGCAGTTTTACCTCAACGGGTCGGGGGACCTGACCGTGGATCTGGCCCAAGGGATCGCCAACACCACCGCGCCGGCCAACGACCTGGCGGTGCCCTATGCCTCCATCACCACCGGCGGTTGGAAGGGTGTGGCGCTGCGCCGCGCCAGTGATGGCGTATTCGTGCTGGCCAAACCCAGGACCGGCGGCAGCGGCGGCACCTATAGGACCGTCACCTTTACCCGGGCGGAATTGGCCCCGTTTGTCGGCAGCGCGGTTTACACCCTGGACCTGATCAACTCCGACCAGGGAAGTTGGGGCTGGCTGACGATGGACAATGTTTCCATTCCCGGCAGTGCGGTCGGGCAGGAAAGCTCCCCTCGGTGGAACGTGAGCATCGACACCGCCACCCGGACCGGTCTCGCCGGCCCCGCCGGTGGCACCGGCGAAACCTGGAACCAGCCGTTGAATGTCGCGGGACTCACATCAACGTCGTTGCTCGATGCCGGCGGCACGACCACATCCGTCGGCTTCACCTGCTCTGCGGGCTACGTGAGCTCATGGGGCAGTCCCAGCCTGACGATACTCACCGGCGGGGCGTTTCAGTGGGATTGGAACGCATCCGCGAGCCTGGTTCTTAGCAACCTCATTCCCGCCAGGAAATACGACCTCTACCTCGCCAGCTTCCATCCAAATGAACAAGGCGGCAGCACCGTGTTTTCAACCACCAATACGACCACCACCGTGGGAACGCAGAACGCCAACAATGGCGGGGGGAACGGCAACTCGTCCACCTGGGTTCAGGGAACCAACTACGCGCGCTTCCAAAACATCGTGCCAAGTTCCGGCAGGTCCATCACCGTCAACATGGTGGGTGACAGCGGGACCAATGCCAAGCGGGCCTATCTGAGCGGGTTCCAACTGGTTGACGTCACCTACGCGCCAACGGCCACGACCGTGGCTCTAACCGCAGGTTCCGGTTCCTCCTATCTTGGCGCGCCGTTGACCTTTACCGCGACCGTGGCGGGTGGCGCGGCACCGGCCGGCAACGTGACCTTTTATGACGGAGTCACCCCGCTCGGCACCACGGCCTTGAACGCTTCCAAACAGGCCAGCCTCACCCTCGGCACCCTCGTGATCGGGTCCCACTACATCACGGCCCGCTATCTGGGAAACTCAAGCAATGCGTTCAGTTCCACCGCACCCCTTTCCCAGACGGTGCTGGCGTTGAGTTCGGCCAAGGACATGCTGACGTTCGTCTTTGCGGGACTGCCAGCCACCACCCTCTCCGCCACCACCATCAGCGTGACCGCTCCCTATGGAACGAATGTGACCGCGCTCGCACCCACCTATACGCTCTCCCCCTTGGCAACCGCCACCCCGGCATCCGCCAGTGCCAGAAACTTCACCAGCCCTCAGAGCTACACCGTCACCGCCCAGGATGGAACGACCAAGACCTACGTCGTGACCGTCACGGTCGCCCCGTCGCCCTACAGCGTCTGGGCCAGCGCCGGCACGCAGGGACTCACCGCCGGCGTGAATGACGGGCTGTCGCAAGATCCCGACAACGATGGCATCTCCAACCTGCTGGAGTTCGCACTCGGCGGCGCGCCGATGGCTGCCTCGCGCGCGAACCTGCCTGTTCTGACAAAATCGGCCGGGACCTGGGCGTTCGAGTATGACCGCAGCAATGTATCGCTGTCATCCACTACGCAAGTCGTGGAATACGGCAGCGGGGTGACCGGTTGGACTGCGGTGACGATTCCGGCGACCACTGCCGGCATCGTGACGATCACTCCCGGCAGCCAGTCCGCACATGTGAAAGTATCCCTTCCCAATCTTGGAACCAAGGGCTTCGTCCGGCTCAAAGTGACGGCCAACTGACCCATCCCCATTTCCCCGGTTCGGCCACGGGATCTTCCCATGGGGAATCCCGGAAGAATCCGGCTTTATCCTAAATGGGAAAATGAGAACCACTGATTACACTGATTTAACTGATTTGGATTACCTTATGTCGCCAGGTCCGCTCACCCAGAAGGTGAAGGGTCTAACTGTTCTTTCCAATCCTTAGTTCTGTAGGGTCATCGACATACACTCGTGTCTTGAAACGCCCGCCAACTTCGGTGGTCTACGCCCATTGCTTCTTGGCGTGATTGGGGCGCATCCACCGCCTTCCATGAAGAAGGCGGCCGGATTGAATACTTAAAATTCAGCGCTCAAGCGTCGGCGTCGCACCTTGCGCACAACGAAAAATGCCAATCCGCCAACCGGCACCAGCGCGAGACAAGCGGCCGACACCATCCCCCATGGTACCGGGATGTGAGTCTTGAAACGGGTCACCACCGGTGACTTGATCGCCCGCTCCAAGGGTATTTCCCACACCAGGGTGCGCCCGTCATCCAACAGCATCGTGGCGTTGGATTCGGTCGCCACCACAGGCAAATGCATGATATATAACAGGCGATGCCCGGCAAAGCGGGAGTCGGGCAGAAATACGGCTTGCGGCAGAGCTTTGGCCGGAAATATCTCCCGCCTGAAATTCAATGTCGTGCCACGCATTTCCATCCGAATCGATCCTAACAGATACGACGCGACGCTTGGAAAATGCTTGAGCGACGCACCGGACGCCACCTTTTCCAGATCCCGTGCCGATGCGAATCCGAGCTGGAGCCTCACCCGCATCGTCGTGCCCGCAGTGACGATTTGATAACTGGACGATGTGATGGCCGGGGTGTCCGCCAGGAACCCGTCGATCATGCGGCGGATGCCGGGTTCCCCGCCGTGCATCCGTGCGGCCATGGCGGAGATTGAATAGGTGATGTCAGCCCGGCCCCCGCCATCGCCTTGGAACCAGTATTCCTCCCGGACATCGAGGCAGGAGGTGAACAGTAGGGCGACTGCTATCAGAATACTCCGGGTAACGGCGGCGCGCAAGGTCATGGAGCTTCCAATGCGTCACGGATCGGTTCTAACCGCGCGGTTTCCAAGCAATCGAACAACCGCGGCAGGTCGGGCAGGTCGGCGGCGGATTTGGCGCGTTGCGCGGCGATGATCGCGCCGCGATGGAACAGAAACACGCCCGGCATTTGGCGGCCATCCCCGGCAAGGTGGCCGACCCCGCAGCCTCTGAAGATTGATACCACTCCCATCCGCCAAACGTGCAGCCCTAGCAATTCCCGCCACCCCCCTTTTTTCAAGCCGAAGGCGCGGTAGAGTTCGCAGCGCGGGTCGGCGATGCGGGCGGTCCCGCCGTGACCTGCCAGATAGCGGGATTCCTCGCCATTGCGCAACATGTGAACCAACACGAGATCCGCGCCGTGTTGGCGGGCCGATTGTTGGAGCGCCTCCAGGCCGCGGAGGATTTGACGGGTGAACGTGCATCCGAAGTGGCGGAGAAACACCAACACCAACTCGCGAGATTCGGACGCCTCTGCGAGCGTCTCGCCGCTGGTCAGGCGGAAGGTCGCCGCCGCTTCACGAAGATCGCCCGCCGCGTGCTGACCCAGCGATTTCTCTGCGGTTCCGTGATTGCCTTGCGGTGGATTTCCCGCTGAGTCGCCCGCCCCATTCATCTTGCGGCGCATTGCGCAGCGCTGGTGATTGCATCCGAACATCCCCGCCATGATAACCGGCATTTGTCTGGACGCAAGGAGCGGATTGGGCGGATGGAAAACAGCCGTCCCGGCTGTGAGGGAAGACAGGCGTCCCCGCCCAATACTGTTCAATTGTGGTTGCGCTATCCCAATGAGAAGGATCGCCGGAAGCACAAGGCCGAGTTTCAACTGGTGCGGGTGGTAGAATACAAATTGCTCCGGAAGGCGGGGGCGGCAGGGCCGCAGGGAGAGGAGACCTACCGGCTCATCACCACCATTCTGGAGCCCGGTTTCCTATCCGCAAGCGTCGCAAGCCAACCCCTGCCGTGAAACTGAATCTGGAAATCGTCATAGTGAGCGGAATCTGGAATGATACTAATTGAACAGTATTGGGCGGGACGCCCACAAGCCCATGATGTGCCAATGGATCGCGACTTGCCTCATTTCATTGGCGTTTCATGGGCATCGGCGGCCAGAGTCCGCCGCTCCTTGATCTTGCCATCGTCCACCGCTCCGGTTTCACTTTCTCCGTCACCCATGGCAGCCCCGAAACATCCCGCACCCCCAGCCAACCATCGCTTCCAGCGACGGGGGGTCTCGTGCGAGGGCGCGATCCGCTTCTTTTTCGCGTCCAACGCCGGCTTGACCATCGTCATCCTGATCCTCATCATCGCCTTCCTGCTCAGGGAAGGACTCGGATTCTTCCCGGGATACCGCCGCGAACTCGAAACCTATCGGATCGCCGGCCTCGAATTCGTCGATCTATCAAGAAAAAACCTCACCGCCCAGGAACAACTCGCCAGTTTGCTCAATCGCGCCTATTTTGCCGAGATCAACGGCAAGAGTGCTCATGAAATGCGCCGCTCACAGGAAGCCAGCGCGCTCTTCAACGCCTACGGCGAACAAACCGCCCCCACCCGCGATCTCATCCTCAACAATCCGCAGGGTGTATCCGCAACCAACGCGGGCATGCTCGCCACCCTGCGTGCCAACTTCGATTCCCAACGCGACAAGGCCCTCGCCAATCTGCCGCCCACCCCGCACCTGACGCCCCGGGAACGCCAGGAACTGATAGATTCGCTCCGGGTCCGCGCTCCGGACGCCACCGCCGACCCCGCGCTGGTTGCCGCTCTTGCCGGATTGTTGGAAACGGCCCAACAAAAGAATGCCGAGCCGCTCCGGGCATTCCGCCAGACCATTGATTCCTTCGCGGCGGCGGGTGCCGATCTCTCATCCCTCGTCACGGGAATGTCTGAAAGGGTCACCGCCACCAAGGAAAAGATCCAAAACGCGGATGTCTTGGAAAATAACCGCAAAACCCTGATGGCGGCTGCGGAAAACACCAGCGATCCATCTGAGCGCGCAAGGTTGTTAGATGAGGCGGCCGCCTCCCTTGCCGACAAACCGGACCTCGGCGGCCCGCTCCAGGCCCTCCTCGAGCATCGGCCGGATTGCATCCGCCTCCACCACCAACTCCAACAGGCGTCCGCCACCATCTTCACCGAGCTTCCCGAAGCGCTCAGCCAACCCGAAGCCAAGCGCCTGCTGCATGCCGCCCGCATGGGGTGGCCCGCGTTCCTCGCCGACCTCGCCGCCACCCCGGAGAAAATCAAGCGCTGGGATCCTGCCCTGCCCGTTCCGC
>Ga0118677_10014837_pt1 | contig 10910 bp, 6 predicted proteins | sample AliMusrvi5mmetaG_FD_86154 | JGI IMG/M metagenome (GOLD analysis project Ga0118677, IMG submission 86154)
TAGTTGATGATATGAAGTTAACGCTGAAAATCTGGAGACAGAAGGATGCGAAATCCGCCGGTAAGTTTGTTACTTACGCCCTTGATAATATTTCACCGAATTGTTCTTTCCTGGAGATGCTGGATATCCTGAATGAACAGCTGATCGAGAAAAACGATGACCCGGTGGTATTTGACCACGACTGCAGGGAAGGCATCTGCGGGATGTGCAGTCTGTACATAAACGGCAGGCCACACGGGCCTGACGATGCCGTTACGGCATGCCAGCTTCATATGCGCAAGTTCCATGACGGCGACACCATTGTTATCGAACCATGGCGCGCCAGGCCGTTCCCGGTAATCAGGGATTTGATGGTCGACCGCTCGGCATTTGATAAAATCATCCAGGAAGGTGGATACGTTTCCGTTAATACCGGAGGTGCTGCTGAAGCGAACAACATCCTCGTTGGCAAAGAGAATTCGGAACTGGCCATGGATGCCGCTGCCTGCATTGGCTGCGGTGCATGCGTGGCAGCATGCAAAAACGGCTCGGCCATGCTGTTCGTTTCTGCCAAGGTCTCACAGTTTGCCCTGCTGCCCCAGGGCCAGGTCGAGGCCAAACAGCGCGTTAAGAAGATGGTCAGGATGATGGTGAACTCGGTTTCGGCAATTGCACCAACACCTATGCATGCGAAGCCGAATGTCCCAAGCTGATCTCCCGTTCGAACATCGCCCGCATGAACCGCGAGTTCCTGTGCGCGAAGGTGAGCTAACCTGCCGCCAGGTTCAGTATCCGTTGCTTATTGTGAAATTCCCCAGCACCGTAAACTTTATCACTGGTTGAATGGTGAAGGTTTCCCCGCTCCCCACCAGCATGTTCTGCACGGTAGCCGGCTGATTGATGACCGTGCCTGTAGTGATCATGAAATTCCATGCAGGTGTTTGCTGCAGCGCCGAATTTTTTGTCCAGTTGGCCGGATAGGCCATGAGACTTCCCAGGGCATTTGCCGTGCCGGTTTTAATGAGGTTATAATAACCATTTTTTTCGGCAAAGGTGATGGCCGTGACATTGTTCACCAGCGCTGAGGGAAGGTATGACGTGTTTGATCCAGCCGTTCCGGTGGTAAGCCATGCCGCATTCCCGCTTTCGGCGCCATACAAAACGGTTTGCCCTGCTCCCCAGGTTCCCTGGTAAGCAAATACCTGATCGCCGGTGGTTGCCAGCAGGAAGCCCGATGGTATTGAAGTATTCCATCCCGTGCCGGTAATGTCCATCCAGCGGTGCCACGATACCACGGTCCCCACCGGAATGATTGAAGGAGCAGTGTATACCAGAAATCCTTCGCCCGTTCTTACGGTGGTGGGGGATGTGAACCCGTTATCGGTAAAATTGATCACCGTGCCGGCATTGAGTTGCCTGAAGGTAATAAATGAGACCTTGTCGGTGTCCTGCGCATTCAGCTCAATGATAGCCAGATCGCCGGGCTGGAGAATGCTGATCCCGGCGGTGGTCGTCAGCGTTGCCGCAGGAACGGTTCCATCGGTCTTGTAATTTGTATAGCTCCCTGAATTCGTGTACGGGAATATTTTAAAATAGTAGGCAGTCACAGGCGACAGTGATGTAAAAGTCCAGGCCTGGCTCAGGGAAGCGACATTTTTATCCAGCCCGCCATCGGTTATGGCAATGCCGTCGGCAGGAGCCTGTATGTCTGAAAAGCCGGTGCTGCTTCCACGCAGCAGGTAACCATCGGGGATGACAGCGCCGGTGGCATCGGCCCAGCTAAGTGTGATCGCACTGTACGACGGAGTGCCGGCTGCAGCCGAAAAGTTGGTAACATGGTTGGTCGGTTCTGCCTTCGGGCCACCCGGCATCCACACTGCTTCAACATATTCAGGATGGTCGATATATGGATTCCGGTTGTTTTGAATTTTATAAACCGAATCGTTGCGGGCAAGCTCCTTCGCCGACACCGGGTCCTGGTTATTCCAGGCAATCAGCATGTTGATATACCATGTTTTAAACGCCGGGTACGAAGACCCGTCAAGTACCGCGGCGCCATTAGGATCGTATGAAGGCCAGGTGGCAATCAGGTTCTGGTAACGGGTGGCCATGTAAAAGTACGACCGGGCAAAATCACCCTTGTACTCATCAATCGGTTCAAAAACAGTTCCGGTATACCCGAGGGTAACACAGGGGCCAACTTTGCTGCCGTTTGATGAGATGAAAGTCGGCGTACCTACTTTTCCGTAAGGGTAGTTATTATGATGGTTATTCACATATTGGTCAACCGGATAAATATGAAACAGGTCGGTATTCATCGGCGTTGAATCGTTAAACCAGCTTTTCGGGAAAGAATGTTCACGGCTGTAGCAGTCGCCCTCCGTTCCGCCACCCCCGCTGCCGCATTGGTCGCTGCCAGGTGTAAAATTGTATTGCGGAACTCCCCCGGGAATATCGGTGTACATGTCCCAAATATATCCATCAGACTTAACATCCGTGGAAAAAAATGCATTCCACACACCCGGCGTATAGTTGACAACCGAGTGTCCCTTAATGATGTTGTATAGCGAGATCTGCAACTGCTGGCCGGTTTGCCCTATGGCGGGGTTGTAATACCCGGGCGGAATCTGAGGAGCCGCCGTGAGGACACAAAACGACAGTATTGTTATGAAAATCAATACCCTGCGGCGTTCTATGGCTTTAATACTGTAATCTGTGATTATTTTCAACCAGATAAATAATTGATGTCCTAAGGTTATTGTCTCTTTCCGGAGGCAAATATAAAAAAACCATTTGGATTAGCGTCTGATCCGGCTAACCGCAATGGTAAACCAACAATTCCCGGCCCATTGTTCATAACTTTTCAGGATTGGCGTATTACCTTTTGATGGCAAACCGGATTAAACAAGAAAAAAATCATGTCATTCATTATCCGTTTCAGGCCTGTTGAAATTGATTCGAAAATCTGTTTTATCGGCAAAAAAAAGAAGGTTCTTAAATACCCTATCCGCTCTATTGCACTCATCCCGGAACCAAAGTTCCGTAAGGGCGATCCCGCCACACTGATTGTTCCCGAGATTTTCTGGCAGTGACCCGGCGAAAACCGGCACCAGGGGAACCCGCCTGGCTACTGAAATGGGTTTATGTGGCAGCCGACTGCTTTGGCATGGGAAAAACGGCTATTTTTGTATCCGAAAGAAAAAATTTGAAGCCATGGCAGGCCAACCCAAAAACAGGTGATGTGCGATTCAGCGATATAGCAGGCAATACAGAGATCAAACGCAAACTGATCAAAACAGTAATCGATCAGCGGGTGAGCCATGCCCAGCTGTTCTTCGGCCCGGAGGATAGCTGCAAACTCGCCCTGGCCATAGCATACGCGCAGTTCATCAACTGCACAAACCGCATTATCCCGGCACAACCGGCAACTGGCGCTGATTCCATAGAAGCAGCCGATTCCTGCGGAGTTTGTCCTTCATGCGTCAAATACCAGAAGCTGGCCCATCCCGACCTCCACTTTATCTTCCCGGTGGCCACCACGAAAAGGGTAACAAAAAAACCGCTCAGTAAACTATTCATCGCCGACTGGAGGCAATTCCTGCTCGAAAGTAATTACCAGGCAGGCCTTCAGGGCTGGTACGAAGCCATCGGAATTGAAAACAAACAGGGGATCATCAATGCCGACGATTGCATGGAGATCATAACCACCCTGAGCTACAAAAGTTACGAATCGGATTACAAGGTGATGATCATCTGGATGGTAGAAAAACTCTATTATTCGGCAGCCCCGAAAATTCTTAAAATACTCGAAGAGCCACCCGATAAAACACTCTTCATCCTGATTGCTGATGAACCTGACCAGATCATCAAGACCATCCTTTCGCGCCTGCTCATGGTGAAGATCCCGAAATCGGATATCCTCCAACACAATGCAGCGGAGGAGGAGACCATTCATTTTACAGTCTTCAGAACCTGGATGCGGAACTGTTATACAGGGAAGGTTGCGGAGCTCATCGCGTTTGCATCAGAGATCGCCAAGACCGGGAGAGAAAAAGAGAAGAGTTTTCTGATCTACGCGTTGAAGATCATCGGGTACTGCGCATCCATGAATTACGGACAGAAGCTTCCTCCCGGCGTTGACGGCGAAGAGCTGAAATTTATCCGCGATTTCTCCCCCTTTATCACCTCCGCGAAACTGGTTGAATTCAACAGCCTGCTCAACGATGCCATTTACCATATCGAAAGAAATGCCCATGGAGCAACCCTGTTCCTCGACCTGTCGTTGAAATTTGTGCGGCAGTTCAAACCGATTTTTGTACCTTTGTAAGGATTTATGGATATGGAGAACACGGAAGATATACAGGCTCAACCCGAAGAGATCAGACCACCCGAAATATATGTGGAAGATCCCTCTATTTTTGAATACTCCCCGGCCAAGCTGCCTTATAACCCGTTTTTAACCAGAGGATGCTGCCATCCGCCCAGATTATTTCAGAAAAACGATCTTGTTTTTCAGCACCGCTGCAGCAAATTCGATTCATTTGACTGGCTGAACGATATTCCGGCAGTGGCTGGCGCAACCAATCTTGACCTTGTTGAAGTCCGTTTCAAAAACAGCAGAAAGGATTATTTCCGCGTTCCGGCCGACATGGAACTGGTGGTCGGCGAGATCGTGGCGGTTGAAGCCTCCCCCGGCCACGACATTGGTATCGTAAGCATGATCGGGGAGATGGTCAGGTTCCTTTTGCGGAAAAAGAATCATGCGGCAGTTCCCGATGATGTTAAAAAAGTTTACCGCAAAGCCAGGCTGGCCGACATTGAGAAATGGATTTCCGCGGTGGAAATGGAGACATCCGTCATGTACCGTTCAAGGGATATCGCCGACAGCCTGGGTTTGCAGATGAAGATCAATGATGTTGAATTCCAGGGCGACAATACAAAAGCCATCTTTTATTATACAGCTGATGACCGCGTTGACTTTCGCGAGCTGATCAAGCTGATGGCCGAGGAATTCAAGGTGAGGATTGAAATGCGCCAGATCGGGGCTCGACAGGAAGCCAGCCGCCTGGGAGGTATCGGATCATGCGGCCGCGAGCTTTGCTGCGCCACCTGGATGAGCGATTTTAAATCGGTTACCACCAACGCGGCACGGGTGCAGCAGCTTTCACTGAATCCGCAGAAACTCGCCGGTCAGTGCGGAAAACTCAAATGCTGCCTCAACTACGAATACGACTCCTACGTTGATGCCACCAGGGGATTGCCTTCGACCGAAGTTCGGCTGAAGACCAAGCACGGGGAAGCCACACACCAGAAAACCGACATCTTCCAGCGGCTCATGTGGTATTCGTATGTAAGCGATCCGGGCAACCTGCTGGCGATCCCTGTCGACAAGGTGATTTCGATCATCGATGATAACAAAAAAGGCATTTTACCGGAAAAACTTGAAGCGTTTACAAAGGTCATCGAGAAAAAATCTGAATTTGAAAGCGGCGCCGGCCAGGATGATCTTACCCGTTTCGATCATTTATAAACCTTCCACCTGTTACAGTTCCATGATGCTGCATTACCCGGAAAAGAAAATCCTTCTGCTATTTGTCCTGTTCACCGGGTTGCTTGTCTCCTGCGATTCAAAGCGAATCTATGACGAAAACATCATTGTTGAAAACGGAAACTGGGATGCCCGCAACAAAATGAAATTCGATGTTACGATACCTGATACCGGGCTGAGGTACAACATCTACCTTAAAGTGCGCAACGCCCCGGAATACGCTTACAGCAATCTCTTCCTTTTCCTCAACACCCTGTTTCCCGATGGCAAGGTCTCCCGCGACACGCTGGAACTCACGCTGGCCGATTACGACGGGCGCTGGCTCGGATCGGGCATTGGCAGTGTGAAATTCAGCAAATTCCTTTTCCGCCAGGGCATCATGTTCAGGCAAAAGGGCCGGTACCAGTTTGAGATGGAACAGGCGATGCGGGTAAGGGACCTCAAAGGTATCAGGGATATCGGGTTACGTATTGAAAAACAATGATAACCGTTCTAATAAAACATTATCCTGAATAACATGGCGAATCATGTTTTAAACAACGCGAATGTTAAAAAATACCTGAAGGGGTTCTGGATTTCCTATGGTATCGGAGTCCTGCTTATCATCCTGTTTTTCATGTGTGTCGGTTTTGGACTTTTCGGCAAGATGCCCACCTTTGAAGAACTCGAAAATCCAAAGAGCAACCTGGCAACCGAGGTGATTTCGTCGGATGGGAAACTGCTTGGGAAATACTACATCGAGAACCGCTCGAACACCCCCTACAAGGAACTGTCGCCAAACGTGATCAATGCATTAATTGCAACAGAAGATGCACGTTTCGAACAACATTCGGGCGTAGATGCATTTGCCATGATGCGCGTGGTATGGGGCGTGGCAACAGGGTCATCAAAGGGAGGCGGGTCCACCCTGACCCAGCAGCTGGCCAAAAACCTCTTCCCCCGGAAACAAACCAGGTCGTTCCTCGAAACGGCCATCATCAAATTCAAGGAATGGGTCACCGCCATCAAACTTGAACGCAACTATTCCAAGGATGAAATCCTTGCCATGTACCTCAATACCGTTGATTTCGGAAGCCAGTCGTATGGAATCAAGTCGGCAGCAAAAACTTATTTCAACAAGGATCCCGGCCAGGTTACCGTGGAGGAAGCCGCGATGCTCATCGGCATTTTAAAGGCGCCCACCTGGTTCAGCCCGGTACGCAACCCGAACCACGCCTTTGACAGGCGCAATACGGTGATGCACCAGATGATGAAGTACGATTACATAACCTCTGCCGAATTCGATTCGCTGAAGGTGATTCCGGTCGACATGACCAATTACAGGTTGCAGGACCATACCACCGGGATCGCAACCTATTTCCGCGAATACCTGCGGATGGTGCTGGCTGAGTGGTGCACGCAACATGCCAAAGAGGACGGAACACAGTATAACCTCTATCGTGACGGACTTAAAGTTTATACGACCATCAACTACAAAATGCAGGAATACGCAGAAAAGGCGATGACGGAATACCTCGGCAAGGAGCTTCAGCCGGCATTTTTCAAGCATTGGAAAGGGGTGCCGAATGCACCCTTCGCCTTTGAAACCGGTTCTGCAAAAAAAGAGACAGACAACCTCCTGCTTTCGGCCATGCGCCGCACCGACCGTTACCTCCACTACAAGACCGGGGGAAGAAGCGATTCCCAGATCCTTCACGATTTCAAGACCCCGGTTAAGATGAAGGTGTTCTCCTACCGTGGAGAAATAGATACGGTGATGACCCCGATGGATTCCATCCGATACTATAAGTTCTTCCTTCAGTCCGGAATTATGTCGATGGACCCGCATACCGGGTATGTGAGAGCCTACGTTGGCGGCATCGATTACCGTTTTTTCCAGTACGATCACGTGAAACTCAGCAAGCGGCAGGTAGGATCCACCTTCAAGCCATTTCTTTACACCCTGGCCATGCAGGAAGGCGAGTCGCCATGTTCACGCTACCCGAACGTGCAGCCGGTCATCGACCTTGGAAACGGCGAAGTGTGGGCTCCTGAGAACACCAGTGAAGAAAGGCGCGGGCAGCAGGTTACGCTCAAGTGGGCCCTTGCCAATTCGAACAACTGGGTTTCCGGTCAGCTGATTAAAAAATATTCCCCTAAAGCCGTTGTTGCCATGGCTCACAAAATGGGGGTTACCAGCGATATCCCCGTCGTTTATTCGATTGCACTGGGTTCATGCGATATCAGCCTGTATGAGATGGTTGGCGCCATGAGTGTTTTCGCCAACAAGGGAGTTTACATTGAACCCATTTTCATCAACCGCATCGAAGACAAGAACGGCAACGTGCTTCAGACCTTCAATGCCAAATCGCAGGAAGCGATCAGCGAAGAAACAGCCTACCTGATGATCCAGCTGATGAAAGGGGTGGTGCAGGAAGGGACCAGCATCCGGCTGCGTTACAAATACGGTTTTGATAATGAAATCGCCGGTAAAACCGGCACGACCCAGAACCAGAGCGACGGTTGGTTTATGGGCATAACACCCGACCTGGTGACCGGCGTGTGGGTGGGATGCGAAGACCGTGCCGCCCATTTCAGGACCATCGCCCTCGGACAGGGCGCCAACATGGCCCTCCCCATCTGGGCCCTTTATATGCAGCATGTATATGCAGATCCAGGCCTTCGGATCACCAAACGCGAATTTGACCATCCCTCCAAACCCCTCGGTGTCGACCTTGATTGCGGCGACGAAGATACCCCATTGCCGGTGAAACCGAAAAAGAAAAAACAAACGATCGATCCTGATGAGTTCTGACCTGTAAACCATGTACTTTCCTTCAAATTTCGAACAAAAGCTGAGCTTTGATGTAATACGTCAACTCCTGTCCGACCATTGCCTTTCATCGCTCGGACGCCAGTGGGTTGACAAAATCGCCTTCTCTTCCGATGCCGCCGAGATCCATACCTGGCTGCGACAAACCGCCGAACTGAAACAGATCCTGCAGTTTGAGGAAAAATTTCCTTCCCAGGATTATTATGACATGATCCCCGAACTGTTGCGGATCCGCATCCCGGGAACCTACCTTGAAACAGACCAGATGTCGGAACTTAAACTTTCCGTTTCGACCATCACCAACCTGCTGATCTTTTTTTCGGAAAAAAAGGAGAAATTCCCCTCCTTATACCAAATGACCGGAGGAGATGCCGGTTCAGCCTCCGGCATGCCGCTCACCGTCTCCATCCCGGTTCTGCAATCGATCACAGACCAGGTTGAACGCATCATCGACGACAAATCGGAAGTGAGGGATTCAGCATCGCCCGAACTAAGCCGCATCAGGAGAGAAAAGAAGATCATGCTGGCCTCGGTGGAAAGGAAAATCGTGCAGAGTTTCAAGCTGGCCCGCCAAAGCGGCTGGACCCCTGATGATGCCGAAGTCACCATTCGCAACGGCAGGCTTGTCATCCCGATGATCAGCACACACAAACGAAAAATACAGGGCTTCGTGCACGACGAATCGGCCACCGGCCATACCGTGTATGTTGAACCTGCCGAAATATTTGAAACAAACAACGAAATACGTGAACTGGAATATGCCGAGCGCCGCGAGATCGTTCGCATACTCATTGTCTTTGCCGCTGTTATACGGCCCGAAATCGACCTTCTGGTGCATGCGTATCATTTTCTCGGCCAGATTGACTTCATCCGTGCCAAGGCATGGTTCGCGATCACCATCAATGCCTCCATCCCGATCCACCCTCCGTTGCCTGTGAGCAGCTCAGGAAATTCAGACGGAAAAACAACCTCCGCCTTTTTCTGGAACCAGGCGATTCATCCACTGCTTTACCTTTCGCATAAAAAGCAAAAAAAGAGCATTATCCCCCTGGATATCGCCCTGAATCCCGATCAGCGCATCCTGATCATTTCGGGACCCAACGCCGGCGGAAAATCGGTGTGCCTGAAAACGGTCGGACTGGTCCAGTTCATGTTCCAGTGCGGGCTGCTGCCCCCGATGCGTGAAGATTCAGAGCTATGCATTTTTGACAAAATCTTCATCGACATCGGCGACGAACAATCAATCGACAATGACCTTAGCACCTATTCATCAAAACTGATCAACCTCAAGTTTTTCATCGAAAACATCGACAACAGATCCTTGTTCCTGATCGATGAATTCGGCACCGGTACCGACCCGTCGCTGGGGGGCGCCATTGCGGAAGCCACGCTGGAGGCGCTCAATGCAAAATCGGCCATGGGGGTTGTTACGACCCACTACTCCAACCTGAAGCTGCTGGCAGGCCGTGAACCCGCCATCGTGAACGGGGCTATGCTGTTTGATTTAAAAAAGCTGAAACCCCTCTACCAGCTCAAGACCGGCAAACCCGGCAGTTCATTTGCCCTGGAGATCGCACGCGAAATCGGATTCCCCGAACATGTACTGAAAAATGCCCAGTCAAAGACCGGCAAAAGCCAACTCAATTTCGATCGTGAAATCCAGAACCTGGAGGTTGAAAAACAGGAAATTAATTCAAAATTCAGCGAGATCAAAGTAGCCGATGAATTCCTTGCGGAATTAATTATAAAATATGAAAAATTAACCGCTGATCTTGAATCCAAAAAAAAGGAGATCATTGAAAAAGCCCGGCAGGAAGCCCGGCAACTGGTGGAGCATTCGAACCGGATTATTGAAAAGACGGTCAGGGAGATAAAGCAAACCCAGGCAGACAAAACCAAAACCCGGGAACTGCGTGAGGAATTGAAAGAGTTCACTAAGACCCTTGAGGAACCTGTAGCCAGTGAACAACCCATAGCAGTTCCGGTTACGCAGGATGAGCCGGTAAGCATCAAAATCAGTCCGGCACAATTTAAAACCGGTGACCTGGTCATTATGGAAGGACAAAGTGAAGCCGGGGAAATCCTGGAGATTTCCGGGCAGGAGGCTACTGTGGCTTTCCGAACCGTTAAGATCCGGGTTCAGCTTTCGATGCTGGAATTGGTAACAAAGCCGGTAACCAGGGTGCAGGCCGGATCGAACCGGGGTTATGCTTATACGAATATGGTGAATGACATGAATGCCAGGCTGGCGAATTTCCGGCTCACAATTGATGTACGCGGACACAGGGCGGAAGATGCCCTCGGGCTCATCCAGAAATACGTGGATGAATCGATTATGCTGCGGGTAAACGAAGTCAGCATCCTCCACGGAAAGGGAAACGGCATCCTGCGACAGGCCATCCGGAACTACCTTCAGTCGGTTCCGGAAGTCAGGCAGTTTGCTGACGAGAAACTGGAAATGGGCGGTTCGGGAATTACAGTGGTGCGGTTCAGGTAAGCTTGAAAACTTTTCATAGTCTGAAATGTTTATTTTCAAATACGGTTCCGATGAAGTTAAACAAAGCCTTACTC
>Ga0118677_10014838_pt1 | contig 10909 bp, 9 predicted proteins | sample AliMusrvi5mmetaG_FD_86154 | JGI IMG/M metagenome (GOLD analysis project Ga0118677, IMG submission 86154)
GTCATCACGAGAGGGCTTTCATGCCCGTGATTCTCCGCTTTCGGCTTGCCAAGAAAAGCGACGACCATGAGGCGAAACATGTAAAACGCGGTCAGGAATACCGTTCCCATCGCGATCCAAAACACCGGTCGGTTTTGCGTGTAAGCCGCGAGGAGAATGGAATCCTTGCTGAAATACCCCGCAAGTCCCGGACACCCGGTCAACGCGAGCGTGCCGATGACGAATGTCACGAACGTGACCGGCATTTTTTTGGCCAGCCCGCCCATTTTCCACATGTTCTGCTCGTGATGCAGCGAGTAGATCACCGAACCGGCTCCGAGGAACAAAAGCGCCTTGAAACAGGCGTGCGTGAAAAGGTGGTACATCGCCGCGTCTCTCGACGCGACACCGATGGCGATGACCATGTAACCGAGCTGCGACAGCGTGGAATAGGCGAGCACCCGTTTGATGTCGTCCTGCTGGGTTGCCATGAGCGCGGCCCCGCCACAGGTGATGGCGCCGATCCACGCGATGACGTGCTGCGCATCCGGTGAGGCGTTCACGAGGAAAAAGACGCGCGACAGCATGTAAACGCCGGCCGCGACCATCGTTGCCGCATGGATCAATGCGGAAACCGGTGTCGGTCCTTCCATCGCGTCCGGCAGCCAGACGTGCAACGGCAACTGGGCGGACTTGCCGACCGCCCCGCAGAAGATGCACAGCATGGCGGCGGACAGCGTGGCGATGGATACCTCGTGCGGAACCATCATGTCCGCGAAGGTCAGGGTGCCGGTGATGCCCCACAGCATGAGGATGCCGATCATGAACCCGAAGTCGCCCACCCGGTTGCAGAGAAACGCCTTCTTGGCGGCGTCGGCCGCGCTTTCCTTCTGATACCAATGACCGATCAACAGATAGGAACTAAATCCCACCAACTCCCAAAAAATGAAGGTCATGATGAAATTGGATGCCAGCACGATGCCGGTCATCGAAAACATGAAAAACGCCAACCCGGTGAAGTAGCGGGCCTTCGCGTCATCGTCCCGCATGTAGGCGAGCGAGAACACATGCACCAGCGCACCCACGCCGGTGACCACCAGCATCATGCCGGTGGACAACTTGTCGAGGTGGATGCCGATCTCCAGATGGAAATCACCGAGGGTCGCCCAATCGAACGAAGCGGTGGCTTCCTTTCCTAACAACAGATAGGATATCACCAGCGTGGTCAGGGCGGAACCCGTGGAAAGCAGCGGCACCAACGCGCTCTTGCGCAGCACGAGTTGGCACACCACCGCCACGGCGAACGGCAGAAACAGCAGGATCCAGGGAAGGGTCATGGGAGATTGGGGATTAAGGAATAAAAAGTGAAGTCATAACCGTTCGTGGATGGATGGAAAACCACTGATTACACTGATTTACTGATTTTATTTGAGATAGATGTTGGCAACGCGTTTCACACCCAGCGACACATTCTTGAAATTGAGAATGAGGCCGACCTGCAATCCGGTGATGCTGAGGTAACTGAGGACTTGGGCAATATGGACTTGGGCGATTTCGTCAACGACTTTGTTTTCGACGATGACCTTTTGATCGACAATCAGGTCTGTTATCAATTTGCCAACGAAGTGGGAGCGATAATAGACAGGAAACACCTGTTGTTGGGTGAAATCCATGGAAATGGTGGCAAATTCGAGGCAGAGGGAGTTTTCGTAAATATTCTCGTCAAGTCCTGGCCCGAGTTCGCGATGCACCGCCATGGCCGCACCGATGATTTTGTCGGTGAGTTCTCCATGGGGATATTGAATCGGATCGAATTTCATGCCTGGCGGTATGTGCTTTGGTGGAGTCTTCTTCCTAATAATCAGTAAATCAGTGTAATCAGTGGTTTCTGCCTGCTTTGGTAATGGCGGTAAATTCACCCCTTGAGGCTCGTCAGTTCGTCGGTGTGGATGGTTTGGCGGGCGCGGTAGAGGGCGACGATGATGGCGAGGCCGACGGCGACTTCGGCGGCGGCCACGGTGATGACGAAAAACACCAGCATCTGGCCGTTGTAATCCGGCAGGCCGTTGACGGTGTTGAAGCGCGAAAACGCGACCAGGCTGAGGTTGGCGGCGCTGAGCATCAGCTCCAGGCACATGAACACGACGATGATATTGCGCCGCAACACCACGCCCGCAAGGCCGATGGCAAACAACAGTCCGGAAACCAACAGGTAGTCGTTGAGGGTGGGCATGGAGGTTACGTTAAAAGTTATTGGTTAGAAGTTATTGGGAGCGAGACGCAAGACGCAAGACTTCAAGACACAAGAGGAAGAGAGGCTTTGGACCGAGCCGGCGGATTCTGCAGCAGTTGTTCTACGCTTTGTCTTTGCATGGCGTTTCTTTTCTTGCGTCTTGTGTCTTCTAGTCTTGTGTCTTCTTCGATAGGACCACCACGCCCACGGTGGCGACGAGGAGGATGACGCCGACGATCTGCAGCGGCAGGTTGTAGCCGGTGAAAAGCGTGTGGCCGATGAGATGCACATCGGGCAATCGGCCAGCGGCGAGGCCGGCGGCGATTTTGCTGCCCTGGTCGAAATGGCTGGCCGCGCCAGCGAGTGCGGCTTGGTCGAGCACGGGGGCGGTTTTGTCCGGCGTGCCGGCGAGCACGGCGAGCAATTGGGCGACCAGCACGACGACCAGCACCAGTCCGGCGAGCAGCGGGGCGAGCGATTTGGTGCGCTTTTCCTCATCCTTGATGTCCAGCAACATGATGATGAACAAAAACAACACCATCACCGCGCCGGTATAAACGAGAATCTGGATGATGCCCACGAAATAGGCGCTCAACCCGACAAACAGGCCGGCCAGCCCGACGAAGCAGGTGACGACCGCCAGCGCGCTGGAAACCGGATTGCGGAACGCGATGACCGCCGCGCCACCGAGCAGCATGACAGCGGAGAAAATCCAGAAGAGGTAGGTGGGCATGTGGTTATTTGTTATTTGTTATTTGTTATTCGTTATTTGTTATTTGTTATTGGTAAGGAAGCGGCGTGACATTTGATTCCTGATAGCTTCTAACCAATAACATCTAACCTCATTTCAACTCATTCCATTTATTGACGAGGCCGGTGCGGATGCCGCCGATTTGGTAGAGTTTTGTTTTGTCATGGATCATTTCGGCGCGGGAGTGGCCGGTGACGAGGTAGTCTTTGCGCAGGAAGATCGCCTGTTCGGGGCAGACTTCCTCGCACATGCCGCAGTAGATGCAGCGGGTCATGTCGATGTCGAATTCCGTGGGGCGCTTTTCGACTTTCGCCCACGGGTCGGTGGACGGGATTTCGCCGGGGACGATGCGGATGGCCTTTGGCGGGCAGATGAATTCGCAGAGTTGGCATGAGACGCAGCGTTCGCGGCCTTGTTCGTCGGTGACCAGGGCCGGGGTGCCGCGGTAATAATCGGGCAGTTGATCGTCCCAGCGTTGTTCGGGAAACTGCATGGTGACGCCGAGGCCGGAGGAGGCGAGGCTGGCGGCACCGGCGGATTTGCCGCGCAGCGATTTGACCGCGTGGGTCAAGGTGAGAAGGAAGCCCTTGAGCAGGGCCCCGAAGTAGATTTTCTCACCGAAGTTGAGCTTCGGGCGCTGGAGTTTGATGACGGGCATGGTGGAAGGGAAGGAATCAGTGGTCAGTGGTCAGTAATCAGTCAATTGGCGGGAACAGGAGACGCAAGACTCAAGACTTGAAGACGCAAGACGGAAGAGAATGTGGATGGTTGGATAGGAGATCATATGGGCATGGGCTAGGATGCTTGGCGGGCGAGTTGGCGGAGCTTTTCCAGGTTGAGGGCACCGCCGCCGCGGAGGTAGAAGGTGGTGATTTGTTGGCGCAGGGTCCGGTAGAGAGCGGCGTCTGTCATGGCGAGATCGTGGGAGACATCCTGTTCATGAACATAGGTGACGAGAGATGCCACGTCCGCCCAACGTCTTTGCTTGAGAGCGATGCCCAATTGCTGGGGATGGGCGAGGATGTGCCGGGCCGTCAATTCGTCGCATCTGGAAAGTGATGATTTCATTGGAGAATTTCGAGATAGACGAGGTTTTCTTTGGCGGTTTCCCGTTTGGGCTTCGGAAAGGAAGAGATGATTTTTTTGACGGTTGGGATGTCGGACTGGTAATGTTTGTGAAGGAACTGGATATCTTCGATGTCCTTGGCATCAGCACGGGTCAGTTTGGATGCGATGATGTTTTCGATAGGCGGACGTGAGACGATGAGGCGTCCCATTCTGAACATGTGGACGGGTTTGAATTTGCCGGTTTGGACGATCCCGGGTTCGACGATTTGGAGGTAAGGTTGATCCGGTTCCAGGATGCCTGTGGGGTTGAAGGAAAGACCTGCTGTTTCGGCGGCGCTTTTGAGTTCCGCAAGATCGAAGTCGCTGGAGGGTTGCCAGATGTCCAAGTCCTCGGACACTCTGAGTTCCATTCCGGCAAAGATACAAACCGCCGAGCCGATGAGGCAAAGCTGGACGGGCGGGCCGTCGTTGCCGAGGGCTTGGGCCAGGCATTCCAGAGCACGCATCCAGCGTTCTCGGTCATAGGCGGGAGGTGGGGATTCCGGCGGCATGGCTTGCGGGTTAGATGTTGTTTGTTAGGAGTTATTGGGGAAGATGAGACGCAAGACCCAAGACTTGAAGACGCAAGATGGCAGAAAAGACGGGTATGAAAATCAGCAGCGCAGCAGGGTGGGTTTGGGCTCGGAGGTTTGGGCGACGCGGATGAGGGCGGCGGTGACGGCGACGAGGAGCGCGGCGCTGATGGCGAGGATCGTGGCGGTGAGATGCGGTGCGGCGAGGATGAGCGCGGCGAGAAAGACATTGATGAGGGCGGCCTCGAAGAAGATGACCCAGCCGAGTTTCATGAGTTGGTCGTAGCGGAAACGCGGGACGGTCCAGCGCACGAGGATGAAGAACAAGATGAAGACGATGAGTTTCACCACAAACGCGAGCAGGTGGATGAGACCGCCGAATTGGAAAGCGCCGCAGTGGAGGTTGGTGATCCACTTGTCCGCGCCGAAACCGATCGACCAACCGCCGAGGAAAAGGGTAACGATGAGGGCCGAACCAATCACCATGGCGGCGTATTCCCCCATGAAAAACAGCGCGAATTTCATCGACGAATACTCGGTGTGATAGCCGCCGACGAGTTCGGTTTCGCATTCGGGCAGGTCGAAGGGCATGCGGTTGGTTTCCGCGAACACCGAGATGGTGAAGATGAGGAAGGCGATAAATGCCGGGATCCAGAACAACGCGGTTTGGAGATCGGGCAGGCCGAGGTGGCCGTCTTTCCACAGCGGCAGCAACAGCCACCCGTGGTCGGCTTGTTGTTGCACGATGTTGCCGAGGTTGAGATCGCCGAAATAAAGCAGCACCGGGATGATCGAGAGGCCTAGCGAAATCTCATAGGAAATCATCTGGGCGGACGAGCGCACGCCGCCGATGAACGGGTATTTCGAGTTGGACGACCAGCCGGCCAGGGTGATCCCGTAAACCGTTAGGGACGAAACCGCGAACACGAACAACGGGCCGATGTCGATATCGGCAATGACGAGTTTTTCGGTGTGGCCGCAAACGCTTATCGGCGAACCGAAGGGAATCACGCATACCGTGATGAGCGCGGGCGCGAGGGTCAGCATCGGTGCCAGCCAGTAGAACACCTTGCGGACATGGACCGGGGTGAAGTCCTCCTTGAGGAACAGCTTGACGCCGTCCGCCAGCGGTTGGATCAACCCGAAAAAGTGGAAGTCCTTTTTGAATCCCAACAAGGTAAGCGGGATGCCGGTGCGGTTCGGGCCGACGCGGTCCTGGATGATGGCGCAGAAACGCCGCTCGAAATACACCGAGATGGGCACCAGCGGCAACACGACACAGAACGTGAGAGCGATGATTTTGATGATGAGGATGACGAGGTCGGGCATGCGGTGTGGGGAGAGTGACAGGTGATCAGTAATCAGTAATCAGGGTGAAATCATGGGTCATGGGTCATGGGTCATGGGTGAATATGCTGGCGCTCTTTTCTTTTCTTCACTCATGACTCATGACTCATGACCCATGACTTCTAACGTTTTTTCCGTTCCAGCAGCGGGATTTGATAGCCGGTTTCGGTGATGGGGATTCCCTGGTTGGGGATTTTGGTGAGGGTGAGACTTTGGAAGGCGGGGATGGTTGTGGTGATGGTTTGGAAGACGTCCTCGATTCGGGGGAAGTTAGGGGATTCGCCGGTGATGGCCTGGATGAGGTCACGGAGGATTTCCCAATCGTCGCGGGCTTGGCCGGGGGGATCGATGGCGCGGTTAAGGCGTTGGAGGCGGCCGGACAGATTGACCATGGAACCGCGTTTTTCGGCGAAGGAAGCGGCCGGGAACACCCATTGTGCGGCAAGGGCGGTGGGGTTGGCAAGGATGTGGGATTGGATCAACGTATCAAGTTTCGCGAGATCCTCGAAGGTGAAGCCGGCATCGGTGACGGGATCCTCACCGAACACCAGCAATGTTTTGATGGAACCGGAGCGTACGCCTTCGCGGATGGCGTCGAGTTTGGCGCAGGGGTCCGCGGTTTGCAGGATGAGTTTCGCACCGGTGGTGTTCGGGTTGCGGTCCGCAGCGATGAGCATGCCATCCGCCTCGGCGCATCGCGGGACTAACGAAATGGCGTCCGTGCCGATGGCTGCGGCGAGTTGGCGGGTGAGGAAGAGTTCCTCGTTGGTCATGCGACCGGAGGCGATGATGGCGGTTTGTTCCGGCGGGCATGCTTTGATATTCGCGGCGGCGGTGGCCAGCGCGTCCGGCCAGGCAAGCGGAGCGTGTTGGGTGCCGTCTTTGGCGAGGGGATCGGTGAAACGCGCGACGCTGTCCAGCGTGTGGAAATTCAAGCGGTGCGAGTCCGGCATCCAGCACGAGTTGACGTCGTCGTTTTGGCGCGGCGTGATGCGGTGGATCGTGTTGCCGCGGGTCCAGATGGTGATGTTGGTGCCGGTGCCGCAGTTGACGTCGATGCTCGGGGTTTCCTTGAGAAACCAGACCCGCATCTGGAATCGGAAATCGGTGGAGGTCAAGGCACCGACCGGGCACAGATCCACGGTGTTGAGCGAGTAGTTGGAATCCAACAGTCTGTCCGGATGCACGGTGAGCGTGGTCTGCGTGCCGCGCTGGGTGAACCCAAGGACCGGATCGCCCGCCACTTCGGCCATGAAGCGGATGCAGCGCCCGCACAGGATGCAGCGCTCGTCATCGAGCCGGATGCGCGGTCCGATCTCCACGTTTTTCGGTTTTTTGACTTTCGCGTCCACGAAACGGGAAGCGCTGCGGCCATGTCCCACCGAGTGTTCCTGCAAGCGGCATTCGCCGGCCTGGTCGCAGATCGGACAGTCCAGCGGGTGGTTGATCAGCAGGAACTCCATCACTCCCTCGCGGCATTTTTCGACGACTTCGCTGTGGGTGCGGACACCCATGTTTTCGACCACCGTGTTGGCGCAGGCGATCACCGGCCGCGGCATCCAGGTGATGATTTCATAGCCGTCATCATCGCGCTGCGGTTCCTGGCCGGGTGCCGGGCGGGGGGGAATTCCCGTCTGCACCATGCACATCCGGCAACTCCCCGGAGAACTCAGCTGCGGGTGATAACAATAATGCGGAATGATCGTGCCGCTTTGCCGACAGGCTTCGATGATCCGCGTGCCCTTGGAAAAACACCGCCAAATACCGTCAATCTGCACGTTGACCATGCCGGCTTCCGCCGCATGATCTTTGGGCAGCTTCCGTGCTTCCAGGGTCGTCGATGGGGTGTCGCTCATGGCTTCATTGAAATGCCGGACGCAGCACGCTGCTCCGTACGGCGGGATCGCTCGCAACTATGTCCACACCCCTCCCGCTCCCGCAAGCGCACTTTATAAAAAATTTGTTTCAAGCGGGCGTTTGCGAAGGGCCGGACTGGACTCCAAATTAGAGGCGGCGGGCAGAATACGTTCAATTGATTGCCCGCTTGCTAGCCGAAATCTGGCAGAGCTCAGGATATCTGAGTTGGATGACGGTTGGTCTTGACAAGCGGCAGCCGGATGGCCATGCATTTCATAGATCCTGTCATGTCATCCGGAGCGTTCAGAATGTCCGTGTTTGTGGTGATGTCGCTGATTGTCGCAGGAGCTATCCCTTGTATTTCAGCTCGAACGATTTGAACGAAACACCCCGTTGATAGGGCGCGAAGATCCAGAGCGTTTGGGCACCCTGGACGAGCCTGATATCGACCGGTTGGGTGGATTGCCACAGGCCGGTGGTCCATGGCAGGCTGACCCATGCGTGGCCGTCCTGGACGGATCCCACGCTGACTTCCCAGAACGTCGGACCGCCGACGTTGCCGCTGCAATCGAGCGTGTGGACACGGACGAATTGGGCGGTAACCGGCGGGAAGTCCTTGGCATAACTGTTGCCGATGACGGTGCCCTCGAGGATGGTTTTCCAAGCGTTGCCGGATTTGTATTCGAGCATGAACTTGGAAACCTTTTCGTAGGCGCGTTCGTCGATCATGATGGTGCTGAGCTTGGTGGGTTTGCCGAGGTCGAGTTCGAGCCAGGCGTTGTCCACGCCGCCGTTGACGGCCCAGCGCGTGCTCGGGTTGTTGTCCACCGCGCATTGCGGGCCGAGTTCCTTGGTCATGTTGCGATAGACATTGGAGGCGGTGGCTTTGACGACCGGGGCCATGGCACCGAAGGATCTGACATAAAGGCTCTGTCCGCTGTTGACCGAGGCGATTTTCATCACCATCTGATAGATGCCCGTCTTCGGAACGTTGACCTTGTAACCCACCCAGCATGACGCCATGCCTTGCGGGAAATGCAATTGTTTGCCGCCCTTGTAGGAATCGAGGACCGTCACCCGCGGTTCTCCGCCCCAGCAGGTAATGCCGCCGGTATCGAAGTAATCGGTTCCCTCGAAATGCATCACGCCGGGCACCGCCTTCACCGGCGGATCCGGATTCGTGGGGAGCGTGGCGGTTCCTGATTTCGCCACCGGAACGGCACCGGAATCGGCGTCCATTTCATTCGCCTTTTCCGAAGCGCTCAAATCCCGCTTCGATGCGGGCACGGATTTTGCCAGATCCCGGGCCACCGTCATGACCGCAGAGGACAGCGGCGGTTTGGCGGAGACGCCCGAGGCGAGCCAGCGCAGGCGTTCCACCAGTGGGAAAACATCCGCGCGTTCCATGGATTCCACCGCGGCCACGAACTCCCGCGACTCCGTCAAGCCGGGGAGCGGTTCGAACTGGTCGTTGTTGATCACTTGAAATAGCTCCGAGGCGTTGGAGTGCAGCTTGCCGGGTTTTTGGTACGCATTGCCGAGGTCGTGAGCCAGGCGGCCCATCACACCGGCAGAATCGCGGAAGACATGCGTGTCGAGCGCGGCAATGAAATTGTCATCTCGGTTGGCAGCAACGCACCAGGCCAGCGCCGCACCGGCGGCATAACCGAGGTAACTCACCGGCAGATATTGCCAATGGCCGTTATCGCCCCAATCGGTATTGAGAAACCCAACCGCGCCATGGCGCAGGCCATTCGTGGCAGCGCTGCGCAGGTTCCCGAGACAATTGTCGGTGCGGCCGGCAATCGAGTTCCAGGCGGATGTGCCGGGGCAGACGTAAAACGGGAGGCCGGAACCGGCGAAGATGGCGGTCTCCTTTTCAAACGGATGATCGGCTTCATACCCCCAGTTCAGCGCGATCACATCGCGCGGCAACTCCCCGATCAGCTCGGGATAGTGCAGGATGATGTCCCCCCAAAAGAGCATTTGGCGCCCACGTCCGGTCACCTCGGCATGGATCCGCTTAAGGAAGTCGATATAGACGCGGCCCTTTCCCTGCGCGGCGCAGAGGGCCGCACTCCGCCCGCGCCCCAGGTCCCAAGTCTCGTCGCAACCCACATTGAAGCGAGCACTGGTGAAATGCGGGAGCAGCTCGTCGAAAAGGGTCCGCAGAAAGGGCATCGTGCCCGGGTGTTCCGGCGCGAGGGTCGTCGGATAGCGCAGGAAGCTGCCGTCGGCGCTCGGGTACGGTTCGGCGGTTTCCGCCAGGTTTCTCAGGGGCGGGTATTCGAGCCAATAGCGGAGGTGGCCGAAGGAATTCTGGTTAGGCACCAGGTCGATGCCGAGGGCCCGGCACCGCGCATCCAATTGGAGGAGGTCGTCGCCCGTCAAGGCCCCCCAATCCCGCCAAACCGGCTCGTAATCCCGGTAGGCGAACGTATGTTCAGTATAGAGCTGGAACTCGTTGATCTTGAAATCGGCCAGACGGTCCACCAGCGTCAGCAGAGTAGCCAGGCTGGGAACGCGGCCGCGAGAAACATCGAGCATCACTCCCCGGCGGCCGAAATCGGGATGATCGCGGATAGCGAGGCAAGGCCAGCGCCCGCCATATTGGCGCCACAATTGGCGGAGGGTCGCTGCCGCCGCGCGCAAACCGGCCGGTTCGCGATAGCCGATTCGCACGCCCGCCGCGCTGACGGTGAGGGAGTAGCCCTCCGGATGCTCCGGCGCCTCGGAGGATTTCGCGGCCAGGATCGCGAGCCGGGGATGGTGCGCCGGACCGGTCACCACCTCCAATTCAAGGCCCGCGGTCGCCGCGCCGGCCCGTAGTCGCTCGGCCACCGGTTGGAATACCGCATCCCGCGGCAATTCGGGGTCCAAATGGAGCACCGCCCGGCCGGGGAAGGTAAAGCGACCGGGGCGGAGCCGCAGCCACCGCGGGTGCGGTAGCAGGTTGAGCGACGTGGGGCGCTTCGACATGCCGGGGAGGCCTCCCTTCCACACGCGAGGACGCCTATTTCGCGATCATTCCCGTCTTGCGGGCGTAATTGAAGAGGCCGCCGGCATCCACCACGGGCCGGACGTCGCCCAGGGGTTTGAACT
>Ga0118677_10008552_pt2 | contig 10907 bp, 9 predicted proteins | sample AliMusrvi5mmetaG_FD_86154 | JGI IMG/M metagenome (GOLD analysis project Ga0118677, IMG submission 86154)
CTCTTCATGCCTGTGGCAGCCAGGCCGACAGAGCGGGGACGGACGACGACCGATTGAAGCACGGTCGTTTGCTGATCGATACAAATTTTGGTGTTCCCGTAGCCGGGATCAAAAGCGATTACTGTAGACATTTTTTGCTCCTTTTTATTATTGATGGATGGAAATGAAAACAGCCTCTCAAAATTGAGAAGCTGTGGGATGATGCACTGTGAATAAAGCTGAGGGGTGCGTAAAAAATTAAATGGTGCTTAAGTTGGTGCTTATCGAGTATAAATCATTGAATTAATAGACATTTTTGGGACATTTAACCCCCATATATGGGAGTCTGTATAATTCATACACCATATATACTGTGTAGACAGAAAGTTTGCTATCTCTTAATCAGTGGGTTCTGGGTTCAAGTCCCAGGTGAGTCACCTAAATATCCACCAAATACGGTGGATATTTCATTTAAAGGGCCGTATATGGGGGTTGTGAGAGCCCATCTCCATGACAGGCTCTCACTTTTACTGCAACCAGAAATTATTTCCCCAGCGCCTGGTGAAACCAGGCGAATGCATCTGCGCGGCTGTTGATCTCTCCACGATCCTGGGCATCCATGGACTTTGTCAATATTTCGCCCATTTCCCGCCCTGGCCGGATACCCAGTTCCAAAAGCATTTCGCCAGTTAAATAATTGATCTGGGACGGGAAGGCTTTCCGCACCCACCGCAGGGCTTCTGTCCTGTCTTTCAATATGCCTTTAATCTGCTGGCTGCGCACCGCTTTGAGAGCCTTGCCGATCTCTGGTGTATTGGCTTTCATACCGGCCCGGATCAAATCGCCGCCAGACAGCAAGGGCCTGGCCGGGCCGTAAAAGCAACCCAGCTCTTCAGCCAGCCTGGTCCATTCCTCGACCGGACTGCCTTTGGGCAGCGGCGGGCGGGCACCATGGTCTGCTTCCACCACCATGGCCCACAACATGATGGAGCCCATCGGGCTGCCCCTGGCCAGGTCATCCGCCAGCTTCAGCGCCGCGCCCCCGGGATTGTGTTTAAAAGCGGTCCCGATGTGTGACATATGGTGCCGGGCAAGGGTCAAAGCCAGTTTCACCACATCTTTATTGATGCAGATGGACGACAACAGGTTTTTACCCAATTCGACGCCGGCGGCATCATGCCCGGGGCTGACGATTCGCCCATCCCTGGTCTGGGTCGTCACGGCTTTGCCCAGGTCATGAATCAAGACCGCAAACCATACGCCTTCCTTTTTTTCTTCAGGCAGTGCCTGCCAGGCAGGGTTTTCGACCAGGGCATCCAATGCCAGCCCGGTATGGGTCAGCACATCCCCTTCCGGATGCCAGGCAGGGTCCTGCACCAATCCGTCAATGGCGCGCAGGGTCGGAAAGATATCCAGCCAGCCCGTATCCTGCAGGAAACGCAGCCCTGCAAAGGGATACTTTCCCTTGTGGACAACTTTTTTCCACTCAGCCGCCACCCTTTCACGCGGCAGGCTTGCAGCTTCCTTCATCAGGGACCGGCACAACTCAGATGTCTCGTCAGCCACGCGCATATCAAAGCGCGCGGCGAAGTTCATTCCGCGCAGGACGCGCAAGGGATCTTCCGCAAAGTGTTCCGACGTGTGCCGGATGACTTTTATGTGCAGGTCGGATACGCCCCCAAAAAAATCCATGATTTCGCCCTGCGGCGTCATTGCCAGGGCATTCCAGGTGAAATCGCGCCTGGCAGCTGCCTCCCGGGGAGTCATGCCGGGGTCGGCCGCAACCATGAACCCTCTATGCCCCGCCCCTGTTTTATTTTCACGCCGGGGTAGGGAAAAATCAAAATCTTCGCCGGATGGCAGAGTCAGCTTGATCACGCCAAAAGATTTTCCGACCAGGTCCACCTTTCCAAAACCTTCCAAAATGCTCACCAGGGTGTCCGCCGGCAGGTTATAGACTTCAACATCCAGGTCTTTGGGAGGGATACCCAGGATAAAATCGCGCACGGCACCTCCCACCAGCAGCGGATTGCCGCCCGAACGGTTGATGGCGTTAAAAATAGCGGTCAAATCTTTTGTGAATATGGCGTTCATTTTTCCGTCTCGGCTTTCCCCGTGACCAGAGCACAGGGATCGAATTATACCCGGTTTTGAATTTGTTATAAATCACAGTATTATCGAAATATAATAAAGAAAACAGTGTCAGGAACAAATCTTGATTCGTTTTCAAAAACAGTTGTGGGGCTGGCAGTTTTCCGCAGGTTGGACTACCGCATACGTACGTGGGGCGTGCTGCTGGTGGCTTACGCCACGGGGTTCGCCACCCTTGCAACCCTGGGTCTGGGCGGCAGCAGGCGCCTGTACCTGTTGGGCCTGCCCGTGGTGGCACTGGTCCTGTTGGGAGAGCGCTCGGGCATGCTCATGTCGGCCGTCAGCATCCTGACCATGCTGGGATTCACCTTGTCAGCCAATCAGACCGGGCTGATAAACCAATTGATCAGCGAACGCAGTTCGCTGCGTGCGGGTGACTGGCTGGCAGAGAGCAGTGATACGCTGATGCTGATGGTCGTGATCATGGTGGTCCTGATCCTCTTTTACCGTTTTCAAGAACGCCTGATCGGTAGGGAAGTCCACACACTGGCAGAGCTGCTGCGCACCCAGGCTTTGTTGGAGGATCAGAATACAACCCTCGAGCAAAAAATCGAAGATCGCAGCGTCTTTTTGCCTCAAGCACCATTTGGTTTCCGCCTGGAGGTGATTAATAGCTGCGCGCCCCTCTTGATTAACCAGAATTTTATCGAACAGGCTCACAGGTACAACCAGGCGCTGCCCGAGGTTGAACAGGGGAAAGATGTCCTCATCAGCCCGGATTTCATCTGTGATATCAGCAATGCCAGTCCTCTGCATGATATTGGAAAGGTCGCCATACCGGATAATATTCCTCTCAAACCCGGCAGGCTCACACCTGAAGAGTTTGAGGAGATGAAACCTCACACGGTCATTGGTACAAAGACGCTTGAAGACGTGAAAAGTCTTTATCCCGGGAATAGTTTCATCAATCTGGGAATATCTATTGCGCGCAGCCGCTATGAGCGCTGGGATGGAAATGGTTATCCCGATCAACTTGCTGGCGATAAAATCCCACTTGCCGCCCGGATTATGTCCGTGGCAGATGTATATGATGCCTTGCGGTCCAAACGCTGCTACAAGGAATCATTAACCCGGCGAGATTGCAAGGAGATGATCGTCAATGGCCGCGGCAGTTAATTTGATCCGGTTGTAGTGAATGCTTTTAGTTTTTTGGAAGAAGAATTTGGCCGGATCGGGTGTGAAATGGGGTTGGATTGCTGAGAAATAGTTTAAGTCAGGCCAGATATCTTAAGGAATGAAATCAGTGCCCGATTAATTATGGCGCACCGGGAATCACCGTGGTGGGTAGTAAATGCCATGACAAAAAGACCCTACCGCGGGAAATTCCAGAGAGCCTTGCTTTCCATTGTGATTTCCAAAATAACGTCCTGTTATAATAATCAATGGATGCTTTGGGATTTGCATCGATTTATACAAGGAGAACCATATGAACACAGAAAAAGAAGAAACGAAGGGGTTAACGATTTTAGGAAGCCCGACCCTGCCCGGCAAGAAACTGGAAGCATTCCCCAATCGCGCTCCCGGGAGATATTACCTTGTGTCTTTACATACAAGCGAGTTCACCTGTTTGTGCCCCATGACCGGGCAGCCTGATTTCGCTACCATCCATGTGGATTATGTTCCAGATCAAAAAGTCGTCGAATCTAAATCTTTCAAACTTTACCTCTGGTCCTACCGCAACGAAGGCGCTTTCCACGAACATGTCGTCAACCAAATTCTCGATGATTTGCAGCAGGTTTTGGAAGCCCATTGGATTCGCGTCGCCGGCGAGTTTAACATCCGGGGCGGTATCGGAATCAAAGTGGAGTCCGAGCATACCCGTACCCCTGAAGCAAAGCTGCAATGGATGAACCGCACCACGGGTATCACCCTGACATCCGAAAGGGAATGAATTATTGGCCTGCGCGCCTGGGGAGGTATCTATGAATATTAATAAAACCTATATCGCCGGTCCCCTGTTTACCACTGGAGAACGGCAAGTACTCGAACAGGTTGACCGGGTTGTGAAAAATGCTGGCAGGGATACTTATCTTCCTCACCGTGATGGCGGCATCTTTTTGCGCGGTGTGGGTAGTTCGCTTTCTTTTTTCAAGGGAGATACTGCCCAGTTGGATCGTTCAGACCTGGTTGTTGCCGTTCTAAATGGCCCGGATATTGACAGCGGTACAAGCTGGGAAATTGGCTATGCCTTCTCAAAAGGCAAAAAAATTATTGGATACTGCGATGATACCCGCGTTTATGCCCCAGAGCTGCAGATTAATCCCATGATTTTTCACTGCCTGGATGGTTTTGCCCGGGATTTAAAAAATCTTGAGCGGGTTTTGAATGACCTGCTAAAAAACGAGAAATTAATATCCTGACAACTTTCCCCGGATAAATTGGCTGCTAAAAATGAGGCTCATTGAGAATCGGCGTGATAGCAGCTGTGGGGGTTGATTTCCAATCGGGTGATGCGGGTGTGTTTGGGCCGGCAGGCCAGCCAGCCCGCTGCCGAACAAACCTGGTTTTAACGCGCAATGCCGGCGGGATTCCTGGTCGGGACCAGCTAAAAAGGGCGCTTTTCAGTCTATTCGGCAGATAAGCGGGTCAGGTTATTCTTCATGTTTTTAATGGGTGATCTTATTGGGCAGACTGATATGCCCGGGCATTTAATCTTTCCGGCTGGCATCCCCGGCAATCCAGCTGGTGGCCAGAACAACCAGCATCAAGACTGCCAATAGGCCGGCAACGAGCAGGTATGCCTGCTTGAGTCCCGCCAGGTCGGCCAGCCGGCCCAGCATCAATGGCAGCGCAAGGATGGCGGTTCCCGAAGCCAGCGTGGCCCGGGTGCTGGCCTGAACTGTGTTTCCTTCTGCGGTGGCAATCGCGAGCGATATGATCAACGGGTAAAGGCAGGCGACTCCCAGCCCGGTGATGGCCAGGCCGGCCATTCCAATCCACGGGCTGGCGGCCGTCCAATAAAAGAAAAATCCAACCCCCGCCAGCAAGATCGAGCCCAGGACCATTTTACGCGGCGCTATCGTATGCGCCAGGCGGCTGCTGACCAGGCGCCCGCCAATCATACCCGCCATGAACAGGCTTACTGCCTGGGCAGCATTGGCTTTATCCATCCCGAGTATGGTTTCCATATATGCAGCGCTCCAGAAGACCATGCAAAATTCAACCGACACGGCCAACACAAGCCCAAACCAGTAGACCCAGTAAAGGAAAGGCAGGCTGAATCCCTCCTGGGGAATGAGGTCTGATTTTTTTGCAACAGGTGCGGCAGATTTACCCAGGAAAGCAAACAGGACCAGCAGGGACAATGCCCCCAGAATGAGCGCCAGGCGCCAGCCAAAGAGAGTGTAGGCAAACCAACCCACCAGCAAAGGCGCCAGGGCATTGATCAATGAAGACAACAGGTTGGCTTCCGTGATGGCCACCGCGCTCTTTTCTTGATGCTCATCTGAAAGCGCCGCAGGCACGACCACCAGGATCAAAGAACCCACGCAGCCCATGATAAAGGTTGCGCTAATCGTCATCACCGGGTTAACGCCAAAGACCAGCAAAACTGCCCCAAGGCTCATCCCGGCTGCGCCAATCCAGAGTGCACGCACGCGCCCGGCGCGCCGGATGAGGAAATCTCCAGTCAGGCCGGTCACCAGCATGCCCACTGCAAAAGCTGTAAAGTGAAAACTGCTCACCGTGTATGACAGGTGAAGCTCGTCACTCAGGAACGGCGTAATCGGGCCGAGAATATTTAAGAAGTAGCCAAAAAAGGACAGTAAAATGTAAGCGACCCAGGTAAAGCGGCTGCGGTAAAATGTGTGCATCGAAAAATCTCCTGACAACTGGGGCAAAGAAAAAATTATGCCGATCTGAAATTATAGTAGCAAAATCATCCCTAAACGAATTATTTCATGAATAAACACACAGCAATCTGGAAACGAACCTGTTACCGGCCAGGATCAATAATACTCTTACCCGGGCAAAAAAGGTGTCAGGTTCCTCGACAGACAATGGCATAGTTGTGTGGGCATTAAAATGATTTGTTTAGGTACCTGAGAAATAATTTACTGGCAACATGCATTGGCTGTACAGCTATCTCGCTGCCATAAATTTCATTGAAAGTGAAATTTTTCACAGAATATGAGGTGCGTTCCATGACGACCATATCTGTCTGCCTAGGCAGCGCCTGTCATTTGCGCGGCGCAAACGGCGTACTCCAAGCTTTCCAATCCGTGATAGAACATTATAAGGCGCACGCCAGCGTTGAAATGGCAGGTAATTTCTGTCAAGGGAACTGCACCGAGGGTGTTGTTGTGCAAATTAATGATGAAATCATCACGAACGTTTCGAAGGATAAAGTCCACGATATCTTTGTGCGCTTTGTTTTGAACGGAGAAAAGATATGTCACCTATCTCAACAGTAAAAGTCAACTGTCAGGATTGCCACCGCTGCGTTCGCTCTTGCCCGGTTAAAGCAATCGGCGTTGATGGCGGCCACGCCAGAGTCGTAGAAGACAAGTGCGTACTATGTGGCAAGTGTGTCGTAGAATGTCCGCAACAAGCCAAAAAAGTTGATTCCCAGTTAAAAACTGTTCAAATCGCTATTGCTGAAAAGCGTCGTGTCGTAATGAGCATTGCCCCTTCGTTTGTTGCCGCTTTTCCAGATGTTGATTTGTCGCAGCTGAGAAGGGCACTCAGATTGATGAATGTTACTGCAGTGGAAGAAACGGCAGTCGGTGCTGCTGCCATTGCGAAGGAATATAAGCGCATTCTCGAAGCGGCCGAACTTCCCATAATATCAGCTTGCTGTCCGGTTGTCGTCGATCTTGTAGCCAAATACTATCCTGATCTGACCGCCAACCTTGCTCCGGTAGTATCTCCTATGGCGGCTCACGGGCGAATGATTCGCGAATGTTGGGGCGAGGATACCTTTGTAGTATTCGCCGGACCATGTATTGCAAAAATCTCAGAGGCAAAATCTTCCGATAGCTGCATAGATGCCGTCCTTACATTTGAGCAGCTTCGAGACTGGCTAGATTCGGCAGTGCCTGATTTCGATAAGCTGCCGATTGACCCTAATGGCGACACCCAATCAGAAACAGCTCGGTTCTTTCCCATTACCGGAGGTATTTTAAAAAGTTTTATCGACTACGATGAAATAGGAACCGATGTCATAACAGTCAACGGTTTGACCGACTGCATGGAAGTCTTTTCTTGTCTCAGTCAATGGCAAATTTCTCCTCAATTTATTGAAGCTCTAGCCTGTGACGGTGGATGCATCGGTGGGCCAGGAATGAAAAAACGCGAGGGTGTCCCGGTGCGCAGAGTTCGGGTAGTTGACTTCGCACGAAAATCCGTTCTGATTTCATCGCCTGCAGAAAAACCTTCTTCTCTTATTTTGGTCCGCGAACACAAGGCGAACCCGATCATCGACTTTCTGCCTTCAGAAACTGAAATACGTGAAATTCTGATACGAACAGGTAAGTTCAGCAAAGAAGATGAAAAAAATTGCGGCGCCTGTGGATATGATTCTTGCAGGGAGAAAGCGATCGCCGTCTGGCAAGGCCTTGCCGAGCTTGAAATGTGTATCCCTTATATGCGCTCTAAAGCGGAGTCTTTTGCAAATATTATTGTTGATAATACTCTCAACGCCATTATTGTCGTTGATGAAAACATGTTGATTCAAGAGTTCAATCCTGCCGCCGAAAAGATACTTGGAACAACTAGAGAATGGGTAAAAGGAACAAGTCTGTCAAAAATCATTGACTGTACCGATTTTATTCGAGCAGTGAAAACACAGGAAAAACTCATAGGAAAACGAGTAGAATACCCAGGCAATAATCTGATCACTGAGCAAATGGTGTTGCCGGTCCGCGAACACAACATGGCTATTATTATTATCAATGACGTCACAGAAGCTGAGAAGAAGGCACGAGAATTCGCCCAAGTCAAACTGGAGACGATTGATAAAGCGGCTGAGATCATCAACCGACAGATGAAAGTTGCACAAGAAATCGCAGGCTTACTGGGTGAAACCACTGGCGAAACAAAGGCAGCCTTGCTCGAACTCGTCAGTTTACTGAAAGAAAAGAGCGATAACCCATGAAAAACCTTCATGCCGAAGTCAGTGTGGCGCAGCTCTGCAAAAATGGTGAAGAACTCTGCGGTGACAAAGTAGAAATTTCCCATTCTCGCGAACAAGTTACAGTCGTTTTATCCGATGGGCTGGGGAGTGGCGTAAAAGCCAATATACTAGCTACATTGACCACAAAAATAGCTTCTTCTATGCTTGGGCGTGGAATTTCCATGGACGACGTCGTTGATACGATCGCCCGCACTCTTCCGGTTTGCCGGGAACGCAAAATAGCTTATGCAACCTTTCATATTCTCACCGTTACATCAGATGGCTTAGCGACGGTCATTGAATTTGACTGCCCAAAAACGCTGTTGCTCCGAGCTGGTCGGGCCATTCCTTTTCCAACAGATGAGCGGATTATCGGTGGCAAAACAGTTCAGGCCGGGCAACTCGCACTTCAGGAAGGGGACATGGTTGTTTTAGTCAGCGACGGCATAATTCACGCCGGCATCGGCGGTCTATTGCCGTTAGGATGGGGCTGGAAAGAAATTGCAAATCATCTGGAATTAGAAATGCCTACTTTTTCAAACTCCGATAAGCTCTGTCAAAGTCTTCTGGGTTGCTGTGAGGGTTATTACCTTGGAAAACCAGGTGATGACTCCACAGTAGTAGCACTGAAGCTCAGAAAACCCCGTCAACTCACCTTAATGGTTGGCCCTCCCTCTGATACTTCCCGAGACGAAGCTATCGTCCTCGATTTAATCTCTAGACCGGGAGTAAAAGTCGTCTCCGGAGGTACTACTGCGAATATCGTAAGCAGGGTTGCTGCCAAGGCTCTTAAAGTTGATTTGACTTACCACGACAGCCTTATCCCTCCGATCGGTTACATTGAAGGCATCGACCTAGTCACTGAGGGCGTTTTAACATTGAACGCGGCAGTCGAAAGACTGGAGTCTCCTAGGATTCTCAAATCTTCTAACCGTAAAGATGGTGCCACTTTATTAGCAAAAATATTGATGGACACTGATCACGTTGATATTTTGGCAGGCGGTGCAGTAAATCCAGCTCACCAAAACCCACTACTTCCTGCTCAGATGAATATTAAATTCCAAGTACTGTCCCGACTGCGCAATGCTTTGGAAAGTTTAGGCAAAATAGTTGCTATCGAATGGGTATAACCGAAAGAAAGGGTGTTCGTATGCTCACTGTTGAAATTTGCATGGGTACTGCCTGCCATCTTATGGGAAATCAGGATTTAATGACGGCCATTGATTCGTTACCACATGAAATTCGAGATCAAATTGAGGTTAAAGGAAAAACCTGCTTGAAAAACTGCGGCAAAGGCCCTAATGTAAAAATCAACGATCTGGTCATCGCGGGAGTAACTCCCGATCAATTGCTGGATATTATCCAGGCTAATATATAAATTTACGGCCGCCCCTAATAAAAGGAGTTGTTTCTTATGCCTGAAGTAACAGAAGTCGTGAAACTTCGACGAAAAGTCATGACTGAATTAGCTCAGATGGCCTTCGAAGGTCGTTTGCAAGACGATGTGGAAAAAATTTTATACACTGTTGTCACCGAAGAGGGCCCTCGCTATCGCTGCTGCGTTCACAAAGAACGCGCGGTTTTGCAGGATCGTATCAGACTTGCACTCAGTCAACCGATGACGGTTTCGCTGAAAAATGCTGCATCTGAAGCTCTAAAAGAGGGGATGGCTGATATGCCCTTTGTGCAGGTCATGCCAGTCGCCTGCGATCAATGCCCTTTGGACAAGTTTATTGTCACCGATGCTTGTCGAAACTGCTTAGCCCATAGTTGTATTGCCAGTTGCCCGAAGAAAGCGATTTCTGTCGTCGCCAACCGCTCCTACATCGACAAAACAAAATGCGTAGAATGCGGTTTATGTAAACGTTCCTGCCCATACGGCGCAATCATTGAAATCAGCCGTCCTTGCGAACGCGCCTGCGACCTTGGCGCCATATCAGCCGATCAAAAAAGACAGGCTAAAATTGACTATAATAAGTGCGTCTCCTGCGGCGCATGTAAAATGGCTTGTCCGTTTGGCGCAATTTCAGATCGCTCAATGATAGTCCAAGTGATTCAGAACATCAAAAGAAGCCGCCGAGTCTATGCCATGCTAGCACCTTCGTTTATAGGACAATTCGGCGTTCAGGTCAAGCCGGGACAGATCATAGATGGCCTTTTGAAGTTGGGTTTTCATAGCGTAAGAGAAGTTTCTGTTGGAGCGGACGCCGTTGCGTTGGAAGATGCCAGGGAATTCATCGAAAAGACGACTGGAGGTCAAACTCTGCTCACAAGCTCTTGCTGTCCTGCTTTTGTTGGCATGGTAAACAAGCACCTTCCAGATATGCAACAATACATTTCCTCTGTTGTTTCACCGATGGTAGCCAGTGCTATGGAAATAAAAAAAGAAGACCCCGAAGCTGTAGTTGTGTTCGTGGGTCCCTGCATTGCAAAAAAGGAAGAAGCTAAAGAACATTCAGCACATGTTGACTATGTATTGACGTTTGAAGAGCTTGCAGCGCTTGTTGTCGGAGGCGGTATCAATATTTCCGAATCAAAGGAAACGAACTTCAACAGCGAAGCGACTACAGACGCCAACCTATTTGCCCGCTCAGGCGGAGTATTACGCGCTGTCGAAAACACCCTTGCCTTTTTGGCACCTGGTTTGGTGGTCCGCGCTGAACAT
>Ga0118677_10014841_pt1 | contig 10907 bp, 6 predicted proteins | sample AliMusrvi5mmetaG_FD_86154 | JGI IMG/M metagenome (GOLD analysis project Ga0118677, IMG submission 86154)
TATGAGCGCCGACATCTTTGCTTCGGAATCAGTCGTCTATCGCCTGGCAGGTCTGATCGACGATCGCCTCGCCACAGTGCCAAAGGGGACTGCCGACTATTATGTGGCCTATCAGCAGGGCATAGAAGAATATTCGGTTGAGTGCGCCATATCAAAGGTTTTCTGCAGCGAGGTGCTGGCAGACGTAGTGGATTCGGTTGTTCAGATTCATGGCGGATACGGATTCATTCAGGAATACGCGGCTGAGGGGTACTATCGCGACGAGCGGATAAACCGGATATGGGAAGGAACTAACGAGATCAACCGTCTGTTGATCCCCGGAATCATCCTCAGGCGCGCCATGAAGGGTGAAATTCCGCTCCAGAGAGAGGCCATGAAGGCTTTCGAGTCACTGATGACTCCAGCCTTTGATGAACTTGACGATTCTGTCCCCTTTACTGCTGAAAAAGCTCTTGTTGCAGGCTTGAAACAGGCCTTCCTGGTGCTGGCCGGTAGCGGTGTGCAGAAATTTATGGATACGATCAAGGACGAACAGGAGATCCTGCTGGCCGTGGCCGATCTGGCAATCAACATCTTTGCCATCGAAAGCACCGTACTGCGTGCCGAGAAAATCCTGTCGAAATTGAGCGAGAACAAAAAATCTTCCGTCAGTTCCGCCGTAAAGGTCTTCACATTTAATGGCGCCGAAAAGGCCGCATCCGCCGCGCGCCGGGCCGCCTATTACATAGAGGAGGGGGACACCCTGACAATGCTGCTGGCCGGTATCCGCAGATTTACCAAATACGATGCCACCGGGCTGCTAAAGGCAAAACGCCAACTGGCAGCGGCCTCCATCGAAGTTGAAAAGTATATGTTTTAAATCACGTTAAATTTGTTCTTAGATATTGAAAGAGAAGTACGGCTGACGCCTTTTGTCGTCAGCCGCATCGAGAAGAGCCTTCTGGGCATACTCAAAGAGCAGCCCGCCAATATATCAGCTTTAGAGGAGTAGACCGGTCAAAACCGGAGACACAAGACCCTCAGAAACGGTATGTGACACTGAGCCCCAGCAGGTGAATATCGGCATTGTATGCTCCGTTTGCGGCGCCCCCGGTTGCGGCGCCGACAGTGTTGTTTTTGCTCCGCTCCTCCTGAAGCTGGTAGGCATAGCTTACGGCCAGTTTTATCTTGTTGAATTCCATATCAGTCCCGATACAGAAAAGGTGAGTGTTGGCATCTGGAACAGATGGTTCAAACGTACTGTCAGGCACTGCATTCCAACCGTACAGGTAGCCGGCAAGGAGCGTAAACGTGTCATTCAGTCGGTATTTGCCTCCGACGTTTACTGCGAAGGTGTCATGCCAGTTTTTGGGATCGGCAATGGTAGTTTGCCCGGCTACAGGCTGGTTCAGCTCGACCTTCGACTCCTTGAAAGAGCGCCAGTCTTCCCACCGGAATCCTGTTTCAATCGTGAGCCTGTCGTTTGCTTGATAGGCAACACCTGCCAGCAGCTGACGGGGAAGTATAATGGTGGTTTTACCTCCGGTGTTCGGCAGAGTGCCGGCTAACTGTGGCGTCGGAAGATCAAAACTGACATTTCCCTTCACATCGATCTCAACCTCGCTCCGGTAGGAAACCCCCAGAGAGATTCCGTGCCCTACGTTATAGGCTATGCCTAGGTTGTAGCCCACCCCGGTTCCGTCTCCCTTGAACTTTTGATTCGCGTCGGGAAGCCCCAGAGGGGTGAGATTAACCTTTTTCTCCAGAGATGCATCAAGGAGGATTACATCAAGACCGGCGGCGAAAGAAAGATCCGGCGTTATCTGATAGGACACCACCGGGTTGATATCAAATGTTTCGATCTTTGATTTTGTTGCTATATACCGCCCTTCCCAAGTACCGCTCCACTCCGTGCCGAGACCAAAAGGATTGAAAACTCCCAGCCCTGCGCTGATCTTGTCGCTGAAGGTATGGCTCGCATAAAACGTGCTCGGGTAGTAAAGGGTGTCTTCCGTTGACGCTGTGGTAGCGGTAGTCGAGCTCCTGAAATCTCTGGACGGGAAGAGCAGGGTCGTGCCCGCTTCAACTTGAGTTCCAAGCAACTTGTTGAGAAACGCAGGGTTAAAATAAATTGCCGAAGGACCGTCGGTGTGTGCAACTACCGCGTTAGCTTGTCCTTGGGCTGATGCCCCCTGGGCAAAAATACCAAACCCGGAACCATAGGCAGGAGACGGCATCCGGAGAAAGGTCAATACCCCGAGAATTGCAACTGTAGAAAGCCATTTTTTCATATATATCATGCCCCCTCTTCAAGTATGCCATCCGACGTATCTTCAAGCACCGTTTCAGTCAAACTGTGGTGTCAGCTACTCCGGAGAGTGAGTTATTATTCATTTAAACCGGCAATTGTCAAACGAAAAACAAACGGTTCCATACCTCTTGACAACCGCCTGCATCCTATCTTTCCCGGTACAACTGGATTGCTAAAGTAGGAACAGTATGTTATTTGATTCATTCACTATGCTATTTGATCAGATAGTTCCCGCTTTATACTCTACGACTAAGGAATCAATGTGCAACAATCTTCTTATATAATGGAACATGATGAAGAAGCAATCCGCCTCGACCTCAAAACGGATGGTCGCAGCATCACCAGACAGGCACTATGGGCTGGTATCCAACCTGGAATGCGGGTGGCAGACATAGGTTGCGGATCAGGCAAGACCACCAGTTACCTGCACGAACTGATTCAGCCCGGCGGCAAAATGGTCGGTGTGGATGCTTCAGAGTCGCGCATCAGTCATGCGGTGAAGAAATATGGTACTAACGGCATAGAATTTGTCTGCAAGAACTTTTACGAACCCCTTGATTCTTTGGGTAAATTCGATTTTGTCTGGGTGCGTTTTGTACTAGAGTACCATAGGGCAATGAGCTACGAAATTGTTAAAAATCTTACGCGGCTCCTCCGATCAGGAGGGACTCTCTGTCTGATCGATCTGGATTACAATTGCCTGAGCCATTTCGGACTCTCCGTCAGGCTTGAAAACAGCATCAACGGCATCATGGGAACCCTTGAAAAAGCTCATGACTTTGACCCTTATATGGGAAGGAAACTCTATGCGTACATGTATGATCTCGGTTACCGGGATATCAAAGTGGAAGTCGACACCCATCACCTCATATATGGTGAACTGAACGAGGTCGACGCCTATAATTGGACTAAAAAAGTGGAAATAGCAGCGAAAAACTCAGGGTACCGGTTCGATGAATATGCTGGCGGGTATGATGAATTTGTCAAAGAGTTCAAGAGCTTTTTTGCCGATTCGCGGCGTTTTACCTATACCCCGATCATTTCATGCAGGGGGTACAAGGCGTAAGCCTGGGCTGGAGGGTAAAGGAACGGTAGCCGACAAACTAACGGGAGTAAACACTCTTCCAGCTAATTGATACACTAGTGGTACTTTTCAGGTTCGTATCGGCTCAAAAAGTCTTCCCAATGCCTTTTGTTCATTTCATTGAACTCAAGCAACTCCACGCCAAACCCTTCTGGTAACGTCGTTTTTTTCATTGTAGATCCGCTGTTAACCCACGATATCCGTCCTCTGGCCTCGATTGCCGGGGAGCCGCTCTCAAGAGTAATAGAGAGTTCAATCATAGAGCCTTCCTGCACATCTTCGTCGGTCGCAACAAAAATTCCCCTCGTGCTCATATCCACACTGAAGGCAAAGCCGGTCTTGCCGTTCAAACTGAAGGAAACCGGCACGCGTTTCTGCTCCCTGAGATGACTCTGTTCAATGGCCGAATAGGATAAATCCGAATCACCCGGAACTTGCTGATATGTCTTGGCATAATATCTGAAAAGCGCCTCTACGACCCGCTTCTCGAAATATTTGCCGATCTCTTCACGCATGATATTTACGGCCACGTCAAGAGGCATAGGATCACGGTAATGCCGCTTGGCGGTTATGGCTTCAAAGTAATCAGCAACCGCGATTATCTTTGCTCCAAGAGGTATCTCGGATCCTTTGAGTCCCTTCGGATACCCGCTACCATCTATTTTTTCATGGTGCGACCCGGCAATTTCAGGGACCCCGCGATAAATGCCTTCAAAATTGATCCGTTCCAGGATCTCCCTGGTCTTCTCCGCGTGGGTTTTGACGATTTCGTACTCCGGTTGAGTCAGCCTCCCCTCCTTTTTCAGGATGGAGTCAGGCACCCCGATCTTGCCGTAATCGTGAAGCAGCGACGCCACCCGGATTATCTCACAATCGTCTTGGGAGAGACGAAGCTCGTTGCATATGCCGACGGCATACTCCGTGACCTTTTCCGAATGTCCGGAGGTAAGCGAATCGCGGGCGTCGATGCTGGCTGACAGAACCTGGAGGACAGAGTTGAACTGCCTCATCTTGGCTTCGATGAGTTCCGCATTCCGCAGACTTATACCTATGACGGACGCGATTCCCATCAGCAGGCTGATATCACTCTCGACCAACGGCCTCTTCGTTTTCACGTTGTCAACCGCAAGCACACCTATGGACCTCCCCTCGCAGATGATCGGGCAGCAGATGAACGAACAGGTGCCTATTTTCCTGGCGAATGCCAGACTTTGGGGTGAAAGAGCCTCCGCAATATCATCCAGATCGTTGACAAGGAATGGCCTCTGCTCCCGGAAGGAGACAACGAACATTCCCTTCGATTGGGGTCGGTCCAGATGAAATGAGACAGAATCGAACAGATTGAGCTGGTCTGGAGAATAGCCATACCCGTCATTCAGAACCAGTTTGTCATTTTCCTGATTGGTAAGAAGAATAATTCCACGGTCGTAATCAAGTCTCTTTTTCATTATCTGGATCACATTTGCAATGATACTCGCTCGATTCGGGTGGGTGCCCAAGACCTGACCGATTTCATTAGTCATGAGCGCGTTGTTGTAATTACTATTGATCTGCTCAATGAGGTTATCGGTAGAATCTTTGGCGCTGTTCAGAATTGACTGCAATTCTTTTCTTTCGGATCTGGCAACTGCATACGCAAAAATAAATGAGATGGTAACAAACAAAGGGAGAAGGAATTCAAGAAGGTCCCAGCGATTCGCGAGTATCATCAGCAACGAGACGAGAGCAGACAGAGACGCTATACCGATCCCGATTCTCCTTAAATGGATGGAGGCCCGTTTTTTCCAGGTAATTACATACCGGCAAGACTTCCCTCCTTTGAAAATGCACTCCGAATGCTCCACATTGGGAAGTCCAAGGCCAAACCTCAAAACGACCGCTTCAAATAAGCCAAGCCTGTTCTCGCACTGGAAGGGTTTTTCTTCCATCCCGTCGTAGGGCGTGACGACAATCTCGACCTTGTTTGAGGAAATCATTCTCGATTGGTAACTTGCCGACCTCGTAAAATTTGAAATAATCTTGTTTATGATTTCAAACGTGTTTCCCGGACTGATGAAACCCAGTATGAACTGACGCATTACTCCGAGAGCATCGGGTGATGCCGCGTAGCGTCCCGCTTCCCTGGCTATGTTCCCATTACCGGTCAGTTGAACGAGTCTTTCGTAAAAGCGATCAATCTGTTCCTGGGAGAACCAGTGTCCCAGATCGGCAACTTCGTAGCTCTGCATTCCGGCAGAGTTCAGCAGTTCGCTAATATTTATATAGCTGTACCTGTTTTTTATCAGCTTGATAAAAGTATCTATTATTCTGCTGTTATAGAGTGGCGTATTCATAATTTTGTAGGATCCACACAATCGCTATCCATAGCAGAGTCAATAGGATTTTTTGATTGAGCTGAAGAAAGTGTTGCAGAACTTAAAATACTGGTCAAGATACTCAAGATTCAAAACGCAGAGTGTATATATTTTTTCATAAGCTATCGATTCTCTTTCGGCATAGGAAACTGGATATATTAGAACAGGCATTTCCTGATGGTCGTACTCCCCGACCACATGCGAGAGTGTTGACTCGATGAAATAGCGATCTATGCTTTCATCAATGACGATCACAGTCGCGCAGTTGGTCAGATTGGTCATATTGAGTCCGATATCGGTGACGTTTACCAAAATAAACGCCTTCAGTTCACCTTCCTTGAGAAGAGAATAAAGATGCTTCTCTTTCTTGAATCCCAACCGTTGATATTCCTTTGCCAATCCGTCCTGTAGGACCGTTCCCGGCTGCAGGTCGAATGCGTCAACCATGAGTCCGCCCGAGACATGCTTGTAAAAATGCTTCAATTCAGAAAGATCCTCAGGCCTGGTATCCGTTAATCTCCATGGTTCATGCAGCAGCGTTTGGTCAACCTTTAATTGCCGGTAGTGAAAATAGGCGAATTTGTCGAGAGAGCAGCCCCCTGGATCGTTGAGCTCCTTGGCGAAGCCCCCAAAAACCCTGTTTGGAAACTTGTTGTCGGGCCTGAAATAACTGAAGAGATACTTCATGTGTGCGGAGTGAAGATGGTTAAGGTCATTGGCATAACAGCTGATCTGCTTCAGCACTGTTATACCGGCCTTCAAGGATTCCTTCTTGCTGGCGGCATGGTGGTGGATCAGCCATGAATTCTCGTAACAGCGCACCATGGATATATGCCCAAGGATAGCCCCTTTTTCCTGATGGATAAAATGTCGGGCAATGCCGGGATTATGGTTGTAGAGCAGTTCATAAAGTCTCTTGACCTCCGACTTGTTGGTCTGGAAAAAGGCATATTTTTCAGGATAAATGAAACCTGTTTCGAAAAAGAAGTTCCAGAGCACGTCCATATCCACACTCGTATTGAAATACGAATTTCTGTTGTCAGTCTGATGGAGAAGGGACAGCAACTTCATTTGATCGTCCATGGCCATATCGAGAATGGTCAGGCCGCACTTCACCACCCCGTCTTTCTCTCCATTGCTGCTGGTGTTTCGATAGACTACCTGCGCCCGGCAGGTAATCCGGAAGCTGTGGGCAAAGCTCAACTCCAACTCTGGAAGGATTAGCCCCGCAAACAGCATTGAGTTCCCTGCGTTCTCCTCCACCGAAAAGCCCGAGCCTGAAAGGTCGATGGTTTTCAGTTGGACATTTTTGCCGGTAAAGGGATGAACAAAAACCAAATTCGGCGATGGGACCAATGAATATCGCGAACTGCGGAACTCCTTCGGTTTGAATCTCTGGAACCGGTAATTGACGGCCGCCAGCACGAAAATCCCGGTTGTCTGCTCCAAAAATTGCCTGATAATCATGCATTCACCGGAATACAGCAGCTCATTATCTGCATAGAGATGCAGGCTCACCGGGGCCGCGCTGTTTATCCACTGGAAAACCTGGGGGGAGTCCGAAGTTACCTGGGTACGAAATGACTTGGAACTGTAATCAAGCAGGGAGCCTTTAAAAATGGCGCTGTTCTGGGTAATCAGAACCTGCACACCCGTGCTGGGCTGGCGTTTCACTTTTCTGGCACTGAGTTCGCTGCACGTTTCCGGCAGCAGCAGGCTGATCCCCTGCTCATTGATGCTGATCACCTCCGAATTGACCAGAAGGCATTTTTTGCCATGAGTGATAACAAGATTGTCGAAAGTATGCGACACAAAGATGCCGGGGGCCGTAATCTCCGTCCAGACACAGTCAAGGCGGTCACCGGCGCAGGGGAGAGGTGTTGCCTTAAGGGATATGGTTGTGGCGTATTTATTGTGTTTGAGATTAACGAGAACCGTGCGGTCTTGGAAGTTGATGTAGTTGAGTATGTTGGCCAGATACCGCTTGCCGAAAATCGTGGTTGATTCAGGGTTTTTGTCTTCTGCAACGCAGGTGAGGCGGCGCGGGATAATGTGCAGTTTATCCATTTTCTACCTAGTATTATTCGAGTTGACGAGGCGCAGTGCTACCGGGCAAGGGGAATGCAGTAACGGCGGCAACATAACATACCTGTCAAGAACCTTACAATCTAATTATGGAGGCATATTTGGCGGGCTTATGCCGGACAAGACCAAGGTGTCTTTGTCCGGATGGGGAATCAGCTTGATCAGTTTGAATTGTGATCTATAATCTTTTGTCGGTAGGCGGCTATATCTTTTTCAAGTGATTGAAGAGTTGATACTTTATGCTTGATGCATCTGCATACGGTCTTCGTTACTCAGCCTCATACTTCCCCTCTGCGTCAATTTGGGTTATAAGGAACCAGGTCCGTATTTTTGTCAAGATTATTACAAAACAGGCGTTCATCAATATGCAATTTGCACTCTTCGACAACATCGGCTAAAGTAAGCTGCCGTTGATGTTCATCCGGAATGGGGATGAAACCCATGTAACAACTTTAGCGGGGTTTTATGCCATGTTGTGTGATACTTCGCAAAATCTTCCCCTGATAATCGGCCATCGCGGCGCATCGCGGGAAGCGCCCGAAAACACTTTGGAATCCTTCTGTCTGGCCTGGAAACTGGGGGCGGATGGCATCGAAGCAGATTTTCGCCTCACCGCAGATGGACAGATTGTCTGCATGCACGACGAAACAACCGCGCGGACAACCGGTGTTGATCTGAGAACCGCCGATACCACCCTGAAGGAGTTGCGACAGCTCGATGCTGGACTCTGGAAAGGGGCGGCCTGGTCCGGAGTTATTATACCCACTCTGACTGAGGTGCTTGCGGCGATTCCGTATCACACATGGCTCTTTATTGAGATCAAGAGCGGTCCTGAGATTATTGCTCCTCTGGAACGGGTGCTGCAGGCATCGGGTCTAACACCGGAGCGCATCAGGCTGTTGTCGTTCAGTGCCCCGCTTATTGAAGAACTCAAACAACGCCTGCCCGGCTGGCGCGCCTGCTGGCTCTGCGATTATCGCCGCAGCCTGTGGAAAAATCTTTGGCGTCCCTCCAGGGAAGAAGTGCTCGATACGCTCCTCCGCACCGGAGCCGATGGCCTGGCCAGCGCCAACCGGGCGTTTCTGGATCGGGATTTCGTGGAGATGCTTAAAAGGCTCGGCAGGGAAATACACGTCTGGACCGTTGACCGGCTGCCTGCTGCACAACAGTTGTGCGATCTGGGAGTTGACTCGATCATGACCAATCGCCCAGGCCGGCTGCGGCAAAAATTATCTACGGGTAACAACTTATTATGAACCATTCCGCCTATCTTGCCACAGGTCAGATGATTGCGCTCATGGAGAGTTTTTCCAGGATCAAAGTCATGGCCCACGGTCAGGAGTCGATTCCCAAAGGTTCTATCATCTTTGTAGTTAATCATTTTACCCGTATTGAAACCCTCCTGCTTCCCTATCACATCTATGCTCTCACTCATATGCCGATCTGGTCGTTGGCTGACCAATCATTATTTGAAGGGCCTCTGAGAGGTTTTCTGGAAACAGTCGGAGCAGTTTCGACGAGGAATCCTGATCGGGATCGCCTGATTGTTAAGAGTCTTCTTACCGGTGAAGCCAACTGGATCTTTTTCCCGGAAGGGCAGATGGTCAAGGATAAGGAAGCTGTAAGCGAACCTTCCTTCTTCGGTCTTCACCGTGGCGGGCGGCGACCAGCTCATTCCGGGGCAGCAAATCTGGCTCTCCGCACCGAATTTTATCGAAAACGGCTGAATCATCTGCTTACAGAAAATCCTGCTGAAGCAGAGCGCCTGATGAACATGTTTCAGATTGAAAATATGGTGCCGATTCTGACCGAAACAACATGGATCGTACCGATCAATCTGACCTATTATCCCCTCCGGGCACGGCAGAATGTTCTGAGCAGGCTGGCCAATCATTTTGCCCTTAACATCTCCGACCGACTGCAGGAGGAGCTGTTGACAGAGGGAACCATGTTTTTCGAGGGAGTGGATATCGACATCCGCTTTGGCCAGGCCATCCCGGTTTCAGAGTCGCTCACCTCCTCACAGATAAAGCGCGACATGTTCTCTCTGAGGCAGATCAATTTTGACGACCGGCTCTCCTGCCTGCAGGTCATGCGCCATGAAGCTACGGCACTGATGCACCGATTTATGTCCGACATTTATAGTATGACAACAGTCAACCACGATCATCTTTTTGCATCACTGCTTAAAGCATTGCCCTTTAAAAATATCTCCGAGGAGGACTTCCGGCGGCGCGTCTTTCTGCTGACCGAACTGATGCCGCACAAAACAGAGGTTTTTTGCCACAAAAGCCTGGAGGTTGGCCAGGTTGCCCTGCTAACGGATGACCGGTATCACAAATACCGTGACTTTCTGGAGTTGGCCCGGGAAACCGGCGTTGTGCGCTGCGAAAACGGGCATATTCACAAAAATCCGGCAAACCTCTACACAGAAAGTCAACTTCATCGTATCCGGATTTTAAATCCGATCGGCGTGGTGGCAAATGAAGTGAAAACCCTGTCCAGCCTTCAACACCAGGTGCGCTGGATGGCATGGTCACCGGAAATACTCGTCCGGCGCCGGGTTTTTGATATTCTGTTGCGACAAGCGGCTGAACAGTTTGAAACCGAGTATTCACTTTTCCGCCGCCCTGATGAATCCAAGGAGCGTGATGTAGGTGAACCGTTTCTATTGAAGGGCTCGTCACGGCGACTGGGCATAGTGCTCGTGCATGGTTTTCTCGCAGCCCCGCGCGAAATGCGCGAGCTGGCACTCTACCTGAACGGCAAAGGATTCTGGGTGTACTCTGTCCGCCTCCGCGGGCACGGAACTTCTCCTGAAGACCTTGCCACGCGTAACGGAAGCGACTGGATTGAATCGGTGGACGTTGGGTATGCTTTGATGAACGCCATCTGCGGGCGGGTAGTTGTTGGGGGATTTTCCTTCGGTGGCGGCCTGGCTCTGGAGTCTGCCGTTCGGATTACCGGACTGGCCGGAGTATTTGCGGTCTCACCCCCTTTCCTTCTGCGGAACATTTCATCTCTATTCGTCTCTGCCACAACAACCTGGAACAGACTCATGGATACGGTACACTTGCACGAGGCGGCGAGAGAG
>Ga0118677_10014842_pt1 | contig 10906 bp, 6 predicted proteins | sample AliMusrvi5mmetaG_FD_86154 | JGI IMG/M metagenome (GOLD analysis project Ga0118677, IMG submission 86154)
AAACCTTCATTGTACAATGAACTGAAGGTTTGTGTTCATTTGTACATCGAAAGAAACCCGTTTTCATGACTTTATAAAGCCAAGAATTGCATAAAGTGTAAACCGGTAAATGAAGGATGCCACCTTTCGGGTGGTTGTAACCGGGTGTGTTAAGTATCGGAAAACAGTGATTGCCATAACTCTAGCTATCTTTGTAATGTCTATCGTTGGCTTTGGTAAGGTGCAACAACAATTCTTTCCTGATTCAACGCGGCTGGAATTAATTGTTGATTTAAGGATGACAGAAGGGGCTTCTTATCAAGCTACGGACTCCCAAGCCAAGAAACTGGAGCAGTGGTTAACGAACTGGTCAAAACAACATGAGGGTGTAGAAAACTTTGTTGCTTATATTGGAACCGGAGCGCCGCGATTTTATTTACCTTTAGATATCCAGTTGCCGCATCGGGGCTTTAGCCAATTTGTTATTTTGACCCAAAACCTGGAAGCACGTGAAGCGTTAAGAAAAGACTTGCTAACGTTATTTGAGCAGGATTTTCCTGAGTTACGTGCTTCAGTGTTGCGCCTAGAAAATGGTCCACCGGTCGGCTTTCCCGTTCAGTTTAGGGTTTCGGGGCCTAACATTCCGCAAATTAGGGATATTGCCCGTCAAGTCGCAAATCATATGCGGGCGAATCCTAATTTGATTAATGTGCAACTCAATTGGGAAGAGCCCAGTAAGGTGGTGCATGTGGAAGTGGATCAGGCCAAAGTGCGTCTCTTGGGGATAAGTCCTGTGGATGTTGCCAATGTCCTTAATGGTGCTTTGCATGAGTTGGTTATCACTGAGTTTAGAGAAGGTAACGAGCGGATAGATTTGGTGGCCAGAGGGGCTGAACTGGAACGCAGTCATTTGTCGCACTTGCCGGATTTAATGATTAATACGCCGTCAGGTGCGGTGCCTTTAGCGCAAATTGCGACACTGACTTCAGCCTTTGAGGACGGGGTGATATGGCGCCGTAATCGGGAACCTTCCATTATCGTTCGTGCCAATTTACAGGGAGATTTACAGGCGGCTGTGGTTTCAGAACAGGTGGATCAAACATTAACTGAAATTAAGGCGCAATTACCACTCGGTGTCAGTCTGGCTACGGGTGGGGCTGTAGAAGAATCAGCTAAAGGCGGGGCATCGGTTGCGGCGGGTTTTCCGTTGTTTTTACTGGCCGTGTTATCGCTTTTGATGGTGCAACTGCAAAGCTTTTCTCGGGTGTTTTTGGTCATCTTGACCGCACCTTTGGGCTTAATCGGCGTGACCATCGCCTTATTGCTTTTTGATAAACCGTTTGGCTTTGTCGCCATGTTAGGAACGATTGCCCTGTCGGGTATGATTATGCGGAACTCGGTGATTCTGGTGGATCAAATCGATCAGGATAGAGCCTCAGGACTCGTTCCCTGGCAAGCCATTGTTGAATCGACTATCAGGCGATTTAGGCCGATCGTATTAACCGCTGCAGCGGCCATATTAGCCATGATCCCATTGACCCGAAGCGTCTTTTTCGGTCCCATGGCGGTGGCTATTATGGGTGGTCTGGCGTTCGCTACCTTATTAACAGTCCTCTTTTTACCAGCACTTTATGCCGCTTGGTTTAGAGTTAAAATTGAAACGGATGGGGTCTAATGAAGATTAAAAATAGTTTAGTCAGTCGTGCAAGGTTAAAGCGTTCCACGCTTGCTATTGCCTTGTTGTGTGCCAATAATTTGTTAATGCCGACTGCGTTTGCAGAGATCAAGCCGCAATCTTTGGTGGATATATACAACCTGGCGTTAGCCCATGATCCTACCTTGGCTTCGGCTTTAAATGCCAATCAGGCGGCACAGGAAATGATTGAGCAAAGCAAAGCCTTATATCGTCCTGTAGTTAATTTTAATGCCGGTGGAAATGCTACGATCACCAATATTTCATTTATGGGGGCGGGTGTGCCATTCCGTGGAGGAGGGCAGTCGTTTACAGGTTATCAATACGGTCTTGAAGCCCATCAGCCGATTTATCGTAAACAAAATCTGGTAGCAATGGATCAGGCGAAAACCCAGGTGAGTCTGGCAGATAAACAGTTAAATTTAACCCAACAGAATTTAATCCTGCGTACTACCCTGGCTTATTTTGATGTGCTGTTGACTCAAGATAAAATTGATTTGATGGCTTCACAGAAAGCGGCCATTTTAAAGCAGTTGGAACAAGCCAAGGCTAATTTTGAGGCAGGGACATTAACCAGTACCGATGTGAATGATGCCCAGGCTCGTTATGATTTAATTGTGGCGCAAGAAATAGCGGCACTTAATGACCATCAAATTGCTTTAAGAGCTGTGCAAGTGATTACCGGAGAAATTCCGCAAAAATTAGCGAGTGTTAGAGCGACGATTAAACCCAATACATTAGGCCAGAGTATGGCGCAATGGCTGGAAGTGGCCGCCAAGAATGATTTAAACATCCAGATTCTGCAAGAAGCCGCAACCTTATCTGATCAAGAGATAGAACGGGCTAACGCAGGGCACTTGCCCACTTTAGATGCGGTGGCTAATGTATCAGATAACTATGCGAGTGGCAGTTATTATGGTTTTGGTAGCGATCTTAAAATGGGTTCAATTGGCTTACAACTGCAAATACCGATTTATCAAGGTGGGGCTACCAGTTCGCGGGTTCGGCAAGCGGTGTTTAATAAACAAAAAGCCTTGAATGATGTCGATGCGGCTCGTCGTCAAATGGAGCAGGAAACCCAACGGGCCTATTTAAATTTAAATACCAGTATCGCGCAGTTAAAAGCATTCGAACAGGCCGTGGTGAGTAGTCAAAGTCAGTTTGATTCCACGACGGTGGGTTATGATGTGGGTTCACGGACCAGTGTGGATTTGCTGAATGCTCAACAGCAGTTGTTTAGTGCCAAACGGGATTTATTACAGACCCGCTATAGCTATCTGGTCAATATTATTCGGTTAAAGGCAGCGGCCGGGATTATTGTGGAAAGTGATTTAGAGGATATTAATCAGCAGTTGGTCAATTAGTCAGGGTTGAATAGCCTTGTTGCGTATCTCGCCCAATCTCACAACCTATATCCAGGGTATTCAATTAATGACGGCGGCGTAATCAGGACAGGACAGAGAGGGGGGGCATAAGGGGTCAGCTATAACCAATTTGTTGTAGCTTAATGAAGTTCGGTAGAGTCTGAAAGTTTTATTGCTATTTTTTCAAACTCATTCCTCAGCTCAATGAATACATCAACGATAACAGGATCAAAATGTCGCCCCCGTTCGGAAATGATAATTTCTTCTACCTTGAGGATTGGAAACGTCTTTTTATAAACCCGGTTGCTTATTAGCGCATCGTAAACGTCAGCAAGAGCCATAATTCGTGCGGGTAGGGGTATTTTCGTACCAGAAAGCTTATCAGGATATCCAGTGCCGTCCCAACGTTCATGATGCCATAAGACCATTTGACGTGCGACTTCTAAAAAAGTCATTGGGGTCGGGTCGCGATGATAAATAGAGGTATCCGCTTGATTGACTCGCTGAATTGCCTTGGCGATGGCATTCGCGCCTATGACCGTATGTGTCTGCATAATCGCAAACTCGTCCTTGGTCAAAATACCGGGTTTACAAAGAATATGGTCAGGTATTCCGACTTTACCGATGTCATGTAAGGGCGCAGCCTTAATAATCCTGGATAATTGTTCATCATCAAGTTGCTCTCGATAGTCATCATGTGCTTGTAATGCCTGCGCGAGTAAGGCTACATAGTGCTGAGTCCGGTAGATATGATTGCCAGTATCGCTGTCCCGTGTTTCTGCCAGGAGTGATAACGCGGCCAAACTGACGCTTTGAATCACTTCGTTATGATGCATACGCCGTTCTATTTCTAGTTCCAGATAATGGTTCTGGTTTTTAAGCAATTTTTTTGCCCGACGATTTTCTAGCTGCGTATACACCCGAGCCAACAAAACCAGGGGCTTGACTGGCTTGAGGATGTAATCTGCTGCGCCCAATTCGAGGCCATGCTCTTCATCTTCAATACTGTCTTTTGAGGTCACAAAAATGACCGGTATATCTTTGGTGGCGGGATCGGCCTTTAAACGGGTTAACACATCATAACCGTTGATATCCGGCATCATGACATCCAATAGGATTAGATCAGGTTGGGGATCGATATTGACGGCTCGAAGAGCTCTCGCACCTCCATCCGCAATACGGACACGGTAATGTGACTCCAACAACTCTCCTAGGATTGTCAGATTTTCGATTTGGTCATCGACAATCAGAATGGTTTCCTTAACTGGATTCATCGTTTCCTTTGAGTAGTTGAATGGCCGCTGAATAACAAAAGCGCTCTATCAACTCATCCAGTCTTCCGACAACAGTTTTGTCCACAAAGACACTGAGGACTGCGCGAACTTCTCGATAGTATTTTCGTGCCGACAAGTCTTCAGTTGACAACAATTCGAGCAATTGATCGGTGGCTCGTTGATATTCTGCCTGGGTAACGGGCAATAAGGATTCAGGTGCTATAGTGGATTGAACGGTGTTCAATATACTGGACAGTTTTTGCAGTAGATGTCTTAATTGTTTCGTTAAATCGTTAATCAGCGTTGGCAGACTCTCTAAATCACTTTGTAAGGCGGATTTTTCGAGCTGCGCTGACAAGTGACGAATATTTTCAGCGCCTATATTCGCGGAAGAGCCTTTCAGGGCATGTGCGAGACGCACCAAATTGGCGAAGTCATTGTTTTTCATAAAATGGTTAAATTTTGCTGACGTTTCTTTATGCACTTCACAGTAGGTTTTTAGAATATGAAAATAACGCTGTAGGTTGTTGTCAACGATTTTAAGCCCATTCTCAGGATTAAAGCCAGATATTATTGATAATGCATCCAGGGTTTCTGCCTCTTTACCGGTTGCAGTTTGTTGAATTGGGAGTATTACCAGACTGCCTTGAACCCTTATCGTCGGTAAGTTCCTCAACCAACGCAATAAGGTCAGATATAAAATATCCGGGTTCACCGGCTTAACGATGTGCTCATTCATACCAGCTTCCAGGCATATCTGCCTATCTTCGGCAAAAGCATTAGCCGTCATAGCCAAAATCGGTTTGGTCTGGTAAGCCTTTAGTTGTCTGAGATGTCGGCAAGCTTCCAGTCCATCCATGATAGGCATTTGGACATCCAGCAATATCAAGTCATACTCATTTTTGTTAGCCAAGGCAATAGCTTGTTCCCCATTTTCTGCCAAGTCGGTTATAAGTCCAGCACACTGTAAAATCTCCAGAGTGACTTCCTGATTAACTTTATTATCATCGGCCAATAAGATGCGGCGACCTTTCAAAGGACTTAGATCAGGTTCGTTATTCACGACTTTATTCAGTGATGCGCTGGCTGGCCTTGTAAGAATCTCAACAATCTTACCCGAATCAGCCATGGTTTCCCGCGTTGTTTCGAAGTCATTCCCCACTGACATTTCCATCTTACGTTCAGTTAGACAGAAACGAGCTTCAAACCAGAAAGTACTGCCATGACTCTCAACGCTCTCAACACCTATTTTTCCCTCCATGAGTTCAACTAGCTGTTTGCAAATGGCTAGTCCCAAACCGGTTCCGCCAAATTTTCGTGAGATGGAGGCATCGGCTTGAGTGAAGGGCTGAAATAATGCTTGGCACTGGGCTTCGCTCAAACCAATTCCGGTGTCTGACACTTCAAAACGGATCCAGCCGTCTTGGGAGTTTTGGTTTACAAAGCGAGCCTGCATAGTGACAGTGCCGGATTCTGTGAATTTGACGGCATTATTGACCAAATTGAGTAAGACTTGTCCTAAGCGAGTTCGGTCGCCATATAAAAAACGAGGTAAAGATGAATCAATCCGGCTAATCATTTTCAAACCCTTTAACTCCGCTTTGTTGCTGGTTAAAACATGAATATGTTTAAATACCTCTTCAAGATTGAAATCGGCTGATTCCAAGGTTAGTTTGCCTGCTTCGATTTTTGAGAAATCAAGAATATCATTGATGATTTCAAGCAAATGCTGTGCGGATTCATCGATCTTATTAAGCTGTTCCACTTGCTTGGGCACAACCAGTTCTCGGCGCAACAGATAGGTAAATCCGATAATTGCATTCATTGGGGTGCGAATTTCATGGCTCATATTCGCAAGAAATGTACTTTTGGCCACATTGGCGGAATCGGCTACCTGCTTAGCCGCCTGTAAAGCTTCCATCATTTGTTGTTGCGTAGTGACATCCTGCAATGTACCAACTAATTTCTCTACTTGCCCTCGTGCGTTACGATAAACCTCGCCTTTAAGTTGAGCATAATGAAAGCCATCATGGTTTTCAAGGGTAAGAGATAATTCGAATGGGTGATCGCTAAAACGGGTTTGATCGAGCAGCAATTGAAAGTTTTCCCGACCAGAGGCTTTCAGTTTGGAAAGAAAAGTTTCCGTATCGATTGGCGTGGCGGGAGGCAATTCTAAAATTCGGTAAATTTCATTCGTACATTGCCAAATTCCGTTGGGCAATTGCAATTCCCATCGACCGACTTTCGCTAAAGCCTGCGCTTCCAGCAATTGATCTTGACTGACTTTTAAATCACGAAACAGTAAATTGATCGGCTTTCGGATTCCGGTAACCACTAACGCCTTATAGATCAAATAAAAGGCAATGATTTTGAATAGATGACCAAGCTCATTAAATGTATCGCTCATGGTGTCGGCCACGTATTGTGTAAAACACAATTCCATAACGATCATGAGTAGCAACGAAACGAGAATCAGATGGTATTCACGTAGCTCAAAATGCTGTTTTAACCGATATAAAATCAGGATATTAAGCGTGAGGATGGCACAAATGATATATTCACTGATGATTTTAAACGCTGTTAATCCTTGACCGGCGACAAAACAAGACGGAAAATTTTTAAAATAAAGAATTGAGGAGATCAGGAATGATGTCGTCAAAAAACATCCCGAAAACACTAAAGATTTTTTAATCGGTTTATCGGCTCCCAGAGCAGTAAAAGCCAGCAACAGACAGACAGATTCCAGATAACGTCCTGCAATCCAAAGTTGTGGGGCGTAATAGTCATAATCGTTGAAAATGCCCATACCTTTATAGGAAAGGGTATGTAAAAGATCGATGATACCAATGAAAAAATAGGCAATTCCAATAAAAATCAGATATTGATTACGAATTGATTCCCAGCAATTGATGACAATGATGAAAACCGTTACCGAGATAAAAGTGCTAAACAGTTCCGCGATGCTGTGAAATAATAGGTAACTGTAATGTGTGGTCAGGTGTACGCCAACCATTAGCAGGGAAATCGCCAAGACTTCATCCAGCACGCGATTCCTTCGCTGGTATCGTTTCAGGCTATCCCCATAGATCATAGAAAAAAAATTCACTATTAGGTCACTCACTAAAATTTATAATTACCCGTCATAAAAACTATCATCAACCTTAGCTTAACCGAGTTTAACCCATGGAATTGATAATGGATAAATTACGCCTTGCCTGCCTTTTACCGGCCTTGCTTTTTACGCAAACTTGTCTGGCAACTGACAAAGCCTTACTGGACATCTTGTTAAACAACAAAGTGATTGGTATAGAACAATACAATACCTTGATCAAATCGGCTACAGGTAATGTCAATCCTACGCTGTTGGAAGTGCTAATGCAAAACGGTGCCATTACCCAGGATCAATATAACAAATTGGCAAAAGAAAAAGAATTGGCAACTGAAATTACTGTGACATCAGCAGCAAATCAGAATACTGTTTCTGTCAATAATCAAAGCCAGGGAAACAATGACATCCTTCACATGCACCCGGGTATCAATGAAGGTGGCGCGCCGGAACCTCATCGAGTAGGTACGGAAGTTTTTCCTGGCGTTCATGCAACGTTCGGCGGCTTTATCGAGGCTGCTGGGATTAATCGCTCAAAAAATGAAAGTCAGGACGTAAATTCCAATTCCAATACATCTATCCCTTTTAATAACAGCACTAACGCCCATCAGTCAGAGTTTAGGGAATCGGCTCGTCAATCACGTATTTCCTTGTTAATGGAGGGGAAGTATCAGGAAGACATAAAATTGGCCAGTTATCTGGAAATGGATTTTCTGGGTGTCAGCTCTGCGAATTCGATTCAGGCTAGTCCCTACTCACCCCGATTACGACTAGGCTATGCTACTATCGACTGGTTGGAAGAGGGCTGGCATTTTCTTGGAGGGCAATCCTGGAGTTTGGTGACGACCAACAAGGTCGGCATTAGTCCGCGTACGGAAAACCCGCCATTAACGATAGATGGAGGATTTATTCCAGGTTTCAATTATGCACGCAGTTCACAACTCCGATTAGTGAAAGATTTTGCCGACCATACAATCTGGGCGGCTCTATCCCTGGAAAGTCCACAGGCGAATTTACTGGGTCTTACTGTACCTGGCACCGCCTACAACAGCACTGCGAGTGTTACCGCGAATAATCCCGGAGGCGGTTCCTTGAGTCCTTCTGTCAATTATTCAACCGACGTTGTACCCGACATTATCACCAAGCTGGCTTTCGATCCGGGTTGGGGGCACTATGAATTATTCGGCATGACGCGTTTTTTCCATAGCACCATCAATAATGCCGCCAATACCCAACTGTCCAATCATACCGTAGAAAGCCTCGGCGGCGGTTTCGCCGCGTTGTTACCCGTTGTGCCCAAGCTTTTGGATGTGCAATTGAATGTTATGGGGGGTAGCGGCGTAGGTCGTTACAGTACTGCCCAACTCCCGGATGTTGCGTTTTCCACGTCCGGTGCGCTGATGCCTTTAACCCAATATACGGCCTTATTGGGCATCATTGCACATCCTAATCCGCATTGGGATTTTTATACCTATTTTGGGGGTGAAGTCGTCAATCGCTACAACCAATCCGTCACCGGAAATCTGCCTTCATCGACAACACCCACGGCGACCGCCTACGGTTACGGAAACTCTAATCTGAACAATTACGGCTGCGCTGTGTTAGGAGGCGCTTGTTTTGCCCAAACCTCAAGCGTATGGCAAATTACGCCCGGTTTTTGGACGACAATTTACGGTGGTAACGCAGGCACAGTTAAAGTCGGTTTGCAATATGCGTACACCAGAAGGAATGCTTTTAGTGGTCTGGGCGGTTATGCGCCTCATACCGATGAGAATGCGTTTTTGTTTTCATTTCGTTACTATCCTTTACAAAAGTAAGCTCAGTTGTTCTGAAAACGGGCGTCATTGTAAAGTTTCAGGCTAGGCAAAAAATCGTGTTATACGTAACCCTCTGTTTTTTATAGTTGTCCAGACTTAAGTGGTCGTTGGACTTCATAACCCTAAAAGAGTATAGTGTAAAGTCCTAGTATTAGGGCTAGACATGTATTGTAACCAGCAATTCTCATTATGACCACAACCTACCCAATTCCAGGTTTTGGTGGGCGAGCAATCCGGCTTTCCGGGGTATATGACCAGCCCTCCAGCATAAAATCAAGCAGGTGTTCCCAGCTATCAAAACATAAATAAGTCGTCAGCGCCTTCATATCATCGAACAAGCGCCGACGTGAAGGCAGCTTTTGCCGAAGTAGGCAAAACTTGTCGTCCATTAAATCCAGGAGCGTATGCAACAAATAGGCGAGCAAGATTAGCGTCGCCAGCAAAGAAGATAAAAACTGATCACCATGACCGAAGTTATGCTCAAAATGATAGCCTTTGGTCTTCAGTGTATTATTGTTTTCATTTTCAATTTTCCACCTTGCGCGTCCTGAGGCAACCACCTCTGCAACATTACCCTCGTCAATCGCCAAGGAAGTGGCGAATGCATTCCGATACAGCACTTTTCCGTCTTCTGTGCGAGTGATGATGTCGCACCAGTTCACGAGCAAGGCGTCATCGGCATCCCGCAATGGCACCGTATCAACATAACGATAAGTATCTATTTCATTCCGCTTGCCCGTCCAGCGTTTACGCACCACCGTCTTGATCACACCATTACGCTCAAGATCATTAACCCATTCGTATAAGGTTTTATGTGAGTCGGGCTTACAAACCAGGATGAATTTAAGCCCTTGGGCCAGCAATGCCCGGCAAAATGGCTCGTGACAGTACAGATCATCGCCGAGTACGACAGTGCCCAGTGCGGCAAAATGGCTACCGCTGCTTTCCAGCCAGCGCAGGGAGGCGTTGATTTCGCAATCCTGCTTTTCATGGCCATCCTGCGGCCTGATAAATTCTGGAGCCAGAGGAATGACCTTGTCGCTGTCAGGGTTAACCAATACCGGCGTCACTACCGTGTGCGAATAACTGACTTTACCATTGCCGTGGGTTTTGTTTGAACAACAGGCACCGTGTAGCTTTTGCGACGAAAAATATTGAGTGCCATCTAAGGCTAACAGTAATTGACGATCTTTCGTGCGAAAGGAGTCAATTACGCCAGCACGTTGAAAACCGTCGAATATAAAATCAAACAGCGGATACACCGCCGTTGGCTCTACCGCATCAAGTAGACTACGGATGTGATTGTCAGTCGGAATTTGAAAAATACCGAACAGCGTTTGCGCGTTGTTTTTCCCCTGCGTCTCCTGCATGGTCCGCTGAAAATCCAAAAATGAGGGACTTTGCATAAAAAACACCGAAAATGCACTCAGTCCGGCATCCGTCATCGTATAGTTCGTGTTTTTTCCGGTCCTCCGATCTGGGAAAGATTCGAAAGTAGTACGCATGCGCTTGACTACATCGCTAAAGGTCAAAGCATTTTTTCCAAAGGGGGTGCTCATAAGCAGGTTTCATAGACGGCATCAATCTGTCATTTTATGCGATTAGTGTCATAATGAGAATTGCTGAGCATTGAGGCCGTCTCATATATTTTGGTATTCATCAATTCGTTGTAG
>Ga0118677_10014843_pt1 | contig 10906 bp, 4 predicted proteins | sample AliMusrvi5mmetaG_FD_86154 | JGI IMG/M metagenome (GOLD analysis project Ga0118677, IMG submission 86154)
ATTTCATAATGTATCTCCTGGCAGATTTTTCTTTTTTAAACCGCAAAGACGCAAAGTCTCAAAGACTATTTTAACCCTTCGGGAAAGAGCTTCCCCCCTGGTAGAATTGTTAAGCTTCAGGCTAATAATTGAATCTTTCCGTGACGAATCGTTCAATACCCATTGAGCAACCTGGCAATAATTCTCTTTGCGTCTTCGCGCCTTTGCGGTTTAAAATCGTTTTGAGACAGCCCCAGAGGTAGAGGGGGGGAAGTTAGACACATATGCTAGTCCGGATGATTCATGAAACATAAGGACTGCCGGGCTAGCCAAGCAGTCCTTATATTTCATGAATAATCCGGACTAGCAAAATCCATTCGCTTATTCCGTATCCGCTTCTTCGTCCGCGCTCTCTTCCAGCATAATTTCCTCTGCGGGCGATGTTTGTTCTGGCTGCAGCGGTTGTCCTTCAATCGTCACCTGCGCATGCTGTTCCAGGAAGCTCAATATTTTCTCCTGGAAGAGACGGCTGGCCATGTGGTCGAGACGGCCGGATTTTTCCATCTCCTTGCGAATGGTTTTCAGTTGTTTGCGGATGACATTCACGTCATGTTCGCCACGGTGATAACCTTCCAAGATTAACAGCGCCTCGATGTCTTCCTCGGTGACACTGATCATATTGCAGCGCGCGATCTCCTGCATCACCAGCGAGCGGCGCACAAAATCGCGCGCCATCACCAGTTCATCGTCTTTAATTTCTTCAACCGTGCGGTCGATCGACTCGGCGTATTCTTCGAGATCCATATAATCGCGTGCTAATCGGTTTTCCAGCTCATGCATAAGGTGTTCGTGTTCTTCGGCGACCATGGCATCGGGAATTTCCATGGTGGCGTTTCTCACCACCTGCCGTATCAACTCTTCACGGATCTGGTCACGATCCATGCGTTCGGCCAATTCGAGCAGGTTCTCGTTGATACGGGCACGCAATTCCTCTACCGTCGTCAGGGCGCCATTGGTGACAGCCAGCACCCAGGCATCACTCAATTCCGGTGTCACTTTGCGTTGCACATGCTGCACAAGGATGGCGTATTCCGCCGTATTGCCGGCCAGATCTTTATGCGTATATTCCGGCGGATAGTCTTTGGAGACCATGCGCACTTCACCTTGCTTCGCTCCGAGCAACCCGTCATTGAGTTCAGGGAAGAAGGTGTCGGAACCTATTTCCAGCGGATACCCATTGGTTGCGCCTTCGGGATAATCAGCATCACCGATTTTTACGGTGTAATCAACTGTGACAAGATCACCTTGCTGAATGCCTTCGTCAAGGATTTCGCTCATCACCGCGGCGCTGGTGAGCAAACGTTCCACCTCGGCTTCCACCTGTTCCTCGGTCACTTTGGTGGAGGTATAGTCAACCGTGAGCGTAGCGAGATCCGGCAAGGACACCTGCGGACGCACGGGGACGATAACGCGATAGGTCAGCGAGAGATCATCGCCGGTCTGCACATCTTCGATTTCGCCACGCTCCAGTGGTTCGATCTGCTGTTCGCGCAGCGCGGTCTTATAGGTGGATTCAATGACATCTTCCACCGCATCCCGTATCAACGCGCTACGTTCAATGCGCGCTTCCACCAAATGGCGCGGCGCTTTGCCCGGGCGAAATCCCGGCACGGTAACGCGCCGGGCATATTTCTGGAACAACTGTTCCATCTGTTGCTCCACAACCGCGGGTTCAACGCTCACGGTGAGCGCAACCAGGCTGCCGGGACGTCGTTCAACGTCAACTTGCATAATTTTCTCCATTTGCTGTGCCGCATATCAGGCAGGCATGAAAAAACCTCGTTCCGCTCCTATTCGATTGAACAGGAACACGAAACGAGGATCCTGACCGGGGGTCTATGACACAGTCAAAAATATGGAGCGGAAGACGGGACTCGGACCCGCGACCCCGACCTTGGCAAGGTCGTGCTCTACCAACTGAGCTACTTCCGCTCGAACTTAGACAGTATAGCAAATCGTCAGGATTTTGCAAAGAGGTTTGTGCGACTTTTTTGCAACTTACCTCTTCCACCCGGTAGTGGCTGATCCTCGACGCGCTGAGTATAACAAATTCAGCACAGGATGCCAATAGCCCCTGCATTTAATCCAATAGTATCGTTTCCAACAACTCCGGGCGTGCATGTGCCCGCGCGCGGATCATATCCACCTGCGCGCGATCGAACAGCAACCACGGGCGCTCCGCGCCGACAGTGAACGGCGCCGTGGCCAGTGCAGTCATATAATCGTTGGTCGTAGTCATGTGAGTACAGCCCCTCATATTCGATTCGTAATCGTGCTCGTGCTCGTGCTCGAAAAATTATTTGTCAGCGCATCGTTTCGAGCACGAGCACGAGCACAAAACGATTGATTCCTATTTTCCCGGCAAGGCAGTCAGCGCCGGCGGGGGTGGAAGGATGGGGGACTCCCATTCGGCGATGGCGATGGTGTGGCGGCCTTCGGTGACGGCGAAGGCCATGGAGAATTGCGGATCGGTGCGGCCCCGGTAGGAGGCGGTGTCGTCGGCATAGCTGGCATACCAGCGCACGCCATCGAGGTGGAACATGGGGCGGATGATCTTTTCCGGTCTGGTAATCACCAGCGTGCGCATATCGCCGTTCACCGTGCCGGTGATGCCGGCCGGGGTGAAGGTGAGATCGAACGGGCCGAAACCGCGGATGCCGACAACGCCGACGGTGAGCTTCACATAGGTCGCCTCCGGCGCGAGGAAACGGATGCCGGTGGGGGTGATCGTCACCTGCGCGCGCCGGCCCTCGATATGCACATTGTCCAGGGTAGCGGAGACCGGGTGGTCGCTCTCGACTTCGTAGGTCGTCATGTCCTTGCCCAATATTTTCGTAATGCCGTTAGCCGCCGGAGCTTTACTGACGAAGGGGATGTTTGGCGCAGCCGGCATGACCTGCGGACCGGCGGGGAGCGCGTTGCGTGTAAACGTCTTCTCATACGGGCCGATGCCATTGAGCAGCGTCTTGTCAAACCCCGCGCTGCCGCGGCCTTCCAGCACAGCCAGCGTGACATCGCGCAGCGAGAGGCGCACGGCGGCCGCGGTGCCGGAGAGGGTGACGCCGTCCCCGGTGAAGGAGTCTGGCCGGGCTGCGAGCAGCAGGTAATCCGTGCCTTCGGCATGCGTCACCTTGATCACGTTGGACGCCGGGCGGCTGACCACGGGCGTGGCTTCGCCCGCGCCTTGCGGGTAGAGCAGCCAGAAATGGTCTGCGCCCGGTTTATCAGGGATGCGGATGAGTACGTGCTTCTCCAGGTCAGGCGTCACGCGGGTGGCGGGATCCAACGCTTTGCCGTCCTTGCGCGCCCAGTTCGGCGACACGCGCCCATTTTTCATCGCCTCCGCCCAGGTTTTGCCGAAAATCATCGGGTGTAGATCGACAAAGGTGGGATCGTCCGCCATCTCCGGCTTGATCACCTGGCCGGGAAAGAGGACATCGAGTTTAGTTGGCCATTCGGTATTGATCTTCAACGCGTCCGGCTGCACCTGAATATCGGCTTTAGTGCCCACCACATTGAGATTCAGCCATTGCGCCAGCTTGCCGTCGCCGGCTGCGGTGTCGCGGATGACGAAGTAATTCGGGCTTTTCGCTGTATTGCCGACGAAGAAGGCTATGCGGCGATCCCAGGTGAAGTCGCCTTCCTGCTGCGCGATCCCCTCCGCCAGCTTGCGCGGGCCGCCGAAGGGTTTGGCCATGCCCGGATTGATGAACCACGCCGGATATCCGAGCGAGGCCCAGGCATACTGCACGCGCTGACCGAAGAAATGACTCAGCACGTTGCTGTCCGACCAACTGTAATGGAACTCGTTCTCCGGACTGCCGAAACGGATGTCATTGTATTGCGAGAAATCTGCGTTAGGCGAGGTGTAATAGGCGTAGGGTTGACCCGGCAACAGCGCCGCGCCTTTGCTGTAAAGCACCATGTGCGCCTGATCGACGTACCAGTGGCTCCACAGGAATCCGCTGCGCAGCGCCAGATAGGTTTCCTCCGGCCCCTGATGGGCGCGGAAGATCACCCCAAAGCCGGGGAAGAGACGGCTGCTGAGCGCCGGCTCCTTCGGCTGCAGCCAGGGACGCATTTCCGCCGCCGGACTCACCGGCTGGCGTCCGTTTTCCTGCCAGGCCCAGAGCAGGTTGGCGGCGAAATCGGGATCGCGATCGGCAAAATTTCCCGCGCCGGTGAGGAAGGCATCGGTATAGCGGTTGCCGCTGTTGCCAAAGCCGGGAATCTGCCGCGCGCCGTAGCGGCTGTCATAGGGGGTGAGCAGGTTCATGAAGTAGTCCAGATCGGTCTTCTCATACATGTAAAGGCGGTCAATATTGGCGGGCTGCATCGCCTCCAGGCCATACATGCCTTCCATCTGGCGCTGAAAACCCCACATGTGATAGCCGCCGAACTCGAACCAACCGCCGCCGGGCGCCATGTTGTCGGCGTATTTATGCTCGATATAGGCAGAGATGAAATTCTTCCAGTCCTGGTACATCGGATGATCGGGCAACAGCGCGACCAGGCTGGCCGACCACGATTGCCGCGCCATGCTCATATTGGGATTGCCCACATGGGCGCCATTGCCGTTGCCCATGTTGTCCGGCTCCATCATCAGGTAAGTCGCCACCGCCAGCCTGGCGCGGAGTTCCTGCCGCTGCGCCGGCGGCAAATCGGGCAACGCCAACTGCTTCTCCATGCCGGCGACCATGGACAGGCCTTCGAAGGTCTGATGATGGCTGGGCGTCGGGGTGCTGATCAGGTAGCGCGTCAGATTCTTCAGGTATCCGAGCGACTGGTCCGGCTTGTATTGCAGCACGCTGGGATCGGGATATTTCGGCAGGTCCACCTGGTGGATCAGCGATCGTGGATAGGCTGGATGGGTGTCCGGCCATTGGGTGATGTAATCTTTATAACGGTCAAGCCCGACCTGCCCATACAGCAGTCGCGCCTGGTAAAACGGCCCGGTGGGCGAGGAACCGTAATTGGACTTCACCGCCAGCGGCGGCTTGTTCAATAGCAGTCCCCAGACGCGCCGCGCGTAGGTATACGGCAATGCCTGCTCATGGGTGACCACGCAAAAGGGCGATGTCTCGACCCAGAAGGGTGGTTTTCGGTCCATCGGCAGTTGCAAAATTAATGTATGATTGCCATCCGGGGAGATCACCGGCAGCGTGGCGACGCGTCGCCACTGCCCCTGGTGCAGCGGCACTACGCCGGCCATCGTGTAGTCCGCCGGCGTGGCTTTCGCCTCCGCGGCGGTGAACAATCCGAGCTGGGACATCATGTCGCCATAAGCGCCGGAAGGCTGGATGGGCGCCAGTTTCACCTCGCTCAACGGCTGGGTGCGGCCCGCGTCGACGCCGCCGTTGCCCCATGTTTTCGCCACCTCGGCGGTGTCAGGCGCCCAGCCTTTCGTCAGTTCAAGTTGCCAGCCGTCGCCCTCGGCCATTTTCCCCAGGTCATACTCTTCGGTGATATAGGCCATCGGCACCTGATCCGTCAGCCGAATATTGGCGTGATAATACCCGCCTTCCGCCCAGTCGATCTCATAATGCACCTCGGCGAAAACCGGCCCGCGCGCGACAAGTTCAGCGCGCCAGGCTTTCACCGGACGGGTGGAGGTGATTTTTCCCTCACCGAGCCAGGGGTGATTCGCGCCGCTGCGGAAAGCGAGGAGCGGCGCCGGCAGGGAGGAGGCCGGCACCGGCGTCTTCCAGCTTTGCGTGCCGACCGGCACGCGGATCGCACACAATCCGTTCTCGAGCACCGCCGTCTTACCCTCGGTGCCGATTTGCAAGGCGGAGGCGCCCACGGGAGCGTTGCCGTCGGTATTCAGCACATACTCACTGGCGCCGTTGGGCGGAATTTCGGCGACAAAATAAAGCTCTCGCATGCCATCTTTTCCCGGCGGAGTCACCTGCACGGCCAGCGACCTGCCATCGGCGCGCGTCACCCGCAATTTGTCGGGCGCACCAAAGTTTGTGGGTATCCGGTAATGTATCAGATCAGGCGCGAAGCCGCGCCCGGTGTAATCGGTGAGGGTGAGCGTATGTTGTGCCGCCAGCAGCATGACTGGCGCCAGTGCGAGCAAGAGCAATGATTGACGAAACATTGTATTACCTCCATGCGAGATTAGGCTCTAATGTGACTCTGAACGACAACATGTTGTAAATTTGAGTTGCCTTTATGTGGTCGTGATCCGTTTTTGCTTCGTGACACCTGGAAGATCCTGAGTTGTCGTTCAGAGTCACATTAGAGCCTGATTATAGCTATAAGAAAGCGGTAAACTAAGACCGACGCGAAAAGCGGGGACAGGTATCACATTTTCAATAAAGCTGTCTCTCGTTTAGTGACGGAACTGTGGAAAATGTGTACCAGCCTGTCCGCCGTAGCTTTAGCGAAGGTGGGTCCCCGTTTTTCACTTATCGGCGCTCATTTTTCATTTGCGGCCTGAAAGGCCATTTGTTCTCGCGAAGTGAGAACAAACCTAGTACCTTATCAGGTACTTGACAAGACCAGTTCAGCTATTGAAAGAACGCACACTGTACGGTTGATTGTTTTTTGGTTCCGGCTATACCGGGTTAAGATTCAGGATTCAGGATAGATATGTCATTTACTGACTGGTAATGGGCCTATCCCCGACCCTCCCCTGTTGCGACAGGAGCGGGAGTGGTTATCCTGCTCATTCATCTACACGAAATTACGTTTATTTCTGATGGCGTTACTCTACTTGTGCCTCACCCCATTCAGCGGGCTCTATGCGGCTTTCGCAGGGAACATCATTCAATACATTGGCGTTAAAGCTGTTGTTTTTCCAATAGCTGCGTGCCGCGGTTTTGGTGCCGCCTTCGTTGCCGTAGATATACCCCAGATCCATTTTTACTTTCGTTCCGGCGCGAGGCGTCCAGCCGATGACATCCAGCGGGATGGTCACCACCGCGGTGAAGGTCTGCAGGTAATTATCCTCTTTGTAATCGAGGGTGATGCGATCAACGGTCTCGATCACATCGAACGATTCGACGTTGGCGGTGCGGAAGACGATGGGCGTGCCATGGAAGTCTTTCACTTTGGCGCGATAGATTTCCGCAAACGGCTTGCCGTTCTGCCGGGAGACGAGAATGCGGGTATCACCCGGCGCCGGTGTCTTTCGTTTTGGATCGGCCTGCGGATCGGCGGCCAGTTGGATGTCCAGGCAGTTTCCGCCAGTGAAAAGCATGGTCGGGTCCGGGCTGCCGTTGACCAGTTTCACCGGGCTGGTCACCTTGTATTCCACATACAGATTCTTCTCGTCATACGCGGCCTTCGCCTCGAAGGAACGGCCGGCATCGAGGGTTTTTCCGATGGTCTGCGCCGTCATCAGTGCCGTTTTTCCGTGCGCGATGATCAGTTTTTGCGCTTGTGAGATCTTCGACTGGTAATCGGCATGCGCCAGAGAGACCTTTTTGCTATCCTCTTCAGTCATGACATACTCGCCGCCCGGCAGTCGCTTCACCGTATCAAGTCCCAGCACCTCTGTGACCCGTCCATCCTGGTCTCCGGCGAGGAAGAAATAGCGATCCATACCCGTGGGTTTCACCAGGCAGCCGTTGGCATTTTCACAGGAGATAATATCCGGGGTTAATTTGGTAACCGTACGCACATCTTTCATGATTCGCGACACAAATAGTCCGTCGGTGGTGTAAAGGTGCGCCACGCCGAAATAGGTGTTGAAGCCGGTGAACCCGCCGGCCGTGCCGATGAGCGCCGTCGGTCCCCAGAGCTTGCCTGGCTGCTGCGACGGCAGGGAGATGGCGTTCGGCCAATTGATGAATCCCTTGAGACCCCACTGCAGTTTGCCATCCGGTGACCACTTTCCATAGCCCACCTTCAACCTATCTCGGTCGTCCTGCGTCAGTGTGTAGATCGCACCGGCGTCATCCACCGCGGCGACTGATGTGACGGGCAGCAGATCCGGTTTGCTGAAATCATATTCCGGGCGGCCGTCTGGCAGAAAGCGCAGCGGACGGTTGACGGCGCCGCTCGCGTGCCAGAGATTCAACTCCTTATCCACAAAGGCAAAGCCGCGGAAATAGCGTTTGGCGACAGTTGGTGAAAATTTGGCCGCCGTCAGAATCTCGTCTTCCTGCATGATCTGATCATCATTTTTGTCCACCCATATATAGGTGCCCCATTCGGGATATTTCGTCGTGTCGAAGGCGATGGGGTAACCGATAAATCTCTTCGCGGTGTAGGTCCAGAAGAAGACCAGAATCGGCTTCATTACGTCGCCTTCGCGCATGCAGAGCACTGTACCGACATGTTCATCGACGGCCCAGCCATACTGGCGGCCATTTTTCGCGGTAAACATTTTGAATCCGCCGCCGTAGGTGGAGAAATGACCGGGTGAATTTGCGCCTTTGGGCTGCCAGAGCGTGCTTTTCGGCGTCCAGGTCTTCTTCTGCAAATCGACTTTCCACATGACGCCGTCGCAAGCAATCTCGTCCGGGTGTTCCGGATCCATCCAACTGAAGGATGAATACCCCGCATCACCAAAGAATTCCTTTTCCAGATGTCCATCCCCGCAGTTCCAGATGCTGACCCGCTTGGGGGAGTCTATCGCCTCCGTCACCCATAACCGCCCTCTAGCATCGATGGCGACCGACACGGGTTTCAGCATGCCCGACGGATCATACTTCCCCACCCGCGGACGCCCGCCGGGCTTCCCGATGCTCCGCAAATATGCGCCACCGGCGGAGAAGACTGACACATTCTGCAGCTTGCCATAATTGGACACATAGATATTCTCCGCGGCATCCACGGCGATTCCTTTAGGCTCATCCAGATGCTCAGCGGCCAGCGGCGCCACTTTACCGCCTTTGACGACGGCCAGCTTATTGTCGCTCAACAATACGAGCGTGCCGTCCTTCTTTGCGACTATCGCCGCGGGCGAGGCGACGGTGAAAGTCTCCTTCAATTCGCCGGACTTCGTGTCATAACTCGCGACGAGATTTCGCTTCCGATACGACACGTATATCCGGCCGCCCGCGCACGCCAGCCCGCTGATGAAATTGTTCTGTCCCGCGCCGCCGGGAGGCGGCAGCAACAGCTTGGAGCCGTTGCTGAAAGTCAGGGGATGAAAGTCGTTTTTTGCCACCACTTCGACTCCCCTGCTCTCAGTCGTTGAGAAGGGATTGTCGACATCGTCTGTATCCGTCGAAACATAGATGCGATCCCCCTCTCCGGCCAGGTGGATGGCCGCACGCATGATGCCCCACTGCTTTTTTCCATCAGTGTTCACGCGGATGATGCCCCAGCCGGCTTCGGCGACATTCCAGGACAGGAACACCTCGTCACCCACCGTGCAACTCGCGCACGGCACGCCATGATCGCCGCCCCACCCGCCGTTATTCTCGTCTGTTTTATACGGGGGTTGCCCGGAGTTGGCTACCGAGAATATAAACTTTGTGGTGATGGGCTGATGGTACAACCCTTTCCAACGATAATGTCCGGCAGGCAGCGGGGTGCCGAGAGAATCCAGTCCATCCCATCGCTCGATATTTTTGCCGCCGCCCCGCATTGCCTCGCCGGCCAGCACCCGCACAATTTCGTTGTTGTCGTTATACAACTGAATGGTCACCTGGCCACTTTCCGGCAAGTCGTAATTAAAGGTGAGCGGCAGCGGCTTCTCCGGCGGCAAGCCGGCATTCACCAATTCTTTGGGAAGGTTTCCAGTCCTGGAAAAGATAATTTTGCCCCAGATCGAGGAATTCTGATAGGCGTATCCGCCCGTGGTCTGCAGGTCATAAGTGACGCCATTGATGCCGATATGCTCATTGCCCGAGCGTCCCCACAGCATCTGCATGGCGCAGGCGACAGCATCGCCGCCTTGCAGCGGCTGTTTCGCGCCGAAAACGCTCCAGGGGATGCGATACTCCATGCTGTATCCCTGCTTATCCGCGGCGAGTAGATATTTCGCCTGATAATAGCCCGCCGGGATCACGCCGAATTTATTTGAACCCGGCATGCTCACATACCCCAGGCCTTTCTGCGCCACCAGCACCGGCTCCTGGCGTTCCGTGTAGTTCCACAGCGTCAGGCTCACCAGCGACTCATCGTGTTCCTTCAGCCAGGAGGCGTCACTAGGTGGATATTTTTTCGCGGCATCCACACATAAGCGGAACTGCAGCGCGTCGCCGTCCCAGCCTTTGTTGCCTTCGGTCTCAGGCGCATTATGGTTCATCAGCGGGGTGGGGTCACGCACGATAGCGCCGATATACAGCGCATCCCTGTCATACATCAAGGCAAAGCGCGCGCTCTGCGTCTCCCGCGTCTCCGGCATCACATACACTTCGATTGAGCCGGACATGTCCCAGTCATCGAGCTTTCCATCGATAACCACCTTGCCGGGCGCCGGAACCACATACATCTGCTTGTGCAGGCACCACCCATTCGCCTCCTGGGCGAGAACAGGAAATACTATAGCTAACATCATGGCAGAGAAAACCATTTGGAATATGCGTTTCATAATTGCTCCTTCAGGCTCTAATGTTACTCTGAACGACAACATGTTGTAAATTTGAGTTGCCCTTCTGTGGTCGTATCCGTTTTCGCTTTCGTGACACCTGGTAAGATCCTGAGTTGTCGTTCAGAGCAACATTAGAGCCTGATAATAGCTATAAGAGAGCGGCAGGCTAAAACCGACGCGAAAAGCGGGGACAGGTAACACATTTTCAATGAAGCTGTCTCGTGTTGCATAAGGGAAATGTGGAAAATGTGTACCAGTCCCCGTTTTTCGCTTACCGGCTCTCTTTCTTCATTTTGCGGTCCAAAACGCCATTAGTTCTCGCGAAGTGAGAATTAATCCTGATTATTCATGAAACGTGTGGCCTGCCGGGCT
>Ga0118677_10014846_pt1 | contig 10904 bp, 6 predicted proteins | sample AliMusrvi5mmetaG_FD_86154 | JGI IMG/M metagenome (GOLD analysis project Ga0118677, IMG submission 86154)
CAAGCCCGCAGAGCGCGGCGCCGTCGTGATAAAGGTGGGGCTGTCGTTCTACGACGCGTTCTCGCAGGATCGGGGCGCAGTTCCCCGGCACCGCTTCGAGACCAGGAAGGCGTCCCTGGACAGGTTCCCATCCCTCAACCCGAAGGTCAGGTTCACCGCCACCTACTTCGACGGACAACTCCTCTCCCCCGAGCGCCTGGCCGTGGAGATCCTCCTCGACGGCGAGGCGGAGGGCGACCACGCACGCGCACTCAACCACGTCTCGATGGAGGGCGGCGACGCAGCGTCCGGCGGCGTGGTCCTGCGCGACGGACTTACGGGGAAAACCCTGACCGTGAAGCCACGCGTCATCATCAACGCGGCGGGTCCCTGGATCGACAGGGTCAACTCAGGCTTCGGCCTGGACAGGCACTACATCGGCGGCACCAAGGGCTCGCACATCGTGCTCGACCACCCGGAACTCCGGAAGGCGATCGGCGACAACGAATTCTTCTTCGAGAACTCCGATGGCCGGATCGTGCTGATATTCCCCTGGTTCGACAGGGTCATCGTCGGCACCTCGGACCTCCCCTGCGACGATCCCGACACCACTGTCTGCACAGAAGAGGAAGTGGACTATTTCATCGGCCTCACGGCACGTGTGTTTCCGGCGATACGCATCGCGCGGGAGCACATCATCTTCACGTTTTCGGGCGTGCGACCGCTGCTCTTCTCCAAGGCCACGACGACCGCGCAGATCACCCGCGACCACGTCACCTTCGAGGACAGGTTCGGCGAAGCGCCGGTGCTGTCATTGGTCGGGGGAAAATGGACCACCTTCCGCGCCTTCGCCGAACAGGCGACCGACCGCGTTCTCGCGATCCTCGGCAAAGCGCGGATCGCGGGAACGTCGGAGCTCGCTGTGGGCGGTGGCCGCGACTGGCCGGCGGCCGCCGATGCAGCGGCGGCCCTAGTGGCCGAACTGGCAGGGATCGGCGGCATGGGTCCCGAGCGGGCCCAAATCCTCTGGAACCGCTACGGAACCAGGGCGAGGGAACTGGCGACGGCGATCGCCGCCGAAGGGCCCGAGCCGCTGGCATCCAGGCCCACATGGGCCCGCGCCGAGATCACCTTCCTGGTGCGGCGGGAAAAGGCGCTGCGCCTCGACGACCTGCTCCTGCGCCGTTCCACCCTGGCCTGGCTGGGCGGACTCGACCGCCCCTTCGTCGCGGAGATCGCGGCGATCATGGGGACGGCCCTGGGTTGGTCGGCCGCCGACACCGAACAGGAGATCGAACGGACGCTTGAGCTACTTCGGAACCGACACGGTCTCCACGTCGGCTGAGGCCTTCCCGCTTCCGTCCCTGACCGTCTCCACCGGATGCCCCGAGTGGTCGCGATCCAGGAAATAATTGGTCCACGAGCTGGTCTGATAGAGCTTCCAGTCGCGCGGCGGGACTATGAAGCCCAGCTTGGCGACCTCGTCCCGGTTCTTGGCGCGCCAGTACACGTTCCGCCAGTAGCAGTTCCTGTCCGGGAAGACCTCGCACTTCTCGTTGACCCGGCTTCCGCCGCAGGGGCCGACCCGCATTCCCTTGGGGCAACGGGCTTCCGGGCAGAGGTAGCAGGTCTCGAAGAGCATGCAATCGTCGCAGTACCGGCAGACGAAGAAAAGCCGCTTCGTGAAATGTTCGAGTCCGGCGAAGACGGCGCTGGTTCCCTTGTGCTTTTCCATGCCCCTGGATATGGCTGCCATCATGCGATAGCCGCCCGAACCCTTGATGAAGAACAGCTTGTGCACACCCCGCATGATCCAGAAGGTCAGGGACGCGATGCCCTTTTTGCGCGTCGCGCGGGGAACGGGAACCTCGCCCGGCTCGGGCACCCGCATCTTCTCGCCGCCCTCGAAATAGTAGAACGGCTTGTCGGGGGCGAAGGCGAACTCGGGAAGGAAGTCCTTCCAGGTCCCTGCCATCTCCTTGGAGCGGTTGACGATGAGCTTGATGTCCTCGAACTTGAGGTTCAGGCCCTCGATGTGGACCCCGCTGTAGCCGAGACCCTTGAGGATGGCCACCTGCTTGGCGGCCCGCTCAAGACGGGCGAGCTTGCCCTTGTCCTCCGCCTTGGCCTCCTCGCGCAGGATCTTCACCAGGGAGTCCGGCACGTACGAGCCCGGAACCTCACCGCGGTTCATGTAGTCCGCGGCGCCCGCGTTGAGAACGTAGATGCTGCCGATGAGGGGCAGCTCGGTCTTGAGCACCCCGCGGGCGTACTGCAGGAACTCGATGTGCTTGCGCACATCGTATCCCAGCTGGGTGATGAAGTAGTCGGCGCCAGCGCGGATCTTCTTCTCCATCTTGGTGTACTGCATCACACTGGGGCCTTCCGTCCACTTGAAGGGTGACACGGCAGCGCCCAGCAGGAAATGGGTCTTCTCGAGATCCGCGGTCCCCTTCCCCGAAGGGACGGTCAGCCCGGCGTTCATCTTCGCCAGGTAGTGGATGGCGTTCACCGAGTCGATGTCGAACACCGGCTTGGGCAGGCCCAGATAACCGGCGATGGGATAGTCGCCCGTCACCACGAGGAGGTTCGTGACGTTCACCCTCTGCAGGGCGAAGGCGCGCGACTCGATGAAGTTGCGGTTCATGTCCTTGCAGGAGAAATGGACGATGATGTCCACTCCCTTGGCGACGATCTCCGCCCCCAGCACGTCCGCGGTGAGTGCTGGATTTCCCCCGGCGTTGTCGGTCAGGCTCAGCGCGTGCACGTCCGGGAAGCCCTTGATCCCTTCCACGAACTGCATGATGTTCTCAATGCTCTTCCCGCCGAAGCCTCGGCCAGGGATCAGCTCGCAGGTGATCACAAACTCTTTCTTGCCCCTCAGGGCTTCCTCGAAACGTCCCATCTAGACTTTCCTGCGGTAGGACTCGAGGAACGAATCCGCGTAGATGAACTTGTTGAGGATCATGTCCGCGGTCACCACGGCCTTCATCAGCTCCTCGTCCAGCGGATCGATGATTGCGGAGTCCAGCCCGTAGGCCATGCACATCACCAGGAAGGTCCGGTTGAGGAGTTGGTGCTCCTGCAGGCGCTGCGAGATGTTGGAGAGGCCGATGGTGGTGTGGGGCGCCGGATCGGAGAGCATCCGGAACTGGCTTAAGGCCGCGAACATCTTCTCGGGCTGGTCCTGGGCGCAGTTGATGGGGAGGGTGATGGGATCGATGTAGAGGTCGGTGACGGGAATCCCCTGGTCCATGGCGCCGGCCACTATCTTGGCGGCGATCTCGACGCGCTTGTCCACCGTGGCGGGAACCCCCTCCTCGTCGATGGTGAGGCCGATTATCGAGGCGTTGTACTTCTTGGCCATGGGGAGGAGCTTGGCGAGGTCCACTTCCTTGCCGGTGGTGGAGTTGAGCATCCGCTTTCCCTTGATGGCCGCGAGGCCCGCTTCAAGCGGCTCGTGGCGCGCACTGTCGATCGACAGGGTGACGCTCACCACGGACTGGACGGCGTTCACCAGCCAGATCATGTCCGCCGTATGGTCCGTGCTCGCCGTGCCCACGTTGATATCGAGGATGTTCGCCCCCGCGTTGACCTGGCGGATCGCAAGGTCCTTGATGAACTCCGCGTCCTTGTTGGCGATGGCCTCGCGCACTTTCTTGAACATGCCGTTTATCCGTTCTCCGATTACAATCATGCTGGTCTCCTTGTGTGGGTGCTGAGGATCATGCCTTCGCGGCGGTCAGATCGCGCAACGTGGCCCTGGCTATCTCCATCGCTTTCGGGTGGCGCATGAGGAGGATGTCCGCGCCTGCCTGGAGGAGGGCGGTGGCGGTCACCGCCTCCCAGAGGATTCCCCGCTCGGTGGCGGATCCCCACTGGGGGAACTCGGTCTCGGCGGCCTTGGCTTCCTTGGCCTTCCAGCTTTCCGGCCCGACGACGCAGAAGACCGGCATGGCCAGCATCTTGTCCCCTGCCAGCGCGGCCAGGCGTCCCCTTTCCATGATGGAATAGGTGTACTCCATGCCGTAGCCGAGGGCTCCCGTCGTCGGATACATGACGATCCGATCGGCGGGAAGGCCCATGTCGGAAACCAGGATGTTCACCTGCTTGGCGATGTTGATGTCCAGGGGGGAAAGGCCGAGAAGGCTGTGGCCGTCTGCCAGGCAGGAAGCCACCAGGGTCTTGTAGTTATCCTGGCTGGCCATGCCAAAGAGGCATTTCTCTCCGGCCAGGGCCTGGCTGATGACCGGCAGGACCTCGTTGTCCCGGGGGTCGTCATCGCAGCCCCAGATGATGAGGGGAACCTTGACGGCGTCCCTGATGGCGAGGACGGTCTCCTTCGCCTTGGCAGCTGAGGCATTGCCCCGATCCGGGTGGATGGAAAGCAAGCGGATGCAGATCATGTCCGCTCCGTATTCCTGCTCGGCCTTTTTGGCCCATGCGACGGGATCGTTCAAAACGTCGCGATACGGTTCCACCAGGGCATCCGGCCACTCACCCGGGTCGGGAGGGAGGTCCGGAACCTCCAAGGCGAAGGCGGGGGGAAAGGTTTCCCCCTCATACTTGAGGAAGGGGACGGTCGTGTGGCCCCCCACTTTCACGGCCTTGCTCCTGCTTCCACCTTCCGCGGAAGTAGCCCCGATGAAGACGTTGTTGATCCGTCCGCCGTAGGATTCCTTGACCTCTGGAATATTCATTCGATTCCTCCTGGATTTCTTCTCTTATGCGGGACTTGGCACTGCCGCAAGTATCTTCTCTGCGATTTCCTTGACGGCCTGGTAGGCAGGATTGCTCTCGTCCATGGCAAGCAGGGGCTCGCCCTTCCTGGACCGGTCGGTGACCTCCGCGTCCTCTGGTATCATTCCGAGTATCGGGATTCCGCAGTCCCTGGCCCTCGCCTCCACTTCGGGTGTGATTTCCGAAGTCCGGTTGATGACCAGCCCGACCTGCCCGATCTTGAGCTTCAGCTCGCGGGCCAGGGCCCCTATGCGGAAGGCCGCGGCCAGGGAGACGGCGGTGAGGTCAGTCACCACCAGAAGGGCATCCACGTCACGGGTGGTCCTTCGGGACAGGTGCTCCATGCCCGCCTCGTTGTCGATCACCATAAAGGGATAGGCGCTGGCGCGGGCGTCGATGAAATCGCGCAACAGGGAGTTCACGTAGCAATAGCAACCCGAACCTTCGGGCCGGCCCATGTTGAGCAGGTCGAAGCCCCGCGATTCCACGACGATCTCCTGGATGCGATAGGCTATGAAATCCGCCTTGCTCATGCCGGTGGGAAGGGAATCCTTGACCTTGAGAAGCTCCTCCCGAAGGTCGCCCACCGTGCCGTACTCCTTCACGCCGAGCTGGTCCGCGAAGTTGGAGTTGGGATCCGCGTCCACGGCGAAGACCGCCCCTTCCTTGCGGGCTATCAGGAACTTTATGAACAGCGACGCGATCGAGGTCTTGCCGACCCCACCCTTTCCGGACAATGCGAGGGAAAAACTCATGGGTGGATTCCTCCTGAGTTCTGGCGACGGGCGGCGGCGTTCTTGAGCGTCCGCATGACGGTGGGAAATTTCTCCACGTCGGTGTGGGGAAGGAAGAGGGAAGAGGTGAAGTCATTCATGAACTTCGTGTCCGTGGAGAGGTCCACGTAGGTCATCCGGTCCGCGACATCCTGTGCGTCTTCCAGGGCCTCGCAGGAGACCAGGCAGGTTCGGGCGCCGATGAGCGACCCGTTGCCGATGAACTGGAACCGTTCCAGGGGGAGGTCGGGGAACAGGCCTATAAGGATGGCGTTGCCGACATCGACATAGTTGCCGAAGCCACCGGAGATGTACACCTTCGCGACATCGGTGAACTCCAGGCCCATCTTCGAGAGCAGGGAATCCGCCGCCGTGTAGATGGCGCCCTTGGATCGGATGAAGACTGCCAGGTCGTCTTCGTTGATCGTGATGTCGCGGCCCGTGGCCGTCTCCGCGCCGGGGATCACCACTATCTCGGTCCCATATTCGCCGTCCCTGATGCCGGGGATGACGCTGTCCCTCTGGAAGCGTCCCGACTTGTCGATGGCACCGGTCCGGAAAAGCTCGGCCGCCAGGTCGATGACACCGGAGCCGCAGATGCCTTTGGGACTGGTCTTCCCGATCACCTTGCAGACAAACTTGCCAAGGGCGTTTATCGCCACGCGCTCGATGGCTCCCTCGGTGGCCCGGATGCCACAGCGCATGCCGCCGCCCTCGAAGGAAGGTCCAGCGGAGGCGGAACAGCACATGAGCCACTCGGAGCTTCCGAGCACTATCTCGCCGTTGGTGCCCAGGTCGATGAGGAGGGAGAGCTCGGGGTTCGCGTGCATGCTGCAGGAAATGACGTCGGCGGTGATGTCGCTGCCGACGAAGGGCCCAGAACCGGGGAGTGTGCACAGGAGGCCACGGCCGTTGATGCTCACCCCCGCCTCCGCCGCCCTCACCACAGGGGCGGAATTGACGGTCGGGATGTAGGGTTCCTTGCGGATGTTGGCCACGTCCAGGCCCAGGAAGAGGTGGGTCATGGTCGTGTTGCCCGTGGCGATCATGTAGGTGACGTCGACCAGGTCGATGCCGCACTCCTCCACCGCCGCGTCGACGAGGTTGTTGATGTCGGAGACCACAGAATCGTGCAATTGGGCGAGGCCGTCCGGATTGTCGACGGTGTACAGGATGCGTGTGATCACATCCTCGCCGAAGCGTATCTGGGAGTTGTAGGTGGCCTTGCGGCTCACCGTCTCGCCGTTGTTGAGGTCGACCAGGGCGGCGACTATGGTGGTGGTGCCTATGTCCACCGCCACACCGTAATTCCTGCCGCTCGTGTCGCCCGCCTCGAACTGGACGACCTCGGCCGTCTTGCCCCTCCGGCCGATCGTGGCCGTGATGCGGAAATCGTTGTCGCGCAGGAGGCCGGCGAGATGCCTGATGTTGAAGAGGCCGGTCTGCATGACCGGGTGGGCGGCCACCGACACGATCTCGCGGTTTACCCGTTCCAAGTCCCCCAAGTTGTCGTCCAGGCTGGGAGGCGTCATGGCGAGGTAATGTTTCAGCGACAGGGCTTCCGACGCGTAAAGCTTGCGCCCGTCGCGCTGGGTGGAACTCTTGGCGAAGCGAAGGGCCTCTTCCCCGGTGAAGGCGAGCTTGGCGCTGAGGCGGCTCTCCTCGGGAACCTCGATGACCAAGTCCCCCATAACCCGTGTGTCGCAGGCCAGGACGTAGCCCGCGAGGATCTCGTCACGGGCCAGCAGGGCCGTGGGCTGCGAGGCCACCTCGCCCTCGCGGACGACGACGCGGCATTTCCCGCACAGCCCATCCCCGCCGCAGATAGAGTTGACGAAGACACCCGCCAACTCGGCCGCCTTCAGGAGGGTTTCCCCCTTGGCTATCGTGACGGTCTTCCCGTCGGGGGTGAACTGTACGGAGCTGTTCGGCATGGCTGGGCTTCAGGCGCCGGGCATCGATTTCAGGAACTTGGGGATGCCGGAGGATTCGCGGGGTCCGACAAGGACCTCCCAACCTGAGGCGTCCTTGAGCTTGGCGGCCATGGCGGCGATGAGGCCGGGTATGATGATCCGCTTGTGCGTCACCTTGTCCTTCAGGCCATTCTCCTCCTTGAGCATCACCGTCACCTTGTCGGCGTTGAGCTTGTCGGAGGCGAAGGCCGTGAGAACCGAGGTGCCCTCGGTGTCGACGACCAGGACCCAGCAGGGGATGCGGCTCGTCTCCACGTCGCCCGCCACGCTGTAATAGGTGAGGGAGAAGTTGGTGGTGAGGAGGACGGGCGACGCCGGCCCGGCATTTCCCACGGCGTAGTAGCCGGGCTTGACCTGGATGGGTTTCTGCGGGTCGGTGTAGATGTTCTGGCGCGCGGTCAGGATGGCGAGGATCTCCGGCCTGCCGCGGCCCTTCACGACGACTATGCCCGAGTACTTCGCCGTCAGGGTGACCGCGGTGGCCGCTTCCATGTTCGGGTCGGGATTGCTGGCGATCGCCATCAAGGGGTAGCCCAGGGCCCGGAAGTTCTTCTTGAGGGCGAGGACGCGGATGCGGGTGAGGTCCTGCAGGGTGGCGCCGAGGCTGTCCGCCTTCGGGCAGAGCACCAGGTCGGCGACTCCCAGGGCTGTCACCTTCTGGGCGATGTCGGCCAGCTCTTCGAGGCTGGAGGCCGTCACGGCCAGGGGCGCGGAATGAGCCTTGGCGAGGGCAGCCATCTCCGTGAAATTGTCCTTGTCCGCGAAGCAGACCAACGGCTTCTCGCCGGCGAGCAGTTTCATGGCGGGTTCGAGTACATCAGGCTTTCCGCCCATGAGGACGAAGGGCATGCCCGCGCCCTCCTTCATTATCTTCACCGCCGCGGCCAGCTTCTCGCCATTGCCGCTGTCGGCCCGGACGGCCACCAGGTTCACACCGATGTTCATGCCCACCCGTTCGAAGGAGAGGGCGCGGATCTCGTCGGCGGCCTTGGCCAGTTCCTTGGCGTCCATCGTGTCGGAGACCTCGATGGCGATGCCGGTGGGGTGGACGAAGGTCGCCTCGTGGCGGAAGAGGACCGTCTCATTGCCGGTCTCCAGTTTCTTGTCGCCGGAACCCAGTGTGACCAGCGCGACCGGCGGCCGTGAGGCGCCTTCCAGGGCGGCCTTGGCCTCGTCGCTGGCATGCCTGCAATCGGCGAGGGTCGCCTTCTTCTGTGCCAGTGCCATGGCGAAGGCCAGACAGGTGGGAAACTTGCATTCCTTGCAATTGGTCTTGGGGAGATACTTGTAGACATCAAGGGCTGTGAGCGCCATATATGTTCTCCTTCAGCCAATTTCAAAACTCGGTTAGTTTTGAAATTGTCTTTGCAGTTTCGTAGCGCTTCGTCATTTTCGGATGAAGCGCTGCGAAATCTGCGCATTTCAAAGGTAGCTTTTCCAAAATGCGTCTGCATTTTGGAAAAGCATCTTATTATCGCCCTACATCAATGCGGGCATCTTGAGCGCGGGGTGACCTACCTTCTCGAGGAAGGGCAGTATCTCCTCCATCGTGCTTCCGACCGACTCGTCGGCGATCTTGTCGATGAAGGCGGGGATTCCGTCTTCCTTGGAACGCTTCTCGATGCGCTCCCTGATCTCTTCCTTGAGCGCCTTGGGCATCCAGACGATGCGCTGCATTCCGCCCTCGGCCAGGATGAACTTCCTGGAGGTGAGGTAGAGCCGTCCGATCCCCAGGAAGCCCGGTGTCTGCTGGCCGCCGCCCACGGCACCGGCGAGCGTGGTGAACTTCATTCCGCAGGGGGTCATGTCCGGGTACTCGCGGTTGACCACCATGACGCCGTTCGCCTCGGGGATGATCGCCATGATCGCCTCGAAGCAGCCACAACTGGTCATCGGCGTGTCCATCAGGGAGTAGAGGGTGAGCTGGTCCAGGTGGCCGTGGGAGTGGAGCTTCACGGCCTCGTTTACTCCGGTGAAGAGACCCTTGACGGGGTCGAGGATCTCGCCCTTGAGCACGGGCTGGTTGTGGCCGTGGGGGTTGATCTCGAAGGAGGCCTTGCCGTCCAGCCAGTTATAGGCGCCGCAGAGTCCAAGGCGCTCGGGACTGATGATGCACAGGTGATCCGGCGCGAAGGACTGGCAAAGCGTGCAGGTGTAGAAGTTCTCGACACTCTCGTCCGTCATGCCTTCCACACGCGCGTCCCGTTCACGGAAGCCCAGCATGGCCTCGGCCCAGACCTTCTCCACATCCTCAAGCTTGGTGAAGATCTTGACGGAGACCTTGTCCACGATTTTTCCGTATTCCTCATGGATCATGTGGTGGAGGACCTTGCCGAAGTCCGCGAGTCGGAAGCCCTTCTCGAAGCTCTCCGTGCTCACGCGGTACCAGGCGATGTTGCGCTGGCCGATGTGCTGGACACCCATGATCTGGTTGATGTAAGTGTGGAAACGGCGCTCCAGGATTGGTTCGAAGTCCTTCTGCATCTTGCGGCCCGCGACGTCCACCAGGATGGCCATCGGCATGGCGCCGCCGGTCGCGATCGTCTCGATGTCCGGTCCGACGACCTCCACCTGTCCGTCGGTCACGTCGTCCATCTCACGCATGCGCAGATACTCAACCGCCTTGGAGTATTTCTGGCCCATCTGGATGTGCATGGACTCCCTGCGCACCACCTCGCCCTCGAAGGCGGGGGAGTAGGACACGGGGATGTCGATCTCCGATATCTTCACCTTCACACCGCGCACCTGGATGCAGGTCGGAACGATCTTCTCGTAGTCCAGTTCCTTGACAAGGTGCTCATAGGTGGTGATGCCGGTGGGGCGGATCTCGGGGATGTCGGTGTCCGCGATGATGGGGAAACCCATGTTGATCGCGCCCGCGCCGGTGGCGTACTTGACGTCGTCCACCTCGCCGAGGGTGAGGCCGAAGGCGAACACCCGGTCCTTGCAGTACATGAGGCACTCGCGGGCCTGGCCCTTGCGCAGTCCACCGAAGGTGAGGGCCGAACGGATGGCCCAGTCCAGCGGGTAGATGGCGGAGATGGTGTCCCGCCCGTAGGGAACGATGTAAGGCTCCCAACCCATCTGGACGTTCTCGGCCTTGAGTTGGTCGATGATGCTCACGCCGTTGGTGGAGGATCCAGCGAAGACAAGGATGGAGCGCTTCTGGAACTCACGCACGATCTTGACGGCGGTCTTGGAGTCGGGGGCCGCGCCAAGTATGGCCGCGAATCCCGGCATGCGTCCGTCCACCAACTGGATGCCCAGGGTGCGCATCGCGGTGTCGGTGAAGAAACCGTTGCAGTCTGGCTGGGGCTCCGTGGCGTACAGGTACCGCAGGGCTACGATCATTTCCTCGGCGAAGAGGGTGGCGATGCCGGCGTCCAGGGTTGGGCCGAGGTAGGGAAGCCACACCTTCTCGCTCGGCACCTCGTGCAGG
>Ga0118677_10014847_pt1 | contig 10903 bp, 12 predicted proteins | sample AliMusrvi5mmetaG_FD_86154 | JGI IMG/M metagenome (GOLD analysis project Ga0118677, IMG submission 86154)
AGAGAAGCTGAAGACTTTATGCGCCAGCAAAAATATGACAAGGTTAAAGAGTTGGTTTCAAAGATCTTCGAGATAGATCCTAATAATAAGGAAGCTAAAAGTTTTATAGATAAGATAGAAGAGATGAACGCACAGAGGGAAAGGCTTGCTCAAAAGCGGGCTGAATTTATTGCCGCATTATCAAAGTACAAGAACGCTTTTAATGATGGTAAGAAATTTTATGATAGAAAGGAATATATGAAGGCTATAGAGACGTTCCAAAGGTGTCTTGCATTACCGCTGCTTGATAGTGTGGATGCAAAAGGTGTTAGAGAGAATTGTAAGAAATTTTTGGATGATTCCAACAAATTGTTGAGAGAATCTATTACACCTGAGCTTACTGTAGCAGAGGAGCTGTTTACAGGTGGACAGTTTAGGGAAGCGATTGCCTCTTACCAGAGGGTCTTAAAAATAGATTACAAAAACAAAACGGCAAAAATGAGAATTGAAGAGTCTAAAAGGGCCATAGAAGATGACGCCAGAGAGAACTATTCAAGAGCGGCTATTGCAGAAAGTGTCTCTGATTTTAAGAACGCATGTCTTCTTTATTACAAGGTTGTCCAGATAGCGATACCTGGAACAAAATATTATACGGACTCTTTATCAAAGACCAAGAAACTTTGTAACAAGGACAGGAGCGGTGATTTAAACTAACAAGAGGACATTTGACAAATTATTCTTGTTTAGTTATAATTAATATCAGGGGATACAATCAGTTAAGGAGGGGGAGCATATGAGATTTTTTAATAAACGGGGTCAGAGTGCTACAGAATATATGCTTGTTCTAGGACTCATGGTCGCATTGATCTTCATCGTTGGTAGCGTCTTCAAAGACAAAATGAAAGGCGTTGTTGAAAAAGCTATGAGCGTCGTTACTGAAGGTATAACTAAGGTAAGCGGCGGCGGCAGCAGCACTCCTAACTAATATCACAGCTGTGTTACGATCTAGAAACAAAAAATCAGGGCAGGTGACGGTGGAGTATATACTGCTCATCGTAGTTATAACTGTTATCTTCGTTAAGGTCATACATCATGCTCAAGATGTCTTCTATGGGGGCAGTGGTAAGATGGGTGCCATAGAACTCTTCATGAAATATCAGATCGTTGAAAAGCTTGCTACGCCAAAAGGCTGGATCTCTTAATTATTGCCTTTATCCTTGTCGTCTAAATGTTACTGATTTATACTATTACCATGGGGTATATCGGGTTCAAGTTCCGCCTAAAAAAGAAAGGGCAGGCCATGGTAGAGATGATGCTTTTGATAGCGTTGTTGGTGCCTATTCTCATCTATTCCGTAAATACTATAAGAACTAAACTGGGCGGTGCTCTGACCGGCTTTTTAACTAATGAGCTAAGAACTCAGGTTAGATATGGATATTCTTATCAGGAAATGGAAAACGTCGCTGGAGGGTTCAACACAGGTGCATTGTCAAACACAGAAGGAGCCATGCCAATAACTATGTCTTTGGCTCAACAAGGTGTTGTTCTTCATCCTGTACAAAGAGTACAACGAGGGTGGATACAATAAGTAATATGCATACTAAGAATAAAAAGGGTCAAGTCGCCATTGAATTCTTATTTATGTTTATACTCTGTTCGAGTTTGCTCTTCTATATTTTTTACTTTGCTGTATCTCTTTCTGCTCTGCAGTATCAACAGTATGTTACTTTTATGATAGGCAGGGCTATTACATCATCATCACCTAGTTATGATGAAAAAGCAAAAAGAGCCAACGCAGTTATGGCAAGTTTTCAGACGACAGACAGTTCAAAACTTAAGGTCGTTAGTCCTCCGGTGTGTTCTATAAATGACCCTAGTCATGGCTTTAGGAACATTTTGCAATATTGGAGCGATCCTCAGATAGGGTTGGATTATAGTACCTTTTCTACAACGGGTATTGCGTGCAGCGTAGAGATGAGCCAAGTGTTACCTGGTCTTTTAATGGGCAGCCAAAAGAGTTTAAAGGTGGCGATAGAATCTATGACAGGTAGCGAAATGTCTGACGATCACTGCAAGTGTCTAGTTAATGATTACACTAGACTTTGGAGTGATTGTTTACCTCCAGGAGGGGCGGGGGCCAGCACCGCCGTTATAGACAATGGGTGTTAGAAAGATTATTTTTAAAAGCAATAAAAAGGGGCAAGCAATAGTGGAAACAATTTTCATGTTGCCTTTCATCATCGTAATACTCTTTTTCATTTATCAGTCCTACACTCTCATAAATAAGGTACAGGTAGTTCAAAAATATTTAAAAGGTGGTGTCATAGGTTCCTTGATGAACAGAAACATAATAACCGCTGAAAATCGTAATATACCTAACTCACCTGTTCCCCCGGATGGAAGATACTTTATGGTCTACAATGACGACTCCAATATGGCTCCTGGTCCAGCCTCAGGAAAGACCATGAAAGTTAATTTAGACGATATTACCATAAATATGCTATTATATTTCTGTCCAAGCAGTGAGAAAAGCGCCGTAACAAGTTCCTTGAAGGGACAAAAGGCCTCAGAGACTCTTGGCGTTTGTATAGGTGGAGCTACAGCGATGGGAGATCAGGTTTCTGGTACTGTATTGGGAATGTCAGAAGGCGAGACTTGTAACAATAAGTAGAGAGGGGTAAAAGTTTATGGGTAATACTAAGACTCTTTTAATATCCGTTGTTTTGACGGGGTTCGCAATACTCCTGGGGTATACTTACATACAACAGAGAGAGGCTGAAATAGAGAGAAACCTTGGAGAAACCCAGGATGTTTTGGTTATAACAAAGAACATAACCGAATATAGCCCCATAGACGAAGGTTCAGTAAATAAAATGCCTATACCAAAAAAATTCGTACAACCTAATGCTGTAAAAGATATTGTTGATATTAAAGATACTGTAGCTGCAGTTCCTATGGCGGTAGGAGAAACTGTTACTACGAATAAATTATTGTTCTTGGGTGTGAAGACTGGTCTTGCTCCAATGGTTTCTACAGGTAAGAGAGCAATTGCTATACGTGCTACTAGTCTCAACAGCGTTGCTAATCTTATAAAACCTGGAGACCGCATAGATATCTTGGCTGTTCAGACCATAGCAGAGAATAACGTTACTACAAACAAGGTCTCTACCGTTTTACAGGATGTTTTTGTCTTATCAGCCGGAGAAAGTGTTTATACTCAGCCTCCCAGATTTGTACAGGCTAATAAGGGCGATTTTACGTGCATACAGAAGAAGGGAATAGATAACCCGACCCAGTTTAACAATATTACTATAGAGGTCACACCAAAAGAGGCACAGAAGGTCGTTGCATTATCAGATGCTAACCTTTACTACACGCTTAGGAATCCAAATGATAGGAGTAATGATATAATTACTTCTACGACGGACAGGGAGATCTTTGGTATTGAAAAGTAGAATAAAGACAATGTCTATGAGAACGTTTTTGTTTTGTGGATTTATATCTGCGGCTCTTTTATTCTCAGATTCCATATACACACAGGACAAAACTACTTCTCAAAATCAACCGGCACAGACGCCAACGTCTGTTGATCTTAAACCATCAGCTACACCAGCGGAACCTAGCGCAATTGTTACAAAGGAAAAAGATAAAGAGAAAGGTTCTGTTAATAAAAAGAAACTAAAGAAGCACAAAAAGGTTAAATACAGGGATGTTAATGTAGTGATGGGTGTTAGAAAGGAGATCTACTTTGATTTTCCGGTAAGCACCACTATCCCTCCTTTTTCCACGAACAAGAATGTCTTTGATACAAAACTAGAGAAGAAAGAACAAAACCCAAAACTTGAAAAGGATAGGATTATACTTACGGCTCGTAATGAGGGTGTAACGGATCTTTGGATCTACGATGACCAGGATATATTGAAGTTCGTTTATAACGTAACAGTAACCAAACAAAATCTTAAAAGGGTCCTCGGTTTCTTAAAGCGAGAGTTCAGGAATGTAGAAGGTCTTAAAATGTATATAAGGGAACAACTCATCATCTTGGATGGTGAGATACTGCTTCCTGAAGATATAGCAAGAATACACCAGGTAATAAGCGGTTTTGAGAATGTGTTCAAGATACAGTTCAAATTAAGCCCAACGCTGTATAATATAATAGCTGAAAAAATGGAAAAAGAGATAGGGCTTCCGGATGTGCATGTTGAGGTTATAAATCAAAGGTTCGTTATAAAAGGGAATGTTAAGAGCAGGGATGAATTTGATTATGTAAGTTATAAAGCTGCTCTTTATCTACCAAAATATTTTTATGTTCCATCATATGGTGATCCTACCAGTGCCGGTGATCTGGTCGCTCCTGCAGAAGAATTTAGGGACCAACCTATAATAAATTACTTCCTTACAATAACAGTACCTGACGCCCCTATTGATAAGGTAATTAAAATGGTCGTCTATTTTATAGAGATAGCTAAAGGGTTTGATAATGACTTTGGATTTACGTGGGCACCATCTGTGGATACCTCCAATTCCCACTTGAACCTTTCATACTCTACATCACCCTCTACAAGTACGACTACCGGTACTACAGCCTCCAGTGAAACCCAACCTTTCGTAGGGACTATTACAGGTATAATAAATAACTTCATACCAAAACTTAAGGATGTTGTAGATCATAAGAGGGGAAGAGTTATCCAGTCTGCAGCTGTGTCCGTACAGGATGGAAAGCAAAGTTCCATACAGAAGATGACAAAGTACCCTTATCTCATAACAGCACCTAACAGCGCCCCTACTACTTCTTTTGCAAATGTAGGTATAGGGATAGGCTTAACTCCCACTATACTTGGCAATAAAGAAACATCTCTAGATATTAATCTTGGTATAAACATAAGTGTTTCACAGGTAGTTTCAATGTCTACAATAGGAGTCCCAGTATCTTCAGAAGATTCTATCTCCACTTCTGTTAATATGAAATCTGATGAAACAGCTGCAATAGGTGGGATAGTGGGCAATATCTCAAGCAGGAGTTATGGTAACTCCGGTGGAGATGAGAATGTAATAATAAATCTGTCCCGATCCAAGAGCTTTAAAAAAGATAAATCGCAGTTCGTAATATTCATCACACCTACTATATTAAAATCTACAAGTGAAGGCAGTGAAGACGCGAAAGAAAAATTCAGGATAAGGTAAAACAACATGGAAGGCATGAATAAATCATATTTAATAGCTGTATTGGGAGGCAAAGGAGGCGTAGGCAATAGCCTTGTCTCTACTAACCTTGCTATATCTTTTTTACTAGATACTAAAAGACCGGTACTTTTAATAGATGCTGATCCAGACACCTGTGGGGACCAAGGGGTTATACTTGGACTCAAATCAAAAAGAACTATTGCAGATGTAGCAAAATTTACAGGCAGAATCACACCGGCGATACTGAAAGAATTTTTAGCACTTCACTCTACAGGTTTGTCTTATATACCATTTGTTGACAAGATGTCTGAGTATGGAACCGTTACTCCTAACGACGTAAAAAGGGTTCTTGAAGGTGCTACGGATAACTTTACTTATACTGTTGTTGATTGCGGGAGCCGCCTTAATGAACAAATAGTTTCAGTCCTTGAGATGGCCACTATAATAATAGTTGTTACCAATCCAGAGATCCTTGTCTTAAAACATACAAAACGACTTATAGATGACCTAAACGGTATGTTGTTCCACCCTGATATAATAAAGGTAATAATAAACAAATATAGTCCTTCAAGCCCTATAACCCCAGAGATCGTTCAAGCAAATCTTGGGGTAAAAATACTTGGTGCTGTTAATGAGGACGTAGAAACAAGCATGACTTCTATGACCAAGGGGCGTCCAGCCATAATCTCTGCACCAAAAAGTTTAGTAGCGAGGAACATCTATCATATAGCAAGAGTGCTGCAAGAAAGGGGCATCCTTGATTCTATGTATGGACTCAATAAGTCAAAAAGATCTGATGTCATGGTATCCAGGCAGGATCCCAGCGCCCAAGTCGCTGTAAAGACCATAAGTGTAAAGGAAAGAAGATCAGGAGCGGTAAATGAAACAACTAGGCTGAAAAGAAAGATACATAAAGCTCTTATAGACAATATGGATCTCAAAAAAATGGACCTTGAGTCCAAGGATGATCCTAACAAGTTAAACATACTTTACGAGAAAACAAAAAGAACAGTCATAGGACTATTGGAAAAAGAAGACCTTGGTTTCATGAAGACAAGGGAGGAAAGAGCCCAACTTATTAAATCGATATTGGATGAGGCTTTGTCCTTGGGACCACTTGAAGATCTTTTGGCAGACCCTGATGTGAGTGAAATAATGGTCAACGGACCTGATGTTATTTATATAGAGAGAAAAGGCAGGTTGACCCTTTCTGAGTATACGTTTACGTCTTCGCAGCAATTGATGGGTGTTATAGAAAGGATACTGGCTCCTATAGGTAGAAGAATAGATGAAAAATCTCCATACACGGATGCTCGTCTTATGGATGGGTCCAGAGTGCATGCAATAATCCCGCCGCTGGCACTTGACGGTCCAACACTGACAATAAGAAAGTTCAATAAAGAAAAGCTTAAGATAGATGACCTCGTAAAATTTGGATCTATCACAAAAGATATAGGAGAGTTCTTTAAGGCTATAATAGAGGCCAGGCTTAATACTTTAATCTCAGGTGGTACAGGTTCAGGTAAAACGACATTATTGAACATACTCTCAGGAATGATACCTAACGATGAAAGAATAATAACTGTAGAGGACTCTGCTGAACTTCAATTGCAACAGGACCATCTTGTAAGACTAGAGACCCGTCCTCCAAACATAGAGGGTGAGGGAGAGGTAGCTATCAGGGATCTTGTGAAGTGTACACTGAGAATGAGGCCGGATAGGATAATAGTGGGAGAATGTAGATCTGGAGAGGCGCTTGATATGTTGCAGGCCATGAACACCGGTCATGATGGTTCTCTTACGACTATACACTCGAATAGTCCTAGTGATTGCATGAGAAGACTTGAAACGCTGGTAATGATGGCGGGTATGGATCTTCCTGCAAAGGCCATAAGAGAACAAATTGCCTCTGCCATAAATATAATAATACAACAGACTCGTCTTAGCGATGGATCTCGTAAGATAACCTATATAACAGAGGTCGGTGGGCTAAGGAATGAACAAGTCGTTCTTAACGATATATTTGTCTATAGACAGACCGGAGTGGACGCAAAAGGCAAAGTCCTTGGAAAGTTCGTCGCTACCGGTTACATACCAAAATTCATAGAGACCCTAGAAACAAAAGGTATCTCCATACCAAAGGGTCTGTTCACGGTTAGTTAGGGAGTTTTTATGATACAGGAATCCGCAGGATTGTGGGGGTTATATAAGTTAGGCGTTCTCCTGCTGATGGGCGTGCTTCTTCTTATTGTTTTTTTATTGAACTCAAAAAGAGCCGTTAGATATCTTGATGCTAAGTTTGAGGATAGGGCTGACTGGCTTGTAAGAGAACTGGATACATTGTTCATAGATATGAACAAGAAGACCGCCCTTATCTTGATATACGGAGGAACACTTGGTGCTGGCTTTGTTATCTTTGTACTGTTCCTCCCTAATTTTATAGCAGGCATACTTATTGGTGCTGCGGTCGGGTTTATGTTCTCAAGACTACCAGCCCCTATAATACAATACATGAAAAATAAAAGAGCCTACCTTTTTAATTTACAGATGGTAGATGCTCTCACTCTGATGTCAAATGGACTAAGAAGCGGACTTAATCTTATACAGTCTGTTAACCTAGTAGTAGAGGAGATGCCTGATCCTATAAGGCAGGAGTTTAATCTTTTACTTGCACAGAACAGGATAGGTGTTCCTATCGACGAAGCTTTTGTCAACCTCTCCAAGAGGTTGGAGGTAGAGGATCTTGATATGTTCGCTACAGCGATATTGATACTGAGAGAGACCGGCGGTAATCTTCCAGAGACCTTTGATACGATTGCACACACCATAAGAGAAAGGGTAAAGCTCTCAGCTAAGGTAAAAGCTCTAACAGCCCAGGGTGTCTTCCAGGCTATAGTTATAACGGTAATACCAGTCATAATGTTACTTGTTCAATATTTTGCAAACAAGGAACAAACGTCGTTGATGTTTGATACCCCTGTTGGATATATAATGCTTTTTATAATGTTCCTTATGCAGGGCATAGGTGGATATTTAATTAAGAAGATAGTTACTATAAAGGTATAAATAGGAGATTTTATGAAAAAATATTTTGTTCTGATCTTGCTTATTCTTTTATCCTGTCCAGCTTTTTCAACGGTGTGGGTTAGGAATGGCAATTTCTCTCTTGATTTTATAGATGTTAACGAGGGAAACAATTTTGACCTCACTCGTTATTATAACAGCATGAGCTTCTCTAAATCTTTCTTTGGATATGGATGGGGAACAACCCTTGGTGCTAGACTAGGAAGTGTTGCCGGTGCCCTTGTTATGGTAGAAGAAGTTCCAGGTGGAGGAAGATCTCACTATGTTATGAACAAGGATCTAGGAAAACTTGCAGATAGGATAATCTCCCTTGCAAGTCCAGCCGGGGCTGATCCCAAATATAACCTAAAACTTAAACAAAAACTTCTTCAGGAACCAATGCTGCTCTTTGAATTTGGGAAAAGGTACAAAATAGAGGGAAATCCTGCTAATGGTTCAGTTCTTGAATGTCTAGAAAGAGCACATGAGACGATAAAAAAGGTCAGGGATGGCTATGTCCGCGTAAAAGCTAATGGTACTGTTGATGAGTTTGATAATGACGGCAGGATAGTAAGGCAGAAATTACCTAACGGAAGATATCTTCTATATTCATATGCTGTAAATGGTAATCTTCAAAGTGTTAGGGATCAGCTTGGAAGATCTATGAAGTTCTCCATTAATGATAGTGGTCTTGTAGAAAGAATCCAGGTCGGCAATAAATTTGCCTCTTATAAATATGATGATAGAGAGGACCTTATAGAATCAACTGATACGATCGGTAATACTTTTAAATATAAATACAATTCCTATCACAGGATGATCGAGCTTTCATCCTTACCGAGAAAATATGGAGAACAGCCTCAAAAATGGTCTATGAAGTACGAGGGAGAATCAGGAAGGGTTGTCTATCAAAAAACCCCCGATGGATGGGAGACCTATACGGAATATTCCAGTGATGAGACCAAGAATCAATATTATGAAGCTGTGAATGTAGTTAAACGTTTTGGTAGTGAAGTGTCTTCAGAAAAATATGAATTTTGGAAGCGCCCAAAGCCAGATGGATCATCGTATACATATAAGATGAGGCAACTAATAGGCAAGAATGAAAAGATTGTAACCTATACTATGTGTTGTGGTACTCCTCTTATGATCAACGACAATGGAAAGATAACAAGATTTGAATATGACAAGAATGGTATGCTCAAAAAGAAGGTCTTTTCAGAAGGAAGGATCGTTGAAGTTAGGTACGATAATAAGTCCAGGATAGAGTATATAATAAACAATGGCCGACCATATCGCTTTAAATATAACGACAAGGATCAAATGATCTTTGCCGGTAATGACCTTATTAAATTCAAGCTAGGTTATGATGGTAACGGTAATGTTTCTAACATCGTGGATAATAAAGGTAATGCTTTTGGGCTAAAATATGATGAAAAGACAAGATTAAGTGAGATAAGCTCCAAGTATGGCTCACTTTTATTGGCGTATGATTCAGGTGGAACGCCAAAGATAACAAGCAAGGGTAATGTTAAAGAAAAACTATCAGAAATCCGAAAAGCATATCAGGACTACATTGACTTAATGATGGTCTTCAACTTGCTGGATATGATATGAAGTTTTTAAGGGGATATAAGCTATGAAAAAACTAATCTTGAGTTTATTATTTCTTGGTCTTCCAGTAATGGTTTTTGCGCAAGATGAACCAAATTCAGGGGACTATAAGCCATATGTTGGATTTGATATGTCACTAAATAAGGATCTTATACAGGTGGACCCAAAATGCACGAAACAATCTGCCTTTTGGCTTTTTGGGAATCATTCAATGTATGATCAGCTGACCAATTCGACTCAAACGGGTACTCCGTCGAATAATCAATTCAAGACACAGAAGATATAGATTACTGAGCTAGAGTCGTACTTGTTCCCTGTGGCCAAATAGCATCTATAGCATCTTGACTTAATGAACCGCTATGTTTTGTGATATACATTAGCTTTGACATGTCTTGTAGACTTATGTCGCCCTGGTTAACAGAAGTGCAATCTACAGCATCTGGAACACCAAAAACGTTATTAAAAAATGACCAGGCGTTATTATCTATTTCTTTTGCAAATAGACCGGTTGATGCCGTCATCATTAATACTACTATTACTAAAAGTTTCTTCATTTTCTCTTCCCCCTCTGGTATCCTTAAAGTGTTACTTTTAATAATGCAACCCCCGTGCCAATGGATGCACAGAAGCTATCTTATTAATTTTATTGAGTTTTATCTTAAATAATGTTGATATTTCAAACATCAAATAGTAGCTATCTGTTTAACAAATATACAGTGACCATGTTAGATCTCTACAAGTTTGTGTTTAGGAGAGATTAGTTTCGTACATTTAGAAATTACTGCCAACATCTTTTTTTATGGCTTCTATTAATTCGTTTACGGAATTGAACTTCATCTCATCCCTGGTCCTTGATAAAAATTCTACTTCTATAACTTTTCCATGGAGATCGTCGTTAAATCCAGGAATGTGTGTTTCTATGGAATAATATTTCCCTTCTTTCAAAGTTGGGTTTGTTCCTACATAGGTAATGCTAGGATGTGTTATATCATTTATATTTGTTCGAGTTATATAAACGCCATTTGCAGGGACCACCTGTTTTGTTGGATGTGGAGTGATGTTC
>Ga0118677_10014848_pt1 | contig 10903 bp, 11 predicted proteins | sample AliMusrvi5mmetaG_FD_86154 | JGI IMG/M metagenome (GOLD analysis project Ga0118677, IMG submission 86154)
GTTGAGGGAGTTGATTTTTCCCGCCATGGGGATTTTCACCAGAAAATCGCAGTTTCGGGCGGTAAGATGCCTGATGCCTTTTTCCTCATTACCCATAATGAGTATGGTCGGCATATTGAAATCGATTGATGTATGTGACCTGTCGCCTTCCAGTGACGTTCCGACCACCCAGTAGCCGTTCTCCTTTAATAGCTTGAGAGAGTTGACCAGATTGTCGATAAGGCATATATCAAGGTGCTCTATAGCGCCCGCTGATGATTTTACCACGGTTTGATTAAGAGGCGCTGAATTATGCTTGGTGATGAGAACTCCGTCAACGCCGGAAGCTTCCGCCGTGCGGAGTATTGCTCCGAGATTGTGCGGATCCTGTATCATATCCAATAAAAGCAGTAATGGATTTTTCTTTTCCTTCGCTTTCTCAATGACAGATTCGAGTGTCGAGAGTTTAAGTTCCTCGCGCAAAGCGGCAATGCCCTGTGTTTCACCGGTCCCGGCAATTTCAATAAGTTTTGCCGGTGAAATTTCCGCAATGGTAATGTTTTTCTGGCGGGCAATTGTTTTTATCTGCTCAATAATATCGCCACGATTACCAAACTGTAAATAAATTTTACTGACCGAGGCATCGTTCTTCAGCGATTCAAGGACTGGTTTTCTTCCGGTGATTATCATGCTATTTCCGGTCCTTATTTTTTTTAATGGTTTTAGCTTTCAGCACAGGCATGGGCGGCGCGGTTTTACCCTTCAAATAGTAAAATCCTCCGATACCCGCAAAGAAGAGAATAACGGATATAAATTGCGCCTCCGTCAGACCAAGTGCAAAATTCGGATTCATACGGATAAACTCAACAAGGAATCTTGCCAACGCGGAAAGGATAAGGTATATCATGAACAATCTTCCCGGTTCAAAATCTTTTTTACGGTAATACCACAAGATGCCGAATATCGCCAACGCTCCGAGAAATTCATAAATGGGTGTTGGATGCAGCGGAGTATTGTTTGGCACAAAATGACCGGGGAAACTATTCGCGATATCCGTATTGCGGAATACATCCATCGGTTTATTAATAGCATTCTCATAATTAGTGCCCCACGGTAATTTAGTCGGAATGCCGTAATCACCGTCACCGGCAAGGTGACAGCCGATTCTTCCAATACCATAGGCGATAGCCAATGAAGGAGCGGTCAGATCCGCCAAGCGGCGAAATGGGATTTTTTTTCTGCGGCAGTATACAATGATAATGACCGTCACTAAAATAAATCCGCCGTAATAGGTCAATCCACCCGGAGAAAACATTTTTCCCCATATGGTAGTGGTAGGATCACCCCAATTTTCAAATATATCGAAGAGCTTGCTGCCAATAACACCAAATACCAGTGCTATCATGGTTATCTCGGATGCTTCCGTATCACTTAATCCACCGCGCTTGTATTCTTTTGTTAAAATAATGCTGGCAATAATAAACGAGAGTCCGAGCATGAAGCCGAAGCTGTAAACGGTCAACGGACCTATCTTAAATAATTCAGGATACACTTCCCTTATTCTCCTCTGGCAAAACTGAACAAAGTGTGGTCGACATCAAACGTGCAAAAAGTCCGGTTGTTTTTTTTCTTCGGCGAAGTATCTTGTAAGATGATTATCTCTTTTTTGAAAATGTTGTAGTCAACGAGAAAAGAGTTGATACTGCCATCCTGCTTTATAAATGAAATGGTATGCTTACCGTATAAATTTTCAAAAAATAGATCGGTGAACGCGTTCTTCGCTTCAACCAGACAGCTTTGACGAGCATTCAGTCCCAGAAGACTAATTTCAATCGCGTTCTTGGTCTTGCTGACGTTCACGGATATTTCATATGTCAGAAATGAAAATTCCTTTACCGTGAATAGGCTGATAACATAGAACTGCTTTTTCTGCACCTTATCATACCGAAAGTACGTCTTGATGGTATATTCTATAGCATCTTTTTTCTTTTCAGGCACCGCGGATTTCATCTTGTCGATGTTTTTCTTGCGGGTTTTAGGAACCTTGGGTAATTCAACCGGTTTTTTTAAGGGCATCAGAATAACTTTATAATAATACTATGAAAAGATTTATTTTTCGCCGCTCAATTGATTCAGTAGCATGGTTATATCTCCAAAACCACATCCATACTACGAAAAACGAACTCATGCCTCGATAAACTCGGCACCCCCCCCTGCCGACAATATCGGCACAAATATTTTATTTTGGGGCTCTCCCCTATCTAACCTAGTGACACGGTCTGCTTAGGCAAGATTGATTTGTGTCAGAATGTTCAGGCCCTCACTCATTCTCTCCCAGAGGGAGAGAAGTCGAAAATCTCAAAAATTTTCCAACTTCTTTTCTTTTCTATCTCTCTTCTCCCTCTGGGAGAAGAGGTGAGGTGATGAGGGCTGTTTCGCGCTAAAAATCCATCTTGTGCATAAACAGCATGGTTCACCAAATTTAACTTGTATATACATAATTCAAGCCGTACCACTTAGAACTGCTATCGGCAGTTTAGAACATATTAAAGCTCGATATAATCAGCTTCTTCTGTTTTGAACATGGCCAGAATTTCTTCTGTTGCCTTTGCGCCGATGAGCTTGGTTCTAAAATCATCGTTCGTCATCATTCGGGAGATGCGGCTCAGAAGTTTAATGTGCGTGCTGACTTGACTGTCCTGTCCCACGATAAGGAACACGAGATGCACGGGTTGGTCGTCAAGCGATTTATATTCGATTGGATGCGTTGATCTGCCGAACGCACAAATAACTTCACTGACCGCATCGGTCTTTCCATGTGGAATAGCAAAATTTTTGCCTACACCGGTTGACATGATTTTTTCTCTCTCTAAAACGGTCTCTCTGATCTTTTCCAGGTTCGTTACTCTTGGATCATCTTTAAAGAGATCTATCAACTCATTAATAATATCGGTTTTGTTTTTACTCTTAAACTCGGCGATTATCGTTTTTTCGGTTATAAGGTCTGTTAGTTTCATATGGTTCTCACATTCTAAATATTTGTACATGCAAATTTACGAAAGTTGCAGGTGGGAATCAATTGCCAAGAACCGCGAGTTTACGCGTTTAATCGTATTGAATGACGAAAAATGACTGATATCCGCCTCTAAGATTAGCAAACGAAACCCGTGTGTTAATATTCAAGTCGGCGGATTTTCCTCCTTGGGTCGACCACTTTGAAGAGAATCCAGAAAAATACGGCTACACTCAGCACCGCGTAAGCTATAAATGTACATTCGTAGCCGTAGTGTTTTATTATAACACCGTTCAGCAGTCCCGACAACACAAACGGTGATGCTATCGAACTTAATGCCGCAATATAAAACCGCCTTTTGGACTCCTCAACCATTTCGAGAATTATCCCCAACCGTGAAATGCCCAATATACTCAGGGCAATGGCGCTGAAAATAAATACCAGATAATACGCGTATATCGAGGAGCTCCATAGCGCAAAAAATGATGCCGCAGCCAGACTCGCAGCCATGGCAAGAATGTTGACTTTGTGGCCAAAATAATCCGGTATAATGCCGAAAACAACATTGCCGATGACCATTCCGACCATATACACCGTTGTAAAACTCCCCGCCGCTGAATCCGGGAGATTGAATTTTTTCAAAGCATAAACTGAAAAGAATGGTATTATGGTCATGATGGACTGAATGACTATGTCCCCAGCAAGATATACTTTAAAATTCGTATTTGATTTCAACAAATAGCGGATTGAAAACGTCTCGCTTTTTGTATTTGCTTCGGGTTCTTCACTCGGGAATTCCCGCACCTTATTCAGAAATACCAGCGACCAAATAGATATGAGAAAGAAAACGACAAACAATATCCCGTAATTATACGGCGCGTGAAACGTGATAAGAATAAATGTTATTATTACTCCGCTTGGTATCCCAAGGAATGAACCTATCAATTGGCGAATGGCAATCACTCGACCGCGCACAATAACGGGTACCGTTTTGGAAACAAGGCAAAACCAATTGGGAGATGAAAGGCTGCCCATAAAAGCGGAGAACGATAGCAAAATAAAAAACAGTACGAGGTCGGTTTGAAGCGGGAGTAATGGAAACACAAGGATTGTTGCAATTCCCGTTATAAAAAACGAGAACCGCTGATAAAAAGCAATTTTCATGACAAATGGCTTTATCATGGGAATGTGCTTTTCGTTTTTCAGAAATATCTGCGGAAGGCTTGAGCCGAGCGCCCATATGATGGGTATCAGTCCGATTGCAATTGCGCCGCCACCCAGTGATTGAACAAACACGGGGACTATCGTCTGCAATGAAATGAAACTCATCGCGAGAAAAAACAAAGAGCCGTCGGAAATATGCATCATTGCATTGACGGTGATGTCTTTCCTCTGTTCAATAGGGAACTTATGTAATCGTAAAAAACGACTGACTAACCGCATGACAATCTCTTAATTACCATAAAACTGTCGCATGTGTCATTCCAGCGAACCCGTCGCCAGACGGGTGTAGGCTGGAATCCATTTCCTTTCTCATTGAATTCAGCATATATCCCCATATAAATCTCTCCATTCGGGATTCTCTTTCTGAATCAAATTTATCTTCCATTGGCGTTTCCATGTTTTTATCCTTTTCTCACGAAGAATTGCCTCATTAATTTCCGGGTGAACCTCGTAATAAACAAGAGTTTTGATACCATACGTTTTAGTAAAACCCTCTATTATCCCTTCACGGTGTTCGTATATTCGCCGCAGTAAATCACTTGTTACACCAACGTAAAGTGTTCCGTTTCTTTTACTCGCCATTATATATACATAATATTGTTTCATTTTTAGCAAATCAAGCGGATACTCTTAAAAAATATTATTTCAAAACGAAATCATTGAATTCTATTAAGCTAAAATATAAAAATTAATCACATGGATTCCAGACGAATCCGCAAGCGGATTCTCTGGAATGACACCAATACGTGTTTTATTAAAACATAGGATTATTGAATTGCGAATTGATACGTGTTTGAAATACCCTCTTATACAAAAATATAATGAAATCATTTTTTGAATAACTTCTATTCTTTCTCTAAATTTCTGTGTTACTGATTTAATTTTTCTGCAGTTAGGAGTGGTATCGTCATCGTTACAGATGAATATAGTAGTATAAAAGCCGGTTTTGAGGGATTGCTATCCCCTTCCGGGGCTATGGATACGCAGAAGAACACCCCTCACGTCACCAGTTACGTCTTACGCCTGGGAAGCATTGATTTTTCCTCGAAGATTCTCAATTTGATGGCAGGCGAAGAAACCTTTTACTACTATATATCCCCCGATGCATCTGTCCGTTTTCTCACTGTCGGAGAAATATTCCGGAAAAATTTAGCGGCTTGTTCGCTTGATGATGCCCAAAAAGAAATTTTTCCCAATCACCGGACTATTAGCAAAACGGATGATGTGGAATTCCCACTTCTCTTTTTGCAAAAAATGTTCAACAAAGAGAACTCACCTCTATGGAATGACTTTGAAAATGCAGTTGTCATTCCCGAGTTTGTTTTTATTTGCCGAGAGGCCGAAAGTTTTGTTATCGCAAATACCTACGGCGAAGTTCCTGGGATTGTAAATAAACTTATACATGTCTTTGCGACTCAAAACATCCATCCCGCCACACAAAAATTCGCACCGGTTTTAACCGAAGATGTCCAAAGTAAAAAGAGATGGCATCAATCAATCGCAGAGATACAATCAGAAATTGAATCGGGGGAAATACAGAAAGCTGTGCTTTCCCAGTATAAAGACTATACTTATACTGACTCCCCAAACTTTGACACCGTATTAAAGAATTTAGAAAAACAGACGCACACATACAGATTCGCATTCCGGCGCGGAAAAAGTTTTGTTGCGGGCGCATCACCCGAAAAGTTATTCTCTTTGAGAGAGCAGGTTCTGTATTCGGAAGCAATCGCGGGAAGTACACCAAGAGGCCAATCCCTTGCAGATGATGCATTTCTTTCTGAAGAACTGATGAACTCTAAAAAAGAGCGTTTCGAACATGAGTGTGTAGTTAAATTTATTGCCACGGCGCTAAGCAAACATGCTCAAACAGTTGCCTACAATGACACGCCAACGATAAAGAAGCTGCTTCGCATAATGCACCTAAGAACGGAAATACAGGCAAAATGCGTAAACGAAATCAAATTCGATGATGTCATAAACGACTTATATCCGACTCCCGCCACATGCGGCGAGCCAAAAGAAAAAGCATTTGCGCTAATTAACCGTTTGGAAACTCATTCCCGTGGATTATATTGCGGTCTGTCAGGCTGGCTGACGAATAAACAAAATGGCGATTTTTATATTTTGCTCCGCCTCGCATTATTAAAGGATAACCACATGCACGTTTTTGCCGGTTGCGGTATTGTGCATGAATCTGATGCCGGCAAAGAATATGAAGAATCGCAATACAAAGCGGAATCAATCATTAGACTTTTTTACGATGAAAATTAATAAGAACTACTTTTGGGCTGATATATTTATCAATTGCCTGCTTGACGCAGATGTGCAATACGCGGTCATTTCTCCCGGGTCACGGAATACTTCGCTGACATTAGCGGCTGTCGATAACGAACAACTTGAGACACTATCCGTCATAGATGAACGCGGGGCGGGATTTTTCGCACTCGGACTCGCACGCTCTATCAACAAACCCGTCGCGCTTATCTGCACATCGGGTACTGCCACAGCTGAGTATTACCCGGCGATTATTGAGGCATATCAACAGCGCATCCCTCTCATTGTCTGCACAGCGGACAGGCCGGGACACCTTGTCGATACGGGAGCGAATCAGACTATACGCCAATCAAACATCTATAAGAACCACATCCGCTTTTTCGCCGATTGCGGGTTACCCTCGCTAAAACAAAACAGCATCAAAACGTACAAGAATAAAATTTCAAAAGGTCTGCTCACCGCGCTATATGATGACCGCGGACCTGTTCATTTCAATTTTCCTTTTGAAAAGCCTTTTGAGCCACACAGCACAACGGACGATATAGATATCAATACATTCTCCGGAATTGCCGACGAACGGCTTGAAGGATTCGAAACAGACGATTTGCAGGAAGGTCATGTGCCCGCCGCAACACTGAAAAAAATCGAAAAGGCTCTGGCGAAGAGCAAGAATCCGCTAGTGTTGGTTGGTCCCGGTGATTTTGATGATGATTTTTATCCGATGGTCAATGAATTTGCCCGCCGTTATAACGCCGTTATTTTTGGCGATGCGGCGTCGGGTATCCGTTTTACAAAAAAAACTTTGTCGCATGTTATTGTCAATTACGATACGTTGTTGCGCTTTGAGACGCTGCCCGCGAATGTATCACCCGATGTTATTATCATCTTCGGCAGAACAATGACCTCTGTCATGGTTGAAAAACTTTTGGAAACATCAAGCGATTTCCGCGTTGTCATCAATACTTTCGGCGACCGGTTCGACCCGTCTGATGGAAACAGGTTGATAATCAATCGCAAATCAAAATCCTTTTTGCTGGATATGCTTGCACTGCCCTCAAAAGGCAAAGCGGAAAAAGCCGGCAATCTTCTGAGTTACATGAAGAAAAAAGACGCGGCAATTGAAAAGCGGAAACGGAAATATATTTCGGTAAACGGAAAGATAAGTGAAGCCGAACTGGTCAATACCATTATCGGTGCTTTGCCTGATAAGAGTACGCTCATGCTCGGTAACAGCCTGCCCATACGCGATTATGATAATTTCGCGTCTCCCGTAAAAAAGGATATCGCCGTCAAACAAAACCGCGGGGCAAGCGGCATCGACGGCATTACCGCTACCGCACTCGGACTTGCGTACGCGAACAAACAAAAGTCATTTCTTGTAACGGGTGATGTGGCGTTTTATTATGATATCAATTCTCTCCTGATAGGAAAAAAATATTCCATACCGCTTATAATTTTTGTGATGAACAATAACGGCGGAAGAATTTTCGATATGCTGCCCGTGGCACAATACGGAGAAGCATGCAAAGAGTTTTTTGTTACTCCACTTGATATTGATTTCAAGCCACTGGTTCAAGGATTCGGTGGGATTTTCCATTCAGTCAAAACTAGAGCGGCGCTTGCCTCGGCCATACAAAAGAGCCTGAGTGCGAAATCATTAAGCGTTATTGAGATTGTTGTTGACGCGGACTATTCAGCTAAAAAACGAACTGAGATGCGAAGATATATCAGCGGTGATTAACTCTCCGGTGTATCGTCGCTTCTGCATGTGTTGCACTTGCAGTATTCATAAATTTCATCATAACCGTAATCAATAGTCAGCTCATCGCCGGGTTGGATATCAACTGCCGAGAGAAGAAACAAACTTCTGTGATCCCGGTCATCGACTTCGCAATTATATTCACAGTCGTGGTTGATATATTTTATAATGTCCGTGTTCGCGGTATCAATGTAATTGTCGCCATTCCAGAATATGTACACATTATCTTCCTCGTTTTCACGGCGGATGCATTCTTCTTCGCTGATGACCTCACCTTCGATCACCATGATAACTTCACCCGCGGGAATACATTCTTTCGCGAAGATGCCGTGCCCGTGAATAGCGGATTCTCTAACTTCAATTTTCTTACTGTAATGCATTATTGATACTCAAATTACTTTCAAGGAACCTTTGAAACTTATTAATATATAAAACCCCGTCTCTCCCGAAAAAATCGAGAACCAGAAACGGGGTTAATAATCATTGTCTGTCTTTTATTTTAGTCGCCGAAGCAGATACCGAGGTTTCTTCCCGTTAACAATACGTCCGTATCAAGAGGAACATTTCTGACTTTGCCGGAAATCTCATCAAGCGGAATATATTTAACCAACGGCGGATCCAAAGCGACCATAACGCCACTATATCCTTCGTCAAGCGCACGAACCGCGGCAGCTCCGAATCGGAGAGACAGGAGGCGGTCAAATGCCGTCGGGCTTCCACCACGAAGCAGATGTCCCAGGATAACCGTTCTCAATTCGTTTGGTACAAGACCTTTCAATTCTTCGCAGAATCTGTCAGCCGCGCCACCAAGACGCTCCATTTTACCGGCTTCACTTTCAATGACAGCAGTAGCGCCATCTTTTGGTTTTGCGCCTTCGGCAATAACGATAATGGCATGCTTTCTGCCTTTTTCAATTTTATCATTCAGATGTTTGGCGATAATGTTTATATCGTAAGGTATCTCGGGAATGAGAACCACATCCGCAGAAGAAGCAATCCCTGCCTCTATCGCTATCCATCCTGCATACCGTCCCATAACCTCAACAACCATAATTCTACCGTGTGAACGGGCGGTTGAGTGAAGGCGGTCAATTGCTTCGGTTGCGAATGATACCGCAGTATCAAAACCGAAAGTGATAACCGTGCCATCCAAATCGTTATCGATTGTTTTCGGAACACCGACAACTTTTACGCCTTTTTTTACAAAATAGTTTGCCATGGAGAGTGAACCATCGCCGCCAATTGCAATCAAAGCGTCGATTTTTTCTCTGCGCATTCCTGCAACTATTTCATCTGTACGGTCAATCTCAACGATGTTACCCTTTGTATCTTTCATGGGATATCTCATTGGGTTACCGCGATTAGTAGTACCTAAAATTGTGCCGCCCCATGAAGTAATGTTTTCAACTTTTTCAGGGGTCAAGTGAATTAGACCATCGTCATTTGGATAGTTTTCAGGTAAAAAGATACCGTTATATCCGTCACGGATACCAACGACATCCCATCCAAGATTACAAGCCGAAAGAACAGCTGCTTTGATAACTGCGTTCAGTCCGGGAGCGTCACCGCCACCGGTATTTATAGCTACACGTTTTATGTTATTAGGATTTGCCATAAGCACTCCAGTTTTATTTATAATCAATCTTTTATATTCATTTAAAATTATCCGAAGAACACGTATACAATTTAACTTTTTTCAGCATTTTTCGCAATAATCATATTTATTTTAGGTAAAACGTCGATTTTTCCGACCAAATTACGGATTACGACGGCAACGTCATATAAATAAACGCCGTTGAGCATAAATAGCCTAAATTATTGTATTACTTCTTTATCACGATAAACTTGGCAAAAACGGGAAAATGGTCGCTAAAACCACCGAGATACTTATTTCCGCCATACGTCGGAAGCGGACTACCCGCATATCTTTCGTCCTTCTCAATCATATAATCCTGCTTGTAGATGGTAAAGCTGTCCTCAATGTAACGGAATTTACCGGCGCTTACCATTTGATTTGAGACAATTATCTGATCAAGCAAGTCCCACTCGCTTCTGTATTTCAATGTTCCTTCGCCGTTAGCTTTTCTTGTCCATGCAAGATTCTGCAAATTAGTCTTCGCGTCAGGCACTCCCGTTTTATAATGCCCAGCCATAAGTACGGAATCGATGGAAACGTTTGTCGGTTCATCATTGAAATCGCCCATAATGACAATGTTCGCATTTTTGTCTTTTGCCAAGACTTCGTCAACGTGCTTGCGCAGATTTGCGGCAGCAGCTACACGGTTAACAACTGATTCATCCTGACCACCGCGGCGTGAAGGCCAGTGATTGATGAACACGTGAATGATTTCATCGTTCTCGGTGCTTTGCAGAGTTACATGCAAAATCAGGCGGGTCGGATGTTTATCCGGTAAAACAACGGTATCGCCCACAACACTGACCAGCTTGAATAGCGGAGCTTTATATATCAGCGCAACATCAATGCCGCGTTCATCGGGTGAATCCATATGCGCAACATCGTATTTGCATTCCGGCATTGTTTTGGCGAGGTCTTCAACCACCGCACGGTTTTCAACTTCGGACATACCGAGAAAATCGAGTCCTTTTCCGCCGTTCATTTCAAGTATCACCCGCGCGTGATTCTTTAATTT
>Ga0118677_10014850_pt1 | contig 10900 bp, 9 predicted proteins | sample AliMusrvi5mmetaG_FD_86154 | JGI IMG/M metagenome (GOLD analysis project Ga0118677, IMG submission 86154)
TCATAGAGCGGCGTGTGGCCGGTGGAGCATTCCGGATTCACCCGCAGCCCGCAACGCAGTTCGCCGCCCCGGAACCGCGGGTGCGCCATGATTTGTTTGCGGAACCGGAACCACTGCGACAACGAGTTGAAATCCAGATGATGGGTGAACCCGCACAACGCCGCGATATCCGCCTCATCATAAGCCGGCGAATAGGTGACGATGTGTTTTTGAAAATAGTCGCGGGCCAACAAGGCCTCCCACAATCCCGAGGCGCAGCACCCGTCCAGATCATCGCGCAACCAGGGAAACGCCTTCCAACAGGCGAACCCTTTCAGCGCCAACACCAACTGGCAACCCGCCGCCTCCTTCACCTCGCGCAGGATGGCGGTGTTGCGTCTCAGGGCGGCAATCGAAATGACAAACATCGGCGTACCCGCATGCTGCATGCGAACCACCCGCTCAGCCAGCAGGATTTTCGGCCAACGCAGGGCAGGAAATAATCGCGCCAAATTCCTGATTGACAACTGACATGGTATATTTATCATACCAGAAATGGACTTTGAGTTTGACGCGGCCAAAAGCCAATCGAACAAGACCAAGCATGGAATCAGCTTCCATGAAGCACTTGTGCTGTGGGACGATCCGGACCGGGTGTTATTTATCGCCCGGTTTCAGGACGAGGAACGTCACGGCATCATCGCCCGGGATCGTTCCACCCTTTGGTGCGCCATTTTCACCCACAGGCAGCAGAAAATCAGAATCATCTCAGTGAGGAGAGCCAGAGAATATGAAAAAGAAATCTACAATCAAGGCGGCGGATTTTGACGATAAGTTCGACCGGGGGGATGACATTTCAGCATTTGTGGATCCTTCTAGCATCAGTCGCCCGGGACTTGAAGTTCGGCGCGTGAACGTGGATTTTCCCGAATGGATGATCCGGAATCTCGACTTTGAGTCGAAGCATATCGGAGTCAGCCGACAGTCGCTCATCAAACTGTGGATTTCCGAACGTCTGCAACAAGAACGCAGGCCCAGCACCTGAGGAAGCGCCCATTGCGGGCATGGCATCGGCCCAGCCTCACAGTTCCTGAACTCGGTGGAAAATGATTTGGCGCATTTTGACGTTCAGACGATAACAAAGTCATCGAAACGCGGAGGCGCGGAGCCAGCAGAGGAAATCGCAGAGTTTCTTTCGGTGACCCTAATGCTGTCCTGGGGACTGACGACCCGGTGGCAATTCCCATCAAAAATCTCCGCGAATCCCTCCGCGACCTCAGCGCCTCTGCGTTTCGTTGAATCCCGATCAAGCCCTCAATAAACTGCCAAGTGATTTTCCGGAATTCCTCGTCAATTCCTCGACAATTCAATGCCTAGCTCAGGAAGTCTGAGCCTACTCCGGCAGCGTGACTAACAGAACCGTCGTATCGGCCAGCGCCCGGAGCGGCACCGTGCCGCGCGGCAAGAGGACGAAACACCCCTTGCCGAAGCGGCGGCCGCCGGCGCTTTCCAACACGCCCTGCACCACCGATAGGATCGCGAATTTCCCTGCGTCGGCAGGCGCGACGGCCTCACCCATGGCGAAGGATTTGCGGGCTGTCTGGAAATGCGCGCAGGCCCCGAGAATGTCGCAGGCTGGACGGTCCATCGCGGGTTCGATATCATTGAAGTCGATGCTGGCCAGCGACTGTGCGACGTGGAGGTCGCGCGGCTTGCCATCGAGACCGGGGCGGTTCCAATCGAAAACCCGGTAGGTGGTGTCCGAGTTCTGTTGAATCTCGTGGATCAGGAAACCGGTGCCGATGGCGTGCAGACGGCCCGCTGTGATAAAGATCGAATCACCCGGCCGCGGCGCGATGGCATGCACACAAGCGGCCACCGTGCCGTGGGCGATGGCGTGTTCGAAGTCCGTCTTGGTGACCCCGCGTTTCAAGCCGACATGAAGTTTCGCGCCCGGCTCGCAATCGGCGATGAACCACATTTCGGTCTTGGGTTCGCCACCAAGTTCCGCCGCTACCCGCGCCGGCGGGTGAACCTGGATCGAAAGGTCGGCACGCGCGTCCAGGACTTTGATCAATATCGGAAACCGCGCGTGCTCCCCGTAGCCCGTGCCGAAGATTTCCTCACGGCGGGTACTCCACAGTTCATGCAATGACGTGCCGGCCAGCGGCCCATGATCGACCACCGATTGTTCCCGCTCGCGGTCCACGATCTCCCATGACTCGCCATAGAATGCCTTGGGATCGGGCAGCGTGCGGCCATACACGCGTTCCAGTTCGCGCCCGCCCCACACGCGTTCCATATACAGCGGTTTGAAGGTCAGCGGCTCCACGCCCGCAGCATGGATCCGCCGCACCCCATTGGCAAGAACACTGAAACGCCTGGCCGCAGGCACCCGCATATTGCCCTGGCGATTCCAGGCTTGCCGCTTGTTTTCCGTTGTGTCCCGCGTCATGCTGCGGCCATGGAGAGTCACGAATGGTTCCACAACACCCCCGAGGGCAAGGTTTACTATCGGGGCAATTATCTCGGCGGCAAGTGGACCATCATGACCACCACCCAAAAACGTGATCCCGTTTGGTCCGATCTCACGCCACCGCCCGAATCCCTCTGGCGCGACCTGCGCGACATCGTTTGGAAAAAATACCAACGCAAGCGCTGCCCGTGGGAACGCGTCGCCGATCTGGACAGGATCCTCGGCCAATGAGGTTCGGCCGTTATTTCGCGTCTGGCGAGGGATAGCGGAAATGCGCTTCGATTTTATAGTCGAAGAGTATGCCTTCCCACTTGACGCCGGCACCCATGTTATGGACGACCCACGCTTCGCCGGCGTGATTGGCGGGGCCGGGGACGACGATGCCGATGTGTTGGTCGGCATTGGCGAGCGACCAGATCACGATGTCGCCGGGTTGGTAGTCGTTGGGATCGCGGGTTGGGGTGATGACTTGGCCCTTGCGTTCGAAGAAGCGCTGGAGGTTGGCGACGCGGCGGTGGTCGATGTTGGTATCGGGTGCCACGGCACCCCACAATTGCGGGTAGAGGCGGAAATGCTGGGCCATGTCCTCGTGGACTTCCTTTTGCAGGTCGATGCCGCATTTGCGGAAGCAGCGGATGATGACATCGGCAGAGGCGCCTTTACCGGGGGCGATGTCGCCGTTGGGGTAACCGATTTTATAGTAGGACGGGTCGAACAGGACTTTGTCGCTGGAATGGGTGAGGGCGGCGGCGGCGAGTTGGGTGCCGGGTTCCTTGGATTGTGCGAGCGAGGAAATGAGCAGCGATGCCTGGGCCGAGGAAACTTCTTCCTGAGCGGCCTTGAGTGAGGGAAACAGAGGGCGGCCATACCAGCAGGCGATGCCGATAGCGATCACCACGATCACCCAGCCACCGAAGAAATGCGGTCGTTTCGGCTTTTGCGGGCGCGGGCCGATGTACTCGATGGTGTTGTAGAAACCGGAACGTGAGCGTGAGCGTGAGCGAGGACGGGCCATGAACGATCTTTCCGCGCTCTTGAAATCAAATCGCCAAAGAAAAAGCGATGATTTTCGCGAATTATTTTTGGTGGTGGCGGTCAGGTGAAGCCGTAGGGCAGGGAACGAGAGCCGGCTGGTTTCAATACTCGCGCCGGAGCAGATACGCGGCGATTTCCTCCAGGCGGGTGGACCGTTTGCCAAGGGGTTTGAGAGCGTTGAGGGCGGTTTGGGTGAGGCGCGCCGCCTTCTTGCGGGATGCTTCCAGTCCGAACACCGCGGGATAGGTGGATTTGCCTGCGGTTTGGTCCTTGCCGGCGGTTTTTCCCAATACTTCGGTGCTTTGTGTGACGTCGAGGATGTCGTCGATGACTTGGAAGGCGAGGCCGAGGGCCTGGCCGAAGCGGGTGAGCGCGGTGAGTTTCGCGGGAGTCGCGTTGGCGGTCATGGCGCCGAGGCGGAGCGAGGTGGTGAGCAAGGCGGCGGTTTTCGCTTCGTGGATGCGGACGAGTTCGCGCGGGGTGGGTAATTTTCCCTCGCCTTCGAGGTCCATGACTTGGCCGCCGATGAGTTTTCTGCTACTGCCGGTGGTGGCGAGTTCGGTGATGAAGTCGCGGGTGCCGTAGCGGTTGGTGGGCGGGGTTTGGGCGAGCACGATGAAGGCTTCGGTGAGCAGCGCATCGCCGCAGAGCACGGCCATGCCCTCGCCATAGACTTTGTGGCAGGTGGGACGTCCGCGGCGCAGATCATCGTCGTCCATGGCAGGCAGGTCGTCGTGAACGAGCGAATAGGTATGCATCAATTCGAGGGCGCAGGCTGGGGCGAGGGCGTTGGCGGATTCACCGCCGCAGGATTCGGCGGCGGCGAGGCAGAGCACGGGCCGCAGTCGTTTGCCGCCGGCGAACACGGCATAGCGCATTGCCGCGTGGATTGTTGCCGGGCGTTCCTTGGCCATGGGCAGGAACGCGTTCATCGCGGCGTCCACTTCAGCGGCACGGGTGGCGAGGTAGGCATTGAGGTGCATAAGGAATCTGGGATATTCGATGGCGGGGTGGCAGTGGCGGCTGGACCAATACTGTCGGTTTAGCAGGAGGACAGGCGTCCCGCCCAATACTGTTCAATTAGGCGGTGCAGGAACTGGGCTGGAAGAAGGCGGCGGGCAGAATGCCCGCGCCACATGTGGTCCGGGCATTCTGCCCGGAACCTCTAACTCCAAAACATGTGCTAATTGAACAGGATTGGGCGTCCCGCCAGTCTTGACCGGCGGGCTTCCAGCCTGTCGATTCATTGGCGGACAGGCGGGACGCGCTGTCTTCCCTAACAGGCTGGAAGCCTGTTTTCCAATAAAAAAAAGCGCTGAACTGACAGTATTGGGCGGATGGACCGCACTCGCATGATCTTTATCGAGGTGCTCTACGGCATGGCGCCAAGCTGGCATCCGGTCGGAATCGGCTTGAACCTTTGGACTCACCACATCGGGCACAGGCAGTCCGGGAATTTGGGGTTTGAGCAGCAGTTCGCGGAAGACTCTCCGCTCTTGGGGCATGAAACCGCGCCAATCCACCCCCTTAAGCAACGCGGTTCCCGCCTCGGTTTCGCCGGCGAGAATCCGGGCGGTTCCTTCGAGCGCGGTGAGCATCATCGGTTTCACGTTGCTGCTTCCGTTCAGCTTCGGCACGCGGGCCAGCGCGTCGGAGGATCGACCGTCCAGCATCTCGGCTAACATCAGGGTGGAATGAAACAACGGATCGTCTTCCTGCTCGACCAGTTTTCCCATCGCCGCGGCCACCTGTCCTGGAGTCTGCCTGCCGTGAATCAGGCTGAAATAACAAACGTTGTTCTGCAACTCGGAGTTAGCTGGTTCAAAGCCTTGCATGACCTGAAACATTGCCAACAAATCGTCCGACTGTCCCTTGGAAGCCAGCGAAGCGTAAACCGGAAACAGGTCGCCGTAGCGTGGCAGCGGACCCCAACCCAGCCGGAAGGCCTCCACCCAGGCGTTTTCTGCGGCGTCCGTGGCATGGCAATCTTCAGCGCTGCGGGCGATTTCAATGAAGCGGTTGCGGGTGGTGACGAAAGTCGCGCTATGCAAGGCCCGGGTCCAGGCGGCGGCGGCGGCAATCGAGTCATCGCGCAGCATTGCGAACTTGGCCCGTACGATCTCGATTTCCACCGCATCGATCCCGGCAGGTGGCTTGCGAAGGGCCGCCTCGAGCGGAAGTTTCTGCTTCAAGACCAGCAGCGCACGGAGGCGGGCAAGGTAGGCATCCGGACTGGACATGGCCGGTTCTGCCAGGACCTTGGCAGCCATTTCCGCCTTCCTGTGGCGGATCAACCAAGCGCCGAGCGGCCCCGGAGAGGTCGTTAGAAATTGTTTGACCGCCACTTCATAACAACGATCCTCCGCCTCCGGTTCGGCTTCGAGTGCCGGATCGAGTCCGAGAAGGTGGTGGTTGGCGTTCGCATTGGGTTGCTGCTTGAGCCAGGCCGGCAGGTCGGGCAGCGGTTTGCCCGGTGCGAGTCCGCCGGGTACGGCTGCCAGCAGCGGCAGGGCGGCAAGGGCTTCATCGCTGGCATTGCCGGCCACCAAATCCGCGAAAATTCGGCGCGCCTCGGCCACCCGCCCGGCATCCGGGCGACAGCACAGAACGTGCAGCAATTCGAGCCGTACATCGGGGCCGTCAGTTGGTTTCGCCACCTCGTGCAAGCTCGTTTCGGCTAATTCAATCTCGTCGCGTTGAATGAGCAAGGGCGTGACGGCGGCGCGGAACGATGCCTGCCCGCTCAGTTCCTTGGGCAAACCGGCATAGAGATTCAGCGCCACGGCCTGCGGCGCTTGGGAAACGATGACCCGGAGAAATTCCAATTGGTCCTCGCGGGTGGCTCGGGGGTCGGCCAAGACGTGGCTGGCGGCGGTGTAGGCGCACGCCTCGCCCAACTTGGCAAGCGAACGGGCCCAAATGCGGTAGGCCTCGAAGTTGTTCTCACGGACTGCCAGGGCGCTACTGGCCTGGTCGCGGGCCGTGAGCCAGTCGCCATGGCTGGCCGCCACCTTAGCCGCCTTGATGCTCCGATCGGCACGGTATCCGTAATAGGCACGGTACCCGGGCCTAGCCGAAAATCCGAGCGCGATAAGCAGCGCGAGCAGGCATGCGTCAATCACCACCTTCCTCACATCGACTTCCTCCCACGCCTCTGAAAGGTAACTGACAATTCTCATAGAGAGGCGAGGAGAATAGGCCCACTCTCCATAAACGCAAGCGCTTTGTCGCTGGGATATCGACAGTCGGCTTGCACGATGGGCATCAAGGAATTAGACTGCGCTCATGCGCGTCGAGACCAGCACCCGATTTTTTGAGACCGGCAGTCCTGACAACCCGCTGAGGTTGCGGGATGGCGGCTTGTTGCCGGGGGTTCGGATCGCTTATGAGACATGGGGAAACCTCAACGCCGGGCGCTCGAATGCGATTTTTTTGTTTCACGCGCTGTCCGGTTCCCACCACGCGGCGGGCTACAATCCGGCCATCGAGGGCGTGGGCGAGCTGTGGCAGCCGGAGATGCACGCCGGTTGGTGGGATGACATGATCGGTCCCGGCAAGGCGCTCGACACCAGGAAGTATTTCATCATTTGCGCGAACTATCTGGGTGGGTGTTACGGCAGCACGGGGCCTGCCGACATTCAGCCGAAAACCGGCAAACCCTGGGGTTCGGCGTTTCCGGCGGTGACTGCCGCGGACCAGGTGGAGGTGTTTGTGCGCCTGCTCGATCACTTTGGCATTGATGTTCTCAACGCGGTGGTCGGCCCGTCGGTCGGCGGACTCGTCGCGCTGACTTTCGCCACGCGCTTCCCGGAGCGGGTGCGCAACGTGGTTGCCATCGCGGCCGGTTACAAAACCACCGTGCTCAACCGGCTGATTCTCTTCGAGCAAATCCTGGCCATCGAGAACGATCCGTATTTCAACGCCGGCGATTATTATGACGCGACCCCGCCGCTCTACGGCCTGGCGCTCGCCCGCATGATCTCCCACAAGACGTTCGTCCACCTCGACGCCTTCGAACGCCGCGCGCGCCAGGATGTGGTCCAGCCGGACGACGTGCTCGCATGGTACCGGGTGCGCGACCAGTTCCAAAGTTATATGCTACATCAGGGGAAAAAGTTCGTGCGCCGCTTCGACGCCAACACCTATCTGCGCATCATCGACCTCTGGTCACGCTACGACGGCACCCAGGAAGGCGATGCGGGAGCCCCCGCTGATTTGTTAGAGAGGGCGCGGCTTGCCGGGCAACGCTGGCTGGTGTTTTCGATCGACTCGGACTTCTGTTTCTATCCGGAAGAACAGGCGGAGCTGGTGAAACACCTGGAAAGCGCCAGGGTGGATGTGATGCACATCACCGTGCATTCGGACAAGGGCCATGATTCGTTCCTGTTGGAACCCGATCTTTACACTCCGCACATCAATTGGCTGTTAGGGAAATGATCAAGGAGGGTGGGCGTCCCGCCAATCAAGGAGGGTGGGCGTCCCGCCCACCAAGGCCATGGGAGGTGAAAGAGATGGGCGAAAGCGCACCGCTTTCGCATTCCATGGCAGATGTGGGCGTCCCGCCAATCAAGGAGGGTGGGCGTCCCGCCCACCAAGCCCATGGGAGGTGAAAGAGATGGGCGAAAGCGCACCGCTTTCGCATTCCATGGCAGATGTGGGCGGGACGCCCACACTCCTTGAAGCTGGCGTCACTTCACCGGCCATTCCAGGATCTGGCCATCCTTGAGCAACTGGGCCCGGAGTTGGGCATAGTCCACGTTTTGGGCGGTCACACCGTGATCGATGGCGAGGCAGGCGGCAGTGGCGGCGCTTTGGCCGAGGATCATGAAGACCGGCTCCATGCGGATTGAACCGTAGGCGATGTGGGTGGCTGACAAGGCGACGGGTACCCACAGGTTTTCACACTCGATGGCGCGGGGGATGATCGCACGGTAGGAAACGGGATACGGTTTGACGCCGACCTGGACGTCGCCCTCGTTGCGGACCGCGCCATCCTGGACGATGCGGCGGCAGTTATGTGAATCCATATTGTATGCGCCGAGTCCTGCGGGATCGTCGGCGGTTTCGATGTGGCGGCAGTTTTTTTCGGTCATCACGTAGGCACCGAGCATGCGCCGGGCCTCGCGGATATACATTGTGTGCGGCCAGCCGCCGGTGTCCTGGAACTCATCCTTGCAGAACCCCCATTGTCGCATCTCGGCGCGGACGTTTTCCGGCACGCGCGGGGCGGTGGCGAGATATGTAAGAAAACCGCAAATGTATTCCTCATGCGCCGTGCGGATCTTTTCGCGGGTCGCATAATCGGCGTTTGGGTAATCATAATTTCCACCGATAAAGTCGGTTGAAAAAGCGCCGTTGTTATTGATGTCGGTCTTGTCGGCGGTGACCATGTCGATCTTGAGAAAGGTTTTGAGCGTGGGCTTGATATTCGCCGCGACCAACGCCTCGCAAGACCGGCCGAGCAATTCGAAGCGCTTTGGATCGTAACCGGCCGGCGGATTGATGGGCAAGCGGTTGGCGGGTTTTTTGGTGAGGCAAAGGCGGAAGTTGTATGCTTGGACGCAAGGGTCACCGGCACCTGGCTCACCTAGCGGTCCGGTCATGATCAGCGGCAGCAAGCCGCTTGCGGGATCGCCCGGTTTCTGGTAGGGATCCACCCTGACGCCGAACTGATGATTCGGGGTGGTTGGGCGGATGCCATTGAGCGTCTCGCCGAATTTGGAGTTCGCCTCGCGGCCGACCATGAACGAGATGCCGGCCCGTGCCATGAGATCGCCCTCGTAGGTGCAGTCGATATAGGTTTTCGCATGATAAATATCACCGTCTTCCATGGTGATGCCGGTGATCCGCGCGCCGTCCTTGGCGACGCTCGCCAACCGTTGCCCGAAATGTACCGGCACCTTGGCGTCCGCGAGTTCCGCACGCAACGTTTCCTCGGCCACATGCGGCTCGAACCACCAGGCTTCGTCGCGCCCGTAGTGGCGGCCCAGCGTCTGATAAAACTGGTGCGCGAACCCGCCGATGGCCGCCTTGTTGCCGATGTCCGTCCAGCCAAGTCCGCCCGATGTGAGACCGCCGACATGATTGCCGCATTCTGTGAGCGCGACACGCTTTCCGAAGCGCGCCGCAGTGCAGGCCGCGCTCACGCCGGCGGCGGTGGCCCCGAACACCAATACGTCGGATTCCAAAACTTCGGCGCGGGCTGATGCTATCATGGCTAGCAACGCAACGTGGTTCAACAATAGGCTGGTTTTCATGGGACGACGACAAGCCGGAGAATGGAATAATCGATGCCTTTCATACGATGGTCCTGAGCACCATCGTTCAAGCAAATGAGGCGGCAGGCAGGATGCCCGAATTCCCCGCTATTGCCATCGCAGGCGTGACAAGTCATAAGTTGGCTGTCCGCCAAGCCCGACCATGACATTCCGTTGCCGTTACCTCCTTCCCGCCGTCGCCCTGCCGGCATTTCTGACAACCCATCTGCGGGCCGACGAGTTCTCGTTTGGCAAGCTGCGGGAAACCGCCCGGGCGATGGCCGCCGCGCCTTACGCGCCGCCGCGGTTGGAGTTGGATTCCTTTTGGAAACGCCTGACCTACGACCAGCACCGTGACATCCGATTCAAGATGGACTCCGGCCTGTGGGCCAAGGACCAACAGCCGTTTTCCATCGACTTTTTCCACCCCGGATGGACGGCGAAAAAAATGGTGCTCCTCCATGAGGTGGTGGACGGCAAAGCCGTGCCGCTGCAATTCGATCCGGGGCTTTTCGACTACGGCAAGAACAAGGTTCCCGCCGGCACTCCGCCGCCACCCGGGTATGCGGGATGGCGCGCGCGATGCCACCTCAACACGCCGGATTACATGGACGAATTCCTCGTGTTCCTCGGCGCGAGTTACCTGCGCGCCATCCCGGCCCATGCGCCTTATGGCTTGTCAGCCCGCGGATTGTCCATCAACAGCGGCCTGCCCGGCGTGCCCGAGGAGTTCCCCGATTTCACCACGTTCTATCTCCAACGCCCGGACAAGGACGCCAAGTCGCTCACCGCTTGGGCGTTGTTAGACGGCGACAGCGTGGCCGGCGCCTATCAATTCACCATCACTCCCGGCGCGGAAACCGTGATGGACATCGACGCGGAAATCACTCTGCGCCGTCCGGTCCGCCAACTCGGCCTGGCACCGTTTTCCACGATGTTCTGGTTTGGCGAGGGCACCCACCCGAAACCCTTCGATTTTCGCCCGGAAGTCCACGACAGCGACGGCCTGCTGATGGAATTGGCCAGCGGCAACCTGCACTACCGGCCGCTCGAGCATAGCCATGACAAGTTCCGCCATTGTGTGTTCGCGATGGAAAGCCCGCGCTCGTGGGCGGTGCTCCAGCGCGACCGTTCGTTCTCGTCCTATCAGGAC
>Ga0118677_10014851_pt1 | contig 10899 bp, 15 predicted proteins | sample AliMusrvi5mmetaG_FD_86154 | JGI IMG/M metagenome (GOLD analysis project Ga0118677, IMG submission 86154)
GAGAATTGACATTGTTTAAATCAAGCGTAAGATAAAAAAAGATAAGGTTTTTTATTAACAATTTTTAATTTTAAGGGGATAGTATGAAAAAAATTGTTGTACTGGTTGTCGGGTTATTTGTAGTAACATCGCTTATGGGCTGTAGCAAAAAGAAAAAAGCTGAGGACAATGCGTTAGATAATATGACCAATGGTGTGGCTTCTGAGAATGTAGTTTCAGTGACGGATAATACACCGATTACCAATGCAGCTGTCCCTGTCGTTGTAGATAATGCTGAAGCTGTACCTCAGACAACGGGTGATATGGCCCAAGGAGTCGTCAGTACGGATAAACCTACACCAAAACAAATCCAACAGGCTTTGAAAAATGCTGGATTTTACAATGGGAAAATTGATGGTAATATTGGTCCTAAAACTAAAAAAGCTATTGAAGCGTTTCAGTCCCAAAATGGTTTAAAAGCAGATGGTAAGGTTGGAGCAAAGACTTGGAAGGCTCTATCTGTGCATTTGAATCAAGCAACGGAAGTAGCTAATCCTACAGCCCAAGCTCAGACGGTAGGTCAATAAGAGCTTTTGCAAAATATTTGACAAATTATAGAAAGTAGGGCATACTTTCTGACGAATAGGGTAAACAGCTTTTGTCGCAATAAGTTTTGCGAGCTGTTTACTTCAAAAGCAAGTAACAAGGAGGAAGTAGGAATGGCAAAAGGTAAAGTAAAATGGTTTAATAATCAAAAGGGTTATGGTTTTATCACTCCTGAAAATGGCAAAGATGTATTCGTACATCACACTGCAATTAAGAGTGACGGTTACAGAACCTTAGAAGAAGGCCAATCTGTTGAGTTTGACATTCAGCAGGGCCCTAAGGGTGAACAAGCAATTAATGTAGTTAAAGTTTAACGACGACGACCTTAAAAAGCCCTCACAGGTGTTAAACGACCTCTGTGGGGGCTTTCTCAAACTTAAGAAGTAGATAAAATCCTTGAGTTATTCAAGGTTTTTTTTATTTAAGACTATGAAGCCTCTGCAAAAATCAATTTTAAAAGTTCCTGGTGGTGAAACAAAGGTTTTATTGCATTCCTGCTGCGCTCCATGTTCCGGAGAACTTATGGAGTCTATGCTTGCGTCTGGTATTGAATTGACCATTTTCTTTTATAATCCTAATATTCAACCTCGTAAGGAGTATGAGATCCGTAAAAACGAGAACATGAAATATGCCCAGAAGATGAATATTCCCATTGTAGATGCGGATTATGACACAGATTCTTGGTTTACTCTTGTAAAGGGTCTGGAAATGGAACCAGAAAAGGGAAAGCGTTGTACAGTATGTTTTGATATGCGTTTTGAACGAACAGCCCTGTATGCTTATCAAAATGGTTTTAAAGTGATAACTTCTTCTTTAGGAATTTCACGTTGGAAGGACATGTCTAAAATCAATGAATGTGGAGTACGTGCGGCCAGCCGATATCAAGGGATGATGTATTGGACCTATAATTGGAGAAAAGACGGAGGTTCTCAGCGTATGTATGAAATTGCCAAACGAGAGAATTTTTATCAACAGGAATATTGCGGTTGTGCGTATTCTTTAAGAGATACAAATTTATACCGTGTTTCTAAGGGGCAGCAACGTATTGAAATCGGAAAGAAGTTTTACGGCCCGCAGGGCCAAGAGTTAAATGATAGGGACAATAATGGGGATCCAAAATAAAACACAGAGTGCGGGTGGGGTTGTTGTGAGTAAGAAAAGGAAGGTCTTGCTTGTAAATCAACGTGGAAATTCTTGGTCTTTGCCTAAAGGGCACATTGAACAAGGTGAAGATGCCAAAACTGCCGCCATTCGTGAAATTGAGGAAGAAACAGGAGTTATTCGTTTAACCTTGGTCAAAGATTTAGGATCATATGTGCGTTATAAAATAGGTTTAGATGGTCGGGATGATATGTGCGAACTTAAAACCATTCATATGTTTCTATTTACCACCGATGAGCTGAAGTTGTCCCCTAAAGATCCGAATCATCCCCAAGCCCGTTGGGTCCATCCAGATGATGTGGAGAGTTTATTAACCCATCCTAAGGATAGAGCCTTTTTTAAGAATATCCGATCAGAGGTTCTTGAAATACACTTATGAAAGTTAATCCTTATATTGTTAAGAAGAAATCTAATATTCATGGTTGGGGTATTTTCGCTAAGAAATTTATTCCAAAGGGAACTAAGATTATTGAATATATTGGTGAAAAGATTACAAAAGCCGAGGCCAATCGACGGGGTCCCAAGCTTGTAGAATATGCTAAGAAACACAAAGAGCTGGGAGCTGTCTATCTTTTTGAGTTGAATAAACGTTATGATATTGATGGGCATGTCCCTGGCAATAAAGCTAAATATATCAATCATTCATGCCATCCTAATTGTGAATCGGATGTAATTCGAGGAAAGATTTGGACCATCGCTTTAAGAGATATCGCCAAAGGTGAAGAGCTTTTTTATAATTATGGTTACGATGATTTCGAAAGTTATGAGGATCATCCCTGCCGGTGCGGATCAAAAAGATGTGTGGGCTATATCCTGGCTGAAGAGCATTGGCCAAAATTAGAGAAGCTCATTACAAATACTAATAATTTAAAATCGAAAGATTGATATTTATTACGTACGTAAATTAAGTTTTTTAGAATTAGATTTTTAGGTGATGAGGTTCACCAAAACCGCTTGAAAGATTTAAAGCTGATGACCTCTACTAGCAATATTAGTGGGGGTCTTTTTTTATGAGCATAACTAGACTATAAAGCTTTTTATTAACAGGAGAATTTGTATGGAGACAATCTTTACAATTGCGGCTATTTGGTTAGGTCTTGCCATTTTATCAACAATTATTGCTTATCATCTTAAAATATCAATCGCCTTGGTTGAAATTTGTGTGGGGGTCATTGCCGCTGCCGTTGCTAATCATTTTTGGGGCACTAATGCTTTGGGAAATAATTTAGAGTGGTTGCGCTTCTTAGCTTCCACAGGTGCCGTTCTTTTGACTTTTCTTGCGGGAGCAGAACTTGATCCTAGAGTTATGCGTTCTAAATTAAAAGAAGTCTCTTGTGTTGGTATTATTGGTTTTTTGGCTCCATTCTTGGGTTGTGCTTTCCTTGCCCGTTTTCTTCTTCATTGGGATTTGCGGGCAAGTTTATTGACGGGAGTTGCTCTTTCAACAACCTCTATGGCCGTCGTTTATGCGGTGATGCTCGAGACAGGTTTTAATAAAACAGAATTTGGTAAGGGTATTTTAGGCGCTTGTTTTATTAATGATTTAGGAACTGTTTTGGTTTTAGGGATTTTGTTTGCGCCTTTTAACTATAAAACCATTATTTTCATTGTTGCAAGTGTGGCAATATTGGCTGTATTCCCATTTATCATTGCGCAACTGACCAAGATTTATGGCAACAGGACAGCTGCAATAAGGGCTAAATCGGTGATGTTCGTATTGTTTACTCTTGGAGCTTTGGCTTATTGGTCGGGTAGTGAAGCCGTTTTACCAGCTTATATTGCTGGTATGTTAATCGCAGAATTCGCGGCTAAGGAAGAACATTGGATTAGGCGTCTTCGAACGTTGACTATCGGTTTTCTTACTCCATTTTATTTTTTGAGAGCGGGATCTTTGGTTTCTATCTCTGCATTATTTGGTGCTCCTCTTGTTTTATTTGTTTTATTAGTGGGAAAAGTTTCCACAAAGATTTTTGGTCTATATCCAATCATAGGTTGTTTTCGTAAGGAACGTTCAGAGAAGTGGTTTTATACTTTGATGATGTCGACTGGTCTTACTTTTGGAACTATATCAGCGCTTTATGGGTTTTCTCATGGGATAGTGACAAAGGTTCAGTATTCCTTTCTTGTAACAGCTGTTATTGCCAGTGCGGTAATTCCTACAATGATAGCTAATCTTATGTTCCTACCTAAACATCTTCTTGCGCAAACTGATAAAAAAAGAAGTTTAAGTCAGGTATCTGAGGGTGGTATAGATGAGGAATAAATTATTTATTTCTTAATAAAATCTTTACCAAAACTTAATATTTATCACTTATAATATACCTATGAGTAAAAGAAAAATATTGATTGTTGAAGATGATCGAGATATTAATGAATTGATTCGATATAACCTTGAGCGTGAAGGGTTTGATGTTCTTTCCCTTTATGATGGTGGGCAGGTCGTAGATATAGCTCTAACCAGAAAGCCAGATTTGATTTTATTGGATTTGATGCTTCCCTTAAGGGATGGGATTGATGTCTGCCGGGAGTTAAAAAGTCAAATAGACACAAAGAAAATTCCAGTGATTATGATTACAGCCAAGGGAACAGAATCGGATATGGTCATCGGTCTTTCCATGGGGGCGGATGATTATATTCCTAAGCCTTTTAGTCCACAGGTACTCGTGGCCCGCATTAAAGCTATTTTTCGTCGCTCAGATACTTCCAAAGAAACATTAAATCTTCCAGAAGTGCGTCAATGGGAAGATTTGGTTTTAGATTTACCAAAACATAAGGTAATTTCTAAGAATCATTCTATCCATTTAACCAGCATTGAATTTGATATTTTAGAATTTCTTTCTAGAGCGCCTGGTCGTGTTTTTAGCCGTGAACAGATCCTTGATGGTGTTTGGAAGGAAGGAAAATTTATTGTTGATAGAGCTGTGGATGTTCATATCCGCGGTCTTCGTAAGAAATTAGGTCCTGCCCAAGATTTTATTGAAACTGTCCGAGGTGTGGGTTATCGCTTCAAGGAATCCGAATAATGCTCATTTATATTTTGAGCGTGGTACTTTTAATCCTTACTATCATTTTATTAGGCATAAAATGTTTCCGTCATTCTCGACGAATTCGTGAAATTCGACGGGTAATTGGGGCCATGGCTCAGGGTGATTTTTCTTCTCGAATGGTCTTATCTCCTTCAGATAAGCTTGGGGATGTGTCCCGTCACATTAACGAGTTGTCTCGCGGTATTGAAAAACGCCTTCAAGAAATGACGCATGAAAAAGAGAAGCTTGAGGCCATTCTTTCAGGTATGGCCGAAGGGGTTTTGGTCATTGCCACAAATTCCCGTCTGGTACATTTATCTCCTAGTTTTAAGGACATGTTTGAGGTGAGGTCTGAGGATTGGTCTAATAAACATTATTGGGAAATCATTGCCAATCAGTCGATCAATGAATCCGTGCGGGAAGCGATGAATGATAAAAAGGTCTTACGTAAAGACATTACCATTTTTCATCCTAAGGAAATGTTTTTTAATATGTTAATTTCACCGGTAGTCAACAGCTCTGGACAATTAATTAGTCTTGTAGCCGTCTTTCATGATATTACAGAGTTGAAGAAATACGAACGTTTGCGTACAGAATTTGTGGCCAATGTTTCTCATGAATTAAAAACACCTTTGACCTCAATTAAAGGTTTTATAGAAACCCTGCAGGCTGGGGCCATAGACAACAGGGTTCACGCCATGCGTTTTTTGGAAATTATGGCCAAGCAAACCCAGCGGCTTGAGAATTTGGTTAATGATCTTTTGATTTTGTCATCTTTAGAGTCTGTCTCTTTGAAAATGAATTTAACTAAGACGGACATAGCTTCTGTTATTAATTCTGTTGTAGCTATGAAGAAAAAGCATATTGAAGGATTAGGACATAGTTTGGTTCTTGATATTCCTGTGGATTTGCCAATGGTTGTTATTGACACCCAACGGATGGAACAAGTTTTCTTAAACTTATTGGACAATGCGGTTAAATTTACGCCCGCTCAAGGAAAAATCCAAATTAAGGCAGTTGTTGAAGGTAAATATTTACGTGTTGATATTATTGATAATGGCCCTGGTATTGCTTCAGAGCATATGACTCGGGTTTTTGAGCGTTTTTGGAGAGCTGATAAAGCGCGTAGCCAAGAAACTGGCGGTACTGGGCTTGGGCTTTCAATAGTAAAGCATATTGTTGATGCACATCAGGGGCGAGTCAGCGTTGAAAGTACTTTAGGAAAGGGAAGCAGGTTCTCTGTGTTTTTTCTCCTGAATATGTTATAATTTGATTATGCCTAGATTAAAAATTTTTTTAATTACTTTTATTCTCTTCTCAAGTTTTGTGTATGGTTCGGATAAACTAGATTTATCTGAGCATGGTAAGGATTTAATGAAGGCTTCTTTTCCAACAAGATACCAATTTGCTAAGAGATATCATAAAGATTGGTTAAATTCTACTTATACAGAACGCAGGATATTTTTAACTAAATGGCATTTAGAACAGTTAAAAGCAGCCCAAGAAGCCCGTGATAAAGCAAGGGCTGAAGATATAGCCAAACGTGAGGCTTTAAAAAGAAGAAAAGCTGAAATCAAACAAGTAGAAGATAAGCGAAAAGCTGCCCAGATAAAAAGGAAGCAAGAAGAGAAGGCTGACCGTGAGGAAGCAAAAGCTTTTGCCCAAACCATTAAAGATAATCAAAAACAGCTTGAACAGCTTATGAAACAACATTAACGCTCTAGCCTGCAATATTTTTCCATGAAGAAATCTTTTAAGGTGTTTATTTTTGATATGGATGGTGTCATTACCGACACCATGGGTTATCATTTTTTGGCCTGGAGGGAAGTCTTTGCCCATCACGGAGTCTATGTTAGTCATGAAGATATTTATAAACGTGAAGGACAAAAAGGAATTGATAGTGTTCGAGAAATTTTTAATGAGAAAGAAATAATTTTTAGTCCTGAGTTAGCTAAAATGATTCTGAAAGAAAAAGAGGATCTTTTTAAAAAGATTTTTAAACAGAGATTCATTATGGGAAGCCGTTCGTTCATTAAGAGATTATATAAGAATGATTATCGTTTAGCTTTGGTTACCGGTACCTCTCGTGATGAAGCATGTAAACTTTTACCACGAGATCTCTGGAAATGTTTTGAAGTAACTGTTTGTGGTTGTGATGTGCAAAACGGCAAGCCGCATCCTGAGCCGTATTTAAAAGCATTATCAAAACTTCAAATACAAGCTTCAGAGGCTCTGGTGATTGAAAATGCTCCTTTTGGCATTGCCTCTGCTAAGTCTGCCGGTTTAAAATGTTTTGCGTTAGAAACGTCTTTATCTAGAAAATATTTAAATCAAGCAGATGCTGTTTTTACATCTTTTAAGGATTTAAGAAATGATATCGGAATTTAAAATTTTATTGCTTTATAAAAACAGTACTTATGCGAGTTATTTTATGTCTGGTCAAAGCAGGCTAAAGAAGCTCCAAGAAATATTTTGTCATTCCGAAACAAAAAGGTTTAAGCAGACTCATGAAAACCATTTTCGTTGTCTTTCACATGTGGAAACTGTTCTTCAAACTAAAAAGTTGCGATTCGATAAATTATGCCGTGGAAAACGTATTGATTATCGTCCATATAACCTTGTTATTACTGTTGGTGGAGATGGGACATTTCTGGAGGCGGCGCGTAGTATTAAGAACGCTTTAATTTTAGGTGTCAATTCTGACCCTACCTGGAGTGTTGGAAACTTTTGCGCGGCAAGTGAGGATAATTTTGGGGACATATTGGATTCTGTTCTAGCTGGACGTCCTAAAGTTAAGTCTTATCAAAGAATGATGCTAACTGTATCTAACGACAAGCTTTCTTCAATACATGTTTTAAACGATATTCTTATGTGTCATAGTAATCCTGCCGCTATTAGTCGCTATTATTTGACTGTTGGAAAGATTAGGGAAGAGCAACGTAGCTCTGGAATTTGGATTTCAACAGCAGTAGGTTCATCGGCGGCTATGCATTCTGCGGGGGGGCGACTATTGCCACCTCAAGGCAAGCAAATTCAATATCGTCCTAGAGAATTATTTTTATGGAAAGGTACGCGTTACAAATTAAAGGGAGGAGTTCTAACTTTAAATAAACAATTAAGTATCACCTCCTTTATGCGGGAGGGGGTTATTTATATGGATGGCTCTCACTATAAGATTCCCTTTTCATTTGGCCGCAGTGTTCAAATTTCCCAATCTCAATATCCATTAAAGGTTATCTGGTCATGAAAGCTGTATTGTTAGTCAGTCACGGAAGTTATGCTTCTAAGGTTAAAGAGGAAGCTGTCCAGTTGGCGTCAATTCTTAAAAGTAAAACAGGCATCAAGATTTTTGAAATTGCATTTTTGGAAATTGAAGCGCCGGATATTAATAGAGGAATAGATATTTGTGTGCACCAAGGGGCTAGCGAAGTCCTCGTACTTTTAAATTTTCTTAATAGTGGACGTCATGTGCAAAAAGATATCCCTTCTATAATTAAAGAGTCGCAAACTAAATATCCCAATCTTCAATTGAAGGTCAGTCTTCCAGTTGGCCAACATCCTAACATTCAAGAAATCTTCATTGATATGATCCATTCGACATGAAATCATCTTTCTCGAGTTTATTGTTAGCTTGGTACGATAAAAACAAAAGAGATCTGCCTTGGCGTAAAACAAAAGACCCTTATTATATTTGGGTTTCTGAAATCATGCTTCAACAGACAACGGTCAATACAGTCATTCCATATTATCAACGATGGGCTAAGGCCTATCCGACTGTTTTTGATTTAGCTAAAGCTCCTCTGCAAGAAGTGCTAAAATCCTGGCAAGGACTTGGCTATTACAATAGAGCTAGGAATTTTTATAAAGCTGCGAACATTGTAGTTAATGAATATGAAGGTAGCTTACCTGAAGATCCTATTTTAGTTAGACGCCTACCAGGGTTTGGCCCATATACGACAAGTTCGGTATTAAGTATTGCGTATGATAAGCCTTTGGTAATTATCGATGCTAATGTCCGTAGGCTTGTTATGAGACTGTTAGCTATTAAGGCTTATGCGGATACTAAACAAGATAAAACTATAGAAGGTTATTTAAGTATGGTCTTGCCGTTAAAGAGAGCTGGGGATTTTAATCAGGCTTTGATGGAGATGGGGGCTTTGGTTTGTCGTACAAAGGAACCGTTATGTAATGTATGCCCTTTAAAAGGATTTTGTAAAGCCTATATCTTAGGAACCCAGGAGCTTATCCCTATTCCAAAGAAGAGAGTTCTGAGGGATATTCAAGCTGTTATTGCAATAATAGAAAATAAGGGGAGATATTTAATTCAGCAACGTCCATCAAAAGGTTTATTGGCAGATCTTTGGGAGTTTCCCGGAGGTAAGCTAAGGCTTAAAGAAGATAAAATAAGTGCTTTAAAGAGGGAAATTACCGAAGAATTAAATGTGGGCTTAAAGAGTTCTAAGTATTTATTTGATGTAAAGCATTTTTATACCCAGTTTAGGGTACATTTGTCTGTTTTTCTTTGTGAACTAGATAAAAATCCAAAAAGTAATGAACAAAGAAAGTGGGTTAGTAGGAAGGATTTTGATAAGTATCCAATGCCCTCAGGAAGTGCTAAGATTATAGATAAATTGTTTTCTAAATAAATTAATAAACTCTTAATTTCAATAGTTATGGTAAAATTATTTTGACTAAAGCTATTAAGAAAGTTAGAGTAAAAAAAAGAATATTTTAAAGGAGATGATGGATGAGTGAAAAAGGATTGGATTCTCAACAGATAACCAATGTCCTTATGGGGGTTGTTGATCAAACATTAGCTAAAATGACAAATGTTTTGTCAACGGACGCTCCTCAATCAAATATGATTGATATTGTTGAATATGAGGGACGAATGCGGATTTCAGGCATGGAGAAATTTAATGCCCCAGCTTATATTTCTTTTGTTAATTTTTATCTGACTCCGTTGGATATGGATAAACAAAGAGCTAAGGGGGCATTGGTGCTGTATGTCGATTTTGAAAATGCCGGCAAATTGTTTAAAGCTTTAGCCTTACCGATTAATGATGATGAGGATGATTCCTCTATGATGGAGGCCAACGGTAAGTTTTGTGATGTATTAGCTAAAGGACTTAATCAAGAATTATCCCAGTTAGGTTATACAAGTTTGTTGATGTCGCCTTGTGAGAATTATAAGAATTCTGTTATGCAGGGGATCCAATACAGCAAGGACCAAAAAAACAAGGTTGAATTGAGTTTTTTTTATTGGAAACATAAGGCTATCGTTGTGGAATTAACGCTTGCCCCCATCCCTCTAAAGAAATAAATTCTAATATATGGGCCACATTCATAAGGTGAACGAAACGTATTACATTGAGTTTTCTGCCCGTGGGTTAATATATTCTCAGCCTGCAGGGACTGATGAAGGGCTGGCGCGAAAAATGTTAGAGCAAGTTGAACTTAAGATTGCGCAAGGTGAAGCTTTAACCATTGTCCGTGAAATTGATTTGCAAGTTTTTTTCGAGCAATTCTCAACATTCGCAAGAGAGCGATATAGCCTTAAAAGTATAGGTCGTTTTATAAAAACTTGGCGGCATTGGAGTGATTTTATAAGTAAAAGCTATCCTGAGGTTGAAAGAATCTCTCAAATTACTCCTGCCATAGTAGAGTCTTATAAGGCTTTTTTAATCAAAGATTTTAAACCTAAAATTATTAATTTCACTGTCTTGCTTTTGAGGGAAATATTAGAACACGCAATAAAGATGGGTTTACTTAATGATAATCCTACCTTGCATGTTCGTCTTTTAGAAATCCCCCAATACCCATTGATTCATGGTCGACGTTATTATTTAGCCAAGGATTTACTACTAAGAGGATTGTCCTTTGGGAAGGTGTGTCAACTTCTTAAGTTAAAGGATATAGCTCAAATTATGTATTGGTCAGAATTTATTCCTTTAAAGAGAGATGATGTTTACATTTAAGAAAATAAATCATCCTGGTTTCTGGATTGTGAGTAGTTTTATCATCTGGGTTCTTGCATTTTGGGGATTCTTAATTTCAAAATTATCTCTTTTCCATGATGCTCTTTCTTATCGTGAACATATAAAGTTTCTTGTTGAAAATCTAGCTC